>Ga0153915_10001109_pt1 | contig 24831 bp, 18 predicted proteins | sample Opewatmetagenome_2_FD_107003 | JGI IMG/M metagenome (GOLD analysis project Ga0153915, IMG submission 107003) | Freshwater wetland microbial communities from Ohio, USA - Open water 3 Core 3 Depth 3 metaG | ecosystem: Environmental > Aquatic > Freshwater > Wetlands | place: USA: Ohio, Lake Erie...
CAATCTGAGATGAAAAAATCTCCATCCTTTGCTTTAAGCATATCCGTTAAAGAAATATAGTCATTGCTGTCCAGTGAAATTATCGATATTTCAGTGCCTTTTACGACAATGGTTTTCTTTTTGGACATGCGTTTCCCCCTATAAATGATAGATGGCGGATGAATAAAAGACCTGGTAAAAGACCTGGTGTCAAACCTTGAATCTTGACAGAATACATCTATTAATTGTTAAGATTCAAGGTTTGACACCTCGTCTTTCTTTCACTTCAGTTGGTGACAATTTGTCACCGACTCACTTCCCTCCTTCCTCAGCCTCTCTTTTAACTTGTTCCAGTATTTACGGGCGGCCTGAAAATCCGGCTGTTGAATCAGGGCTGCGATGATATCCACCACGGAAAAAAACCAGGTTTCGGTCTTTTCGTCATAGATCCTGCGAATCTTGAAATTTTCAAAAACAGCAAGGGCCTGTTCGTTACTCATTGTCGGCCTCCATCCTGCGAATCCTCTAAAATGTTCCTAAAAAACTTATTTTAAAATCTATAATCAGGGAAGATTAAAAATGTCCGATGAATCAATTAAAAGGGGGAGTCATTAGATCCCCAGATTAATGATACTGATAGAGCTTTCAGATTTTGGCGAGCCATTCGACAAGCTCATGGTCCTGGGAACCGTCGAAGGACTCAGCCGAGTCGCGGTCAACTTTCAGCAAACTGACTGAAATTAAGGATTGAGACATGAATAGAGGCATAATCGGACAATCTATTTAAGGTGTCAAGATAAAAGAAACCGTTAGGAGTGAGTCGTAAGGGCAAGGGGGAAAAAGATTAGAGAGTTCACAGTTAAAAGTTCACAGTTCACGGTTTAGAAGATAGAGAAGACAGAGATCGAAGACAGCCGCCTTCGCCAAGGCGTCCGTCTTCGTTACAACTTCCCTGAGATAAGCCGGTGCGACAAGATCGTGGACAGGACACACGGCAAGGGACATATGACGATTTAAATGTCAAACCTCATGCATCGAACACTGAACCTGATTCATTACCCTTCGTTTATATGATAAGGCCATAGTGTTTTATTGACCGGGACACGCGGATACCTGGTCATATCCTGAACCCTGACAGCCGTTCCCTCATCCTCTTTCCTGAGCAGATTCCGGAACCTGGCCGAATACCCCCCCATCATCCCGCTGGGCATCTGGAAACCTTCTCCTGCCCCTCCCTGTCCTCCGGCCATTGGCGCCTGTCCCCCGCCCATTTCTCCTCTGCCCCCTTGTCCTTCAGGCATTGGCCCCTGACCCCGGCCCATTTCCCCCGAACCTCCAGGTCCTAAAGATGTTGAGGTGGCTTCAATGGCATTTTCAGGACAAACGCCATAGCAGAGACTTTCATTTTCACACCAGTTGTGAATAAGGGGCGGGTTCTTTGTGAAATCAAGGCAGTTCTGAGGACAGGTGTCCAGACAGGCCGTGCATTTGGGGTAGGTGCACTTCGTCATATCGATCTTATGAAAAATCCTCTCCCCGTTGCCGTTATCCGCTACATATGCTATGGCGTCGTAAAGGCAGAACTTCTCGCATATTGCGCAGTGTTGACATGCCTCCTTAAGGACTACCGGGGAGGCGGTCGCGGCCCTGTTTAATATTAGACCGGCGGGCGCTATAACGGAGAAGTCGATGGCGTTCACCGGGCAGTTTTCCATACATCGGGTGCACCTCGGGTAAACGCATTTTGTCAAATCAAATTTAGGACTGCCGTTATCCACGTGGCCTGCAAAACTGAGTTTGCCTCCTGTTGCGTTAGCCGAAAACAGACTTGTCCCCCCCATATCCGGTGTGGGCGCCCCATCAGGGAGCAGCTCTGTTTCACCGGCGTAAATCCTTATGGAATACTCCGCCATCCTCCTGCCAAAGGCCTTTGCTTCCGCAAGATCAATCGAGTCAGGATGTCCCCATTCACCGTCGGGATATGAACTGTGCGGCGTCATGAAATCCGAACCAAACCAGTCGCTCCAGCCGATGATTTTCATGCCCCTCTTCAGTATATTCCGCGACATGATCCAAAACATCCCGGGGCCCCCGGAACCGTGCGTGCCGAACATGATGCAATGCTTGCCGTCCATTCGGGGCATATCGTGTGTAAAAATCAGGACGTTGACCGGCACGCGCATATACCAGTTCGGCGCGCCGATGGCCATCACATCATACCTCGACATATCTGCAGGCTTTATCTTGTTTATCGGGGCAACATCACAGGCGATTACTGATTTCATCCCCTTGTAGATCGCGTCGGCAACCTGGGCTGTATTGCCTGAGGCTGAATAATAGACCACGATTCCTTTAAGCGCCTTCTTTTCACCGGCCCCAGGCTTCTCCGATGCCTTTGCCGCACCTGTTTGAAATATCAGCTCAAAGGCCCCGGCAATCCTTCCAAAGACCGGCATCAGTGCGGAAGTTAAAGAAACAGCTAAAAACTGTCTTCTTATTAAAAGCAAAAGCATTAGACTCATGGCTTCCTCCCTGGGTCAGGAATTGACCCGAATTGCTTATATTTTCAAGCGAATCATCTTAAATATCTTTCTCAGGCTGCTCCTGGACCTTATTATAAACACACATCACGTCTTCAATGCTAATCCAAGCCTTCAGGGCGTTTTTCCAAGTAGGACGACGGCCAGTTCTTCAGGGCAGGGACTCCATTGACCGATTTGTTCTCAACAAGGCTCGCAAGGTTGAACAAATCAACCGCAGTAACAAATATCAATAGTCTATAGTGCCTTTTAATATCCCCTTCCATCTTAAAAACTATGTCGAACGGAAGCTGCCCGGGATAAGTAAAAAAGATATTATCGGAGTATTTATCGGTTGCCTCAATATCATAGGAGGTGGATGCCTGGCTGATGCATCCCTGCCGCTTCAGCCAGCCCTGAAAGGCGAGTATGCCGGACCTGATGGTTTGATTGTCCGCCCTCTTTCCGGCCGGCTTTTTCGACTCACTGATCCTGCCCAATACCTGCTGGATGACGGTTTTAATTTGGGGCATGTCCTTTTCAGTGATTGTTCCCGCGGGCAGTGAGCATGTCTCCAGGCCCTGACTCGATGAATCCCCCCTTTGAGGCTGTCCCTGTTGCGGCTGCGCCATTGAAGAATTGCCCTCTGCAAAGAGACTCAATAGGCTTAAAGGCAGAAAAGATGCAATGATCACAAATAATGTATTTTCCATATCTATGCCTCCGGTCAGACAACCTGCATCCATTATTTGATAGGATTTTTTATAAAGTTAAATTTTGCCTAAGACATAAAAATTTGTCAATAATAATTATTGCAGAAATTGTAATATTAACTTTAGAGATTATTAACATTATTAAAGAAAGTCCCAAATAGGCTTTCATTCGCCTTCGCTCTCAGGAGGATTCAACTACATCCGGCTATAAGGCTTTCTCAGCCGCAGCGTTCCTCCCCGAGATGCGTCCGGAGGCCATGCATCCCCCTATGTTGCCGCCTGAAACGCTGTAGACGCGTGTGACGATTGATCCGCATGTCCCCGCGGCATACAGCCGCGAAATCGGATTCCCGTCGGGGTCCAGGACCTGATGCTTCCCGTTTACTGCAGGTCCGCCGGTAGTAGAAACAAGGCCGGGATACAACGGCACTGCATAAAACGGCGGCGTTTTAATCGGCGCTAATGACGAGGCCGCCCTGCCGAACGCACTGTCAACCTTTGCCGCACAATAGCCGTTGTAGGCCTCTACAGTCCCATTCAGTGTGGCTGCATCCATCGGACCGCCGATCGCCGCTGCCAGGGCCTCAATGGTATCACCTTTCCTGATCCAGCCCTTCTTGATCTCCGCACTGTTGTCCTCGCTCCAGGGTTCATAGCCTCCAAGCGCAGCCGGGAGCGCCAGGCGGCCATATGGAGGCGGGCTCGACCGTCCGAATGAGTCAAGGGGCCCTGCCAATCTCGCGGTCTCATCAAAAACCAGGTAGTGCGGAATGCATGAATATGTCGCCTTTGACAACTCGAATTCTGAAAAGAGCATCCATCCCTTATGGGGATTATTCCGCTGGTCCCTCTCGTTCATGAACCGGCTGCCGAACTTGTTGACCCAGATATAGTTGTTGGTCCTTGTGCTGGCCGAATGCCCGACATTAACCGGGTCGTCAGGAGACCAAGTGCAACATCCTCCGCAAAAATTGCTCATGTTCCAGATGTCTGCGCCGACCTTTTGCGCCATTATGACCCCGTCGCCGGTGTTGTAACCCCATCCATAAAACTTGACGGGATAGCATTTCATGAACTGGTTCTTCAATTTTTCATTGAATTCAATCCCCCCGGTACAGAGGATTACCCCCTTCCCGGCCTTGATGTACTTATATTTTTCTCCACTTTTCGCCTTGATGCCTATGATCGCCTTTGTCTTGAAGTCCTGAATCAATTCCTTCCCCGGAGTGTCGAAAAGGATCTGAATGCCCCTCTTCTGAACTTGACCGTCAAGGACCTTGAACCATACCTGGCCGAATCCCGTTGTTGAATAAAGATGCATGGCCGAATAGCCCGGCAAATGGGAAAATTCCGACATGTTGCCCATAGCTTTATTCGGGATGCCCATCTCGTCGGCCCAGGCCTTGTTCTTGACAACCTCCTCAGCCCATGCCTTGCATACCTCCATCGGGGTCAGGGACCCTCCTTCATCAAGACCGCCGCAGCCCGCATAGAGATAATTGGCCGCATCATCCGCATTGGTGGGAGAGCAAAACTGTCCCATGGATATATGGGTATTCCCTCCGCCGCCTGAGATCTGCTGGGCGGCAATCTGCCCGTTGGTGATTCCAAGACCGGCAAGACTCGGACTTTTCTCCAGCACCAGCACCTTGGCCCCGGCATCGTGCGCCGTTATAGCCGCCACGACCCCGGCCCCGCCATATCCGACCACTACCACATCAGCCTCATAGTCCCATTTTTCAATACCGGATACTTCACCGGCATTGCCGTCCTTCGCTCCGGGACCGGCAAGTAAAGTGGCGCCTACACCGACAGCTGTAGTCCTGAAGAAATCCCTCCTGCTTAGTTCTTTTTTTATTGTATTTTTCCTTTTTGTCATCTTGCCCCCCCTAACCCGGTCATGCCGGAAATTAATAATCTCAAATTTCGCCTGCATCCCCAATCCGCCGCATGTCTCGCTTTATGCAGTATACTGAATGGTCAATTTCGGGTTACCGCTTCTCTATCATATGTTCTTGAATTCCGTTGTAACATACGGACAGAAATCCATCTTCCACCAGAATGCCGCGGATGCCTCATTTGATACTGCTACCCTGACCTCGATGCGATGTATTCCACGCCCGCTGAACCAGGATTCGGACTCGCGATAAAGACTTTCCCCTATCCCCTGCCTGCGGCATCGCCCCGTTACTGCAAGATCCAGTATGACGCCGTAATCCCTGCTTTCAAACACAGGGTGCTGTCTGGCCAATGTTGCAAGACAATAACCGACCACGGCCTTGCCTTCCTCATCTGCAACAAGGACACAGGAGGCGTCTGATGTAATGTGTTCGGACATGAGGTCCATAAAGAATACATGGCCGTCTGTTGCCCGGGTGAAGTGAGGGTCGAGTCCCTTATGGAAGTCCATAAGCTCCTGCCATAGATTCCCGACGGCAGCCAGGTCATCAGGCCCCGCCCTGCGTATAGTTATTTCATTAACCATGTTTCATGATCCCGACATCAATATTTTACGGAAGCATAAGAAATGCCTACCCCAGTATCCTTACGGCCTCTTTCATCGCCCTGCCGATCTCTATCTTGTGAGGACAGGCCGGTTCGACAGATGAATAGTCTCTTAACGCCAGGTTGTTTCTTACAGTCTCCGGCAATGCCATGAATTGTCGCCTGGCCTCATCCTTTTCGCCATAGCCGTTGTAATACATCATATATCTCATGACATCGGGGATTCTGCCCTCTGAACCCATGACGGATGCACACTTCATGCAACCCGTGCAGTAATGGTCACATGTGTTTTCAGCCAGCCTGCGCATCATCTCAATCTCGCGCCCGGACAACTGCCTGCCGTCGGCAGCGGCAGCAACATTGTCCTTCAGGATATTAAGGCTGTACATTGACACGCAGGCGGCTGCTATCCTTGTATCTTTCCAAACCGCCTTTAATTTCGCCTGTTCCAGGGTGTAACCGCTGTCTGTGAAGGATTTTACAAGGGCTGCGCCTCCCATGCCGGATGTTTTCAGGAACGTTCTTCGGTCTATTTTACCCTTTTCACTTTCCATATCCATTCACCTCTTCTTATTTTAAATACGAATGTTCTTGTATCTATTTAAACGGTATATTGAGGATGTACATGTCTTCGTCCCACCGGCGATCTATGTCGAAGCCCAGTTTCTCGAAAAGCCGGAGCATCGGCTCGTTGTCAATCAGGACCTCTGCCGTAAAACCCAGGAGACCGCGCTGTCTGGCAATGGTAGTCAGATAAAAGAGCACCTCCGTGCCTACACTGTTATTCTGATAGCTGTCCCTGACCACAATGGCCACCTCGGCACTATGCTGATCGCGATTCAGAAAATATTGGCCGAGACCGATCAGGACCTCATTCCCCCCTTCTTTCACAAGGGCTGCAATCGCCATGTCCTTCTCATAATCAACCGGCAGGTACTTCTGCAGTCTCTCGTGGGGCATTTCGACGCGGAAAGACATGAATCTCTTGTGTATGCTCTTCGGTGAAAGGGAATAGAAAAAATCCTTCATCAAGCCTTCGTCGGTTATCTTTACCGGTCGAAGGAAGATCCTGAGACCCTTGCCGGTAGTGCGGAAGGTCTCCAGATGCTCGGGATAGATCCCCCCTTTCCCCGGCATGAATGCCTGATCCTCATAGATAAGGTGTTCCTTCTTTGCCTCCTCAAGCAGCCATGGTTGAAAATCGGGGTGTGCTATGGCGATAAGGGCCATGGCCCGCTCTCTTATGTTTCTGCCGTGGAGATAGGCAATGCCGTATTCGGTCACCACATAATGGATATCGCCGCGCGTGAGTGTGACCCCTGCGCCTTCCTTGAGAAAAGGAACAATCCTCGACACCTTTCCCTCCCTTGCCGTAGAGAGCAGGATGAGGATAGTCTTGCCTCCCTGGGACACGACCGCGCCTCGCATGAAATCCGCCTGTCCTCCAAGGCCGCTGTAGATTGTCTTGCCCAGCGATTCGGCAGTTGCCTGGCCCGTGAGATCTATTTCCAGGGCGCTGTTGATTGCGGCCATGTTCTTTATCTGTGAGATAATGAACGGATTATTGGTGTATTCTATGGTTTTGAATTCGATGCTGGGATTGTCGTGAATGTACTCGTAGGTTTCCTTCTTCCCCATGCAGAAGGAGGCGACTGTCTTGCCTTTATCAATGTTCTTCCGTCTGTTTGTTATGACACCTTTCTTAATCAGATCGGTTATGCCGTCGGAAAAAAATTCGGTATGTGCCCCGAGGTCTTTCTTGCTCCCCAGATTGGAGAGGACCGCATTGGGAAGGCTTCCATAGCCGACCTGTATCGTATCCCCGTCCTGTATAATGCGGCTCACATATTTCCCTATCCTTTGGGCCATCTCGTCAGGGATATCGTTTTCATACTCCAGCAGGGGTTCGTCGAAAGGGACAATGAAATCTACGTCGGAGATATGAATAAAGCCGTCTCCATGCACCCTCGGCATGTGCGTATTGACCTGGGCGATGACTATGGAAGCAGCCTCAACTGCTGCCTTTACGATATCCACGCTTACGCCTAGGCTCATGTTGCCGTGCGCGTCTGGGGGTGATGTCTGTATCAGCGCTGCATCGATGCGTATTGCCCGGCTGCGGAAAAGTCCGGGGACCTGCGACAGGAATACAGGGGAATAGTCGGCCACGCCCTTGTTGATCGCCTCTCTTGTATTGGAGCCCACAAAGAATGAATTATGGCGAAAGTTCGATTTAAACTTCTCTGCCGTATATGGGGCAAGGCCGAGGGTCCACACATGAAGGACCTCTGCATCGAGCAGGGACTTCGGGTATGATTCAACATAATTGATGAGGGCCTTGACGAGGTATTGAGGTTCCCCGCACCCGGTTCCAATAAAGATCCTGTCCCCGGCATGGATACGGCTGAAGACTTCCTTTTCGGATACAAATTTTTCCGGATATGTTTTCCTCATCTGTTCCATTTCATTGTTTTTCTTTATCTCTTCCATATGCCCTCCCATTCAGCGCAATCCGACAGAACAATACGCAAAGAAAAAAATGAGACCTCTGATGCCCGTGAATGCATATTTACCCTATATGCAGGCATCAGGCAATTTATATTATCATGCCGCCGATTCCAAATGCGTTATGCTGTAAATGCCGGAACTATAAGTGAGTCCCATCCCTGAAATTAGCAGGGCATTAAGTGGAATTCCGCTGCCTGCGACGGCGAGCTTCATTTTGTCATTCCGATACTGAACATTGACTCAAGGTCATGACGGGAATAGGCCTTAAATGCCAGCATTGTTTCTGTTTTCAGAATGGAATTTATTTTAAGCAGTTTATTGGTGACAAGATCTGCAAGGTCTTCATTTGATTGCACACGGGCGATTGCAACAATGTCATATCTCCCGCTGACGGAATACGCCTCTGAAATTCCTTCCATCTCTGCCAACTGTTCCGCCGCTTCATTGATCTTCGTTCTTTCAACACTTAAAAGTATAATTGATGTGACCATATTCGCTCCTTTTTCATTGCAAGGCAGGAGATTAGTATCTGAAGCCCGCCCCTGGTGTTCCATTATTTTCAAATGATTGCCCGATTTTCGCCGTTACATTATATGTTCAAGGATCTCAACAACATCCTTAACGCATGGCACACATACCTTAGTGGTCAATTGATTCTCCTTGAAATAGGTCTGGCCTTTTTCTGTCGTCAAGTCACAATCATGCAACAACTTCCGGCAAATAAATGTGCCGTGTTGCTCGGCAAATCTATCCATAAGAGTCCGGGTCTTCCTGTAGGCAAGCTCCGTAGCCGTTTTATCGTCCTTTTCCCCTCTGCCATACTTTGCCCCGATCACTATTATCCCCCCGGTAACGGCGCCGCAGACCTCTTCTTTCCGTCCCATCCCTGCCCCTAATCCTGTAACCATTTTTAAAGCGCCGTTCTTATCGATCTGCAGGTCATCGCAGAATGAAAAAATAACCGCCTGCGCACAATTATAACCCTCTATCATTTTGGAAACAGCCTGTTCAATCCTTGTCATTGCTTATCCTCCATCCTTTACAGCTTATTGTATGCGGCTGATTAGTAATAAAATATCTTAATGCACATTGTTATATCGCTGGGATCCATCTGTCTCGTCTCGATCATTGCAAATGGCGCTTCAGGGAGAGGGAAAGATGAGGATGCCGTTGCATATTCCAGTGCCGGCGCCCTCTCTTCACGGGACATGTTTATCATTGCCCAGGCCACGGCATATTCCGCTCCGTCTGTGGAAGCCTGGATACTAACGTCGCGCAGATAGGTTACAAGCTGTGTTGTCTGTTCGGACGTTATTGCCCTGGGCGAAGGCGTTAATAAAGTCTCGCCTGAATCGGGAGAATTATCGGAACATGAATGGATAGATAGTCAAATTAAAAATTCCAGGCTCAATAAACAAGATCGGATGACTAAAAGATAATATCTCATAATCCCCCCTCTTCCTATAGTCTGTCGTTTTCATAAGGATTGGGATTTATCTTTTAAGATAAAAATACATTAAATATTGCAATAATTCAAGACAAGATTGATGGTCATATTGAAGACTGCAGAAAGAAGGCCTTATGAATGTTCAATGCTCCCCGGGGCACCCGTCATCCACACCGCCGTAAGCTTGACATGGGTGAATTTCCAGCCGTCGGTTGTTCGGATCAGGCAATTCGAGGATCCCGTCCTTTGTGCAGTTGTTGACATACGCATCGACATACTTTGTATCAAGCGCCTGTGCGAAGCTGAACAACAGTTCGCTGATAAGCGCCCGGTCTTCAAGCCACTGAACCTTTTCCTACAATGAATCGTTCATTTTTTCTCCTTTTATCAAGCTGTGGAAGCGTCTTCAAACTGACTGTTATACATGGAGGCGTAGAAGCCCTTTGCCGCAAGCAATTCGTTATGGCCGCCCTGCTCTACAATGGCCCCGTCCTTCATTACAAGTATGATGTCCGCATTGCGTATCGTTGAAAGACGATGGGCTATTATAAAACTTGTCCTGCCCTTCATAAGCCTCTCGATCGCCCGCTGGATAAGGATCTCGGTCATGGTATCCACCGAACTGGTGGCCTCGTCGAGTATCAGTATCTTGGGGTCTGCAAGCATAGCCCTGGCAATGGTCAGGAGCTGTTTCTCTCCCTGTGAGACATTCCCGGCCTCCTCATTTAACTCCATGTCATAGCCCTTGGGCAGGTAATGAATGACATGGTCCACATTTGCTATCTTAGCAGCATTGACCACCTCTTCATCCGTTGCGTCATTCCTTCCATACCGGATATTCTCCCTGATGGTCCCGTTAAAAAGCCATGTGTCCTGCAGTACCATGCCGAAATTCGACCTGAGTTCCTTCCTTGCCATCTCGCGTATGTCGATCCCGTCAAGAAGGATGGCGCCGCTGTTGACATCATAGAAACGCATAAGGAGTTTGACCATCGTCGTCTTTCCCGCGCCGGTCGGGCCCACTATTGCGACCTTTTGCCCTTCCTTTATGTCCGCAGAAAAATTATTGATGATGATCTTATCAGGAGAATATCCGAAACTGACATCCCTGAATGCAACCCTGCCTGTGATCTTCTCAGGCCTGATCGGGGTTTCAGCCTCTGGCGTCTCCTCTTCCTCTGCAAGGAATTCAAAGACCCGCTCCGCCGCGGCTGCCGTGGACTGCATCATGCTTGCTATATTTGCCGCCTGGCTGATGGGCATGTTGAATGACCTCACATACTGGATGAACGCCTGTATATCTCCGACCCGAATCACCCTGTTTATTACAAGATATCCTCCAAGAATGCATATCGCCACATACCCGAGGTTCCCGACAAACATGGTGACCGGCATCATCAATCCGGAAAAGAACTGGGACTTCCATCCCACCTTATATAATTCCTCATTAAGTTCATCGAACCTGGCTATAGATCTCTCTTCCCCGTTAAATGCCCTCATCACGTTATGGCCCGAATACATCTCCTCGACATGACCGTTAACCCGCCCGAGATAATCTCTCTGCCTTTTATATAATTTCTGGGATTTCCTGATTATGAATGAAACCAGGCCCAGGGATATGGGGAGCATAAGGAGACTCACCAGGGTCATCAGGATGCTTATGTATGCCATCATTAGTATGATGCCGATGATTGTGCTTACGGATGTAACTATCTGCGACAACCCCTGGTTAAGGGTGTTGCTGATGGTATCCACATCGTTTGTTATGCGGCTCAATATATCCCCGTAGCTCCTGGTGTCAAAATATTTAAGGGGCAGGCGACTGATCTTTTCCGAAATCTCCTTCCTCAATTCATACGTGACCTTAATGGAGACATTGCTCATCAAAAGGCCCTGGAGGTATGTAAATATCGAGCTTATGATATACAGACAGGCAAGGAGAAGGATAATCTTTCCAATGTAAGTGAAATCCATGCCCGCTCCCTGGGCATGAGAGACCTTTGCCATAACCCCTTCAAAGAGCTTTGTGGTGACATTGCCCATCAGCATAGGCCCTATTATCATAAATAACGTACTCAGGACGGACAGGATCAACATCATGATGATAGAGTATTTGTAGGCGCCCAGGTACCTGAAAAGCATCATCATGGAATTCCGGAAATTCCTTGCCTTTTCGCCGCCCATCCCCGTGCCCATAGGCCCGCCCGGTCCCCTGCCGAATGGTCCCGGGCCCATGGGGACCTTCTGCTGATCCGCGCCTTTTACAGGGAGTTTTCCGAATTGTCCGTCGCTGCGACGCAGATCCTCACGTTCGCTCATTGCTGCAGTTCCTCCTTCGACAACTGGGACAGGGCAAGCTCCCTGTAAACATCACATTCCTCCATAAGGGTTTTGTGGCTGCCTATGCCGGCGACATTGCCCTTATGGATGACTACAATCCGATCGGCATTCATTATGGTGCTTATCCTCTGTCCGACGATCATAACCGTTGAATTCCTTGTCTCTTCTTTCAGCACCCTTCTTAAAGCCGCATCGGTCTTGAAATCCAGCGCTGAGAAGCTGTCGTCAAAGATATATATGTCGGGCTTCCCGGCAATGGCGCGCGCGATTGAAAGCCTCTGTTTCTGACCGCCCGACAGGTTCGCGCCCCCCTGGGCAATACCGGCCTTGAAACCGTCCTCATTCTGATCTATAAATTCAATGGACTGGGATATGTCGGCCGCCTTTCGCACATCTTCGTAAGATGCGTTTTCATCCGCGTATTTGATATTGCTTTCAATAGTGCCTGAAAACAACATGGATTTTTGCGGCACATATCCGATCTTTTCCCTCAGGTCATGCTGGGTAACATCGCGGATGTCGGCGCCGTCTATTACTATTCTTCCTTCAGTAACATCATAGAAACGCGGTATCAGATTTATAAGTGTCGACTTGCCGCTTCCCGTGCCTCCCACAAAGGCAATTGTCTCTCCGGGCACTGCCCTGAAAGAAACGTCCCGCAGCACATAATCATCAGCCCCGGGATATTTAAAGGAGACATTCTGAAACTCGACATGGCCCTTCCTGTCCGGATCGAATTTAGCCGGATTTTCAGGGTCCCTGACCGCCGGCTCCGTTTCAATGACCTCTGATATGCGCTGGGCTGAGACACCTGCGCGCGGCATCATCATGAATGTAACCGACACTATGAGGAATGACATGATTATGTGCATGGCATACTGCATGAAGGCCATCATGCTCCCGACCTGCAGGGCGCCCATTTCGATACGGTGCGCCCCGAACCAGATAATCGACAGCATAACGCCGTTCATAATAAGCATCATCACGGGCATCATGATCACCATGACGCCGTTGATGAACATGGTAATCTTTGTCAGGTCTCTGTTGGCCTCGTCAAATTTAGCCTCCTGGTATTTCTGGGAGTTGAAGGCCCTGATCACCATCAAACCCGTAAGTATCTCGCGTGTGACCTGGTTCAACCTGTCAACCAATTTCTGTATTATCTTGAATCTGGGGATAGCCACATAGAATTCAACGCAGATCATCATTATTATGAATACCACGCCTATCGCAATGAGCCACAACATGGAAACATCCTCGCGGAGCACCATTATTATAGCGCCTACGGCCATCATCGGCGCATAAAAGACCATGCGGAGCATCATGACCAGGAAGATCTGTATCTGTTCTGTATCGTTTGTTGTCCTCGTGATAAGAGATGCAGTGGTGAACCTGTCGAACTCCATATTGGAAAATTGCTCAACCCTGCCGAACAGCCTCTTGCGTGTGTCCCTGCCGAAGCCGGCGGCGATGCGCGCGGATAAAAAACCGACTGTGATTGAACATACAGTCCCCAGGAAGGCGAAAATAAGCATGAAGCCCCCGGTGGACATGATATATCCCCTCTGAATCCCGGCTACATTAAGCCCGACAGTCTCATATTCATTTGAGATATAATTGATTGCCGTCTGATTGATAAGGCCTGATTCAATCCCGGATATATTTTGCCTCATTGTCTTCAGCAGGGCTTCCCTCTCTCCGGAAGGCAATTGATCGAGATAGGCGTAGGGATCGAGATCCCCTGGCATTGCTGAATTGCCGGTCAATGATGATATGCCGGTTTTTTCAATAGTGTAGACAGTCATGACAGGCGCCAGAAACACCGCATTCAATCGATCTGTCTCCACCTCGTCTTTGATGTTTAGGACATAAAGTTTCTCATGCTCAAGCCCCGGATATTTCTTTAAATAGGTCTTGCAATCAGCCGGGGACAACTTCTGTCTGTCGAGCAAAAGATAATTTTTTTCAACAAAGGCCCTGTCGGATTTATCCATGAAGCGCTCTATCTTTTCCATCTCGCTTGCGCGCATCACTTCCGGCGCTGCATTCTTAATCCCGTTCTGCTGAATCCCGACGTTTACTATCCTGGACAGGTAGTTGGGAAGGGCAAGGTCCGACATCGCCTGGGCAAACAGAAGGATAAATATTATAAATATCAGGCCGCTGAAGGGCTTGAGAAATTTCATCAGATTGAACATTAAAACAAAACCCCTGAATTATTATAGTGTCAACAGGTAAATAATATGGTGCGCATGTTGATAATTGTCAATGGATTTAAAATAGGTTTATTTTATCCGATGAAAAGGTAAGGATTCAAGCCGTAACCTCGGAAAACAAAAGGCAGAGTCAAATAATGACCCTGCCTTTGAATGTAGGTATAGCAGGCTATGGCAAAAAACCGAGAAAGTCACTTTGCCGGTTCAATACTTCTTTTATCAATAGCCTCTTCCCTTATTCCACTCTGTATAATTTTGGTGGCATCATTCGTTTTGAAAGCATTTTGATCATGATGGAACCATATCCAATAAAAACAAACCATCTGTCAGGCCTGATCCTGCATGCCGGTTGCGAACCTGCCTGCCAGCCAGCCGTGGGTGCAGGCCATGCCTATGGAGTTGCCTGCGAAGGGCGTGGAGTAGCCCATGCCATAGCGGCCTCCGAGGGTATTCCCGCAAACAAAGAGACCCTTGATGGGCTGTCCTTCCTTGTTCAGTGGTCGCAGCTTGTTGTCAGTCATTATGCCCGACACAGTAACCATGAAAGGCCTCACTCCGCCGATCATTCTTCCAACGCATCCATAGAACGGGGCTTCATCTATCGGAATCATTGCCTTGGCATCCTTGCCGTATTCGCTGTCGACACCCGCATAGCAGAGTTCATTATAATGTTTGATCGACTCTACAAAGGTCTTTACAAGATCTCCCTTGTAGCCCAGGTATCCGGCCAGCTCTTCAAGTGTCTCGGCGCCGTAGACGGTTGCTCCTTCACGCTCTGCAACCCTGCAGCCCCTCACTTCCAGTCCTTTGTCGCCTGCGCCCAGGACCTTTTTCATGTCCTCTTCCATGTCTTCATAATACACAGGACGGCCGTAGTTGGGGCCGCCGTGCTCCAATCCGGCCAGCACTACGCTCTTCATGTATTTCCTGTCGGTGACTAGCCGTATGCTGCCCTTGGGTTGACGCAGCACTATCTGGGATATCAGCGGTACCGCCGCTTCATTGCAGAAACGCCTTGCTTCTCCGTTAAGCTGCAACATCGGACCCATTCCCCACGGGCCGTCCGCGCCGCCGCCCAGGCTCATATAACCGCGCGGCGACGGCTCTATCATTGCCCCGGCCCAGCAGGCCATCTTGTGGCCCTGGCCGTTGCGCAGGCCGACGGCTGCGAATTGCTCTTTTGTCAATCCGCTGCGTTCCGCCCATTCCTGGCATTCATTAAGAAGCGCCCAGCACATGTCCGGATTGCCGATGAAATCTCCGGTTGCCAATATAACACCCTTCCTCGCATTGAATCTGATATACTTGCCGGCAGCATTCTGGACTATTGCGCCGGCAACTCCTCCGTTTGAGTCCTGCGTAAGGACGACGCCGGATGTCTCATAATACCAGTCAGCGCCTTGATCTATCGTCTTCCGCACATGGTATTTCTGGAACCACCTGAGCACCGAGGCGCTGATCCTGACCTGCTTGCGCAGCGTCGGCCCCATGAACTGGGCATTGCAGGGCCAGGTCTTATAGCCGCCAAGCAAAATGGGATAATCTTTGGGCTTAACCCCCTTCTGCGCCTGATTGATGACCATATCATCGCTCATAACATTGGAAAAATCATATATCTCTGTTTTACCATCGCTGTTTTTGCGTTCCACCTTGCTGTCATTCGCCTTGCGCAGATCCCTGTACTCTTCATAGACCTCGACCATCCTGTCAAACATGGCACCGGAGTTCTCTACAAAAAGTCGGATCACATCCGGGTTGCAACGGCCTGCGGCACGCTTGACAAACTCGGCAACTATCTCGCCGGTGTCATAGGGCCCGTATCCGCGCTTGATAAGCCATTTGGAATTTACATGGCCGATATCTTCACCATACCGGCCCATATTGCCATCAAAGGCCTTTTCGGCCTGTTTCTCTATAACGGCAACCTTGGCGCCGTTGTCGGATGCGCCCAGCGCCGCGAGCAGGCCTGCATGGCCTCCGCCCAGCACAAGCACGTCAACATCGATGGTCTTTGTGATATCGGCGTCAGGGATGACGGGAGGGGTTCCCAGCCAATCGCCTTGGCCGCAATAACCGGCAACACGACCGCTTGTGATAGTTGCAGTTGTCTTTGACGTTTGCGTTTCAGCAGCATTTAGTTTGGAGCCGGCAATAAGACCGCCGCCGGCCAGTGCGGCCGTCCCTTTCAGGAAACCTCTTCGTGAAATACCATCCTGTTCGCTTCGTTTGTCACTCATGGATTTTTCTCCTTTCTGTTATTGTCTATAGAATTCAGGCACTTGCTTAAGATCATTTTCTCATTCGGCCTTGCCTGCAACAACGCCGATATAGGTGACGGCGCCGTCGGCGGACGTCTTGCTGCTGTCAGCCTTGATCACGCCCTCGACCTTGGAGTTCCCGGAAACCACCAGCTTGGAGACATAAGAGGTGTCCTTAACAGTCCAGGTGGAACCGTTTTCGAGGTAAACGATGACGCCGTTATTCACGGTCTTGCTCGGGCTTGCGGTCACATCGCCAAGATTGTTGCGGTTGCCGTATCTTACGCCGTCCTTCTCATAGTCCGCGTCCGTGATCTTCATGCTCTTGAGGATGATGTTAACATTATGCAGGGTCGTGCCGGAGGAGATGATGCCGTCGACCTTGCTGTTGTTCAAATGGAGGACAAGGTTCTGCCCGGCGGTGCGGGCGTTGTAAAAGTCGCCCCTGATGGCCGTGTCGCCGTTGCAGTCCGTGAAGTTTGCGACGGTGATCGCGTTGAACATATAAGACGCGTCGGCGTTCATGAATTGCGAGGTCTCGTAGTTGTATTCCCTGGTCAGATCGTGCTTTTTATCCTTTACCGCGACATTGTCGACGATGTCTATCTTCTGATCGACCTCGGTCTTGCCGTCCTCGGCATAGATGGGGGATCCCCTGCCCGGATCATCGTTGTCCATGACAAGGAGCACGACGCCGTTGCCGGTGTTGTTGAGCTTGGAGTCGGTAACGTCGATCATTGTGGCGTTGGGTCCGAACATGCCGCCGGCGCCCTTGAGCAGGAATATTGCCTCTTTGGTGTTCATAGTGGCGTTGTCAACATTGATGACGCCGCCCTTGTTGCTGTGAGAGTACACGGCGAAGCGGTTGGAATTTACGACCGCGCCGTTTACAAACGAGGCGCTGGCGTACTCATTGGCAACAATGGCGCCATAGGTGACGTTGCTTATCTTTGTGTTGTCGAAAACATTCAGATTAGCGCCGATGGAGTAAGCGCCGTATCCGTCGCCCCAACCGCCGTCCGCAATGCTCAGGATGGAGAGATCGCTGTTCTTTATAGTGTGCCTGCCGGACCATGAATAGAGGTTCAGCATTTCATCAGGCGTCTTTGCGCCGTATCCGGTCGTCTTGTCATAGGCCGAGATAATGCCGGCCTTATTAAGGGCGTCCTGCGTAGGAGGATCGACATCGTCCACGGAGACTATTGCCCAGCCGGCGGATTTGATAGTGACGTTGTCATATAGGTTGTCGAAGTACCCCACGTACTGCACGGCGCGCACGTCGCCGAAAAGCCCGAGCATCCAAACAGATGTCGGCTCGACAGTATTGTGGCCGTTCGCAATGATCGTCGTGTCCTTTAATGTGACATGAGCCGGAGCGTTGATGTTGTCGGAGCCGGCGAAAACGGCGGCCCTGGCGGTGCCGCGGGTCGTTATGTTGCTGTCGGAAATACTGACGCTTGAGCCTTTGAATATCGAGACGATGCTGCCTGTGCCGGACATGTCATTGCCGCCGTCGCCGGAGAAGTCTGCGGTCAGGCTTGAAATCGAGTAGTCCTGGTCGATAAGCGTGATGCCGTTGAAGTAAGGGGATTTCGCGGTGATGGATACGCCGCTGAGGGCATTCGCGTCATATGTGCCTCCTGTCAGGGCGGCCATCGCGGATTTTTCCGGGACGACCGCGTTATTTTCAATAAACAGGGCGCTGCGGTAAACATTTTCGGCTTTCTCATAATAAGTGTTTTTCGAGCCGTCGAGCGCCTGGATGACAACCTTGCCTTTATAGGTTCCCGCCGCGATGGGGGTCTCGACGCCGTCCACGGTCATGACCACAATCTTGCCTTCCGGGGCGCTGATGACAGCTCCTTCGGCAATGGTCAATCTGGTCATATGGACAGTTTCGGCCACCTCCCATTTGGCGCCTGCATCAAGGGTCTTTTTCGCCCCACATCCTACAAAAGGCATCATAAGCATTGTTGCAGCGCATATGATTATTAAAGTCTTAATGTATCTATTTTTCATGATCATTTTCTCCCTCCTTCCAAGAATAGTAATTAGGATGTTTTTTGATAGGAACTTGCTTTCCGTAACCGACTGTATTCCCAAAGCGTGAATTGATAAGAAGTCTCTTTTGAGGATGGAGTATAGGGGATTTTTCCCCTGTCTGTCAAAACAAATTCAACAGCAAGATATTGGACGCTCCATAAAAAAGTTTGTTTAAAGGCAATTTGAGCCTATGCCTCTATCCATGACGCAGTATATTTGGGGTGATCTAAAGATGTCTTAGGAACAGACTCCTTTAATTTCGAATTTTGTTTGACATGCAAGGGTATATTTTCTATACCATCTTAATCAGATAGCGCGTTCTTATCAATTTAACAGCTGAAAATGAAACAGGCGCTATCATGTGAAGAGACAGGGTGTCAAACCTCGAATCTTGTCAAATAACAGATGAATTCCGTCAGGAATGAAGGCGGCGCCTATGCTTTCCAACAAATCAAAAGGAGAGAATAAAATGAATAATCCAAATGGGCCTTATCCGGGAAGGCAATTATTTCTTGGCTTGACGGCCAAGGGAAGACCGGCCTTCGCCTACTTGGTTACGGGTCGCAGCCCGGCCAGCCGGGAGAGAAAAGGAACTATGATTGAAAATGGGGTGATAATGGGCCCAATCGGCAACGATCCATACGACTGGCTGCGGCATTACACGGCAATCAAGTATGACAACGGCATTGGACTGATGGCGGTCAGCAACGGCATTCAGACGGAGGCAATCTTTGAGGCTTACAGGCTGATGTATCATACCGGGTCTCAACCTGAAAAGGACTATATGGGAACGATAATGACCGGCGCTAAATACGAACCCGACAGTCTCCATACCCCCAGAATTACCGGACTGATCACGAATCCAGCCGGCAAGACTGAGCCTGTATATATCGTCGGCATAATAACCGATACTCCCCCGGCAAGAACGTTTGAGATCGCGCCGGAACCGGGCACAATGACATGTATTTCAACCTATAACGGCGATCTCGCCAATCCGGCGGCGTTCGATGTCAAAGGAAAACTGCCGGTGATCGGACTGAAGGCGGAAACTCCCGAAGATATCGCCGATAGTATTTACGGCATTTCTGAAGCCTTCAACCAGGGTGACGACATCAGGGTGTGCGCTGTGGGCGGCGTCCGTTCCGGTGACAACCTCACCTGGAAGCTGGCGATAATTAACAGGCATAAATAATTGCCTGTCTCATGGGTATACGGATGATTGCAGGTAGAATATAAAAAGATTAAAGCAAGTATTTGGAGTTTGCTATGACCGCCTGTCCCAGGGCGATTCCCCCGTCATTGGCAGGGACATTACAATGTATTAGGACGGTCATGTTCTCTGATTCAAGCCGTTTGACTGTCTTTTCAAGCAACATTCGATTCTGAAATACCCCTCCGCTCAAGGCCACCGTGCTTATATCTGTCTCTCTGACAAGTTCTCTGCATATCGTCAGTATAACATCGGCAATGGTAGCGTGAAACCTCCCTGCGATAAATGACGCTGGCGTCTCAAACATGATATCGCTTGTCATTGCCCTAAACATATTATCGAAGGAAACGATCCTTATCCCGTCCTTTTCCATTAACTCAAAGGGATAAGTTATATCAATGGCTTCATCGGCAATTGATTCCATCTCAACGGCCGCCTGCCCTTCATAGTCCGATTCCTTTATTATGTTCAAAAGGGCGGAAACCGCATCAAATAACCGTCCGCAGCTTGAAGTGTAGGGCGTATTGATTTTTCTTTCAATCTGTTGCTTGATTAGTGCCATCTCTCCCCTGTCTATTCCTTTTAAAAAGGGAAGAGCAAGATTAAAAGCTTCTTCGCCGAATATCCTGAACAGATAACTCAGGGCCATCCGGTATGGCCTTTCTATCGCGGCCTTTCCGCCCGGCATAGACACATATTCAAAATGGGCCAGGCGTTTAAAGCCTGAATAATCCGCAAGGAGGAATTCACCTCCCCATATCGCCCCGTCTTCGCCGTATCCCGTGCCGTCAAATGCCACGCCTATAACCGGGCCTGTTACACCGTTGTCCGCCATGCAGCTTGCGATATGGGCGTGATGGTGTTGTACCGGGACGCCGTTCAACCCGGCTGATCTTATCAAATCAAGGGCGTATCCGGTGGAAAGATAATCCGGATGCATGTCATAGGCTATGATCTCCGGCTCAATATGAAAAATCTTTTTATAAAGACTGATCGTATCTTTAAGATGTTCAAGCGTCTCAAGGTTCTCCAGGTCGCCGATATGCTGGCTTAGAAATGCATGTCTTCCCCTTGTCATGCAGAAGGAATTTTTTACCTCGGCGCCGCAGGCCAACACCCCGGCAGAATCGTATCCAAGGCGTATGGGGTAAGGAGCGAAGCCCCTGGCGCGACGCACCATCTGCATCCTGTTATTCACTGCCATTATCACGCTGTCGTCATAACGGCTGCATATGTCCCGGTTGTGCATCAGAAAATAGTCCGCAATGCCGGACAGCCGCTGAAGAGCCTCTCCATTTTCCGCTGCGATGGGCTCCTCGCTGATGTTGCCGCTGGTCATCACAAGAGGTCTGCCGATTTGCTTTAAAAGAAGATGGTGCAGCGGGGTATAGGGGAGCATAACGCCCAGATAAATCGTATTAGGCGCTATCAGGGGAGATAGACTCGATGATCGCGCTCTACGTCTTAGAAGCACAATGGGCGCTTGCGATGAGACAAGCAGATTCCTTTCCGATTCTGAGATATGGCAATATATTTCTATCTCATCAAGAGATGCCGTCATTATTGCAAATGGTTTGGACCTGCGTCTCTTCCTTTGCCTTAAAAGGGCCACTGCCGAATCATCAGTCGCATCGCAGGCAAGCAAGAAACCTCCTAATCCTTTTATAGCGAGGATCTTGCCCTGCCTCAACAAATCGGCAGAAAGAGACAGCGGGGCATCCCCCGGGACAATGTTGCCTGATGGATCAACAAGCTGAAGACTCGGCCCGCAAACCGGACAGGCGTCAGGCTGGGCATGAAACCTCCGGTCATTCGGATTGTCATACTCAGCCCTGCACTGAGGACACATGTTGAATTTGCCCATGGCCGTATTTCTGCGGTCATAGGGCATGTCTTCCATTATAGTGAAACGGGGGCCGCAGTTGGTGCAGTTTGTAAAGGGATAGCAATAGCGGCGGTCGGATGGATTGAAGATATCTTCAATGCACAGACGGCAGGTTGCGATGTCCGGTGAAATGAGTTGATATTCATTTTCAAGGATGATGCTTTCTCTGATTTGAAACTGCTGAAAACCCTCAACAGGCTGTTCTTCAAGTTCGATGGATTCGATTCTGGCTTGAGGAGGCGGAGATGCCTTGAGTTGATTAATAAATGCCTCAATATCCTTTTCCGCACCCTCCAGTATGATTGTAACATCACCGGAGGTATTAAAGACGTGGCCGTTCAGGTGATTCCGCAGGGCCATCTGATAAACCAGGGGCCTGAAGCCGACGCCCTGCACGACCCCGCGGACTTTGATTTTTTTTGCATGAATTGTATCCACTGTCTAATCCATGCCAGGGTCTTTATCAAGGCATTCATGCATGTCCAGGCTGTATCCATTATTCATGCAACCAATCATTTTATATTTCCTTTAACTGCGTCTCCAGCCATCCTGTCCAGTCCGGCACGCCTTCGCCGGTCTTGACCGACACCCTGAAAATTTTAACATCTGGATTCATGCCTTTGACCGTTTTTTCGAATTGCTCAAGGTTAAAATTTGAAAGGGACAGATAGTCCATCTTGCTGATGACCACGGCATCCACGGTGCTGAACATCAGGGGATATTTATAGGGCTTGTCATCGCCTTCAGGAACGCTCAGGAGCATGATGCCCTTTCGCGTACCGACACGGAACTCGGCAGGACATACCAGGTTGCCCACGTTTTCCAGAAACAGCAGGTCAATCTCTTTTAGAGGCAGTTTGTCAAGGGCGGCGCTGAACATATTGGCATCGGTATGGCATTCTCCGCCCGTGTTGATCTGTACAGCCGGGACGCCCTCTTTTATGATTTTATCCGCATCCATAGTTGAAGCAATATCAGCCTCTATCACGCATATTTTACATTTATCCTTCAGTTGTTTGATCGTCTCAAGGATAAGAGATGTCTTTCCCGCCCCCGGGGAAGACATCACATTAATAGAGAAGACCTTGTTTTGATTCAGGATATCCTGATTTTTTGCCGCGATCTTGTCATTGGCATTCATTATATTCTGTAGAACCGTTACTTTCATTAATCCACCTCAATACTTTCCATATAAAATTCTGTTCCTTTAATTATATCAACTTCCCATCTTTGACATTGCGGGCATACCCAGGGTTCCTTTTCAGGGTGAAACTGATTGCCGCAATTCCGGCATTTCATCTGCAAGGGTATCCTCTGAAAATTAAGCCTCGCGCCCTCTGCTATTGTATCCCTGCTTACAAAGTCAAAACAGAATTGGACACAGTCGCCAACAATACTGGATGCGTCGCCTATAACCAGGTTTATCTGGAGGACCTTTTTTGAATCCGCCTCCCTGGCCTTGGTGATCGCTATATTCAATATTTCTTCGGTGATGCCGAGTTCATGCATATCACGGTGCCGTCTTTGTATTATATTGTTGCAGACATCATTTATCAGAATTCCCCTCTCAGGAAACCGGAGCCCCGCTTGCGGGGACTCCGAATAGAGCGAGAAGAATTCCGATAAAAATTATTTTTCTGCGAGCCCTGTGTCTCCGGGGTAAAATTATTCAAGTATTATTTCCGGGGCAATTTTTCCTTAAGCGCCGCGACAATGTTCAGAAGATCAGCCACTGCCCCATATTGCGCTACCCTGAAGATAGGCGCCTTTTTATCCTTGTTCACGGCTATCACTGTCCCTGCCCCGCTTATGCCTGCTACATGCTGGAACGCCCCGCTTATGCCCAGCGCCAGATAGACCTTGGGTTTTACCGACTTGCCGGATGTGCCGACCTGGTGATATTTAGGCAGCCATTTCTTATCCACTACAGGTCTTGAACAGGATAGCGTCCCGCCCATTATGTCTGCCAACTCCCTGGCGAAGGAAATATTATCCTGCTCTCCGATACCCCTGCCGATGGATACAAGGAGTTCTGCCTGTGTAATGTCCACCTCGCCCTTGCATGTATCCTGATATCCCAGAAATTCCCTTCTGCTTTTTTCCGGCATGGCCGGCATTGCTGCATTAATAATCTCTGCATGGTAATCCTGTAATTTCCCCGAGGGAAAGGCCCCGCCGCGCACGGTAATCAAATAACCTGGCGCTTCTCTAAAGGCCATGCGGCTGAATATCTTGCCGCTATAGACCTGCCTGACAACCTTGGGCCTGCCGGAATCAAGCAGGATATCCACGCAATCCGTTGCAAGCGGGTAACCGGTTTTTATTGCCATGGCAGGGGCAAGGTCCATGGACCACGGTGTATGTCCCATAAATGTGAGAAGAGGTTTACGTTCACTTATCAGGGATGCAAGTATCTCTTTGTAATCATCAGGATTAAAACCCTGCAATCTTTGATCATTATACACAATGACCCTGTTTGCCCTGTCCTTCAATTCATTGACAAGGTTATCAACATTATTGCCGATAATGACCACGGACAATTCATGGCCATATTTCCGGCACAGATCCGATGCCTTGCTTAACATTTGAAGAGTGACCTCTCTTAATTCCCCGCTGCGGTGTTCTGCAAGAACCATTATCTCAGCCATTATAAACTCACCCCCTTTTCACGAATAATGCGGATGATCTGATCGGCTACCGATGCCGCATCGCCCTTAATGATCTCTGCTCCTTCTGTCTCAGGCGGCAGATACATCTCTTCCATGATCAGGCTTGGCTGAAGGTCTGCAGGCGGCAGCCCCAGTCCTTCGGCCTGGATAACTTTGATCTCTTTTTTGGCCGCCTTGCGGATGCCCATGATCGATACATAACGCGGTTCATTTATCCCTGTCTGGATCGCAAGCAGGGCGGGCATGCTTACCCTGGACATCTCGTCCTGTCCCCCTTCCAGTTCAACAGTGATCTGGGCCTTACTGTCCTCAGGTTTCACGCTGTTGACTACAGCGGCATGGGTCAGCCCGAGGCGCTCGGCCATAAGAGCTCCGACAATGCCGTTATTAAAATCATCCGACTGGACACCTGTAAGGATCAGGTCATGAGGCATGGTCTTTACAACAGCCGCCAGGATGGCTGCCGCCATTGAAGCATCAGGCTGAATGTTTCCGGGTTCGATTCGCACAGCCTCGTCAGCCCCCATGGCCAGACAGCG
>Ga0153915_10001110_pt1 | contig 24796 bp, 14 predicted proteins | sample Opewatmetagenome_2_FD_107003 | JGI IMG/M metagenome (GOLD analysis project Ga0153915, IMG submission 107003) | Freshwater wetland microbial communities from Ohio, USA - Open water 3 Core 3 Depth 3 metaG | ecosystem: Environmental > Aquatic > Freshwater > Wetlands | place: USA: Ohio, Lake Erie...
CCTAGCCCAGACGATGTCGCCGTCCAGCAACGGGCGGTTGAGGTAGAGGAACGGCGCGAACTCGAGGAAACCCGCCGAGTCGCGGGCCAGCTCGGCGCGGCAGACCGCCGGCAGGGGCGAGCCGGCCGGGAGGCGCAGGTTGGGATCCTCAGTGGCGCCCGTACGGACGCCCGGCCGTCGCAGCGCCGCCAGCGAATCGAGTGTGCCGACGAGCCGCGCGCGCGCGGAGCCCGTCGCATCGAGCACAGCGGCATCCAAGACCTGCTCGAGCGCGCAGGCGTCGATCGCAGCATACAGCCGCATCGCCCGGGGCGGCGAGACGCCCAGTGCCTCCATCCGTGCGATGATCCGCGAGCCCCAGCCGTCGGGGATCACAACGACGGCGTGGCCAATGCCGGCGCGGCGCGCGGCACGATCGGGGTGCAGATCGTACACCGGCGTCGCCTGCCGATAGGCCGACAGGGTGCCGGGTGTCGTGGCAACGAGGCCGAGCAGCAGCACCACGCCGGCAGCGAAGGCCGCGGCGAGCCCGCCCCTCACGCCCGGGTAGATCTCACGGCCGCTCCTGCGCAACACGACCAGAGCGCGAGCGAGGAGGATCACCACCCACGGGACGGCGGTGAAGAGGAATCGCGGCCCGTAGAACCAGTCGCGGTGCCAGTAGAAGAACAGGAGGCCGACCAGCGCCAGGACGCCGGCGAGCGGCACGGCATCGCGGGCGGTGAGATGCCGACGGCCGGCCCCGACGCCGAGCGCTATCAGCACCAAGATGGGGAATGGGGCATCGAACAGGTACCGGTTGAGCTGGTGCAGGTCGAGGCCAGTCAGGCCCACGGCGCGGAGCGGCGTGAGGGGGATACCCCAGGGCACGGGATGGAAGCCGAGCGAGTGTCCGGCGCCATAGAGATAGACGTAGCCGAATTCGAGCCAGCGGCCGGTCGTCTGTCCGTTGTACCAGAGTGTGGGGAACGTCGCGATCGCGCCCACCAGCGCGGTCATTGCCAGTGCCGCGACGCGGCGCCGCCCCGAAGCGGCCAGCAGCAGAACCAGCCCCACGGGGACGGCGGCAGCGACCGCATCCAACGGCCGGAGGGCTGCCATCGCACCGAGCCCAACGCCGGCCAAGGCCGAACCCCGCATCCAACGGTCGGGCCGCACGGACGTGGCCGCCGCCGCGGCCAGCATCCCGAGCGCCGCAGCCGGGAGGTGGCTCATTTCGCTCCCTGATACCGCCACCACGAACGGCGAGACGCACAGCAGCACCACCGTCAGCCGCGCGGCGGTCTCGTCCGCGCACCAGCGCGCCACCCGGTAGGTTGCGAAGGCCAGTGCCGCGACGAACAGCGGGTTCAGGAGCCACCACGCGCCGAGCGCTAGGCCGGCGGCCAGGACCAGGGACTGGCCGGGCGGGTACTGCGAGAACCACCGCGGCTCGAAGATCACATGGAGGGTCGCGAAGCTCGCGACTTCAGGGGGCGGCGGCGCCCACAGGAGTCCGGCCAGAAATATCCGCGCCTGAAACAGCTCGGCGAAGCCGTCGACGTTGCGCGGGTTGCCGGAGAACGCGATAAGGCACATCAGCACGGCTAGGACGGCCAGCGTCGCCGCCGCGATGCACACGTAGCTTGCGGTCGAGGGATCTGCCACGTAGCGCCGCCAGAGCTCGATCAGCGCCGCAGCGGCGCGGCCGCGTGTCAGCAGGAGAGCCAGCACGGCCAGCAGGACGGCGATCGCCGTGCCCCACGCCCACACCTGCCACGCGGCCGTGTAGTACCGGAAGTCGACTCCGGCCCACCACACGCCGACCGGGACGAGCGACCACGCGGCGAGCAGCGCGAGCGTGGCGGGGATCACGAGCGCAGGCCAGCGGGCGCGAATCACTTGGTGGCGGGGGCGGCGACGCGCCCGACGAAGAGCAGCGGCGTCTCGTCCACGAGCTCAAGCTGGACCGTAGCGCCCGTGACCAGACCCGCGCCGGGCAGCACGATCGTGAACGCGCGCGGCGGCTGCCGGATCGGCGAGGGCTCGAATCGGGAGAACACGATCGCGGCGGCTCTCTCGCGGCCGGCGTAGGTCGCGATCCGCTCGAACGACTCGTACGGCAGCACCCGCCACCGCCGCTGCGCCCAGATCGCGATCGCGGGGTGCCAGCTCATGACGATCGCATCCGCCGGAAGGTGCTCGGCCAAGTAGTGGCCGACGCTGCGCCGGGCGGTGGCGACCTGCTGCAGCGGCATCGTCTGGGGCCAGGCCCGAGCCAGATCGCGCATCCCGGGCCAGAGCAGCAGGAGCGCCATCGCTGCCGGGAGCGCCGCCGCGAGCCACCGTCCCCGCCGGCGCTCGAGCGGTTCTCCTGCGCGGCTCGCGGCCACGGCGGCGTAGGTGGCCGCGAGCGGCGCGAGGGGCAGGAGGCTGCGCGGCTCGACGTAGGCAATCAGAGACGGAAGCAATGAGCAGAGGGCCAGCGGAAGGACCCAGACCAGCGCCGCTCGTGCGCCCAGCGCCAGGCCGAGGAGAGCCACGATGCCCAACCACCAAGGCACGACCGCGCCCACGCCCTGCCACCACACCGTGAGCGCGCTGCGCCGCGCCGCCGTTGGTGCCGTGTCGGGGGCGGGCACGATCTCGCTCTGGGGCGCTGCAGCCTCGACCGACGAGGGCGAGCCAGGCGAGACCGCTGTCGCAACGGTGGGCGCGGCCCCACGGGCCACGCCCCAGTACTGCGACGCCATCCTGGTCCCCGACGGGTCCAGACCGTAGAGCGAACGCAGAAACGCGTCCGGTTCACACTGCCACACGAACCCTTCCAGGACACGCCCCCCGGATCGCGCGCTCTCAACGGCGGAGGGTGTTCCCCCGCCGCCAGCCGCGGCCGCCTGCACGCGGCCGCTCAGCGCCCAGCGGCCCAGCGCCCCGTGCAGGTAGGCGAGATACGGCGTCGCGACGAGGAGGCCCACAACGACAGCCGCCGCGAGACGGCGCCACGCTGCGGCGCCGGCGCGCCGCACCGCCACCCGCGCGGCGAGGACGAAGAACAGCGCCGCCCCCAGGATTGCACCCTCCAACCGCACGAGGTACGCCGCCGATGCCAGCACGCCCGTGGCGATCCACCACGTCCAGCCGTCCGCGTCCGCACGCGCGGCCGCGGCCACCGCGGAGAAGGCCAGCAGCAGGAAGAGCGGCTCGCTGCCGAAGTAGAGATTCCAGCTCTCTCCGGGGAAAAACGGCACGAAGCTCGTCAGCGCCGGAGTCGCCGCAGTGAAGACGGCCGCCGCCAGCGCTGCGCGCGGGCCTCCAGCTCGCACGGCTAGCGACGCGACCGGGAAGACCAGGAGCGCGCCGCACACAGCCGCGAGGAGGCGCGAGGCCAGGAGATCGGGGATGCCGAGGAACGAAAGCAGCGCCACCAGGACGGGCTGGAGGGGCGAGAGCGCGACGTGCGGCAGACCGTTGAGGGCGAACCCGTGGCCCGCCCTCAGGCTGCGCGCGAGGAGGAGGTAGTAGCCCTCGTCGTAGACGATATAGTCGCCGCGCGCGACCAGCATCACGAGGCGCAGCGCCAGGGCGCCAAGCGCCACAAGCCAGAGCGCGCGGCGGGTCGTCACGCGGGAGCCTCGGAGCCGGCACCCCGGAGCCTGGCGAGGAGCAGGCGCATCGCGCGGCCGAAGTCCGGCCTCGGGTCCTCGAGCAGCGCGGTCACGCGCGAGACGCTCACACGCCTGGCGGCATAGTTGCGCCGACGGGCAGCCAGGGCATGAGGTACCAGAGGCCAGAATTTCAGCCAGCCGGAGATCGTCGCTCCTGCCGGCCGGCCGCTGAAGATCGGGTCGAGGAATGGCCACACCAGCATGACCGGGGCCCACGGAAGCAGCCGGCGGAGCGGCATGGTCTGCAGGAACAGCAGCAGGGCGTTGCGCACGGTGTAGACGGTCTTGGGCGTGCTGAGGAAACTGGCGGTGGCGTGACCGTGATGGCGCACCCGCGCCGACGGCTCGAACCAGCACTTGAAGCCCGCCAGCTGCGCGCGGATTCCCAGCTCCACGTCCTCGAACCAGGCGAAGAACGCTTCGTCGAACTGCCCGACAGCGTCGAACAGCTCGCTGCGGTACGCGCCGGCCCCGGCGCAGGGGCAGAGGATTTCGCGCCCGGCGCTGAACCGGGGCCCGTCGCGCTCGCCGCGCCCGATGTCGTAGGCGAACAGTCCCATCGCGGCGCCCGCCGAGTCCAGCAGGCTGGGGTCGCGCAGGCTGACCATCTTCGAAGCAACCGATCCCACGTCCCGCCGCGCGTCCAGCACACCGACGATCGCCTCAAGCCACTGCGCCTCGGCTTCGACGTCGTTGTTGAGCAGGACCAGGTAGCTTCCCCGCGCCGCGCGGAGGCCGGCGTTCACCGCGACCGCGAAGCCCCGGTTCTCGGCAAAGGCCACGACGATGACATCCGGGTACTCGGCCCGGAGCATCTCGACGGTCCCGTCTCGTGACCCATTGTCCACCACGACTGTCTCGAAGTCCCTGAACGTCTGGGCGCGAAGCGAGACGAGCGCGGCGCGCAGCAGCGCGCGCCCGTTCCAGGTGGGGATGATGACGCTGACCCGCGGCGCAGCGCCGGTCATGCCTTGCACGCGATCAGCACGATCTCCTCCCCCGCCTCTCTGCCTGCGAGCGTCAGCATCCATTCGGCGAGCTGGAACGCCCGCGCCCGCCGACCCGCCCAGCCCCGCGGTGGGCGCTGCCCCGGACGCGGCCACTCGGTGAGCGCGCCCCGCCCCAGCAACCAAGTGAACTCCGCGTTCCGCACGCTACTGCGGACCGAGACGACATCCAGCCCGGCACGCTCCGCCAGCCGCCGCAGGGTCCCGCACGAGAAGAGATAGAGGTGCCGGGGCGGCTGGAGGCCGATCCAGGACGCGCCCAGGCGCCTGTGACCCAGGCTGTCGGCGTTCGGGGTGACCACCACGAGACGTCCGCCCGGCTTGAGCACGCGACCGCATTCGCGGACCAGACCCATGGGATCGTGTACGTGCTCAATAGTGTGACTCAGGGTCACCGCGTCGAACCGATCGGATGGGAAACGCTGCTCCTCCAGGGTCCCCTGTCGCACGTCGAGGTGGTGGAGACGTGTGGCCAACTCGACCGCGCGCGTGTCCAAGTCGACGCCCACCACCCGCCACCCGAGTTCGCGCAGCTGTACCAGCTGCGCGCCGGCGCCACACCCGACATCGAGCATCTCTCCGCCAGGCAGCGACCGCAGGTACATCACCGAGAAGCCAACCGCCTCGGCGCCTTCTGGATAGGGGACCGCGAGGCGCGCCAGGTTGCGCAGCCAGCCGGGCAGGCCATCGGGATACCCATACGCGTGCCTGCGGTAGGCACGCGTCACGATCTGAGTCCACCTTGACGCAGAGTCACTGGCGGGTTCCGGCTGCGGCGCAGCCAGATGATGGTCGTAGTTGGCGTACGCCCGCCCGATTTCCGCGCGGGGGTATCGTGGATCCAGAACGAGGAGCCCGCACCCCTCACAGATGTCGAAGGACCACGACCCGGGAGCACCCCCGAGCCAATCCCGAAGCCCCTCGTACGCTCTCCGGCGTCCGGTCCCCGAACAGACTGGACAGGGCCCCGCCGCCTCCAGACGCACCTCCTCGCCTCGCGGTGCCGCCACGGCTACGACACCTTCCGCCGCAACACGGCCCGCGCCGTCGCAACCGCGACTGCGCGCTCACCAGCGGACAACAGCATGCGGCCGCCCACCGCGCCGGTCGCACTTGCCAGGACGACCGCGCCCACGAGCCGCGACGCGCCTGTTGCAAGCCGCGTCGCGACGAGGTGGCTCAGCACGAAGGCCAGCGCCAGGAGCGCCGCGTAGACCGACAGGGTTCTCAGGCGATCCCGGTGCTCACCCACACCGACCAATCGGCGCGCGGCCCCCGCTAGCAGCGCACCGTCCAGCGCGACCCGGAGGGTCCACGCTGCTGCCGCGCCCGTGATGCCCCACCAGCCGAGCAGGAGAAACAGCAGAGGAACGTACAGCACCAGCTCGAACAGGTGAAACCTGGCGCAGAGGTCGGGCCGCCCCAGGCCCTGGAGCAGCCAGAACGGCACCATCGCCAGCGCATTGATCGTCACGCCGACCGCGAGCAGGGCGAGGCTCGAGGCTGACAACCGCGCGAATTCGGCACCGAGCCAGAGGCGCAACGCGTCCGGGGCGAGCGCGACCACCAGCACGGCGACAGGCCCCAGAGCCAGCGCGATGGCGCGGGCCGCATCCACCGCGAGCGTGCGGGCGTCCCGCACGTCGGGCGTCCGATCCGCGCTGAACAGCGGGAACATCGCGCGCATCAGGCTCGAGGGAACGAGCGACAGCCTAGTGACCAGCTCGAATGGGGCCGCATAGAACGTCACCAGACGCACGGATAGCACGGCGCCGATGGCGAGGCGGTCGGCGTTCACCATCAGAGGGCCGACCAGGTTCGATACGGCCACCCAGCGCCCGTAGCCGAGCAGCTCGAGCACCACGCGCGGGCGCACCCGCAGCGATTGCCGCACCTGTGGGAGGGTGGAGAGACAGGCGGCGAGCGCAGCGACCAACGTCCCCGCCTGGACGGCGGCGATGGCCAGGATCGCCGGGGCCAGGTGGGTCGTCCACGGGAGTACGGCCAGCGGCGCCAGGAGGCCGAGCACCGCTGCGGGCACCTGAATGGCCGCGACCAGATCGAAGCGCCGTTGCGCCTCCAGCGCGCCGAGCAAGGTCGGCACCATGATCGCCAGCGGCACGGCGGCGGCAAGCACCCGGAAGGCCGACCGGCTCTCGGCCACGAGCCCGGCCGGCACGCGCAGCAGGTCCTCCACGAGGGGCGCGGCGATGCCCAGCAAGATCGCGGCCCCGGCGAGACCGACCGCGGCCGCCAGCGCGACCACCGTCCAAAAGGTCTCCGCCGCGTCCGATCCGTCCGCCGTCAGCGAACGAGCCAGGAAACGCGTGCCGGCGCGCCCGAGCCCCACATCGAGCAGCGCGAAGTACGCCAGCACCACCCCGGCCATGGCCAGTACGCCGAAGCGCTCTACCCCGAAGCCGCGGATCACGGCAGGGACGGTCACGAGCGCCAACGGAAGTGGGAGCACGCCGGCCACCAGGTTGAGCGCGGCGTTGGAGAACGCCCGGCGCACGTGCGTGGGCGCACCGGCCGGAGCGGTACTCACCGCCGCGGCGCCTCGCCCAGGATCCGCCCGACCACCCGCGGCAGCCGCCGCTCGAGGCGGCCGGTTTGGAAGCCGAGCATCCGCACCGCCTCGTAGGCGAGCGCGTGCAGCACACCTCGCGCACCGTGCTGCGCCTCGATCCACCGGATTTCGCGGAGCAGGTGGTCGGCCCCCATGCGCCATGAGCCGCCCGCCAGGCCGAGCGCCTGGAGCGAAGAGCCGCTGTCGAAGTTCCGCCGGAACGCGCGGGCGAACCCGAAGCGATGCCCGTGGTATGCGGCCGCGTGGGGCTCGTAGCGGATCCGGTGCCCCGCCTTGAGCGCCGCGAGCGCCCACGCCTGGTCCTCGCTCATCACGACGTCGGGAAACGGAAGGACTTCCCAGACCGCGCGGCGCACCGCGCCGAACGCGCTGGAGAACAGCGTGGCTCCCGGCCCGAACGGCCGGCCGACATCCCCGGCGGTGATGCAGCGCGGCCGCCCCGCATAGTTCACCTTGGCGAGGAAGGCCTCCTCCGGTGACGCGCCGCGCGGCACCTGCCGCCCGAACACGGCCGCCACGCTCGAGTCCGCCAGTGCCGCGAGCAGCTGCTCGAGCCACTCGTCCCCGATGGGCTCGACGTCCTGCGTCAGCAACAGAAGCACGTCGCCTCGGGCCGCCGCTGCCGCACGGTTGCGCGCGCTGCCGTGACCGAACCGGGAGCCGCCCAGGTCCAGGATGGTCGCCCCGGCGGCGCCGAGCAGGTCCTGCGTTTCGTCCCGGGAGCCCGAGTCTATCGCGACGATCTGGTCCAGGCCGCGGCCCTTCTGGCGCTTCAGCGCCGCCAGGAGCGCCGGCAGGGTAGCCGCGCCGTTCAGGGTCGGGATGACCGCTGATACGTGCGCGGGCCCGTCAGCGCCGGCCGTCGTCACGCAGCACGCTGATGAAGAACGAGCCGAAGACGATCTCAGCGCCGACCACGATGAGACTCAAGCCGAGCAGCGCGGGCCGCACCGCGGCCAGCTGGCCGCGCCCCGCCTGGAGCCACGAGACGAGAATCCACGCGTTGGTGCCCAGGCCCGCCGCCGCGAGGGCCAGGCCGACCAGCAGGCCCCGCTCTAGCGTGAACCAGCGGTCCAGAAAGCCCAGCCACCGGTCGCCTCGGGCCGGCACCTCGCCCCGCGAGTACGTCTTGGCCGCCAGGCCGAGAAAGACGAGCTGGACACCGAGAATCGCGAGCGCGCTGGCCACGAACATGAAGTGGTAGTCCAGAACCAGCGCTCCCACACGCATGGGCCCGGGCAGCAGCGCGAACAGCCCCAGCAAGCCCAGCGCCACCGCCACGAGGCCTGGAAGGAGAAACAGCGGGGTCGGGGACAGCAGCAGCATGAATCGCAGGTGGCGCCACCCGTCGCGGAAGCTGCGCAGCTTCGACCGGCCGGCCCGCGGGTAGTACGTGATCGGGATTTCCGCCACCGTGAGCCCGCGCCGCAGCGCCAGGACCACCATCTCGGACGCGAATTCCATCCCGGAGGCCCGGAGCTGCATCCGTCCGGCCGCCTCCAGGGTCATCGCCCTGAGGCCGCAGTGCGCGTCGGAGATTCTGTGGCCGAAGAACAGGCTCAGCAGGCCCGACAGCACCGGGTTGCCAAGGTAGCGGTGGAGCCAGGGCATGGCGCCCGGCAGGATGCGCCCGCGGAACCGAGAGCCGAGCACCACGTCGTTGCCGGACTTGAGGGCCGCCACGAAATCGGGCACGGTGCCGAAGTCGTAGGTGTCGTCGGCGTCGCCGAGCACAAGGTACTTGCCTCGCGCCGCCTCGAGCCCGGCGAGGTACGCGGCGCCGTAGCCCCGCACGGGCGCCGCGACGACCCGTGCGCCGGCCCCAGCGGCCAGAGCGGGCGAGCCATCGCTGGAGCCGTTGTCGGCTACCACGACCTCCCCCGCCAGGCCGGCCCGCTCCAGGGCCGCCCGCGCCTTCGATACGCACGTCGCGACCGTGGCCGCCTCGTTGAGGCAGGGCATGATCACCGACACGTCCGGCCGCGGCCCGCTCACGGCGCCCCGCCGGCGACGCTCCGGTCCACCGCGAACGCGACCATGGAGCCGGGCCAGACGCGCACCACGTGCAGGAAGCCCGGATAGCGGCCCAGCACCTGGGACAGCGTCCCGGCTGCCTCAGAGCCCCCGCCGGCCAGCACCACGTGCGTCGCGCCCGCGCGCACCAGCCAGTCGTGCAGCGCGGCGGGGCCGAGACTCTCGTCGCCGCGCCCCCGGTATCGCCACACGTACGACGGAACCGCGCGGCGCCCGGTGTACAGCCAAATCGCCGCCTCGTCCTCCACCGCCACCACCGCATCGGGCGGCGTGGCTTCCCGGATCCACGGGATCACTTCCGAGAGCGTCGCCGATATGCCGGTCTGGAGCCGAGCCACGTCGCCCCGCATGTAGCCACGCGCCTGGTAGTAGCCGTAGCCAACGACCACCAACGCCACGACAGCCGCGACGCACCAGCGCCCGATGGAAGCCACGTGGGGCGGCGCGTCGTACACGCGTTTCCACACGCGAGCGGCCCCCGCGAAGAACGCGACCGCCAGGAGCGGCCAGGCGGCCCACAAGAACCGGTCGGGGCCGTAGGGCCATGCGAACACGACGGCCAGGTAGGCGAGCAACGTCCAACCCAGGGCCGGCGTGCGCATCAACAGCGGCACGAAACCGGCGACCAGCAGCACCAGCGCGGGCACTCCGAGGTAGAATCGCAGCCAGCCCCGGAACGGCGCCAGCGCCACGGCCCCCATCGGAGCGAGGAGATCGAAGAGCCTCGTCGGGGCAAACGCCACCAGCCCCGACTGCGCCACGAAGTCGCCGTATGTGCCGTAGTTCCCCACGATGGCGGGGTCCACACCCGCCCGATGCCACGCGACCCACAGCATCCACGGCGCTAAACACGCCGCCCCCGCCGCCGCCGCGATGAGAGCCGCGCGGGGACGCCGCGCCACGAGCAGCGAGAGCGTCACGCCAGCGATCACCGCGACACCGAGCGAGCGGGCGAGCGCCGCCGCGCCAGCCAGAAGCCCGGCCAGGGCGGCCAGCAGCAGGGCGCGCCGCCGCTCGGCCGAGACCCGCGCCGCATCGCCGGCCCAGCAGGCCCCGACCAGGAGCACGAGGAACAGGGGCTCAGCAAACAGCACCGTCGCCACCGTGACCAGGGGCAGCGCGGTCGCCGCGCCGACGACCAGCAGCGCCAGCACCCAGGCACGGCCCGCGATGCGGCCGCGCAGGTACAGGACCAGCAGCGTCCCGAACATCCCCATCAGGGCCGCGTTGGCGGCCTTGAACACCACCACGTTCGCCGGGAAGGCCGGCACGACCTTCCATAGCGCGGCGAGAAACAGCGGGTAGAGGAACGGGTAGCGCACCGCCGCCGGCTGCCCGGGCAGATAGAGCAAGCGGTAGCCGTGGCCCTCCGCGAGGCTCTTGCCGAGCGCGACGTATATGCCGTCGTCGTAGAACACACCGGCCAGGGCGCCGGTGAGGTTGGCGGCGACGACTGCCGCAACGGCGAGCCCGGCGGCCGCCGCCCAGCCCGCGCCGCTCACCGGCTGGTCACGAAGACCCTTCGTACCGCGCCAGCTTCCGGTACAGCGTGGACGGATCGATGCCGAGGACCTCGGCGGCGCGCGTCTTGTTGCCGCCTTCCCGATCCAGCACCCACATGATGTACGCGCGCTCCACGACGTCCAGCGTCGGATTGGCCAGTGGCCGGTCGGAAACCAGCGACGGAGCGGGCCGCTCCGTGACCCTGGCGGGCAACGCCGCCGCGGCGATCTCCGGGCCCTGCGTGAGCGTGGCCGCCCGCTCGAGCGCGTTCTCGAGCTCGCGCACGTTGCCGGGCCAGTCGTACGCCATGATGGCCGTCATGGAGTCGGGTCCGATCGCCTTCTGCGGCTCCTGCCGCTCGACCGCCATCCGGCGCAGGAACGCATCCGCCAGGAGCGGGATGTCGTCCTTGCGCGAGCGCAGCGGTGGGAGGTGGATCGCGATGACGTTGAGCCGGTAGTAGAGGTCCGACCGGAAGCGCCCCTGCTTCATGTCGTCCTCGAGGTCGCGATTGGTCGCCGCGATGAGGCGCACGTCCACCGGGACCGGCTGCGTGCCGCCGACCGGCGTCGCCTGCCGCTCCTGAAGCACGCGCAGCAGCTTGACCTGCGTGGCCGGCGTGGTCTCGCCGATCTCGTCCAGAAAGAACGTCCCGCCGCGGGCCGCGGCGAACAGACCCTCGTGGTCGCGCACGGCGCCGGTGAACGACCCCTTCACGTGGCCGAACAGCTCCGACTCCAGGATGCCCTCCGGAAGCGCCCCGCAGTTGATCGAGACGAACGGCCCCGCGCTGCGCTCCGACAGCTCGTGGATGTACCGTGCGATGACCTCCTTGCCGGTGCCGCTCTCGCCCTGGATCAGCACGATGCTGTCGGTGGGTGCCACGGTTTCCGCCAGACGCATCACATCCCGGAAGGTCTGCGACACGCCCACTGGCTTGGCGGTCTCCGAGTGCGTGCGCCGTTGGATCTCCTGCTTCAGCACCCGGTTCTCCGCCTTCAGCTCGCGGTGCTCGAGCGCGCGCCGGCAGATGGAGACCAGCTCGTCGTTGTCGAACGGCTTCTGGATGTAGTGGAACGCTCCCTGGTTCACCGCCTCGATGGCGGTCTTGAGCTCCGCCTGCGCGGTCATCAGGATCACGGGCAGATCGGGATCGCGCTGCCGCGCCGCCGCCAGAATCTCGATCCCGCTCACCGAGGGCATCCGCACGTCCGTCAGGACGATCGAGGGCACCGCGTGCTCCATGGCGTCCAGAGCCGCGCGCCCCCCCTGCGCCACGGACACGTCGAACCCTTCGTGCTTGAAGAGAATGCGCAGGCTCTCGAGAATCGCGGACTCGTCGTCCACGATCAGCAGCGAGGGGCGCTCGCTCATGCGGCCTCCTCGGCGCGAAACCGCGCGGGCAGGAAGACGGTGAACGTCGTGCCATGGCCGCGCGCCGTGTCGCAGAAGATCAGGCCGCGGTGGGCCTGCACGGCGCGCTGCACGATGGCCAGGCCCAACCCCGTGCCGCCGACGCGGCCGGTGACGAACGGTTCGAACAGACGCGGCAACACCTCCGCCGCGATACCCGGACCCGCGTCGCTCACCCTGAGCAGCCGTGGCGAGTCCATGACCACCTCGGCCGGGAGATCGCCCCCGTTCGCGGGAGCCACCAGGACCCGTACGTCAGCCGAGGCCGGTGCCGCCTGCACCGCGTTCAGGACGAGGTTGAACACGACCCGGTGCAGCAGGTCCTCGTCTCCCTCGACCAGTACGGGTCGCTCGCCCACCTCCAGCACGATCTTCGCGTCCGACGAGCAGTCCGGGTGCTGGCGCGCCAGGTGGATGCCACGCTCGGCCACCTCCGCCAGGTCGAGCCGCGCCGACCGCGTCACCCGGACCCGCGAGAAATCGAGGAACTCGGTGAGGAGCGTGGCCAGCCGATCGCTCTCCCGCACAATGAGTCCGGCCAGCACCCGCTCGTCCGCGCCTTCGGGGGCGAGTCGCGAGAGCTGCACGACCGCGCTCCGGATCGAGGCGAGCGGGTTCTTGATTTCGTGCGCCAGCGAGGCCGAGATCTCGGCCACTGCCTCGAGCCGCTCGGTGCGCAGCCGCAGTTCCTCGAGCCGCCGCGCATCAGAGATGTCCTGGAAGATGGCTGTGACGGACGGGGCCTCCCCCTCCACCGCGCGCACCACCGTCGTCGTGAACCCGATCGGGAAGGTGCGCCCCGCTGAGGTGACGTCCGCTACGGTGCGGACCACGCGCCGGCCTTCGCTCGCCGTGCGCCGGATCGCCGCGGCAAGCGCGGGAGCGACGCGCTGCACCTGCTCCAGGGCTTGCGGATCCGTCAGGTCCGCGAGCCTGAGCCCGAGCAGCGCCTCGGCCGTGGGGTTCGCGTACACCAGGCTCTGGTCGGCCGCGACCGTGATGACGCCCGCGCCGATGTGCCGCAGGATGTCGGCCGCCTCGAGCCGCACCCGACGCAGCTCGGCCTCGAGCGTCTCGCGCGCAACCCCCACGAGGCGCAGCCGGCTCGCCAGATAGCCCGTGGCCGTGGCGACCAGCCAGTACACGGCCACTTGCAGGAACACCGCAGCCGACAGCTCCGCCGGCTGCCCGAAGATCATGTCGGCCGTGTACACGAGTCCGGCCAGCAGGGCGACCAGCAGGCCGTTCGCCAGCGGCATCAGGACCGTGTAAACCGCTATGACCAGGATATAGAGCGCCGCGAAGTACGAATACGGGCCGCTGATGTGCACGATCGCCGTGACCAGCGCGATATCGAAAAGCGCCTGACCGTAGAGGAAGGTCTGGCCTACTTGCGTGGGACGAAGGTGGGAGTACCAGTACGACGCCGATGTCACTATCAGCGCCAGGGTGACCGACAGCGACGCCACCAGCAGCGCGGTGAGGTCCGCGCGCCACCAGTTCAGGGCGGCGGCGAGGAAGACCGCGAACGCCAGCGATAGCCGCCCCGAGTAGACCCACCGCAGCAGCTTCCTCGGCGGCGGCACGGCCTCGGGGATCCTGGAGGGACGCGGGACCGGAATCGCCGTAGCAGGGGCGGTCACGGGGCCAAACTATGGCGGGCGTCTTGCAGAATGCAAGAGTGGAGAGCTGGACGGCCGCTTACCGGACGCCACGATGCCAGCGGTGTCAAGACAGCAGCCGGTAGTCACGGAAGAGGCCTCCTCCGGGCTGGGAGGGAGGCCTCTTCCGACACGTTTGCCAACGGCTCTCTGTAAGCTGTTGCTGCTGACCTCCGGCAATCCGGCGCCAGCCCGCCTCAGCCGGCCTACTGCACCGCCCCGATCATGCCGAAGATGGGCAGGTACATGGCCACGATCATGCCGCCGACAACCACGCCGAGGAGCACGATCATTACGGGCTCCATGAGCGAGAGCAGCGCCTCCACGGCGGCGTCCACCTCCTCGTCGTAGAAGTCGGCGATCTTGCCCAGCATCTCGTCGAGGCCGCCGGTCTGCTCGCCGACGGCGATCATCGAGATCACCATGGGCGGGAACACCTTCGATTTCTGGAGCGGCGCGGCGATCGTCTCGCCTCCCGCGATGGAGGCCCGGGACTCCATCACCGCGTCGTGGATCACCCGGTTGCCCGCCGTCTTGGCCGTGATCTCCAGGCCGTCCAGGATCGAGACGCCGGAGGCGATCAGGGTGCCCAGCGTGCGGGTGAAGCGGGAGACGGCCGACTTGCGGATCACGTCACCCAGCACCGGGAAGGCGAGCATCATCTTGTCGAGGTTGAGACGCCCGGCCGGCGTGGCGTAGTAGCGCCGGATGCCGAACACGATGGCCGCGATCACGATGGCCAGCACGTACCAGAACTTCTTCAGGAAGTCGGAGATGCCGATCACGATCCGGGTGGGCAGTGGCAGCTCCATCTTGACGTCCGCGAACATGCTGCGGAACACCGGGATCACGAAGATCAGCAGCACTATGACGGCGACGATCGCGACCGAGAAGATCACGGCCGGGTAGATCGCCGCGCCCTTCACCTTCCGCACCAGGGCGTCGTTCTTCTCCATGAAGGTCGCCAGGCGGAGCAGAATGGTGTCCAGGATGCCGCCTGCCTCGCCCGCGGCCACCATGTTGACGTACAGCTCCGAGAACGCCTTGGGGTGCTTGCGGAGCGCGTCGGCGAGCGTGTGCCCGCTCTCAACGTCGTACACCACCGCTCGCGTCACGTCCTTGAGGGCCTTGTTCTCGGTCTGCTCGGCGAGAATGTCGAGCGACTGGACCAGAGGCAGGCCCGAATTGATCATGGTGGCGAACTGGCGGGTGAAGATGACGACATCGCGGGTGGAGATCCGGGTGCCGAACGACAGCTTGATGTCCTTCGGCGCCTGCTGGACCTTCACGACGATCATCCGGTTCTTCCGGAGGTGCGCGACGACGTCGTCGTGACTCGGCAGCTCGATCGAGCCCGACTGCAACTCCCCCGTCAGCGTTCGGGCGGTGTAATTGAATACCGGCATCGGTCAGCCTCCTGTGCGCACGATCATCGCTTCAGCCCACCGGTCAGCGGCCGGTCCTTCGGTGCCACCGGCCTCTCGTCCTCGCCGGGGACCGGCTCGCCGACCATCCGCAGGAAGTCGTTCGGTTCCGAGGACACCCGCAGGCACTCCTCCAGCGCGACCTCGCGACCCATGTACAACTGGTAGAGCGAGTCGTTCAGCGTCTGCATGCCGTGCTTCTTGCCGGCCTGCATGGACCCTTGAATCTGGTGCACCTTGTCGTCGCGGATCAATGCCCGGATGGCCGGCGTGGAGACCAGGATCTCGCACGCCATCACCCGCCCGCGCCCCTTGATCCTGGGGAGCAGTGTCTGGGTGATGACCCCCTCGAGCACGAAGGCCAGCTGCGCCCGCACCTGTGACTGCTGGTGCGACGGGAACACGTCGATGATGCGGTTGATGGTCTCGGCCGCCGAATTGGTGTGCAGGGTGGCCAGCGCCAGGTGGCCGGTCTCGGCGATGGTGAGCCCCGCCTGGATCGTCTCCAGGTCGCGCATCTCGCCGATGAGGACGGTGTCCGGGTCCTCCCGCAACGCATACTTGAGGGCGCTGGCGAACGACTTGGTGTCGGTGCCCACCTCTCGCTGGTTGACGATGCACTGCTGGTGACGGTGGATGAACTCGATCGGGTCCTCCACCGTGATGATGTGCCCCTTCCGCTCGCGGTTGATCTTGTCCACCATCGCCGCCAGCGTCGTGGACTTGCCCGAGCCCGTCGGCCCGGTCACCAACACCAGGCCCCGCGGCTTCTCGGCCAGCTTGGCGACGATCGGTGGCAGCTGCAGCTGCTCGAACGTTTTGACCTGAAACGGGATCTGCCGGATCACCAGCGAGACGCAGCCGCGCTGCCTGAACGCGTTGCCGCGGAAACGGGCCAGGTTCTGGATCCCGAAGGAGAAGTCCAGCTCCTCCTCCGTCTCGAACCGCTTCTTCTGCTGCTCGGTGAGAATCGAGTAGCACAGCTGGAGCGTGTCCTTCGGGGTGAGGACTGCCGGCACCTTGCTGCTGGTAATGTCGCCGTCCACGCGCAGCTTGGGGCGATCGCCGGCCGTGATGTGCAGGTCGGACGCATCCCGCTCGATCATCTCCTCGAGCAGGGCGCGGAGGTTGAAGGCGCTGGGTGCCGCCGTGGGGTGCTGTTGTGGTGCCGTCACTGGTCAGCTCGCCGCCGTTTCCTTGACAACTTCCTCGAGTGTGCTGATGCCCTTCCTGATCTTCACCAGGCCGTCCATCCGCAGGGTCAGCATCCCTTCCTTGACCGCCTGCTCCTGCAACTCGCTGGTGGAGGCCCCCTTCAGGATCATGCGCCGCAGCTCCGCCGACAGCGCCATCACCTCGTACAACCCGGCCCGGCCCTTGTAGCCGGTGCTGTTGCACTGCTCGCACCCCCTGCCCTTGAAGAACGTGATGCCAGAGAACTCCCGCGTGTCACCGCCCAGGGCTTTCAGCTCCTCGGGCTGGTAGCGGTGCTCGACCTTGCAGCCGGTGCAGATGCGCCGCACCAGGCGCTGCGCCACGATGAGGTTCACGGCCGACGCCACGTTGAACGGCTCGACGCCCATATCGATCAAACGGGTGATCGTGGAGGGCGCGTCGTTGGTGTGCACCGTGGATAGCACGAGGTGACCGGTCAAGGCTGCCTTGATCGCGATGCTGCCGGTCTCGATGTCCCGGATCTCCCCCACCATGATGATGTTCGGGTCCTGCCGCAGGAACGCCCTCAGGGCCGCAGCGAAGGTCATGCCGACCTCGTTGCGGACCAGAACCTGGTTGATCCCCATCAGGTTGTACTCGACCGGATCCTCGGCGGTCATGATGTTGACTTCCATCGTGTTGATCCGCTGCAGCGCCGAGTACAGGGTCGTGGTCTTGCCCGAGCCGGTCGGCCCGGTCACCAGCACCATGCCATACGGGTTGAGGATCCCCCGCAGCAGATCCGCCTCGGCCTTGGGCTCGAACCCGAATTTTGACAGATCGAGCGTCAGGTTCCCCTTGTCGAGGATCCGCATGACGATCTTTTCGCCGAACAGCACCGGCAGCGTCGAGACCCGGTAGTCGATCACCCGCCGGCCCATCTTGAGCTTGATACGCCCGTCCTGCGGCACCCGGCGCTCGGCGATGTTCAGGGCCGACATGATCTTGATGCGGCTGGTCAGCGCCGCCTTCAGCTTGAGCGGCGGCTTCATCACTTCCTGCAGGGCGCCGTCCACCCGGTAGCGCACCCGCAGCTCGTGCTCGAAGGGCTCGATGTGGATGTCCGAGGCGCCTCGCTTGACCGCGTCGGTCAGGATCCCGTTGATCAGCTTCACCACCGGCGCATCGTCTGCGCTCACCCCCGACCCCGATTCCTCCTCCTCCTGCTGGGCGACCACCTCCAGCTCGCCCTCGGCCTCCTCCTCAATGTCCTTGAGCAGGGAGTCGAGTTGCTGGTCCACCTGCTCGTAGTTCTTGTCGAGCGCCGTGCGCAGCGTGTACTCGCCCGCGATCACCGGGAAGATGTCGTAGCGGGTGATGAACTTCAGGTCGTCGAGGACGCTGAGATTGGTCGGGTCCGCCATCGCCACCGTCAGCGTGCGGCCCTCGCGCTTCAGGGGCAGCACCAGGTGCTTCAGGGCGACGTCGGCCGGGATCAGCTTGATGATCTTGGGGTCCACTTCGAAGCGCGCCAGGTCCACCGCCGGCATGCGGTACTGCCGGGCGAGCATCTTCGTGATCTCGGTCTCCTGGACGAACCCCATCTTCACCAGGTTGTAGCCCAGGCGCTGACCGTTGTTCTTCTGTTCCTGGAGGGCCTTGTCGAGCTGCTCCTTGGTGATCAGGCCTTCGCGGATGAGCAGGTCGCCAAGACGATCGCCAGGAGCCGTCGCAGTTGCCGGCATCGTTGTGGAGCCGAATGGGAAAGGGGGAAACCGCGCTGATCCCAGGGTCTCCCCGGGAATAGTACGGGCGCTCCCACCCCTGTCAAGGGATTGTGACGAGGCCCCGCAACCGCTCGCTGCGCACCCGCCCGATGCCCGGAACCCGCGCCAGGTCGGCGATGTCGTGGAAGGGACCGTGCTCCTCCCGGTCCGCCACAATCCGCTCGGCCAGCGCCTTCCCGAGGCCGGGCAGACACATCAACTCCGCCGCCGTCGCCCGGTTCAGGCTCGGACGCCCCGCGCACGTCCCGCGGCCCGCGCGCGCCGTGCTTGCCGAGTCCGGAGCGCCAGATGGCAGCGCCATCAGGACCGGGAGGGCCGAAGGGCCGGCAGCGGCTGCCGGGACGCCGCTGAAGGTCACGAACGGCCCGATGCCGCGAAGCGTCGCCGGGCCCAAGCCCGGCACCCGCGCCAGCCCCGACGCCGACCCGAAGAGGCCGTTCGCCTCGCGATCCGCCACGATGCGGGCCGCGAGCCGCGGGCCCACGCCCGGGAGCCGCTGCAGCTCCTCGGCTGTGGCGTGATCCACGTCCACGCGCTCGCCTGGCGCCAGGGGCTGCGCCAGCGCCTGCGCCCGCCGGGCCTGTGCCGCCTGCTGCACGATGTCCTGGCCCGCCAGGGCGGGCGCCACGACGCCGGCGCCGGTGGCCGAGCCGGTCTTCCCGGCGGCCCGCAGCACCCCGCCTACCACAGTCACAATGGCGAGAAACAGCAGCGCGCGACGCTCGTCCCTGGTGAGCACGGGCGCCAAGATACGCGCGGCCCGGGCGACCGCAGGCGCCGCGTTACGCGGCGCGTGGCGGTTCAGTGCAGCAGCGCGAGGGCGACTCGCCCGGCGTTGCCGAGCGACTGTGCCGACACCTTGTCAACGGTGTCCTGCATGGTGTGGTGCGAGGGATAGTCGATGTCGATGACGTCGATGGCGCGGATCCCCGCCTCCAGGAGCGGGACGTGGTCGTCGGTGATCGGCCCCCAGCTCCCCGGGCGGAAAACCTTGCCGAGGTGCAGGCTCTCCGCCATCGACCAGACGCGCTCCACGACTTCGGGAGCGCCCTGGAGGGAGTACCCCTCCTGGAGGAACTGCTGGTCCTGGTCGCCCACCATGTCCCACAGCACCGCGTACAGCGGGCGGTAGCCGGCCGGGAGATGGGTGGCGAAGTAGTGCGAGCCGATCAGCACGTCCTTGAGGCTGTCGGCGGCGAAGGATCCATAATCCTCGCCGTCGACGAACAGCAGGTCCACGCCCACCGCTGGTGGATCCTTCTTGAGCGCGTCGGCGACCTCGAGGAGCATGGCGGTGCCCGACGCGCCGTCGTTGGCGCCCGGAATCGGCAGCGTGCGTTTGGCCGGATCGGGATCGCTGTCCGCGATGGGACGGGTGTCCCAGTGGGTGACATACAGCACCCGGCTCGGGTCATGGGGCCGGAACCGGGCGATGATGTTCTCGAGGCGCAGCGTATCTCCCGAGACGGTGACGTGGGTGAACGCCTGCACCTCCACCGTGTCCGCGCGGGCTCTGAGCTGCTGCTCGAGCCAGGCGGCGACCGCGCGGTGGCCGGGATGGCCCGGCGCCCGTGGGCCCGCGGCCACCTGGAACTCGACCCACCGCATCGCCTGCGCAGCGTCGAAGCGCTGCGCGGCGGCCGATGCCGGGCCGCGGCAGGCCACCCCGAGCGCCAGCAGCGCCGTCGCGACGATGCGGATCATCGGGGCGTCCCGGCCTGGAAGTTCACCGTGACGGCGACCGTGATGACCACCTGCGAGAACTTGCGGTCGATGTGCGCATCCTCCGTCAGAATGTAGCCGAAGGAGAGCCCGGCGGACACGTTGGGCGGCATCTCCGTGTCCATGGAGAGGTTGAACTGGTGGCGCGACGACTGCGAGATCCCGATGCATGGTCCCCCGGCGGCCAGCGACATGCAGGCTCCGTCGGTGGATGAGGTGTACCGCAGCGCCGTGCGGACGTCGGAGGGCAGCGGTACGTACTGCTTCGGCGGGCGGAAGGCGAAGGTGACGTTGGCCGCCATGTCGTCGTGGGTCGTGAGCGTGCTGTTCCCCACTTGGACGGCCTCGCCACGGCTCTTGGTCAAGGACAGGTTGGTCGTGATGCGGGGCGCCCAGGTGACGGTGAGCGATACCGGCCACGACCGCGTCTCCTGCGTGCTGCGCACCTCGTTGGTGGTCACCGTGCTGCTGCCGACCTCCACCTGGAAGGGCGGCTGCACCGTCCGGGCGGTGCTGACGCGGAGCCCCCCCGATGCGCTCACACTGGTGAGGATCGCACGGAGAAAGCGGGGCGGCGTCCACACCCAGCGGCCCGTGACGTCCGGCCACTGCGTGTCGCCCTGGTCCGTCTCCGCCTGCCCGCTCGCGCGGCGCGACCAGGTGTGCTGGGTCCGCTGCGCATACGCGCCGACCACGCTGAAGCCGAGCGGCATCCGCAGCCCGGACGACAGGCGCACCTGGCGGGTGTTGGCCGAAGACGTGGCGGGCACCCCGTTCAGCGTGCGGAACGCATCCCCACCGCCCAGCCCCAGCTGGAAACCCAGGCCGGGGTCGAATCCCGGCCGGTCGAACTGCGACCGCACGTCGCTGTGCGTCGCCACGTCCAGAGGATTCAGCCTGTCCAGCCACTTCAGAATCCTGGCCGAGTCGCCAAACAGGGCCTTCAGCGCCCGCGAGAAGTCCAGCGACGCGCTGACATCGGTCGCACGGGCGCTGGTGAACGCCGTCGGCAACCGGTAGCCGCCGGAGGTGTCCTGCTGCGTGCGCTCCGGCACGGAGGCGTTGGGGTCGCGCGTCATCGCAAACGAGGATGAGGTGGTAAAGCGCGGCCGGAGCCACGAGAAGAGGTTCGGCGAATACGAGAGCACGGTGGCGAGCGAGCGCTCCCGCTCAAACCCCAGGTTGAGCCCCAGGAACCGCTGGCGGGCCTGGTGGGTCAGCGCACCGATGGTGGTGCTGTCGCCGTAGTCCTTGAGGTCGCGCGTGTCGACGTAGTTGATGCTGAGCGAGGCGCTCTGCAGCGGGCGCAGCTCGACGCTCGCCTGGCTGCGCAGCGCCGCCGCCACCGCGTGGATCCTCGTCGCCAGGGTGTCGCTCAGCGTCGCGATCGGGACCCGGAAGGTCTGCACGTCCGCCCGCGAGCCGCTGAAGCCGGAGGAGAAGCGGACCGCCACCGGGCTCCAGCGCAGGCGCGAGTCTGCGAGCGCCCGCACGAAATCGGCGCGTCCGATCAGCGGCAGGCCGCGCAGCAACCGCACCAGGAAGCTCGGGACGTAGCGGATGCTCTTCGCCGCCGGGAGGACGGCGTAGTCGGCCGATACGTTCGACAGCGCCGTGGCGCTCTGCGAGAGCTGCGAGGTCGTGGACCCGTTCGCGATCGAGGCCGTCAGGCCGAGGTTGTCCACGAACCAGCGCTGCCACCACAGGGTGCCACGCCGGGACCTGCGCAGCGAGACGCTGTACGACGTCTGCGACGCCCGCGGACGCCTGAGCCCGGCGATCGGGCTGGCCAACACGTCGGTGCCGCCGAGCAGGTAGGGATCGGACGACGACCGGTCGAAGCGCACGGCGAACGGCGCCGTCAGCCCCAGCCGGTCCAGGCCCAACCGCTCAAGCCTCACCGTCGTGCCGAGGCTCAGCTGGTTCGACGTGATGTAGGTCGGATCCTCGCCCAACTGCCGGAACTGGGCATCGCGCCGCGTCAGCGCGAGGTTCAATTCGCCGACGTCCGCCGCCGCCACCCGGAGATTGAGGGCACCGGCGTAGCCGGCGTCGTTGACCACCCGGGAGAGGCGGATGTCGTCCACCCACAGCTCCGCGCTGTCCGCCGCCACGCCGCTGTCGCGCACCCAGCCGACCGCCAGCTCGTGGACCCGCGCCAGGTTGGGCGGCGCGACGCCGGGGTTCTTCACCTGGACGATGTAGCTGCGCGCGCTGTCGCACGCCACGTACGCCAGCGTGTCCCCGCCGCACGTGGCTGCGCCGGAGGGCGGCTGGCCGCTCAGGAAGCGCTGCTCGATCTGGGCGCGCAACGCCAGCCACTGGTTGAAGTCCACAGCGATGTCCGGGAGCCAGGTCGTGGAATGCACGCGAGTCCGGAACATGTAGTAGTTGTTCTCGTCCTGGCCCACCTTCACGTAGAACGCCAGCTGGTTGTTGTCCCAGCCGGCGCCGCGGCCCCGCGCCCACACCCGCAGCTGGCGATAGCCGAGGAAGTTCCGCTCCCCTTCGGGAAACAGGATGTACGCTTCCGCCCGCTCCCCCGGCTGCACGTCCCGCCCGATCAGGCGCAACGACCGCTCGTTGATCTGCACGGTCCCGACCTGAAACGCCCCCGTGGTGGTGGCGCCCTGGTCCACGACGCCAGGCGGCGGCTCGTACCCCAGGTCGGCCTTGTTTTCGGTGCTGACGATGCTCGCGACCACCTCGCCGTGCCCGGTCCCTACGGCGCCCGACAGGCCGGCGATGGGCGTCTCGGCGCGTTTGAGCCACGGCGCGCCCACCAGCTTCAACCGCGAGAGCGCGAAACGCATCGGCTGCTCGCCGCCCGGCTGGTCCGGCGTGATGACGGTCAGACGGACCGAGCGGATCTGCCGGATGTCGGGGAGGCCGACCTGGGTCGTGTCGGACCGGAACGGGATCCGGTAGAGCCGCCACCGGCCGCCGGAGGAATCCGACGGCCCGCCGTCGCGCACGAAGTAGCGCTGGTCGCCGAGGCGGAAGACGTACCGGAAGTAGCTCTCCGTGACCGCAGCCACCAGCGAGTCGAGGTGGCCGTCGTTGTCGAGCTCCTCAGTGTCGGGAATGCCGTTGTGCCGGGTGCAGCGCGCACGCTGATCGCCCCAGGGATACACGACCAGCCCCCGGGCCAGCGCGGATTCGCACAGCGGCAGGTCGCGCACCACGGCCCCCGTGCCCGCGTCCGTGATGCTGTCCGCGACGGCGCCCAGGATCCCGTTGTCGTTGATCAAGGCGTTCCAGGAGCCGGCCAGCGTGTCGCGCTCCGTGTCGAGCCGCCCCTCCCCGATTCTCCGCCGGCCCGCGTAGACGGTATCCCCGCCCGGCGCCGTGGTGAAGCTGGTCGGAACGAAGTCCACGGCGTCCTCGAACACGCGGCCGAAGTCGAACACCACGGTGGTTCCTGCGTCGCGCGCGCGGCGCTGCGGGTCCTCGAAGACCCAGAACTCGAGGAACTCGATGCGCGAGAGATCGGTGCCCGTCGCCGACAGTGGCGTGGTGATGGAGCGCCAGCGCGGGCCCGGCGTATGCGGCACGAGCCACCGCGGCCGGCCGGTGCCGGGGCCGGGCAGGCCGCCCACCGTGTCCGGCTGCAAGCCGAGCCACAGCACCGGCTCCGCCGTCGCGCCCGTGCCCTGCACCACGATCGAGGGATCGATCTGCTGCGCCGTGAACTGCACCACTCCTCCGGCCGCGTTCGAGATGAGATTCTGCCACACCAGCGGCGTGGCGTCGCCATCCTGGAAGCCCGCCACCGGGTCGATCCCCGTCCCGGCCAGGCCCTGCGCCGACGCCGGCCGGCTGCCGAGCTGCCAGGAGTTCTCCGACAGCGACAGGAAGGTGCCCCCCTCCCCCTCGAACGTCTCGACCCACGCGGTGCCCAGCTGGTTAGGGGAAGGCCGCGAGGTGGCCACCTCGGCGTCGAGCGTGATGAGCGACGGCGCAGTCGTGTGGACCAGCGGCAGCGCGTTGAGCAGCCGGGTCAGCCCCATGGGCTCGAACCGGAAGCTGCCCGAGATGCCTCCGATGAAGTTGGACGCTGGCTCGAACCCGAGGATCGGGCGCGTGAAGGTCGTGTTCTGGCGCTGCAGCAGGCCCAGCGCCGTCACGGACCCGTGGTCGCCGAGATCGTACCGGGTCTGCAGGCCATAGATCGAGGTCGGCGCGGCGGCGAAGGCCGGCTGCTCCTCGTACTGCACCGTCACGTTGGTCGGCGACGCGAACAGCGAGTCGGCGTGAAGGAAGGTGACCTGACCAATCTCGTAGTTGATCGTGTAGTCCACGTTCCGGGTCAGCGGGCGCCCGCCAGCGAGGAGCTGCTCGCTCCCGGGCCGGATATTGAGGCCGCCCAGCGAGAGCAGGGAGCGGTCGCCGCCGCCCGCCGCCTGGTAGTGCAGCTCGAGCGTGTACAGCGGCGTCGGGCCCTGGGTCCGCAGCAGGTAGTCGGGGGTGCGATACAGCGAGTCGTTGCGGAACTGCGGTGGCAGCAGGGTGCTGTCGGCGAACGGCTGGAGGCTGGGGAAGATGATGAACAGGTCGCCGAGCGGCGCGCCGCCGCCGGGATCCCGCTGCCGGGGAAACAGCCGGTTGAACTGGTCGAACTGGGTCTGGTTGGTCGCCTGAGAGAGGCCCAGCAGGGCCAGGAAGGTGGCCGCCCCCGACGCAGGCCGCTCCGACTGCGCGACCAGGATCCTGAGCTGAACCCCATCGCGCACCACGTCGCTGGCCGAGCCCAGCCGGTACGCGTTGCGCATCTCGTAGCGGAAGGTCGGCACCTCGGCCCCGCGCCGGGGCTCGTAGATCAGGCGCAGCGTGTCGGTCCGACCGGCGCCCGC
>Ga0153915_10001111_pt1 | contig 24768 bp, 20 predicted proteins | sample Opewatmetagenome_2_FD_107003 | JGI IMG/M metagenome (GOLD analysis project Ga0153915, IMG submission 107003) | Freshwater wetland microbial communities from Ohio, USA - Open water 3 Core 3 Depth 3 metaG | ecosystem: Environmental > Aquatic > Freshwater > Wetlands | place: USA: Ohio, Lake Erie...
CGCCCACCGAGGTGGTCTCGTCGAGCGAGACGCTGACCCGGGTCGGCGAGAGGACCCGGACGTTGATCCGCCGCGCGCGGGCCGCGTCGAGAATGCGGGGCAGATTGGCGCTCCTCACCTCGATGCAGACCGTGTCAAAGAAGGCATTGTGGACGACGTGGTAGCGGAGCCGGCGCAGGGCGTTGCCCAGCAGCACCGCCTGTCCGTGCACCCGTTCCGCGATGCGGCGCAGTCCCTCGGGGCCGTGGTAGACGGCGTACATGCTCGCCATGACCGCCAGCAGCACCTGCGCCGTGCACACGTTGCTCGTCGCCTTGTCGCGGCGGATGTGCTGCTCGCGGGTCTGCAGCGCCATGCGAAGCGCCGGCACCCCGCTCGTGTCGCGCGAAACGCCGATGATCCGGCCGGGCAGGTGGCGCTTGTGGGCATCGCGGGTCGCGAAGAAGGCGGCGTGCGGGCCGCCGTAGCCCATCGGAATGCCGAAGCGCTGGGAGTTGCCGACCGCGATGTCCGCGCCCCACTCGCCCGGCGGGACGAGCAGGGTGAGCGCGAGGAGATCGGTCGCCGCGGTGACCAGCGCGCCGGCCTGGTGGGCCCGCTCGCAGAGTCCGCGGAAGTCGCTGAGGCCGCCATCGGTCGAGGGATACTGTACCAGGCAGCCGATGACACCGGGCCCGAACTGGAAGCCGTCCGGGTCGCCGACCCGGATCTCGAGGCCCCGGGCCTCGGCCCGGGTCTGCACGACCGCGATGGTCTGCGGGTGGCACTGCTCGTCCACCAGGAAGATCGCGCCCGGCGCCGCGCTGGTCACGGCTTCCGTGAGGTGCATCGCCTCGGCCGCCGCGGTCGCCTCGTCGAGCAGCGAGGCGTTGGCGATCGCCAAGCCGGTCAGGTCGGAGACCATCGTCTGGAAGTTGAGCAGGGCCTCCAGCCGGCCCTGGGCGATCTCCGCCTGGTAGGGCGTGTAGGCCGTGTACCAGCCCGGATTCTCGAGGATGTTCCGCTGGATCACCTGCGGCGTGAAGCAGCCGTGGTAGCCCATGCCGAGGTACGAGCGGAAGATCTTGTTCTGGGCGGCCATGCCGCGCAGGGCGCGCAGCACCTCGCGCTCGCTGCGCGAGGGCGGCAGGTCGAGCGGGCGCCGGAGCCGGATGTCCGGCGGGACGACATCGTCGATGAAGGCGTCGAGCGAGTCGTAGCCGAGCGTCTTCAGCATCACCTGCACGTCGGCCGGGCGGGGCCCGAGGTGCCGGGAGGTGAAGCCTTCGGTCTGGAGACTGGTCCAGGAGACTTCGTTGGTGTCGGGGCGTTCGGCAGTGGCGGTCATGGGGATTCCTCTGGAATGCAGACGCCCCGACAGTGCGGTCGGGGCGTCGGGAAGTGCGGGAACACGGCGCGTATGTCCGTTATTGGCCGATGTGCGCCTGGTAGGCATCGGCCCCGAGCAGGGCGCCGAGTTCCGCCGGATCGGCGACTTTCAGTTTGATCATCCAGCCCGCGCCGTACGGGTCGCGGTTGACGACCCCGGGATCGCTGTCGAGCGCGGGGTTCACCGCGACGACCTCGCCGGCGATGGGGCAAAAGAGCTCGGAGACGGCCTTCACCGCCTCGATCGTTCCGAACACATCCATCTTCTTGTAGGTGGCCCCGACCCTGGGCAGCTCGACGAAGACCACGTCGCCGAGCTCGCCCTGCGCGTAGTCGGTGATCCCGACCTGGACCACCGATGCGTCCGCGGTCCTGAGGACATATTCGTGCTCGGGTGTGTAGAGCAGGTCGCCCGGGATGTTCGACACGTGGATCTCCGATGGGGTCGTCGCCCGGGGAGTCTAGACGTCGGGAAGATCGAGGTCAAGGAGCGCTTCCCACACCTCTCTCGCCCGGCGCTCGAGCCCGGCCCGATCCCCGGCGTTGTCGATCACGAATTCGCTGCGGGCCCGCTTCTCCTCCGACGGCAGCTGCGCGGCCATCATGCGCTCGGCTTCGGCGGGCGCGAGCCGGCGGGTGTCCAGCAGCCGGCGGAGCCGCAATTGCTCGGGCGCGTCCACCAGGACCACGGCGTCGAAGGCGGCCGGGTCGCCGGTTTCGAACAGGAGGGGGATGTCCGAGACGACGATCCGGTCCCCGCGCGCCCGCGCCGCGGCGAGCAGGAGCTCTCGGCGACGGTGGACCTCCGGATGCACGATCGCGTTGAGCGCCTGCCGCGCCGTCTCGTCCGCGAGGACGATCGCACGAAGGGCGTCCCGGTCGAGCGATCCATCGGGACGGATCAGATGGGAGCCGAATCGGGCGGCGATCGCATGGAGGATCGGGGAACCGGGGGCCTGTGCCTCGCGCACCAGCTGATCGGCGTCGATGACCGTGGCGCCCCACTGGCGGAACAGCTCGGCAACCGAGGACTTGCCGGCGGCGATATTGCCCGTGAGGGCGACGTTCAGCATGCGGAGCGGGGAAAAGGGAACGGGGGAAGGGGTCGGCAGAGCGCGCCGCCGCCGGCTCCGGAGCCTCCAAGGCCGCGGTCCTAGAGGAGCGCGGTCTGATCCTCATCCTTCCGCGGCACCCGGTGGCAGTGCCGGCAGCGGGCCTCGTAGGATTCGCGACCGCCGACCATGATCGTCGGAGAGTCGTAGCGGGCCGGCCGCCCGTCGATCAGCCGCTGATTGCGGATGGCGAGATCGCCGCAGACCACGCAGATCGCCTGCAGCTTCGTGACCGATTCGGCGACGGCCATCAGCTCCCCCATCGAGCCGAACGGTTCGCCGCGGAAATCGGTGTCCGTTCCCGCGAGGATGACGCGGACCCCGCGCGCGGCGAGCGCCGAAGTGACGGTGACGATCTCGGGGTCTAGGAACTGCGCCTCGTCGATGGCGACCAGCTCCGTTTCGGGTCGCACCAGGCGGAAGATCTCGGCCGCCGTATCGACCGGAGTCGCCTCGAGCTCCCGGCCATCGTGGCTGGAGACGCTGTACAGCCCGGCGTAGCGCGAATCGAAGTGGGACTTGAACACCTGCACCTGGCGGCGCGCGATGATGGCTCGGCGCACTCGGCGGATGAGCTCTTCGCTCTTGCCGCTGAACATCACCCCGGTGATCACCTCGATCCACCCGGGGCGCATGCCGTAGTACACAGGGACGGACCTTGCGTGGGATGCGCGGGACGATACTCCCCGCTCGGGGTCGGGTCAAGCGACATCCTCGTCGCCTTGCGCCCGCGCGTGCCTGCCGATATTCTGCCGAGCCCGAGCCCCGCCCGGTCATCCGTTCCCGTTTGATGAGTCGCTCAGGAGCCGCCAGTGAACAAGCACGAGCTGATTGCGACCCTCGCCAAGCGCACCCCCCGGGCCTCCAAGGCCCAGCTCGTCACGGTGGTGGACGCCATCTTCTCGCGGGAGGGCATCATCGCGGGAGAGCTTCGCCGGGGCGGCAGCGTGCAGATCAGCGGGTTCGGCGTCTTCGAGACGAGGAAGCGGAAGGAGCGGGCGGGGAGGAACCCCCGCACCGGGAAGGAAATCAGGATCAAGGCCTCCACCGCACCGGTCTTCCGGCCCGGCAAGGGACTGAAAGACGCGGTGAACAACAAGAAGCGGTAGGACGGCGTTTGCCGTCCGGCGCTACTCCCTCCGCGGCCCCGCCCGGCCGGTCACGTGCTTCCCGCCCCGGTCCACCCGGGCGCTGAGCCGGCGCCGCCGTAACGTCAGTCCGGTGACCAGCCCTGCGATACGCTCGACGTCCTGCGCGGGCAGCTCGACCAGGGCGTAGGCGTCCCGGATCTCGATCCTGCCGATTGCGGTCCGATCGACCCTCACCTCCTTCGTCAGCAGGGCCACCAGATCGTTCGCCGTCAGCCCGTCCTTCTTTCCCGCCCCGACCCAGAGCCGGGCCACCGCGGGCACGTCGGGCGCCGCCGGCGCGGCGCCCGCCTGGCTGGCGGAGGTCCAGAGCTCGTAGAGCGCCGCGGCCACCGCCGCCGGCTCGTAGCGCTCGAACAGCGGCGCCAGCGCGAGGACCGCGAGCTCAGCCGGTCCCGACTCGAGCTGGCGGGCGATCGCGCCCCGGCGCGCGGCGAGCCGATCCTGCACGGCTTCCTGGATGCCGGGAAGCCGGAGCGGCTTCCGGCCCGGGACGAGCCGAGCCAGATAGCGCTCGGCGTAGGCCGGGGCGAGGAGGACGACCTGGGCGGCGTGGGTCGCGAGTTCCGCGAGTCGGACCGGGGTAGGGAGGTCGAGGGCGATGAGGACCCGGCCCTCGGCGGAGGCTTCACCCGCCCCGGGCCCGGCGATTCCCGCCGCCACGCTCCAGGTACACCAGCTGGCGGGGTCCAGAATCTCGAGCAGGTCTTGCACGGCGCGCTCGCGGGCGCGCCAGGGCACCGTAAGAGTACGGACGGTGATCGCCGGAGCGGGCGCCAGGGGGAGCGGAACCACCGCCGCCCGGCGGGCGAAGCGCTCGCCCAGGCCGGCGGAGGTGTCGGGTCGGGTGGTGAAAACGAGGCGCTGGGAATCCTTCGGGAGATCCTGCAGCAGCGCGTCGAGGGTCGCGTCCTGGTCCATCAGCTCCGGCCAGCCGAGGACCAGGCGATGGACGGAATCCAGCTTGAGCGCCGATCGGCGCACGAGGGTGAGAGCGGTTTCGGGCGTGGTGACCAGCAGGTCCACGCCGCCTTCGCGCAGGCGACGGGTGGCCCGGGCGAGCCCCGCCGCAACGCAGCAACTCCGGCCGGCTGCCGGGGCCAGCGCGCCGGCCACCGCGGCCCACTCGTCGAGCGCGGCGGCCGGGCAGAGCAGCAGGGTACTCCCGCCCGCGTCGGCGGCGCTCAGCGCGCCGGCGAGCGCCGGGGCGGCGTAGCACGCCGCCGCTGGCGTCTCGGCGATGAGGCTGGTGCCCCGCGCCGAGCAGGGGGCGCACTCCCGGACGAAGGCCTCATCGGCGCTCCAGCCCAGGCTTCTCAGGGCTCCGCCGAGCGGAACCGTCACATGCAGCTCATCGAATCCGGCCATCATACCCTCGATTGTCAAATAGCGCGCACCGCAGCAGGGGAGCAAGCTAAAGCCGCCTTCATCGGTGGCCAAGGGCCGGGCCCACGGCCAGTTGACTTCACCCGTTCGAGGACGGACTTTACCCGGTCGCTAACACTCACATCTCCCTCGTGGAACCGGACATGCCCGACGCGCTCTCTCCCAATCTCCAATTCCTGAAGGGCTCTGAAACCGTCGCCATCAGCAACGAGACCAAGCGGCGTCGTGCGGCCGGCGAGGACGTCATCGATCTCAGCGTCGGCGAGCCTGACTTCGACACCCCTCCGCTCATCGCCCAGGCGGGCATCCAGGCGATCCAGAAGGGCATGACCCGCTACCCGGCGAACATCGGCATTCCGGAGCTCCGCGCGGCGATGGCCCGCCGCCTCTCGCTCCTCTCCGGCGGCCGGCCGGTGAACGCGGACAACATTGTCATCAGCTCGGGCTCGAAGCAGTCGATCTTCAACGCCTGCTTCTCGCTCTTCGGTCCCAAGGACAAGGTGCTGATTCCGGGCCCCGCGTGGGTTTCCTACCCGCAGATCGTCCATCTCTGCCGGGCGGAGCCGGTGCTGGTGCCGGGCGATGTCGAGTGGGGACTCAAGGTCAGCGTGAAGGACCTGGAGCGCTCCGGCGACAGGCTGGTCCGCGGCCTCATCATCTGCTCGCCGTGCAATCCGACGGGCGCGGTGTATACCGCGGCCGAAATACGCGCCATCGCCGAGTGGGCCAGGAAAAACGAGGTCTGGATCATCGCCGACGAGATCTACCGCCCCATCCACTACGGCAACGGCCCGGCCCCGTCGTTCCTCGACCTGCCCGACGAGCTGCTCGAGCGGACGGTCCTGATCTACGGCGCCAGCAAGGCGTACGCGATGACGGGGTGGCGGATCGGCGGCGCGCTTGCCCCCTCCCACCTGGCCAAGGCCATGGCGGCGATGCAGTCGCACACCACGACCGGCGCCAATCACCCCGCCCAGTGGGCCGCGGCCACGGCCTTCGGTGACGACCGGGTCGAGCAGGACGTCCAGCGCATGGTCGCCGCGTTCCGCAAGCGCCGTGATCTCGTCGTGGCTCGGTTCCGCGCCGAGGCGCCCGGCGTCGAGTACGTGGATCCGCACGGTGCGTTCTACTTCTTCTTCCGGGTGGACGGAGTCGACAACCCCGAGGTGAAGGGCGGGGCGGCCTTCTGCGAGCAGCTGATGAAGCGTGAGGGGGTGGCGCTGGTGCCGGGTGCCGCCTTCGGGGACGACCGCTGGGTTCGCATGAGCTACGCGGTTTCGGACAAGGAGCTCGACTCGGCGCTCGATCGCATCCTCCGCTTCATCAATGCGCTTTCGGGGAGCCGTGCCGCGTAGGGCCAGCGGGAAGGGGATCGAGACCAGGATCGCGGCGCTGACCGAAGCGCTCCCCTCCCTCCAGTGGCACTGGGATGCCGAGACCGACATCCTCGGGGGTTCGTTCCGCCTGCCCGCGAGCATCGCGGGGCTGACGGGCAGCGTGGAGCTCACGGACCAGGACGGCGCGATCGTCGTGCTTGATGTCTCTGGCGGCGCGATCCGCGGACTGGATGTGGTGGTGTGGCCGCCGGTGGAGGGGGCACCGAGCCTCATTGCGCCCCCGGGGGTGCCTGACGGCGTGCTGATGCTCGGCGCGAAGGCCTCGGAGGCCGCGATCTCTGCGCTGGAGCTGGATACCCCGCTCCGGGTCGAGGCCGACGCGCGCGAAAGCGTGTTCCACCTGCGGATCGGCGAGCGCCCGGCGAGCGAGGTCGTCCGCCTGGCGGACCGCCTGCTCGCGGAGCTGGACGGTCGGCGGCGCCTCGCGGGCTTCTGGCTGCTCGACGTCCCGCCGTTCCCTGCCTAGTTGAACTCGAACAGCAGTCCGGTGGATAGCGTGCGGTCGCTGCGGAACTGCACTCCGGGCGCCGGCGTGGAATCGTAGGTGTAGGCGTAACTGCTCTGAAACGCCAACACTCCCACCAGCAGCACCCGGAGCGAAGTGTGGGAGCTGAACAGGTAATCGCCGAAATCGTCGGCCACCGGCTGGATCAGGGTCCGGTGGTCGAGGCCGAGGCCGTTCCGGATCGTCGGTGTCGCGATCAGGCGAAGTTCGAACCGGGCGAGCGATGTCGTATCCGGGCTGGTGTTCTCGGCAGGCAGGTTGTCGACCTGGCAGTCCTGCCGCACCGCCACGCGCCGGTCGATCCGCTCTCCCCGAAATTCCTCGGCCGCCACGGTTCCGGTGCCGCAGCCGTAGCGCATTCCCGCCAGGGCGGAGAACTGGGGAGTTGATTGAGCGTGCAAGCTAACCACGGCGGTCCGGCGTCGTGATGAGCGCGGGCACAGCCGCCCAGCTCCGGAAGGCCGCGGCCGCCTGCGGCCTCACGCCCGCCTCCTGGGTGCCGGAGGCGAGCGACGGGCGCGCCGAGCAGGCGACGTTCCGCCCGGTTCGCCTGATCGAGGCCGATGCGCTCGGCTTCCTTCCGGTCGGGCTGGCGCGGCCCTGGCCGGGACCGGTAGCGTTCCTGGATGGAGTCCAGCGCTACCAGATCGTCGCGTACGCCGGCGTGTCTCCGGTCGTATGGGCCGAGATCGCGGCGGCGGTACGGGAGCGGGTGGGGCGGCGGCTCCGAACGGTGGAGGAACGCCGGCGCCGGGTCCTCGTGGGCCGGCCCGAGGCGCTGGCGGCGCTTCGCGGTACGGACCACGGCTGCGAAGAGGCGGCACTGCCGAGCGACGAGCCGCCGCACCCGATACGGGACTTCACTCTCGTGCGACGGACGGTCGACGCCGAGCGCGGCCGCCTGGAGGTGGAGGTCGGGCATCGATACCGAATGGCGTCGCCGCACTGGCTGGTCGTCGACGGGTCGCTCGCGCAGAGTCCGCAATGGGCGGCGGATCAGCGGATGCTCGGCGTCATGAAGAGCCATGCCTCGCTTCCGTTCACCGGCACCGACCTCGAACGCTACCTGCGCCTGCCGGCGGGATTTCGCACGACCGTCTTCTCCCCCGCCGGAGACGAAGTGGCGCCGGTGTATTCCTGGGCCCTCCGGCTCTGGCCGTGGGAGGGACGCGACCTCTTCCATGGTCTCATCCGGGTGGAGGCGGCGCCGACGGATGAAACCGTGGCTCAGGCCGGCGAGATCTGCCGCTGGCTGCTTGCCGAACGGGTGCCGGTGAGCACTCCCGATCCGCGCTGGGACCGGCTGCTGTACGGGATCTACGCTGTCGAGGAGTTTCTCAAGGCACGAGGGTGAACTCTGCTAGTTTACCCGCATGCCAGTATCTCCTCCGATCGGCCGCGTCGTCGCCACCGAGCTCAAGCCGAGCACTCCGCACCAGTTCCATTTCTGGACCGCGCTGGAATCGGCGGTCGGCATCGGGGCGATCGTCAGGGTGGAAGGTGCCGGGCGCCGGGTCTTCGGCATCGTCACCGATGGGTTCGCCTACTCCGACCTGCAGACGCCGATGCATGACGTGATCGGCGCCGAGGGCGACCCGGCGGGTGCCGCGGCCGCTCCCACGGACCGGACCGAGATCCGGCTCTATACCGCAGCGGTGCTGCGGCAGATCCCGGAGGAGCCGCTGCAGCCGGTGCCGATCGCGTCGGTGTTCCTGGCGGAGGACGCCGACGTCGTCACCGCACTCCGGATGGATGCGTTCATCCGCCCCGAGGCCTCGACCGGCATTCCGGTCGGCGTCTACACGGCGGCGGGCCTCGAGGCGCCGGTCTACCTCGACGCCGATTTCCTGCTGGGGCCCGAGGCCGCCCATCTCAACATCACCGGGGTGTCCGGCCTCGCCACCAAGACCAGTGCCATCGAGTTCCTGCTGTCGAGCATCTTCCAGAAGTTTCCCGCGCAGAAGGGGTCGGTCGCCGCGGTCTGCTTCAACGTGAAGGGGCCCGACCTCTGCTTTCTCGATCAGCCCGGCGCGATCGGCGCGGACGACCGGCGGCTGCATGCCCGGCTGGGGCTCGAGCCGCGCCCCTTCGCCGACGTGCGGTACTACGCGCCCTACAAGGCCGATGGCCTCAACCTCAACACGCTGCGGACCCATCCCTCGCTCGCGGCGAACACCGAGCCGCTCGTCTGGGGGCTGCGGGAGGTGCTCGACTACGCGGAGGTGCTGCTCAACCGCGACGACGTGGATGCGAAGGCGGGGGCGTTCATCGACTTCCTGGAGGATCGCGTCGTCGGGCGGAGCTTCGAGGACCCGCAGCTCAGGGACGCCCCGTTCGAGGTCCAGACCTTCGCCGACCTGGAGGAATTCTTCCGCGCCATCTTCGACTTCATGGAGGCCCTGGGGCGGGGCAGCGAGATCTGGCGGACGCACCACATGGCCACGATCCGGAAGGTCAGGAACCGGCTCGGCAACATCACGACCCGGGCGAAGGGCCTGGTGACGGACGACGGCGAGGTCAACGACCTGCACTGGGGGCAGTTCACGGACCGCAGCATCCAGGTCATCGACGTGGCGGGGATCGACCCGCTCGCCCAGGACCTCGTCTTCGCCCGGGTGGTCTCGAAGCTGCGGGAGCACCTGGAGCGCCGCGATCTCGGCGTGGATCATGTCGTCGTGGTCGTGGACGAGCTCAACAAGTACGCTCCCTCGGAGGGGCCGGATACCTACGTGCGCCGGATGCTGCTGGATCTGTCCGAGCGGGGCCGGTATCTCGGTCTCGTGCTGTTCTCGGCGCAGCAATTCCGCTCCCAGGTGCTGCGCCGGGTCGTGGGCAACGCCGGCACCGCCGTGTTCGGCCGGATGGACATGGACGAACTCGCCATGCCGGGGTACGCAACGCTTTCGCCCGCTACGCGGGCCAAGCTCTCGGCGCTGCCGAAGGGCGAGCTGATGGTGCGGCACCCCCACTTCACCCAGCCCATCTTCGTCCGGTTCCCGCGGCCCGCCGTGCTGACCGGCCGGGAGGGCGTCGAACAGTTCCCCCCGGCTCCCGATCTGCCGTTCGCGCGGGCGGTGTGGAGCCACCTCCACGCCCTCGACCCGCGGGTCACGACTACCGAGGTCGAGGATCTGCTGGAGGGGCGGCGGGAAGCCGACGTACGCCAGGCGCTCCATGCCACCCGGCGCGCCCGGCCCGACAAGCCGCTCGGCTACTTCTCACGGCTGCTCGGCCGGCGCGTCGCCGGAGTCGAGCCGCCCCGCGGAACCGTCCGTCCGCTTCGTCCGGTCGATGATCCCTACCGACCGTAGGCGCGGCCGGCATGCCTGACCCCGCCCGGGCCCGATCCGGGTTCTGGGCCGGCGGCGTGGCCGACCAGCTCGGCGCGCTGCGATCCACCCCCCAGGGGCTCGGCTCCACGGAGGCGGCGGACCGCCTGCGGGAGACCGGCCCGAACCTGCTCCGGGTGCACCGGCAGCGGGCGCTGATCCACCTGTTCCTGGCCCGCTTCCGCAACCCGCTCATCCTCCTCCTGCTCGGCGCGAGCCTCATCTCGGGGTTCACGGGTGACCTGACGAGCTGCGTCGTCATCACCGCCATGATCGCCGTGTCGGTCGCGCTCGACTGCGTCCAGGAGTACCGGGCCGGGCGCGCCGCCGAGCGGCTCCGTGAGTCGGTGGCGGTGACGGCCGACGTGCTGCGCGACGGCCGGCTGACCCGCCTGCCGGTGGCTGATCTCGTGCCGGGTGACGTCGTCCTGCTCGCCGCCGGCGACATGATTCCGGCGGACGGCCGGCTGCTCGAGGCCGATGATTTCTTCGTCAACCAGGCGATGCTCACCGGCGAGCCGTATCCGGTCGAAAAGCGGCGCAGCGACAGCCTGGGGTCGTCCGTGGCGTTCTCCGAGGCGACGAACGCCGTGTTCATGGGGACCTCCGTCGTCAGCGGGTCCGCCCGGATGCTCATCGTGTGCACCGGTGCCGGGACGATCTTCGGGGAAATCGGCCGGCGCCTCGATGTGGCCCCGCCGCCGACCGCGTTCGAGACCGGTACCCGTTCCTTCGGTCTGCTCATCCTCCGGCTCGCCTTCGCGATGGTCGTGTTCGTCGTCCTGGTGAACACCCTGCGCCATCGGCCGGGCCTCGAGTCGTTCCTCTTCGCCGTTGCGCTCGCCGTGGGGCTCACCCCGGAGCTGCTGCCCATGGTGGTTTCGGTCACCCTGAGCCGGGGCGCCCTGCGCATGGCGCGCCGGAAGGTCATCGTGAAGCGGCTCGCCGCGATCCACGATCTCGGCGCCATGGACACCCTGTGCACCGACAAGACCGGCACGCTCACCGAGGCGCGGATCCGTCTGGAGAAACACCTCGACGGGCTGGGGCGGGAGAGCGAGCGGGTGCTGGAGCTCGCGTACTACAACAGCTTCTTCGAGTCCGGACTTCGGAGTCCGCTCGATGAGGCGATTCTGCGGCACAGCAGCATCGATACCGCGGACTGGCGGAAGGTGGACGAGGTACCGTTCGATTTCGAGCGGCGGCGGGTATCGGTGCTGATCGAGCGGAGCGGCGCGGAGGAACGGCTGCTCGTCGTCAAGGGAGCGCTCGAGGACGTGCTCCGCCTCTCGACGAGGTACGAGACGGAGGCCGGTCTGGCGAGCATGGACGAGGCGACCCGGGGTGAGATGATCGGCCGCTTCGAGGCGCTGGGCCGGGAGGGGTACCGGGTCCTCGGAATCGCCTGGAAGCGGGAGGGCCGCGAGCTGACCCACGCGGTGGTGGGCGACGAGACCGAGCTGGTCTTCGCCGGCTTCGCGGCGTTCGAGGACCCGCCGAAGCTCAGCGCGCGCGCCGCGCTGGAGGCGCTCGGCGCGAGCGGGGTTTCGCTCAAGGTGGTCACCGGGGACAACGAATGGGTCACCCAGCACCTCTGCCAGGAGCTGGGGCTGCCGGTCCAGGGCGTGCTGACGGGCGCGCAGATCCAGGAGATGGGAGACGACGCCCTGTCCGCCCGGGTCGAGTCGAGCAATCTCTTCTGCCGGGTCACACCGTTCCAGAAGAACCGCGTCATCCTGGCCCTCAAGAGCCGGGGCCATGTGGTCGGATACCTCGGCGACGGCATCAACGACGCGCCCTCCCTGCACACGGCGGACGTGGGAATCTCGGTCGAAGGCGGCGTCGACGTGGCGAAGGAGGCCGCCGACCTGATCCTGCTCGAGCCCGACCTGGGCGTGCTCCAGCATGGGGTGATGGAGGGCCGCCGTACCTTCGGCAACATCATGAAATACATCATGATGGCGACCAGCTCGAACTTCGGAAACATGTTCAGCATGGCCGGTGCCTCGATGATCCTGCCCTTCCTGCCGATGCTTCCGACCCAGGTGCTGCTGAACAACTTCCTCTATGACCTTTCCGAGATCCCCATCCCGATGGACAGCGTCGACGAGGAGGACCTGCGCCGGCCGCGCCACTGGGACGTCGGGTTCATCCGCAACTTCATGCTGGCGGTCGGGCCGGTCAGCTCGATCTTCGATTTCCTCACGTTCTACCTGATGCTGCACGTCTTCCACGCCGGCGAGTCCCTGTTCCAGACCGGCTGGTTCATCGAATCGCTTGCGACCCAGGTGCTGGTGATCTTCGTGATCCGTACCCGCGGCAACCCGCTCCGCAGCCGACCGAGCCGTCTCCTCGCCCTCACCTCGGTCAGCGTCGTGGCCCTCGCGGCGCTGCTTCCGTTCACGCCCGTGGCCCGCGACCTCGGCCTGGTGCCGCCACCGGCCGCGTTCTTCGTCGCGCTTGCGGGCATGGTGGTCGTCTACCTGCTGGGCGTCGAAGTGGTAAAGCGGTGGTTCTTCCGGCGGATGGCCGTGCGGGCGCGGGGCTGAGCCCCCCGGCTCCCCTCTTACCTCCCCTCATTCCCCTCTTACCTTTCAGGCTGTGAAAGTCGCTCACCTTGCCGACCTCCATCTCGGCTTCCGGCAGTATCACCGCCAGACTCCTGGAGGCCTGAACCAGCGCGAGGCGGACGTCGCGAACGCGTTCCGGGCCGCGGTCGACGGGGTCATCGCGGAGCGTCCGGACGCGGTGATCGTGGCCGGCGACCTCTTCCATTCCGTCCGTCCGACCAACCCGGCCATCCTCTTCGCCTTCAATCAGTTCGCCCGGCTCCGCGAGGCGCTGCCGGACGCGCCGGTCATCGCGATCGCGGGCAACCACGACACTCCCCGCTCGACCGAGACCGGGTCCATCCTGGGCCTCTTCCAGTCGCTGGGCGTGGACGTCGCGGCGGACCATGCCCGGCGGTTCGTCTACCCGCGACTGGATCTCAGCGTCCTCGCCGTGTCCCACTCGGCCCTGGTGAGCGCCGAGCGCCCGTCGCTTCGCCCGGAGGGGAGGGAGCGTTACCAGGTGCTCGTGCTCCATGGCGAAGTCGAAGGGGTCTTTCCCGCCGATCGCGGCAGCGCGGAATACGGCGGGGCACTGGTCCGGCCCGACGAGCTGACCGCCGGGGGGTGGAGTTACGTGGCCCTGGGGCACTACCACGTCCAGCACGAAGTGGCACCGGGGGTCTGGTACTCGGGCTCGCTCGATTACGTGAGCAGCAATCCCTGGGGAGAGCTGGCCGATGAAGCGGCACGCGGACAGCGTGGGAAGGGGTGGCTGCTCGCCGATCTCGGGAGAGGCAAGGTGTCCCGCCGGCCGGTCTCGCTTGCGCGCCGGATCCTCGATCTGCCCGCAATCGACGCCCGCGATCACACCGCCGCCGAGGTCGACGCCGCCATCGCCGAGCGGCTCGACTCGGTGGCGGGCGGCATCGCCGACCAGGTCCTCCGCCTCGTCGTCCGGAACATCCCGCGCCACGTGGGCCGGGAGCTGGACCACGCGGCGATCCGGAGCCGAAAGGCGCAGGCGCTCCATTTCCACCTCGATCTCAGGCGGCCCGAAAGCTCGCGTGAGGTGGGTGTCGGGGCACCGGGTCGCCGGCAGACCCTGCCGCAGGTGGTCGAGGGGTACCTGCGGCAACGCCTCCTGCCCGGCGACCTCGACCGAGAGGCGTTCGTGAAGCTCGGCACCGACCTCATGGATCAGGTCGAGCGGGAGTGGGCGGAGAGCTGATGCAGATCGACCGTCTCCGCCTCGTCAACTTCCGCCAGCATGCCGATACCGAGCTCGTGCTCGGCGCCGGCCTCACGGGCATCGTGGGTCCGAACGGGGCCGGGAAGACGACCCTGCTCGAGGCGATCGCCTGGGCGATGTACGGCACACCGGCGGCACGCGGCACGCGCGACTCGATCCGCCGGCGCGGGGCGGGGAGCCGCGCGCAGGTGCGGGTGGAGCTGGATTTCACCCTCGGGCCACACCGGTACCGGGTGGTTCGCTCGCTCAACACCGCGGAGCTCTTCCAGGACGCTGATCCGGCACCGATCGCCAACAGCCTGGCCACGGTCACCGAACGGCTGGAGCGCCTGCTGGGGATGAGCCAGCAGGAGTTCTTCAACACCTACTTCACGGGCCAGAAGGAGCTCGCCGTCATGGCGGCGATGCGCCCGACGGAGCGGGCCCAGTTCCTCTCCCGGGTGCTCGGCTACGAGCGCCTGCGTCGGGGGCAGGAGCGCCTCAAGGAAGTCCGGACGGCGCTCCGGGCCAGGCTGTCCGGGCTCGAGAGCGGCCTGCCGGACCCGGCCGAGCTCGATGCCGAGGAGCAGGCGATCGCGGCGCGCATGGCGGCGGCGCGCGCCGCGGAGCAGGGCTCGAGCCAGGCGCTCGCGGAGGCCGATCGCCGTCTTGCCGGAATCACCCCTCGCTGGGAGGCGATGCAGCGGCTGCAGGAGACGGTGCAGGCGCTCGAGGGCGACCTCCGTCTGGCGGAGCACAAGGTCCAGGCGGTACGCGACCGGTTCCAGGAGCTCGACCGGCAGCTGATCGAGGCGAACGAGGCCCACAACCGGCTCGAGACCCTGCGGCCGCAGCTCGCCTCGCTCGATGCGCTGCGGCTGGAGCGGCAGGCGCTGGATGTCCAGGCGGAGAGTTTCGCCGCGCGGCAGGCGACGCTCGCCCAGCTCCTGGAGGTACGGAGCCGGCTCGCCTCGGTGGATGACCGGCTCACCCGGCTGCCCGCTCCCGAGGCGATCGAGCTCGCCCGGCAGGCCGTGCCGGCGCTGCGCGACGCGCTGACGGAAATCGTGGAGCGGATCGACGAGCGGCGCACCGCCTGGGTACGCGACACCCAGGACGCGCGCACCAAGCGCGACTCGCTCCGGGAGCAGTACCAGGAGCTGAAGGAGCAGCACCAGCGGATCGTGGACGCGGGTAAGGAGGGCGCCTGTCCGACCTGCACCAGGCCACTCGGAGAGGAGTTCGCCAACGTCCTCGGCGTACTCGAGCGTCAGCTCCAGGACGTCATGTTCAATGGCCAGTTCTACAAGCAGCGCATCGACCAGCTGGCGGACGAACCCCGGGATCTGCATGATCTGCAGCAGGACCGGGTCCGCCTCGAGCAGGAGGCGAACGCGGCCGCCAGCCGGCTCGGCAGCCTGCAGGCGCTGGCGCAGGAAGGCCCCGCGCTGCGCGAGGAGCGGGCGCAGCTGCTGGGCCGGGCGGCCGAGCTCGAGATCCAGGCGAGCCGGACGGACGGGCTCTACGATCAGACCCGGCATCGCGAGGTCCGCCGGCTCCTGACCGACCTCGAACCGCTCGCCCTCGCCGCCGAACGGCTCCGGGCGGCCATCGACCGCGGGCAATCACTTGTGAAGGACGCCGAGGCGGTCGAGAAGGAGACGTCGGAGCGGGAGGCCGCCGCGCGGTCGCTCAGGGAGCGGCTCGCCGGTTTCGGCTACAGCGAGGAGGCGTTCCGCGCCCTGAAGGACGAGTTCACCGCGGCGGAACGCGGGCGGAGGGAGCTCGAGCTGGCGCTGCACCGTGCCCGGGTCGATGTCCAGGCCGTCCAGGAGTCGGCGCACGGCATCACCCGGCGCCGGGAGGAGCGGGCGCGGCGCGAAGCCGAGGTGAAGCGCACCCAGACCGACCTCGCGCTCAATCTCGAGCTCGACCGGGCGCTGGCCGACCTCCGCACGGACCTCAACGCGCAGCTCCGGCCCGACCTGTCGGAGCTGGCCTCGGCGTTCCTGCGCGACCTGACCGACGGCCGCTACACCGAGCTCGAGCTCGACGAGGACTACGTCGCGGTCCTGCTCGACGACGGCGAGCCCAAGCCGGTGATCTCGGGCGGCGAGGAGGACGTGGCGAATCTGGCTCTCCGCCTCGCGATCAGCCAGATGATCGCGGAGCGGGCCGGCCAGCCGCTGTCGCTGCTGGTGCTGGACGAGATCTTCGGTTCGCTCGACGAGGAGCGCCGTTCGGCGGTCCTCGATCTTCTGCGCAGCCTGGCCGATCGCTTCCCCCAGGTGATACTGATTACCCACATCGAGTCGGTCCGCGAGGGATTCGACCGCGTCGTGCGGGTGGACTTCAATCGTGAGAGCGGCTCGGCGAGCGTCCGCGACGAGCCGATGGGAGGGGTGGATGGCCTGGCCGCTTGAACGGGGCCTGGTCGGGCCCGAACGCCCGACCATGCGCGACGTCGAGGCGTTGAATGACGTCTTCTCCGAGGCCTTCACGGACCGGTACCGCCGGGACGGGATGTCCGGCGTCCGGGTGCCCCATCTGCATCCGCTGATCTGGCGCTATGCGCTGGAGGATGCCGGAGACGGGGCCATGATCTGGCGTGGCGCCGATCGCAGGCTCGCCGCGTTCAACATCGTGCACCATTCCGGCACCGAGGGCTGGATGGGCCCGCTGGCGGTCCAGCCCGACCGGCAGAGCACCGGGGTGGGGAAGGCAATGCTGCAGGCCGGCATCGAGTGGCTCAGGGAGCGCGGGGCCACCACCATCGGGCTCGAGACCATGCCGCGGACCATCGAGAACATCGGCTTCTACAGCCGGCTGGGGTTCCTGCCGGGACACCTCACGGTCACCGTCGCCCGCGACCTGCCGGCGCGCCCCGCGGGGCGCGCGGAACTCCTGGCGTCCGGCTCGGCCGAGCGGGAACAGCAGCTGCACGACGCGAGGGCGCTGACCGCGCGGCTGGCCGGGGGTACCGACTTCACGCGGGAGATCACGCTGACCCGCGAGCTCGCCGTCGGCGATACCGTGCTGGTCCGCCACGCCGGCCGGCTTTCCGGCTTCGCCCTGTGGCACTCGGCACCGCTCGCTGCCGGCCGCACCGCCGACGAGGTCCGGGTGCTGAAGCTGGTGGCTCAGGATGCCGCGGCCTTCGAATCCGTCGTCTCGGCGGTCGAAGCCGCGGCCCACGCCGCGGGGATCCACCGGGTGACCGTGCGCTGCCAGACCGCCTATGCGGAGGCCTACGCGCGCCTGATCGCACGAGGCTACCGGGTCTACTGGACCGATCTGCGGATGACGCTGCACGGGTACGGCGAGCTGAGACCCGCCGAGGGAGTCGTGCTGTCGAACTGGGAGATCTGAACCCGCGCGCGAGCAGGCACGCCGGCGTTCACCTCCGAGGGCTCCCGCGGTACATTCCCCCATGCTCGCCCTCGCGATCTTCACCCTGACCTATCTGCTGATCGCCGTCCAGCGGCTTCCCTTCCTCCACCTCAACCGTCCCGCCGCCGCGCTGCTCGGCGCGGTGGCCATGGTCGTGGCGGGGGTGCTGCCGCTCGACGCCGCCTACCGGGCGATCGATCTCGATGTGCTGGTGTTCCTGCTCGGCGTCATGCTGCTCATCGGCCACCTCGAGAGCGGCGGGTTCTTCGAATGGACCGCGGCCTGGCTGCTGCGCCGGATCCGATCGCGGCGCCAGCTGCTCGCCGCCGTGGTGGTCGGCAGCGGGCTGTTGTCCGCCTTCTTCGTGAACGACACCATCTGCCTGATGCTGACCCCGGTTCTGGTCGCCGCCACCGCGACGCTCGGTCTCCGTCCGGCGCCCTACCTGATCGGGCTCGCCATGGGCGCGAACGTGGGCTCCCTGCTGGCCTTCACCGGGAATCCGCAGAACATGCTCATCGGCCTCTGGAGCGGCATCCATTTCGGACGGTTCATGCTGACCATGCTGCCCGTGGTCGCGGGAGCGCTGGGCATCACCTGCGCGGTCCTGCTGCTATGGTACCGGGGCGAACTCGCCGGCGAGCTGGTGCCCCCCGGGCGGGCCGAGCTCCCGGTCGTCGATCGGCGGCTGGTCGGCACGGCGCTGCTGCTCTTCTCCGGGGCGGTCCTCGGATGGCTCGCGGGCGGCTCCCTGCCACTCGTCGCCATCGGGGCGGGAACCCTCATGCTGGTACTGGCCCGGCGCGATCCCACCGAGGCACTCGCCCGGATCGAGTGGTCGCTGCTGCTGTTTTTCGCCGCGCTCTTCGTCGTAATGCGCGGGCTGGAGAGCTCTGGCGCGGTAGAACACATCAGTCAGCTCGGCATCCGGTTCGTGGGAGGACGGTCGTCGCTCGAGACGGCCGCCGCGGTGAGCGGCGTGATGCTCGCCCTGTCGAATCTCATCAGCAACGTTCCCGCCGTGCTGCTGTGGCGGAACGTCGTGCCGGCGCTGCCGGAGCCGGGCTTCGTCTGGACTCTGCTTGCGATGAGCGCCACCTTCGCCGGCAACCTGCTCCTCATCGGCTCGATGGCGAACCTGATCGTGGCCGAACGGGCCGAGGCGCGCGGTGTGCGACTGGGCTACTGGGAGTACGCCCGGGTCGGCGTGCCGGTTACCCTGCTGACGACGGCGTGGGGATGCGTGGCGCTGGCGGTGCTGCGTTGAGGCATGGTGAACTACCGTTCGCGGTTGGGTTCCCGAAGGGCCCACCAGCGAACCAGGAGCGTGACGCCAAGGCCGAGGAGGACGTGGACCACCCCGACGCCGAGCGGCGCGATGAAGGTCAGGATCACCCAGATGGTGAGCGAAATCAGCGCAATGATGAGAGAAACAGTCGGAGTCACGTATTCCGCCCGGGAAAGAGTGTTGACGCTGACCGCCCGCGTTCCTAATTTATACCGGGCGACAGCGGGGAGCCCAGTTATTGAGCCAACAGGTCCGGATACGGGCCCACATGCCATGGCCGATGCCAGGCCCCACGGGGGAAGACAGACGTCGTGGTGAGGGCGCCAAGCGTTACATTCGGGCTTCAATAATCCTCTCTGCTGCCGCTGCTCCATGCGCGCGCCGGCCCTCGGGCCGGCGCGCGGCGTTTTCGGCCCCCTGAGCCGAGCTTGACTCCCCACCCGGGGTTGTCATCTTCCTCTGTCCTCTGCGGAATGTCTGGATGTCACACTGCACCGTGACGCGGCGGGTGCACTTCAACGCCGCGCACCGACTGTACAACCCGAGGCACGACGAGGCCTGGAACCGGGCCACCTTCGGGGTATGCAGCAACCTCAACTACCATGGGCACAACTACGAGCTCGACGTGACCGTGGCGGGCGAGATCGACCCCGAGACGGGCTACGTCATCGATATTACGCTCCTGAAGGCCCTGGTCGAGGAAAAGCTGCTGCGCCATCTCGACCACCGGAACCTGAACCTCGACGTCCCGTGGTTCAGGGACGTCATCCCGACGGCCGAAAACATCGTGCGGATCTGCTGGAACGTGCTGGCGCCCGAGATACCGGCCGGCCGCCTGCTGCGGCTTCGTCTCTGGGAAACTCCGAGAAACTATGTCGACTTCGAAGGGCCGTAAACGAAGCGTCCGGGATGCCCGTCCGGTCGTCCCCTTCCAGCCACATGTGCGCGCGATGCTCGAGGCCCTGGGCGAGGACCCCGATCGGAACGGACTGGTCAAGACCCCGGCGCGGGTCGAGGCCGCCCTCCGCTGGCTGACGCGGGGCTACGGCGTGTCGGTGCCGGACGTTGTCGGCGACGCCGTGTTCGACGAGACGCACGAGAACATGATCCTCGTGCGCGACATCCAGTTCTATTCCCTGTGCGAGCACCACATGCTGCCGTTCTTCGGCTATGCCCATGTCGCGTACGTGCCGGCCGGCCGGATCATCGGGCTCTCGAAGCTTCCCCGGATCGTGGACGTCTTCGCACGGCGGCTCCAGGTCCAGGAGCGGCTGAGCGACCAGATCGCCGACGCGATCATGGAATACCTGCAGCCCCACGGGGTCGGCGTCGTCATCGAGGCCACCCACCTGTGCATCGCCATGCGCGGGGTCGAGAAACAGAACTCCCGGACGGTCACCAGCGCGCTGCGGGGGATCTTCCGGAGCGATTCCCGCACCCGGGGCGAGTTCATCCGCCTGGCGCACGGCGGGTCGTCGCAGAGGTGACGTCGCTGGCGGGCAGGCGGGCGGTCGTGACCGGCGCCTCCCGGGGCATCGGTGCGGCCACCGTACGGGCGCTGGCGGGCGCGGGCGCGACCGTCATCCGGGTGGCCCGCCGGTTCGGCGGTGCCCCGGCGCCGGCGGGCACCCACGACGTCGCCTGTGATCTGCGGGAGGCGGCGGCGATCGTCGCCGCGGCCGACTGGATCGTACAGGAGTGGGGCGCGCCGGATCTGCTGGTGAACAACGCCGGGGTCTTCACGCTCAAGCCGTTCGAGCGGACCGACCTGACCGATCTCGACAATCATCTGGCGCTCAATCTGCGCGCCCCCTTCATCCTGGCCCAGCAGTTCGTGCCGGTCATGCGCACCGCGGGCGGAGGGCTGGTGATCAACATCGGGAGCGTGGCCGACCATACGGGCTTCCCGGAGAATTCCGCCTACGCCGCCAGCAAGTACGGCCTCCGGGGGCTCCACGAGACCCTCGTCGCGGAATATCGCGGCAGCGGCGTGCGGTTCACGCTGGTTTCGCCCGGGCCGACCGACACTCCGGCCTGGGATCCGCTCGATCCCGATCACCGGCCCGGTTTCCCCGCGCGGAAGGCCATGCTCCGGCCGGAGGACGTGGCGGACGCGGTTCTCTTCGCGGCCACGCGTCCGGCGCACGTCGTGGTGGACTGGCTGCGGCTGATGCCATCGTCGGTCGAGACGCATGGACGGTAAACGGTGAAAGGACGACCAATGCGTGGTGCATGCTCCCGCGCGATCGTGCGATCCGGCCTTGTGGCCCTCTTCCTTCAAGTGCTCCACGTTGCCCCGGCTCGGGCGCAGAGGGCCTCGCTCCCGCCGCTGCCGGATTCGACCGGGTGGGGCGTACACGTGCTCGCCATCGCGCGCGACCCGGGAGGGTCGATCTGGGTCGGCACCTACGGGCGCGGCATCTTCCGCCTCAGGCCCGGCGCCGCCTCCTGGCAGCCGGTCCGGCACGACACGACCGCCGGTTCGATCTCATGGGACTTCGTGCAGGCCTTCGGTTTCGGCCTCGACGGCGAGATCTGGTACGGGAGCATCGGGAACGGCTGGGGGCTCTCGCGGGACGACGGGGTGACCTGGAAGAACTGGTCGCTCGCCCAGCTGGGCCCCGAGTGGCAGTACGTCGCGCCGAACGGTATCGTCACCCGGGCCGATACCACCTTCATCGGTACCGCGGACGGCATCCTCTACACCCCGGATGACGGAGCGCACTGGACGGCCCTCATCGATTCGGTCGGTCCGCCGGCCCGCGGTCCGGCCGACACGGCGTTTCCGGTTCTCGGCAGCGAGTACGTCAAGCGGCTGGGCCTCGACCGGCGCGGTCTGCTGATCACGACTCCGAAGGGGAACGAGCGCCTCATCCTCACCTCGGACGGATGGATCGATCAGCCGACGCCGACGGCCGCGTTCGCGCCGCTCGACCGGCTCGTGGTCAACGGCATCGCGCTCAAGGGCACCCCCTGCGGGCTGCGGGTCGCGACCGACACGGTCCCCTGCTTCACCCGGGCGGTGAAGACGGGCGAGGCCCCGCGGCCGCCGCTCACCACCTGGTTCAGCCGGCCCATCGGCCGGAGCGACAACAGCCAGATCGACCAGACCTACCGCTACGGCTCGACGATGGGCGGGAATTTCCAGCAGCATCAGGGCGTCGAATTCAACAACGCCGACGGGACGCCGGTCCACGCCATCGGCGGCGGCACCGTGGTCTATGCCGGCCCCGCCGAGCAGGGGGCGCTCACGGTGGCCATCCGGCACGACAGCGTCGTCGCCGGTCCCCAGGGGCCGCTCCACATCTATTCGGTCTACTATCACAACTCGAAGCTCAAGGTCGCCGTGGGGGACGTGGTCCAGGAGGGACAGGTCATCGCGCTGGTCGGCAACACCGGGCGCGCGACCAACGACCATCTGCACCTCGAGGTACACGCCTCGCCGACCGACTCGGTCGGCGCGATCGTGGACTCGCTGCAGCGCTTCCCGCCCTATTCCACCAACCCGGAGCTCTGGATCCAGCCGCTCCCGGGGACCGGCATCGTCGCCGGGCAGGTGTTCGATGCCCAGGGAGCGCCGGTGCCGCAGGCGCGGATCTACGGCATCGTGAAGACCGATCCCATCGAGACCCCCTTCAGCTACGCCGAGACCTACGGGGACAAGGCTCACCCGCATCCGCTCTATGGGGAGCACTTCGCGGTGAGCGATGTCCCGCCGGGCACCTACGTCGTCGGCACCGAGATCGGCGGCAGGAAGGTCTTCCGGCGGATCACGGTCGAGGCAGGGCTGCTGACCTGGGTAGTGTTCAAACCATAAGGAGCGCGCGACGCCGCGCGCTCTCTCCCGAGGCCTCCCTGTTCATCGAACTCACCGATCTGCTCCGCTGTCCGGCAGCCCACGAGGAGTCGTTTCTCGTGCTGCTGCCCGATGCGGTCGAGCGGCGCAGCGTGCGCCGCGGCCAGCTCGGCTGTCCCGTCTGTCAGCGGACTTATGGCATCGTGGACGGGGTGGCGTGGCTCTCGCAAAGCCCACTGCCGGCTCCGGTGGCCTCCGGGAAGGGCGATCCGGGGGTGGACGCCGGCGCGGTGGCCGCCTTCCTGGGCCTCGGGGGACCGGGCGGCTACGTCGCGCTCGTCGGCACCGCGGCGCGGTTCGCGCCGGGGCTCCAGCCGCGGCTCGAAGGGGTGCACCTCGCGCTGGTGAACCCCGAACCCCGGCATCCCGACGAGCCGGGGGCGAGCGTTCTCCATGCGCCGCTCCTGCCGTTCCGGACGAGGAGTCTGCGTGGCGTGGTGCTGGGTGGAAGCCATGCGGCGGACCCCGCCTGGCAGGCGGACGCCTTCCGCGCGGTGCTGCCCGGGCTACGAGTCGCGGGTGAAAGCGCCGGGCCCGTCATTCCCGGCGTGGAACTGCTCGGATCCGGCGGCGGCTGGTGGGTGGGACGAGCGGAGACGAATAGGCGGTAGACGGTTCAGACGTCGTGGTTTCCACCCGGTCCCTCGTAGTACAGCGCCTCGATCTGCATCTGGTAGTTCCGCTCCACCACCCGGCGCTTGACCTTGAGCGTTGGCGTCAGCTCGCCGGTCTCGATCGAGAAATCGCGCTGCACGAGGAGCACCTTCTTCGGCATCTCGAAATGCGCCAGGTCACGGAGCGCCTTCTTGACCTCCCGCTCGATCTTGTCGCCCGCCTCGGGCAGCGCGATCAGCGAGGCGTCGTCGGCGAAACCGAGCCCCTTGGCCTGAGCCCAGGCCCGCAGCGTCGGCAGGTCGGGCACCACGAGCATGATCGGGAACTTGCGCTTGTCGCCCAGCATGACGGCGTTGGCGACGAACTTGCTCGCCCGGACCCGGTTTTCGATCGGCTGCGGGGCGATGTTCTTGCCGCCCGCGGTCACGATGATGTCCTTCTTCCGGTCGGTGATCTTCAGGAACCCATCGGAGTCGATCACCCCGATATCCCCGGTGTGGAACCAGCCGTCGGCGCTCAGCACCTCGGCCGTGGCCTCCGGCTTGTTGTAGTAGCCCTTCATGACATGGGGTCCCCGGGTCAGGATCTCGCCGTCCGGCGCGATCCTGACTTCGACGCCCTCGATCGGCCGGCCGACCGTTCCGAGCCTGACATGCTGAATGGTGTTGACGGTGATGACCGGAGAGGTCTCCGTGAGTCCGTAGCCCTCGAGGATCGGAAGGCCCGCCGCGAAGAAGAACTTCGCAATGTCGGCGGACAGCGGTGCGCCCCCGGAAACGAAGAACCGCAGCCGGCCTCCGGTTCGATCCCGGAGCTTGCGGAAGACCAGCCGGTCGGCGAGGCGCTTCCGGAGGGCGACGCCCGAGGGGACCGGCCGTTTCGCCAGCACGTACTCGGCCCAGATCTCGCCATGGTGGCGGGCCCAGAGGAAGATCTTCTTTTTGATGCTGGAGCCCGCGGTGGCCGACTCCAGCACCCGGGCATAGATCTTCTCATACAGCCGCGGCACCGAAAGCACGACCGTCGGCCGGCGCTCGATCATGTCCGCCGAGACGGTGTCGATGCTGGTCGCGTAGTTGATCACCACCCCCGCCTGCATCATGGCGTAGTGTCCCCCGGTGCGCTCGAAGATATGCGACAGGGGCAGGAACGAGAGACACTCGTCCTGCTCGACCAGCGCCAGCTCCTTGAGGCCGTACACCACGTTGGACGTGATGTTGCCGTGGGTCAGCATCACGCCCTTCGGGTCCCCCGTCGTTCCGGAGGTGTAGATGAGCGTGGCGAGGTCGCCCGGGGCGACCTTGAGGGCCTCGGCGCGCCAGGCCGGATACTTCGCGATGACCGCCCGGCCCCTGGCAATGACGTCGTTCAGCGGGAGAACGTCGGCACCCCGGATCCCGGCGTCGAAGCCGATCACATGCCTGAGACCGGGCAGGCGGTTCCGGATCTCGGCGATCTTGTCGAGCTGGAGCTGGCTCGAGACGAGAATGGCGACCGCGCCGGAATCGCGCAGGATGTACTCGATCTGGTGGGGCGGCAGCGTGGGATAGACGGGTACGTCGGCGCAGCGCGCGGTGAGACAGGCGTAATCGGC
>Ga0153915_10001113_pt1 | contig 24743 bp, 21 predicted proteins | sample Opewatmetagenome_2_FD_107003 | JGI IMG/M metagenome (GOLD analysis project Ga0153915, IMG submission 107003) | Freshwater wetland microbial communities from Ohio, USA - Open water 3 Core 3 Depth 3 metaG | ecosystem: Environmental > Aquatic > Freshwater > Wetlands | place: USA: Ohio, Lake Erie...
CAAGGGTCTGGCAATCGGAGCGACTGCACATATTATTACAGCTGAAAGCACATCCCTTATTAAAAAATCAACCAAAAGGACGCGCCCCAACGGCGCAAATACAAAAAGTCTTCCATCAGGGCACGCATCAGGCACTTCTGTATTTACAACACTTGCAAGGCGAAATCTGGATTCAATCGATATGTCGTCCGAAAGCAGGATGCTTGCAAATATCGGCATGCTGGGCATTGCCGCAGGGACATGCTGGGCAAGGATGGAGGCAAAGGCGCATTATCCGTCTGATGTCCTTGCAGGATATGCATTGGGCCATTTTATCAGCGCCTTTATTAATGATGCCTTCCTGGGCATTGATAATGAAAAGGCGCCACGCATGACCCTGGAATCATCGCGAAAATATGTGCATATAGGCCTTAGCTGGCAATATTAATTACATTAGTTTTCTGATTTCTTTATGAATATTAAATTTATTATGTAACTTTTTACATTTTTATACGACTGAAAGTTAGTTAAAATCAAACCCCGTTTCATATTTTTCAATCACCAATGAAAGGAAATTACGCCATGAAAAAACTATTATTGTTGTTGAGCCTGTTCTTTATCTCCAATGCCTTTGCTGCCGCCCCTCAATACCATGTTTTAAAAAAGATATCTCTCGGCGGCAACGGGTTCTGGGACTATCTTAGCGTGGATAACACCGCCAGGCGTCTGTATGTCTCCCACGGTTCCGAGGTAGCGGTGGTGGACCTTGAGACGGACAAGGTTGTTGGGACCGTATCGGGCCTGCAAGGCGTGCATGGAATCGCCGTTGTCCCTGAATCGAACCGCGGTTACATAAGTTGCGGGAGATCGAATTCAGCGGCTGTATTTGACCTTAAGACACTGAAGGTTACCGGACAGGTCCCAACGGGGACAGAGCCTGACTCCATTATCTATGATCCTTTCAGCAAGCGGGTTTTTGCCTTTAACGCCGACAGTAAGAATGCAACCGTAATTGACGCCGCCACGGGGTCAGTGGCAGGCACAATAGCCCTTGGCGGAGGCCCTGAAACCGGACGTCCGGACGCGGCAAAGGCAAGGTATATGTGAATATCGCTGACACCAGCGAGGTCGTTGAGATCGACAGTAAAAAGCTTACAGTGACAAAACGATTTTCTATCAAGCCCGGTGTGGAGCCGTCGGGCATGGCGATCGATGCAACCCATCACAGGATCTTTTCCGGATGCGACAATAAGATCATGACGGTTTTAGACATTGAAACAGGAAAGGTGATTGCCGCAGTGCCGATAGGAGAGGAATGCGACGGTGTGGGTTTCGATGACGAGACAGGTACGGCCTATGCATCAAACGGAGAGGGCACGCTTACCGTTGTGAAGGAGACATCCCCTGGCAAATTCGAGGCTGTTGAGACAGTGTCGACCCGGCAGGGCGGCCGCACAATGACGATCGATCCCAAGACACACAATGTCTATGTGTCGGCTGGTCAATCCGGACCTCCAGGAGGTCAGGGGCAGCAGACAACAACTGGTAAGGACAGTTTTGTTGTCCTGGTTATAGGCAAATAATAAATTAACTTGTAAAACAGGTGATATAATTATGAAGAGATTAAAAAACCACCCAAAGGTTAAACTTGTCTCCATACTGATAGTTCCGGCCATTTTCATTCTCTATATCCTCCTCCATCCGGCCTTTCTTAAGAGCCAGGAAGAGGAAGATGAATCTGCAAACCCAGAAGATCTCGAGGCACAGGTCACTACAGCGCCCCTCAAAACAGGAGAACTGTCCGTAATAATGAAGGCTACCGGGACATGTATCAGCGACCCGCAATCGTCCGTGGCAGTTGTATCACGCATCCAGGGGATTGTAAAAGAAGTAGATGTCCTGGATGGCCAGCAGGTTGAAAAGGGACAAATCATTGCCCGTCTGGAAGACATTGTTGTCAAAGGAAATTATGATAAGGCGCTGACCGCACTTCAGACTGCCGAGGCAGAACTTAAAAACGCTGAAAAGGGTGGTCTGGATGCAATGCAGGCAGAACTTGACCTCTCGGCAAAGGATGCCTCGATTGCGGCGGACAAGGCTAAGCTGGAGTCTAATCATGAAGATGAACTCAAGGCGGATAAATTGTCTTCTGAAAAGGCGGCCACTGATGCAAAGGCAGCGATGGAACTGGACGTAAAAAAATCTGATGATGAGAAAAGAAAGGCCGAGCTTTTCCGTTCAGAGGGCCGTGATATGGAATTAAAGCGCCTCAAGGCTGCAGTTGCCCAGGCCCGGGCGGATTTCAAGTCGGCCCAATGGGAACTTGATTCGACCGTGCTTAGAGCGCCACAAAAGGGAAGAGTAGGCGGTTTAAAGGTCTCGGCTGGGATCCCTGTTGAGACCTCAGCGGTTGTTGCCCATGTGAACGGCGCAGGAAGTCTGGCCTATCGTCTGTGGATATCCCCACGGGACGCAAAGGAAATGACACTTGGGTATCCCGTAACAATCTATCCGATCCTATCGTCCAACGCCATTTCCGCAAAGATTGTCTCCATTGGAGGAGGCATTGATGAAGAGATCGGCCTCATACCTGTGGATGCCCGCCCTGTTGATGAAAATCTTGAGGATATGCGCATTAATGAGGCGGTGACTGCGGACATCACGACCGGCCAATACGCCAGCGGATTTCTCGTGCCTGTATCCTCTATCACCATATCCGATGATCAGGCCAGCGTCTACCTGGTTGATGACAAGATGATAGCCCACGCAGTTGCAGTAACCATTCTTTCCCGAAATGAAGAACAGGCGGTGATTGTAGGACAGAGCCTAAAGGAAGGTTCCCAGATCGTCATCGATGGAAATTACAATCTGCCGGATGGAGCGCATATCTCACAAGGGGCCAGCAAATGAATGTGACCAAAGAATACAAAAGTATAGCATCCTTTGCCCTGCACCACAAAAAGGCTATTATCTTTATGATTCTTGGCCTGTGCCTGCTGGGATTTTATTCCATTTATACACTTCCATCCGGGATCTATCCGGATGTGGCATTTCCCAGGATAGCTGTAATTGCGGAACGTGGCGAGGATTCCGTTGAAAACATGCTGATCGGGGTTACAAAACCTCTTGAAGAGGCTGTTAATGCGGTACCCGGCCTGACCAGGGTTCGTTCCCGCACCATCAGGGGTGGAAGCGAACTGTCCCTGGATTTTTCGGAAAAGACCGACATGACCGAGGCACTCTCCCAGACGCGTGCAAGGATCTCGGCGCTGCTGCCGGATTTACCCTCGGGCGTCACCACAACTGTAGAACAGCAGACACCGTCCGTCTTTCCTGTCATCTCCTTCAACGTGACACTTGATGCAGGAAAGGCTACCGGACTGATCCGGGACGGCGCAGACCTGGACCTGTGGGTCAAGAATGACCTGAAGCCGCGTCTCTCAAGGCTTACGGATGTCTACATGGTTACCGTTCAGGGTTCCCAGACATCCCAGATCATTGTTGAGCCAGACCCGAGACTCCTTGCCGAATCCAATCTTAATATAAACGATCTGACGAACTGCATTGGAGAGGCAAATGTCACAGGGGCTGTAGGCGTCCTGGAAAGGGATTACATGCAGTATCAGCTCCTGGCTTCCGGAGAGCTGACAACCATAGACGACATCAATGCACTTCCGGTGGCGACCAGATCCGGCAAGACCGTTCATATCCGTGATGTGGCAAAGGTCTACAGGGGGCTTGCCGATCAGACCGCCAAGGTTACAGGCAACCTGCAAGACGCTGTGGTTGTCTCCCTGTTCATGAGATTTAACGGAAAGGTGACATCCCTTTCAGACCTTGTCCAGGAGACCATAGACGAGGTAACCCCCAAACTCCCTCCGGGCGTATCCATCACTCCCGTTTACAATCAGTCCGACCTGGTCCGCCAATCCCTTTCCGGTGTTAGGGACGCGATAATTGTAGGCATGATCCTTGCCATTCTGGTATTGTGGGGATTCCTGTCATCATGGAGGATCACACTCGTTGCAGGGATATCAATACCCCTGTCCGTCCTGATCACCTTCGCCGTAATGTCTGCCCTGGGCCAGTCACTTAACCTGATGTCTCTTGGCGGCATAGCAGTGGCCATAGGCCTGATTATTGATGACGCGATTGTGGTGGTGGAAAACGTCGCCCGTCATTTCATGCTCTCCAGGGACCGTCTTCGTTCCGTACTTGAGGGGACAAGGGAGATCATAGGCGCTGTTGTGGGATCTTCACTGACAACCGTTGTCGTCTTTATACCCCTTATTTATCTGGAAGGCATTGAAGGCCAATTCTTCAGGGCAATGGCCATCACCCTTACCGTGGGCATCCTTGTCTCCATGATCGTCTCTCTTACACTGATTCCAATAATCTCCTCGGGTGAGAAACTGGGGCCCCAGCCGGAAGAAAAGACGACCCGCAAATGGATGGAATATGTCGCCTCATTCTATGAGAAATATATAAGAATGATGCTCCGTCATCCCTGGAAGACCGCATGCGGAATCATTGCAACCGCATTGATCGGCATGCTGCTGGTAATGAACCAATCAACCGGTTTCTTGCCCTCCATGGATGAAGGGGGATTTGTCCTGGATTATGACATGCCCGTCGGGACGTCCCTGTCAGAGACGGACAAGAACTGCCGCAAGATAGAGGAGATCCTGACTCAGATCCCGGAAATAAAATCCTATTCTAGAAGGACAGGCATGGAACTTGGATTTTTCGTGACTGAGCAATATACAGGAGATTTTCTGGTCTCATTGAAATCTTTGAGCGACAGAGACCGGTCTACAGATGAGGTGGTGGATGAGGTGCGGCAGAGGATTGAAAAGGAGGTCCCGCAGATCTCAGTCAGCTTCGTGCAGATCATTCAGGACACCCTGAATGACCTCTCGGGTGTTTCAGCCCCGCTGGAGGTGAAGATATTCGGCAATGATTACCGTGTCATCCAGGACCTTTCCGAGAACGTTGTAAAGATCATGGAAGGGGTCGAAGGCGTTGTGGATGTCGAGCCGGGGGTCTCTTACGGGAGTCCGGAGATCACCTATGAGATAAACGCGGATGCCGTCAATCGCGCAGGGTTGACTGTCCAGGATGTGGATAATCAGTTGCGTACGGCCCTCCTGGGGGAGGAATCCACAAAACTCAGGCGCAACAATTACCTGATACCTGTCGTGGTCCGCTATGCCGATTCCATCAGGAAGGACCCCACATGGGTCTCACAGATCCCCATCTCCAATTTCCAGGGCCGCATCATACCGGCAAGCCTGATCAGCAAGATCAAAGAGGTGATCAATGTAAATGAACTGGCAAGGGAGAATCAGCAGCCCCTTGTATCGGTTGAGGCAAATATCAGCGGCAGGGACCTGGGGAGTATCGCTACGGAGCTTAACGCCAAGCTGGCCAAACTGGAGCTTCCCTCCGGTGTCCGTGTGGAGCTCGGGGGAGAGATCACCAGTCAGAAAAAGGCATTTAAAAATATGATGATGGTGGCCCTTTTCGCCGTGGGACTGGTATTCCTGTTGCTGGTCATACAGTTCCGCTCCTATCGCCTGCCCCTTGTTATATTCTTTACCATACCTTTTTCACAGATAGGCGCCCTGGCAGCCCTCAGGCTGACCGGCGCAGAGCTGAACATCTCGGCCTTTATGGGATTGATCATGCTGGTAGGACTGGTCGTGAAGAACGGCATCATATTGATTGAGTACACAGCCCAGCTGCGCGATCAGGGCATTTCAACCCTCTCCGAAGCCCTTGCCGTCGCAGGACGGACCAGGCTGCGTCCGGTCCTGATGACCTCCATGACCGCCATCATTGCCCTTCTGCCCCTTGCCCTGAACATCGGCTCAGGGGCTGAATTGCAGAGGCCCCTGGCCATCGCAGTCATAGGCGGCCTCTCGCTCTCCACGCTATTTACCTTGGTCGTCATACCGGTAGCACATCTGCTGGTTGATGAACCGGAACATCGTCGCCCGAATCGCTCAGAAGAGGATGCATTATGAAATCATTAAAATATAGATATATTATGATCGCTGTCTGCCTGTTATCCTGCCTTTGGATAGCAGGCTGCGCCGGTGCGCCCGTTCAGAAATGGGCGCCCCTTGATACATCATCCCTTGATGGGACATTAACCCTTGAGAGATGTCTTGAGCTTGCAAGGTCCAATGACATCAGGGTGGTCCAGTGGAAGGCAAGGCTGGATGCCGCCCATGCGGAGCTCAGACAATCAAAGATCCTGCCCAATCCTACTCTCGGGATCTCCTGGGAGGACATAGGCCTGGAGGATGAACTGGGCAAGGGCGTATCCACTGTAACCTACGGGATATCATTCCCGATACTGTTCTGGTGGACCTACCCTGAAAAGATAAGGGCTGCAAAGCTCAACCAGCTGGCGGAACAGACCGCCGTGATCTCGGAGCAGCGGCAACTTGAGATAGAGATAGCCTCCGCCTATTTCAACATCGTGGCAGACCAGAAAAAGGCCGCCCTGGCGGAAGATTCGGCAAAGGGATACAGGGAGTTATTCCGTCTTGCCGGAAAACAGAACCAGCAGGGCGATGTATCCGGCTTTAATATGGAACAGGCAAGGCTTGAGATGAACAAGGCAGAGAGTGCACTAATGAATGCCAAAAACACCCTTGCTGCCGACCGTATCTCCTTTGCATTTGCACTGGGCGCGGACCGTCCATTTTATCCTGTGCTGGAGGATTGCGGCGACAAATATCTCAGTCCCGAAGGCATCGCCCCTGACAAGGACAAACTGACGGATGATGATCTTAACAAGGGCTTGAAAAAGGACTATGACTACCTGACAAAACAGATAGCAGCGGATTATGCAGCCTCAAAACTGCGGCTTGAAAAGCTGGGCGCCATACCCCTGTCGGACGCCTCGGGGACGGCTGAAAAAAAAGACTCGCCGGAAGGTGACGCCAGGAATTATTCTCTGGAGATACCAATACCCCTCTTTGACCGGAACCAGGCAGGGATAGAGAGCGCCTATGCGGGACTTGCGACCGCCCAGGCGGATGAAGAAAAGGCGAGGCGGGATGCTGTTGCAAAGATAACAAAAAAATGGGAGGAGTACCGCGCCCTTGCATGGAAGTGGGAACAATACTCAGACAGTTCAAACCGGTTAGCGGGAAAAAACAGCAGGACTGCTGCAAGGTTGTATGAGATGGGGAGGGTGTCCTATTCCGAATTGCTTCAGGCCCAGCTGGAAAACAGGAATATCCAGATGGATGCGGTTGACGACTGGCGAGACCTGTGCACCGCGTCATGGGAGTTGAGCTATATACTGGGGAGACGTTAATAGTGCTCATCCATAAATAAGGCCTTTATGGATGGAGCGTTCAGCGATCAGCTAAGCCGCTTGACGTTGTCGCGTCCGGTTTAATCGGTAATGAGACTTTTAAATCGGATTTTAGCTGCCGAGCAGCGAAATGTTGATAGCTATAAAGGAGATAGATTTTTTAGCTCTTAAGGAACGGTATGTTGAATATTACATCCGATATGCATTCATTTCTTATGCCGCTCCTCTGGAGTTAATATAATAAATTGCAATTCACATGCTATTAATATATCGCGCCTATGGCGCCATGTTCCGATAAAACAAATGAAGTCTCATACAAGCAGTCAGCTAACTTAACTGTTTACAAGCTTTTTGCTGAAACCTGAATGCTGAGTGCTGACAGCTTCCATCCGAGACTGATAGTTTTCGGATGGATACTAATTAATTTTACAGATCATAATAAATTGAGGCGGGGATAGATAAACACTCCCCGCCTCAGTATTAGACGCAGAAATAATTATTCTGATTTCTCTTCGATCTTCTTGCTTTCCTGTTTCGGAGGGGCGATCTCTTCAGGCGGCGGTGTCTTGACTGCGTCCTTGAAACCCCTTATGGCCTTGCCTACCCCGCTCCCTATCTCGGGGAGCTTACCCGCACCGAAAATAATTAAGACTATTATTCCTATTATAATAAGTTCCGGCATCCCTAATCCACCAATCATTTCTTCCTCCATCCCGCCCGGAGAGATTATCCTCCGGCATAAAAAAAATTGTTAATCCCTATTGTATTGCTTATCTCGCGCTGTATAATCAGGACAGCCTATTCATGTAATTTAATAACACCCGGTTTATTATCCTATTTTTAACTTACAACAAAGCCCAGGTCAAGTAAATACATACATTAGGATATCCGTCAATACAGAGGCGCCTCCAGGTCGTAGGGCGTCAGGCTTTCACAGCCGTTTTCAGTAATCAGGACCGTCTGCTCAAACTGCGCTGAAAGAGAACCGTCATTGGTAACGGCGGTCCATCGGTCAGGGAGGACATGCAGTTCCTTTTTCCCGAGATTGATCATGGGCTCAATGGTAAATACCATGCCCGGGACAAGGACTATCCCCCTGCCCTGTACGCCATAATGAGGGATCTGGGGCGACTCATGAAAATCAGTGCCTATGCCGTGGCCCACGAACTCCCTTACAACCGAACAGCCCCGGCCTTCGGCATATTTCTGTATGGCCCATCCGATATCACCTATCCTGTTGCCCGGACGTGACATTAAAATGCCGGCCTTGAGGCTTTCCCTTGCCACATGAACGATCTTTTTAGCGCCGGAAGAGGGGGTGCCGACAAAAAATGTCTTGCTGGCATCTGCATAGTAGCCGTCAAGTATAGGGGTGACGTCTATATTTACTATATCGCCGTCCTTCAGGGTGCGCTCTCCCGGTATCCCGTGACATATCACCTCATTGATGGATATGCAGACGCTCTTGGGATAACCCCGGTAATTCAGGGGGGCAGGTATTGCCCCGTGTTTGACATGGAATTCATGGACCAGGGTATTTATATCATTGGTCTTAACGCCGGGTTTTATATGGGGTTCAACCATCTCAAGGGTGTCAACGGCGATCCTGCCTGCACGCCTTATGCCCTCTATCTCCTTCTCTCCCCTCAACCGGATATTATACTTTGAAAGATAGGTCTTAATAATATCATCAGTGCTCTTAAGGGGCGTGGGGATGGCCTTTCCAATACAACACTTCTTATATTTCAAGCCGCTCCCGCAGGGGCAGAGGTCATTCCGTCCTGGTCGCATTTTTTCCATTTTTATTTGCCCTTATCCTGCGGCAGTATCTCCAGGCTCAGGTCCACCGCCTTAACTGAGTGAGTGAGCGCCCCCACAGATATAAAATCAACCCCGATCTCGGCCAGTTCCGGTATCTTTTCCAGTTTCACCCCTCCGGAGACCTCCACCAGTGCCCTGTGGTTGATCGCATTTACCGCCTGTTTCATCACATCAACCGTCATGTTATCAAGAAGGATTATGTCGGCCCCTGATTCAAGGGCCTCCTGAACCCCGGCCAGTGTCTCCACCTCAACCTCCACCCTGACGGTATGGGGGGACCTCTTTTTCGCAAGGGCTACTGCCTTTGTTATGGAACCTGCGGCGGCAATGTGATTGTCCTTTATAAGTATTCCGTCGAACAGGCCTATCCGGTGGTTGCTGCCCCCGCCCATCCTGACCGCATATTTATCCAGCGCCCTGAGACCCGGGACGGTCTTCCTTGTGTCAAGGATCTTGACCTTTCCCTCTCCCGCCCTCCTGACGTATTCATTTGTGAGGGTTGCAATGCCGCTCATCCTCTGCACGAAGTTCAGTGCAGTGCGCTCTGCCTTCAGGATGGGTGCAAGCCTGCCTGAGATCCGGCATATAACCGCGCCTGACGGGACAACGGCGCCATCCTGGTATGCATATTCAAACTGCACGCCCGGATCAAGGAGCGAGAAGGCCCTGCTGAAGACAGGGATGCCTGCAAGTATCAACCCTTCCCTTGCAAGAAGTTCCGCCGTACCGGTTAAATGGGGCTCGATGATCGAATCTGTTGTGAGGTCCCCCGGGCCGATATCCTCCGCAAGCGCCCTTTTGATGACGGAGTCCAGATATGACAGGTCATTAATCATTAATAGCCTCAAAAAATTTCAGGTTTTTATCAAGCTTTTCCATCTTTGTCTTCAAGGCATGCACCTTCTCCCTGACCTTTTCGACTATCTCGGGCGGTGCATTTTCCATGAATGCGCTGCTCGAAAGTTTCCTGTCGTCTCCCTCCATATCCTTCTGGATCTTGGCAATCTCCTTCCTGATCCGTTTCTTCTCCTCCTCAAAATCAATAATCCCCTTCAAAAGGACATGTATCTGGTTATGTCCCAATACCGTCGTGGCAGATGCCTCAGGCTTTGCCGCATGCCTTTCAATCTCCAGGCTGCCTGCCTTTATCAGGTTGCGGATATGGCTGATATTGTCTTTAATTATAGCTATGTCCTTTTCATCCGGTATCTCCATGAGCATATCAACCTTCTTGGAAGGATGTATATTCATCTCGCCCCTGATGTTCCGCACACCTGTGATGATGCCCATAATCAGTTCCATATCATCCAGGGCCTTTTTATCAGAGATAAAGTCATTAGCTCCCGGGAAATCCGCCTTCATTATGCTCCCTTTAACATCCGGCATCCTCTGCCAGATCTCTTCAGTAACAAAGGGCATGAAGGGATGCAGGAGCCTCAGCACCCCTGCAAGGACCTCCCTGAGGGTAAGCTGTACCGATCTCTTCAGGGACTCATCCTCTCCATACAGCCATTCCTTTGCCATCTCAATATACCAGTCGCAGAACTCATGCCAGACAAACTGATAGCACAGGCTTGCCGCATCGTTGAACCGATAATCATCCAGGGCATGTCCTATCTCATCGCTGACCATGCCGAGACGCGTCAGTATCCACCTGTCCGGGAGGGAGCGGTCAGCGGGTTTTACCGCGGCGCCATTGTCTTCATTCAGGTTCATGAGCACGAAACGCGATGAATTCCAGATCTTGTTTACAAAATGCCTGTATCCCTCAATCCTGTCTTCGGAGAGCTTGATGTCCCTGCCCTGCGCGGCAAATGCCGCAAGGGTAAACCGGAAGGCGTCTGTACCGGACTGCTCGATCACCTCAAGGGGGTCAATGACATTCCCCTTTGACTTGCTCATCTTTTTCCCTTCCGCGTCCCTGACAAGGGCGTGGATATACACATCCCTGAAGGGGACTTCATCCATGAAATGAAGGCCCATCATCATCATCCTGGCGACCCAGAAAAAGAGTATGTCAAAGCCGGTGATCAGGGCTGATGTGGGATAGAAGGTCTTAAGGGCCTCTGTCCTGTCGGGCCACCCCAGCGTGGAAAAGGGCCAGAGCGCCGAACTGAACCAGGTATCAAGGACATCCGTCTCCTGCCTGAGGGCGCCGCTCCCGCATCTGCATTTTTTAGGCGCCTCCTTTGCAACTATCACCTCGCCGCACTCATCGCAGTACCATGCAGGTATGCGGTGTCCCCACCATATCTGCCTGGATATGCACCAGTCCTTGATATTATTCATCCAGTCAAAGTATACGTTTTCCCAGGTTGCAGGTATTATCCGTGTCCTTCCCGACCTTACAGCCTCGACGGCCTTTTCGGCCAGCGGCCCGATCTTCACGAACCACTGCTTTGAAAGCAAAGGCTCGATCATGGTCTTGCAGCGGTAACAATGACCGGTAGCGTTTCTGTATGGCTCAACCTTTTCAAGAAGCCCCTGTGTCTTCAGGTCCTCCAGTATCTTTTCCCGGCAGGCAAACCTGTCCATGCCCATGTAGGGACCTGCCGAATCATTCATCCTGCCGCTTTCATCTATTACCTTTATCCTTTCAAGCCCGTGCCTGTTGCCTATCTCAAAGTCATTGGCATCATGGGCGGGCGTAACCTTCAAGGCCCCTGTCCCGAAGGTCCTGTCAACATAGCCGTCAAATATGACGGGTATGGGCCTGTTGAGTATCGGGAGAAGGACATTGGCGTTCTTGAGTCCCGCATATCTCTCATCCTCGGGATTCACAGCTACGGCCGTGTCGCCCAGGAGCGTCTCCGGCCTTGTTGTCGCAACGATCAGGGCGCCCTTGCCGTTCTGATAGGGGTATCTGATATGATAGAGAAAGCTGTCCCTTTCTTCATGTTCAACCTCGAGATCGGCAAGGGCGGTATGGCACCTCGGGCACCAGTTTATGATGTAATCGCCGCGATATATCAGCCCCTTTTCATAAAGGCTTACAAAGACCTCCCTGACGGCCCTTGAAAGTCCCTCATCCATTGTGAATCTTTCCCTTCCCCAGTCGCAGGAGCTCCCCAGTCTCTTAAGCTGGTTGATGATAATCCCGCCGTATTTGGCACGCCATTCCCAGACGAGATCTATAAACCTTTCCCTTCCCACGGTGTGACGGTCAGTGCCGTCTTCAGCAAGGGATTTCTCAACCACGTTCTGAGTGGCAATCCCTGCGTGATCCGTGCCGGGCTGCCAGAGGACGTTAAACCCCTTCATCCTTTTATACCTGCAAAGGATGTCCTGAAGGGTGTTGTTAAGGGCATGCCCCATATGAAGAACGCCGGTAACGTTCGGCGGAGGGATCACTATGCAGAAGGACGGCCTGTCGGACTTGTCTTCCGCCCTGAAGAGGCCGTTCTCTTCCCAGTATTTATACCATTTATCCTCTACGTCCTTGGGCGAATAACCCTTTGGCATGTTGTCATTATCCATTCCAGAATGCTCCTCAATCATTTTATTTAACCGCTTTCTCAGCGAAATGTCCTGCAACTTACAATACTGTCCGGGGCTTGAAAGAAAAAAGGGGGCAATGAGTGCAGCCCCCTTAAAACGTAAGCCTGTTTTTAGTGACTCTTCGTCATCGTAATCCGAGGCGAATATATTGGTCTATATTACTCCGAGGCGGATTCAATGCTGTTTTTCAGGATATTTATGGCGTCGGTTATCACCTTTTCAGCTATACTGGCAGTTGTCTCTCTGGCTATTCTTTCAACCATCTCATTGGCATCTTTTAAAATCCTCTCACCTGCCCCGGCCATTGCCTCCCTGGCTACCCTCTCAACAACCTCCTCGACCACCTTCCTTATTATAGCCTCAATCCGTTCTTCCGATATGGCGATCGGGGCCGTTTCGGCGGGAGACGGCATTTCTTCCGCTTGTTCTTTCACCGGGGCCGCATGCCCTTCAACAGCCGGCATTTCTTCAGCCATTATTATTTCCGGTTGAATCTCTGTGACGGTCTTCGGCGATTCAGCCTCCTCCGGATAAATCCTGATGGTCTTTTCATCCTTTCCTATGGGAGGCAGTGTCTCAGGCCCCTCGATTCCTGCGCCCGTAAGACCTTCCATCTCCTCTTCCTCTTTCAAGGCGGTCTCTTCATCTGCGAGGAGTTCATTCAGGGCCGAATCATCGGCGATATCATCAAAAATCATCTCCTTGGGCTGAATGGTCTCAGAGGGTTTCTCAGGTTCTACCTCCAGGAAAAGGTCTGAGTCCGATATCTCGACCGCATCCGCGGCCTTATCACCTTCTCCAAACCCTTCAAGCTGATCAAGCTCAAAAGCCTGATCCAGGGGAACACTTAAAAGATCCAGCGTCTCATCGGCCTTCAATCCGTCGCCGGCCTCCTGAATTGTATCCAGGAACAGGCCTGAATCCTTGTCTTCTTCTCCAAGATCAATATCCCCCTTTTCGACGAGATCAATAAGCTCGATAATCTCTTCATCCGCTTCATCGACATGGGCTTCAACAATGGTATCTTCAGGTTCCAGATCATCCAGGCTCAGATCAAACAAATCCTCTTCATCGTCTGTCCGCCCTTTCAGTATTTCGTCATCTTTTTTCATTATGGGGCTCCCATTTAAATATTGACGTCAAGCTTAGTGAATTCAGCCTATTTTATTGATTTCCTAGCATAAAGATAAAAGGGTGTCAAGGAACTTCCAAAACGTTTTCAGTATATTAAGGACTTATGACCGGGTTATAAAAGCCCTGTTTCCGCGTACTGCCAAAGAAGACCCGACCTATTCTTTTACGGTAAATTCTATGCTGCCCAGCACGCCTCCGTCGGAAGATACTACATCCACGCGCCACTTGCCTGTATATGTGTCCGGTATCTTTTTACTCGACCAGGTCCGCCACACCTTTGCCTTTGTATTCAATTCGACCTTCAGCATTTCCTTGTCATAGTAATACCATGCGTGATAAATGGTCGCGGAATCCTGCTCCCCACTGAGCTTGGTAAAACAGTAGAGCTGTCCCACGCCCCCGGCAAAGCTCGTATCGGCGCCCACAGGTTGTCTATCCTCAACAGATGTGCATATCCGGATATCCTCAACATTTAACCTCGGATTATCCTGAGCAAAGACCAGGACAGGCAGCAAAAATATAACAGCCATACTTATCAATGCTTTTGCTTTCATAGGCCCTCCATGATTTGTTGTGATTATATTCTCCGGCGACGACCGCCGCCGGTGTCGAAATCACCTTGAACCGTATCTGTCTTTATGGAGCCAGCTGAATTCAGGCCGCCTGGCTGCATAGGGATTCTTTTCCCTCTGAAAACCTTCCTCTGCCGGCACGCCTATCTTAAGAACGGCAGTCAGATCATAACCCCCTGGAAGACCGAGCAGTTTATTCATCTTTTCCCTTTGTTCAGGCAGATAAAATACAATGCCGCTTCCGAGCCCTTCGGCAACCGCAGCAAGGGAGATATTTTCAATACACAACCAGGCGCTGGCGTCGCCGCCTTGCCTGTGAAATACGGCCAGGACGGAGGCATTTTTAAATGAATCCCTCTGGGCAGCAGCCATTTTTTCAAACTTTTCCCTGTCCGTGCCGTCGGCGGGCGCAATCTTAATCGTCATTTCATATTTGAGGCCGGCTATCTCATTGATCAGGGATTTATCTTCAACAACAACAAATTCCCATGGCTGGTTATTAAGGCCGGACGGGGCCTTGGTCCCTGCCAGGACAATCCTTTTCAATTGATCCTCTGAGGCAGGCTGTTTAAAGACGCGAATGGTCCTTCTTTTTTCAATTGCTTCGTATAGATCCAATTTAGTCTCCTTAATTATATGGTCAGTCATTTTTTTAATATTTAGGCCTTTGTTTTCTGTAACAAAAAAAACAACGGGTATAAACCGGAAATTGTCGCTATACGTCGGGTCGAAACAAAGACAGGGCAACTTGATGCAGTGTCTTTACATAAAGTTACGGCTCGGAATGAAAACATAAGCGCAGCAAAAATTTTTTAATATATTACCAAATGAAGACAGCGAAAACAAGGACATTAATATACTTATTCCATTGATTACATAAAGATACCCGTGGCCGGCCAGATTTCCCTTGACAAGATAACGCGGTATTGCCATCAATAGCAAAAAAACATTAATAATGGGTTGATATCTAAAGGAGAAGGAGAAACATGCCTAAACACACCCACATATTTGTTGAAGATTATGACGGCCTGGTCGGGTTCGGATACAGCCGTGAAATCGATGAATCCACGGTCAAATATTACCTCCAGAAATTCTCCGATGATGGGCATGCATCCCTCATCCTGGGAAGGATGTCGGATCAGGACCTGGAATCTCTTTTTAACCTCTTAGGCGATCTCATGAGGAAATACCTGAAAGAGGCGGAGTACCACAGCCATTTTCTCAAGGATACTGACAAAGACGACCAGGCTTAATCCCCAAAAACCCTTTTATATGTCTCCCTGTATGCCTTAAAGACCTTCTCTCCAAAGCATACAAATACCACCTTTATAAATTCCTTATCCGTCTGGAGGACCTTTTTTGTCTCCTCAAGGGCGATCATCGTCGCCCTTTCCAGCGGAAACATATATGCCCCCGTGCTTATGGACGGAAATGCTATCGTCTTCACGCCCAGTTCCCTTGCCGCCCTGAAGCAGTTCCTGTAGCAGTTGGCCAGGAGCCTGTCCTCGTTCCTGTCGCCTCCTCCCCATACAGGGCCGACCGTGTGTATCACCCATTTTGCAGGGAGCCGATATCCCTTTGAGGCCCTCGCCTCTCCGGTAGGGCATCCGCCGATGGTCCTTGTCTCCGCCACAAGCTCAGGACCAGCCGCCCTGTGTATCGCGCCGTCAACCCCTCCCCCTCCCAGCAGTGTAGTATTGGCGGCATTTACAATGGCATCGACATCCTGTCTCGTGATGTCCCCTTCAATGATCTCTATCCTGTCTTCCATCTCTTTTCTCCTCATTAGAATATGATCGATTTTCATGCCTGACGGAAGAAATGTCAATATGCAAAGGGCCTTGCATAACCAGTTCTTGACTCTTGTGACGCTTTAAAATATAAAACATCTCTAAATAATCATAACGGCGTCAGATGAATAAATTTTTTTCCTTTTTTGCTTTTCTAACGGTCTTTCTCTCCCTGTACGGGCTTCTTCACTATTACATTTTCAGAAAGATAGTTAATGCCCTTTCACCCGCTCCATTGACCCAGACCCTGATTATCATCCTACTCTGCCTACTCCTCCTTTCGCCGATCCTGCTCCAGCTGCTGGGAGAAAGAGACACAGGTCTTCTCAAGACCGTTATCTCCTATACAGGTTATTTCTGGATGGGGATACTCTTCCTCGCCTCTTCAATATATCTGCTCACAGATATCTGTCAATTTATCCTCTTTATGTCTTCACGGCTCTTTTCACCGGGCCTTATAAAATACACCCCCGATACAAGGACTGTCTTCTACTCAGTGCTCTTTATAATAGCCGCCATAAATATCTATGGCTGGCATGAGGCAAGGGAGATGCGCGTAGAAAGGATAAGCATCAGGACATCCAAACTTCCGCCCGATATCAAGGGCCTGCGGGTGGTCCAGATCTCCGATATCCATTTCAGCGTCACAAACGATCTTGGTCTTGCGCAAAGGATCGCAAGCCTGTTGAAGGACCTTAAACCCGACATCCTTGTCTCTTCAGGGGACCTGATCGATCTCGGCATGGATGACAGGGAGGAGATAGAGAGGCTCTTCGCCGGCATCAGCGCAACCTATGGAAAATTCGCAACAACCGGCAATCATGAATTTTATTCCGGCATAAAGGAATGCACGGCCTTCACCGAAAAGGCCGGGTTCAGGATGCTCAGGAACGAGGTTGTTGATGCGGGGGGATTCATCGGCATAGCTGCGGTGGATGACCCTGCGGGGAGGAGCGTGGGTGAAATCGGGCAGATATCCGAGGTCGGCGTGCTCAACAGGCTATCCCCCGATCGCCTGAACATATTTCTCAAACATCAGCCCAGGGTGGAAAAGGAGAGCATCGGCAGGTTCGACATTCAGCTTTCAGGCCACACCCATAAGGGGCAGATATTTCCCTTTACACTTATCGTCTCCCTGTTCTATAAATACATGGACGGCTTCTTTGACCTGGGCAACGGATCGAGTTTGTATGTCAGCAGGGGCACAGGCACATGGGGGCCGCCGATCAGGTTTCTTACGTTTCCTGAGATAACTGTTATTGAGTTCATAAAGTAGACCCATTTTTTAGAGGATAAGTTGAGTACCGGCAATACAAAGGGCATCAGGCGTTTGATAAATGCATTTCGTTTCACCTTTGCGGGCCTGAAGGCGGCATTAATCCATGAGGAGGCGTTCCGTCAGGAGGTTATTGTCGCGATACCTGTAATCCCTCTGGCAATATGGCTCGGGAGGACAGAGACCCAGAGGGCAATACTCATTGCGATCTATTTTATCATCCCCCTCACGGAGCTGTTGAATTCGGCCATTGAGGCCATTGTCGACAGGATCGGCAAGGAACCCCATGAATTATCAGGAAGGGCAAAGGACCTGGGCTCTGCCGCGGTATTCCTGAGCATCTGCATCGCCCTGGCGGTATGGATCATAATAGCATATGAAAGGTATTTCTGAATAGACATCAGCGATTCAAACAGCCGGTCCTGGGTTCCTAATTTTTCCCTCGACGATTTATCTTATTTAACCTATAATTTCCCAATTTAAAAGGATGTATAAAACGGAATCTATGTCAAATAAAAGAAATTTCAGCATTATAGCCCATATCGATCACGGCAAGTCCACCCTTGCAGACCGCCTCATCCAGAAGACCGGCCTGGTGGAGGACCGTCAGTTCCGCGACCAGATACTGGACAACATGGATATTGAAAGGGAGAGGGGGATAACTATCAAGAGCCAGGCCATCACCCTGCCCTACACCAACAGCAAAGGTGAACAATATGAATTAAGTCTCATTGACACGCCGGGGCATGTGGATTTTTCCTATGAGGTCTCCCGGGCACTGGCATCATGCGAGGGGGTCCTTCTCCTGGTCGATGCATCCCAGGGGGTGGAGGCCCAGACCCTTGCCAATCTATATGCAGCCATGGAACACAACCTTGAGATCGTGCCTGTCATCAACAAGATTGATCTGCCCTCGGCAGATATAGAAATGGTCAAGGAGCAGATAGAGATTGACCTTGGCCTCAATTCGGACAATGTCATACTCTGTTCCGCAAAGGAAGGGATCGGCATAGACGACGTCTTTAACGCCGTGATAGAACGCATCCCCGCCCCCCCGGAGGATACAAATGCGCCTTTAAAGGTCCTTATATTTGACGCCCATTATGACTCCTTCAGGGGAACGATTGTCAGCTGCAGGGTCTTTACCGGCACCATCAAACCGGGCGATATCATAAGGCTGATGTCGACAGGGGCCAAATACAAGGTTGAGGAGGTCGGCATATTCCGATTAAAGAGAGAGCCAGCCAGGGGCCTTTCCGCAGGACAGGTGGGTTATATTATCGCGGGGATCAAGACGGTAAGCGATGTAAATATCGGCGATACCATTACCCTGGACAATGCCCCGGCTGCCGAACCCCTTGAAGGTTTCAAGCAGGCCAAACCGGTGGTGTTTTCCTCCATCTACCCTGTATCATCGGAGGACTACGAGGACCTTACGGATGCGCTCCAGAAATACAAACTTAACGATGCGGCATTCGTATACCAGAAGGATTCGTCAGCGGCACTGGGGCTCGGCTTCCGCTGCGGCTTCCTGGGCCTGCTTCACCTGGAGATAGTCCAGGAGAGGCTTGAAAGGGAATATGACCAGTCCATCATAATGACGGTCCCCTCCGTTGAGTATCATTTTGAACTTTCCAACGGCGAAAAGGTTACCGTCGACAATCCCCTCTATTACCCCGATCCCGGATCCATAGAGAGGTCCCTTGAACCCTACATCAAGACGAGCATCCTTATCCCCGAGCGATACATGGGTGCGGTTATGGAGCTGTGTCTTGAGCGGAGGGGAGAAAACTCCAGGTTCAACTACCCTACGCCGGGCCGCATTGAGATCATGTTCGACATGCCCCTTGCAGAGATACTCTATGACTTTTATGACCGGCTCAAGACGGTGACACAGGGCTATGGCTCCTTTGACTATGAGATCCTGGAATACAGGGAGAACGAACTCGTCAAGCTGGACATACTGGTCAACGGCGAAAAGGTCGACGCCCTGTCGCAGATAGTCCACAAGGAAAGGGCCAGGCAGAGGGCGCTCCATGCCTGTGAAAAGCTAAAGGAAGAGATCCCCAGGCATATGTTCAAGATACCCATCCAGGGCGCCGTAGGCGGGACCATCATCGCCAGGGAAACCATCTCCCCATTCAGGAAGGATGTCACGGCCAAGTGCTACGGCGGCGATATATCGAGAAAGAGAAAGCTCCTTGAAAAGCAAAAAAAGGGGAAGAAGCGCATGAAGATGGTGGGTTCCGTCTCCATCCCCCAGAGCGCCTTTGTTGCCGTATTCAAATCGAACAATGATTAGGCCGTTCGGGCTTAACATTTTATGACCCAAAATACAAAAGCAAATATAAAGGTACTCTTTGCACTGACCCTGGTCCATTTCACGGGCGACCTGTACAGCTCCTTTATAAGCCCCCTATTCCCCCTCTTCATTAAAAAGATGGGCATATCGCTTACACAGGTGGGGATTATCTCAGGGATGAGCCTCTTCCTGTCATTCATCGTGCAGCCCACGGTGGGGTACCTGGCGGACCGTTACGCCACGCGAGCATTTATCCTGCTGGGCCTGCTTATGCCCATAATATTCATACCCCTCTCCGGGCTCGCCGCAGGATTCTGGGGCCTGCTCATGCTCGTCTCCCTCGGGTCATTCGGTTCATCCATGTTTCATCCGTCAGTAACCGGGATGGTGCCCCTTTATTCTGGGAACAAGGCCGGATTTGCCATGTCCCTGTTCAATACCGGGGGGACACTCGCCTTCGGCCTCGGGCCGCTGTTCATAACATGGTACGCCGAGAGGTTCGGTTTGAACGCCATGCCGTGGATCATCATCTTCGGGCTGGGGGTGATATGGTACCTTTACATGATCGTGCCCGTACCCCAGAGCGAAGGCCTTCAGAGCCTGGGCTTTCTCGGTTCTGTCCGCGAGAGCCTCGGAAGCGTCTGGAAGACCGTTATATGCATCTGGCTGATAATGGTGTTAAGGGCGATCATCGGTCAGTCATTCAATACATTCATACCTGTCCTCTTTGTCCAGAAGGGTTACTCGATCATGGCTGCCGGCGTAATTATTTCCATATTCACCGTTGCAGGGTCCATCAGCGGCCTTATTGCAGGCCATATCTCGGACCGCATGGGATACAAGCCTGTCTTTATTTTTACATACGCCCTCATGACCCCTGCCCTCCTGATCTTTCTAAGGCTCCAGGGCAACTGGGTTTACATCGGTGCGTTCATTGTGGGCGCCCTGATACTTGCCACCATGCCCCTTGGCGTGGCCCTGGCCCAGACCCTTGCTCCCAGGGGCAGATCGATGGTGGCGAGCCTTATGATGGGTTTTGCCGTGGGGCTCGGAGGGATCATATCGCCGGTGGTCGGCAAGCTGGCTGACCTCTATTCCATACACACCGTATTAATAGGGGTATCCTTTCTCCCCTTGTTAGGTCTCCCGCTTATTGCATTTTTTCCGCAAAAGAGATAATCTTTACCAATAATGTCCGGTTAGAATCTTGCATTGCAGTCAAAGCCATATTACAAAGCACCGGCGGGCCTCTTTTTTAAAGTGAAACATTATTTAGGCCTTCAAGGTTTAACATGGGCGCAGCTATATATTGTAGCATTAGCTTGTGCATGAATCATTGTCATTCCGAACGCATGTGAGGGATCTCAATTCGTACATATCATTATACATCAAGATTTCTCCCTCCGGTCGAAATGACAAAAAAGGTAATTTCTATGTAGTCTCTCTGGGGAGTATTAAAAGAATGATAGGTTACAAACCGGTCGAGCCAAGAGGGAATAGTCTCTGTGGTGACGTTGATTCGACGTTGGAAGTTTAATGTTCGATGTTTATTTAAAGTCCTTGGACACTAATTGCCGTAGGAGTCTAAAGCTTATGACTGAACCGAGAAAAACCTCTATTGATTTGAATCGCCTTAAGATCGACAGGGACCTTAAAAGTTCCTCTTCCCCCGGATGGAAGATATTTCTATATCTCCTCATCATCCTGATCATCCTTTCTAGCGTATGGTTGTTCTGGTTTAAAAACAGGGTGGAGAAGATAACTGTTACCGAGGTTCAAGAGACCGTCTACCGTCAGCAGGCTTCTGTCCTGAACGCAAGCGGTTATGTAACCCCGAGACAAAGGGCAACCGTAGCAGCAAAGATAACGGGCCGTGTCGTTGAATTGTTTGTCGAGGAGGGCATGAAGGTCCAGAAGGACCAGCTCCTTGCGAGGCTCGACGCTACCGATGCGAGGCGCGAGCTTGACGTGGCCCGGGCAGATGAGGCCGCCGCAGAGGCATCCATAGCGGATTTAAAGGTCAACAAGGAAGAGGCAGGCCGCAACCTGCGGCGCATGCAGGCATTGTTCGACAAGGGGATGATAAGCGATCAGGAGCGCGACTCCGCGCAGACCGCACTTGACAGCCTGGAGGCCCGCATAGGCGCGGCCCAAAAACAGGTCGAGGCCGTAAAGGCGCGCGTTAAGATATATGAGCAGAACCTTGACAACTATACAATACGCTCACCCTTTGCAGGGATAGCCGTCTCCAAGGATGCACAGATAGGGGAGATGATCTCTCCGATCTCCGCCGGCGGGGGATACACCAGGACAGGAATAGCAACCATCGTGGACATGGACTCCCTTGAGATAGAGGTGGACATAAACGAATCCTATATCGCAAGGGTGAGCGTCGGCCAGAAGGTCGAGGCAACCCTGGACGCCTACCCCGACTGGAAGATACCTGCTACGGTCAGGACGGTCATACCCACCGCGGACCGACAGAAGGCCACGGTAAAGGTCCGCATCAGCTTTGACTCGCTGGACACTAAGATCCTTCCGGACATGGGGGTCAAGGTGGCATTCCTGGAGGATAAAAACCGTGACACTGAGGCCCCGAGGCTTACCCTTAAAAGCAGCGCAATAGGGAAGACAGGCGACAGCGCCTATGTCTTTGTATATGATTCAGGGACAATCCAAAGGCGCGAGATCAAGGCAGGGGCATCCAAAAACGATATCACGGAGATCATCTCAGGCCTGAAGGCAGGCGAAAGTATTGTGGACAAACCGTCGGATCATTTTAAGGACGGGATGAAGGTAAAAATACAGAAATAAAGGTTCAAGGATTCAAGTGAAAATATCTAAATTGAGAGGCTGAGGGCTGATGCATACCTTAATCTCCAACTATAAGATCATTTACGATTAAATTCTCCCTCTTGAGATAAGAGTGTGCAGGGGGAGTTATGGAAAAGACAGGTGATTTGAACGCAACCCATCTCAACCTCCACTTATCCTGATGGGAAGAGAAAAGATACATCTCGAGGTATTTTTATTCAATAGCTTAACCTTTCATCAAAGGTAATCAGGTAATGGTCCAGGTAAACGGCGAGGCAAAGACGGATGCGCTCATACAGGTCCGCAATCTCCACAAAACCTATTTCAGGGGAAATGAATCCATTGAGGTCCTTAAGGACCTGAACCTGGATATCAACCGTGGCGAATTTGTCGCCTTCATGGGACCTAGCGGGTCGGGAAAGACCACCCTCCTCAATCTGCTGGGAGGCCTTGACCTCCCCACATCAGGCAGCATTATCGTGGACAATGACGAGATCACGAAGATATCCGCAAAAAGGCTCACGGACTGGCGCGCCCGCCATGTAGGTTTCATATTCCAGCTTTACAACCTGATACCGGTCCTGACCGCCTTTCAGAACGTCGAGCTACCCCTGCTTCTGACGCGCCTCTCCAGGTCCCAGCGCAGGGAGCACGTTGAGGCCGCCCTTTACATAGTAGGCCTTGAAGACCGCATGCATCACTTCCCGAGGCAGCTTTCAGGGGGACAGGAGCAGCGCACTGCCATCGCCAGGGCGATCGTATCCGACCCGACCTTTCTATTATGCGACGAGCCCACGGGCGACCTGGACAGGACAAACGCCAACGAGATCCTTGACCTCCTCAACAGGCTCTCTGAAGAGTTTGACAAGACCATCCTGATGGTAACACATGATCCGGTTGCAGCCTGCAACGCCCATACGACCCTGCACCTGGAGAAGGGCATCCTGATGGAATCTTCAAAGACGGAGTGCAAATGAACAGCATCTCCCTGCTCCTGGTTAATTTCAGACGCAAAAGGGTGAGGAAGATCCTGACCATCTGTTCATTCGCCATGGCACTGTTCCTGTTCGGCCTCCTGGCAATCATATATGATGCCTTTTACCTGCCCATAGAGATTGCAGGCGCCGACAGGCTGGTGGTTCAAAACAAGATCTCTCTCATCATGCCCCTCCCCTATTCCTACAGGGAAAAGCTCAAGCAGGTAGACGGCATCGACCTTGTCTCATTCGGCTCCTGGTTCGGGGGCGTGTATCAGGACGAGCGCAATTTTTTCGTTCAATTCGCAGTGGACACAGAGACATGGAACCTGATGTTCCCGGAATTTATCGTCCCGCCGGAGCAATGGAAGGCCTTTGTGGAGGACAGGCAGGGGTGCATCGTTGGACAGAAGCTTGCAGACAGGTACGGGTGGAAGATAGGCGACCGAATACCCCTGAAAGGGACTATCTTCCAGGGCGTCTGGGAGTTTAATCTAACCGGCATATTTCAGGCTAAACGTCCCAGTGATGATACCTCACAGTTCTGGTTCCAGTATAAATATCTTGATGAGCAGTCGGACCTTATGAATGGCTATGTGGGATGGTACTATGTGCATGTTGATGACCCGGACAGGGCCGAGGAGATCTCCAAAAGGATCGATGAGATGTTCGCCAATTCACCCTTTGAAACGGTAACCGAGACCGAGAAGGCATGGACCGCTGCATTTATAAAGCAGTTCGGGAATATCAAGGTGCTCCTTTTAGCTGTGGGAGGGGTTGTCTTTTTCACCCTGATATTGATCACCGGCAGCAACATGGCCATGTCCATAAGGGAACGCACACCGGAGATAGGCATCATGAAGACCCTCGGGTTCAGCGGGACCAGGATACTTTTCATGGTGCTGGCGGAATCCCTTGTCATAGCCATGACGGGCGGAGGCATCGGCCTGATTATGGCCAGGCTCTTTGTAATGCGAGGCGATCCCACTGGCGGATTCCTTCCTGCATTTTATCTGAGCTCCAGGAATATCATGCTGGGGCTCGCCATTACCGTACTTATAGGCTTGGCGGCAGGGATCATCCCTGCTATCCAGTCAATGCGCCTGAAGATAGTTGAAGCGCTCAGGAGGGTGTAATAATGGCTATACCCTTCCAGTACAACCTTCGCAGCATCATTGCAAGGTGGCCATCCACACTCGTGGCAGTGGCCTCCATTGCCGGGGTCGTGGCCGTCTTCATCGCCGTAC
>Ga0153915_10001114_pt1 | contig 24739 bp, 18 predicted proteins | sample Opewatmetagenome_2_FD_107003 | JGI IMG/M metagenome (GOLD analysis project Ga0153915, IMG submission 107003) | Freshwater wetland microbial communities from Ohio, USA - Open water 3 Core 3 Depth 3 metaG | ecosystem: Environmental > Aquatic > Freshwater > Wetlands | place: USA: Ohio, Lake Erie...
TAACCGGCAGCGAGCAAACTCAAAGCCTTTTCGTAACGGAGTGCATCCTCGTCGCCCCCGAGGACCAGGATGGCATCTGAAGATTTGGCGTTGTTGACGGACAGCAGCGGATCGGACAATGAAATCCCCACAAGCGCTGCGAGTAGGCCAAACAGTACTCCCAGCAGTCGGGCAAGCCGCAGAGTCAGCCAGAAACGCTTCTTGTGCGAAGCAATGTGCGCATCATCCTTGCCACCCGGACGCCAAGTGATCGGCGTGACTATGGGGGCGATCCTGGCAGCGGCACCTTCGGCAACCAGCGTCGCCTCTTCGAGGCTGTCTACGACAGTTGTCCAAAGTTGCGTAGAAGGTTGGTTAAGATCGAGAATGGCGACTTCCCACAGTTTCCCCGTGCCTGTTACAAGGAGATCAAGTTGCGCTGCGCCGTTCCGCAGTTCCGCCCGGTAAGTTGGCCGGATCAATGAGAGACTCCATCAGCGGAAGAACCGTGGAGCACCTAAGCGCGTTTGCATTAAGAGCCAATCATCGGTTCAACAGCCACGACTGCATCATCTTCTATCACTTCTATCAAAATGTGGCAGGTGCGTCGACATTTGTTCTAGATTCGGAACAACGGCCCTTGTGTCAAGTGGACGTGTGGCTCGTGGCAGAATGGCGGACGGTTGGAAAGCCTCACTCAGCCGTCGGTTGCGCCGACAAATCGAGGTTCTTCGCACGACCAGTTGTCGATTCGACAGAAGTGTTTTCAGGCAATCCGCGCGGGATGCTCTTCAGTGCATAATGACGGCACTAAGAGCGGCGCGAGAAGGCTGTTCTAGTTTCGGAACATGAGGACGAGACTCGGCCTATGGTGTTCAAGGGAACGCGCGTACGGCGAGGAGAACCGCGTTTAGTGCAGCCCAAATTGAAACCACTGCCCAGGCAATCCAAGCGACGTTCACGGTGTTGGGCGTCAGCAATAACCACAGCGGAATTAACGATTAAGAGAGCAATCACGACCCGTGCGCCGAACTGAACCATTCCGTTTGTGTTCCCCATCCGTGTCTCCAGCCCGAATTCTTGTTCATTCCTGATCGAGCGAACGCAATGACCGTGCCGGCATCTGCCGTGGCGGGATCCCGTGATCGCGGTTGCAGCTGTAAAGAATGCCGGCCACCTGGAACAAGACCCAGGAAGCGAATTCCGCACAATCCCACGGCCCCTTCCAAGCTGCATTGTTTTTCGGGGCAAGACTTCCGAATACGTACGGCTCACCAAGATGCTGGCGTGCCAAATCCACCAAAGCCGGGCCGCTCACGATTGTCGGAACGGAGCTTGCTCCCATGGCTCACCTCCCGAAGTGCAGCGCATGAACCGATTCTGCAAATCCATTTCGGTCGCTCGTCCCGCGGGGGAAAGGGGACCGGGCGCGAAGAATGATGTAACGGGCCAGTTATCATCGCTGTGAATAGCACTGACCTTGTACACCGCGACTTTCACATGCCCTTTTCACAAAATGATCTTGGCATTGCACGTAGGGCACGGATTGGGTCCGTCCTGAGAAACCTTGGAGGTCGTCGCACCTTTCTTGGTCGTACTGGGGCGTAACTTGCGGCGGGCGCCGGGCGCTTTACCTGTGCGGATTAATCAGGCGCTCTAGATTGATAGCGGGAGGCACGCGGTTGAACGGCGCTGGATTGGCAGGATCGTATAACCAGCCGAGTACATTATCGAACGAGCGGTTTTCCAGCATCAACACGACGATGTGTTGAATCTGATAAGTGAGTTGATGGTGCAGACCCACTGCTTGGGGCGCTCCGCGTGTCTACACATGCTCGGCTTCGATGTCTCTGAGCGAGCCGTCTCGCCGCTTCCTCTGAAACGCCACTTGCGTCTATTCTGTTCCATTTTCGTAACAAAAAGACCCCTTGTCGCCGGATGTTGCACTTACGGAGGTGTAATATTCGATGCCGTTGAATCAGACACTTAGGGTCAAACGGAGGAAGCTTGTTATGAAAACAGAACAACACGCACTAATAAGCTGACCTTGGGACTCGCCTAGTTAATCTCCTACTGTTTTTCTTTGTCCTCGCCAACGTGTCTTTCCAGGTCAACGTTTCTATCGAGCACGAGGCGGCCCCTCGGTCCGATTCCATCTTCCATCCGGCCAAACGCCTATGACTTGCAGGGATGGTGATACATGTCAGTCCTTCTTGAGATTCAGGATGGCAATCCATGGTATCTGAGCCCGAACAATTGGACGGCTCCGAACGATCCTAACGGAGCGATACAGTCGGTGTCAAAGCAACGGCTTCTCAATAATCCTAATTTTCACATGTAAGCCCGGGCGCGGAGTTTACCGAGCATCTGATTAACGAATGACACTGTGCCTTGTGCTTCAGGGAGGAAACGAGCCATGGCCGAACCACTTTCGACTCCCTGGGATAGCCGCGCGCAAGAGTACGACGTCATCGTGATCGGGTCGGGATACGGCGGAGCCATCACCGCTGCTCGAATCGCGAATGCCGATATCGCACCGAAGCCGACAATATGCGTTCTGGAGCGGGGGATGGAGTGGATCCCGGGAACGTTTCCCGACGAACCCCTCGAAGTCCTCCAGCATCTCCTGAGCCCGGTGAACCCGCTTGGGCTCTACGAATTTCACCGTTCGGACGACATCAGTGTGATCAAGGGATCGGGTCTCGGGGGAACGTCGCTGGTGAACGCCAATGTGGCGATCATCCCAGAGGATTCGGTCTTCAACCGAAAGGAGTGGCCGGCAAACATAAGAATGGCGGCACTCAAGAGCTATTACGAGCGCGCTGCAAACACACTGCAGGTATGCCAGCATCCGCGTGGAGAGCAACTGCTGAAGGTGCGGGCGCTAAAGAAGCGCGCTGCCGAGCCGGACCGCAAATTCGAGTTGCTGAGACTCGCGGTGAATTTCACACGCGAGGGCGTGGATGAAAACGGGGTGGAGCGGCACAAGTGTATCGACTGCGGGGATTGCGTGACGGGTTGCAACGTGCGGGCCAAGAATACTGTCTACATGAACTACCTGCCGATTGCGAGAAACTCCGGCGCGAAGCTTTTCACGCAGGTGCGGACGCGGCATGTGGAGCGACACCCGGGAGGGGGGTGGCGGGTGCACTACGAGCACTATGCGCCACGCAACCCGATCCCGGAGCGCGGGTCGCTGCGCGCGCGGCGGATGCTGGTGCTCTCGGCGGGCTCAGTCAACTCGACTGAGATCCTTCTGAGGTCTCGGGATCGGGGGCTTTCCCTGCCAGACACGATCGGCACAAGGTTTTCGGGAAACGGTGATTTTTTCGGCATCGCCTACAACACGGATGTGCGCACGGACATCTTGGGTTTCGGGAACCACTTGGACGATCCGGAGCGTTCGGCCGTAAAGACCGGGCCGACGATTGTTGGTGTAATCCGATACAACCTGTCTGGGCCGCTCGGCGGGCAGATGACGTTTGAGGACCTCTCGACGCCGCGGGCGGCAGTGGACGCGTGTCGGCGGGTTCTGCCGCTGCTCCCGGGAACAGACACGGACAACCGGCCCATCCACGACTTGATCGACAACCTAAAGGAGGCGCAGCGCGTGCTGCGGGATCTTCGGTTCGATCCAGAAGGCGCTTTGAACCACACCATGGCGTATCTAGTGATGGCGCAGGACGACGCGCGGGGAACGATCCAACTGAAGGATGACTCGCCGTGGATCACCTGGCCGAACGTTGGGGATTTGCCCATTTTCAGGCAGATCAACGCAGAGGTGCTTGAGCACGCCAAAGTGCTGGGCGGGAAGTTTGTCGGAGACCCAGTCTGGAAGTTCTTGAACAAGCGGCACCTGATCACGGCACACCCGCTGGGCGGGTGCCCGATGGGAGACAGCGCGCAGGCAGGGCTGGTGGACGAGTTTGGGCAGGTGTTCCAACCGGACGGGATGAAGCACGCGGGACTGTACGTGGCCGACGGATCGATCGTGCCGACCGCGCTGGGTGTGAATCCGTTCCTGACGATTTCGGCGCTGTGCGAGAGGATTGCGGACCATCTGATCGCAGAGCTTCGCGAGCCAGGAGTGTGACATGCAAGTAAGCGCATTCGACGCGATTGGGTATCGGCAGGACCAACTCAACAAGATCTTCGACGCAGTGGAAACGTTGCCGATCGACAAGATCCTGAATTCGGGGCAGCGGCGATACGACGTGCCGAACCGCGTCGTTTTCAATGACACGGCATGGAAGGGCTACTTCCCAGTGGAGAGCGGGCTGAACGTGATCGCGCGGCGCGTGCATTCGAGCTTTCGCAAGCGGTTTTTCCGCCAGGGAGACCAGACGCGGGGGGTAACCACAGACAGCGACTTCTTCATTGAAGCGCACAACACGATCGAGGAGGTGACGCTCAGCCAAGCGAAGTGGGGCCTGCGGGCGGGGAAATACCTGCTGCTGAAGTACGAGGAACTGAAGTGGCGTGCGTTCCACGACCTGATCAAAGCAATCAACGAAAACCTGTTGATCGGTAAGGTATTCATGGGGTTGCCGTACCCCCACGGGACGGAGGTCTTCACGTTCACCATGGTGCGGGAATACTCATTCGACGAGATGACAGTGGAAGACCACCGGGCCCTGTTTGACGGTGTGGGCGTGGCGCCGGGGCTAGAACCACTCGCCGGCACGTGGGCCATGAACGTGGTGGCGAACAGCAGTCAACGAGCCGACGCGGCACAGCTCCATTTCGACGTGAAGCCCGGTGGTCGGATCGAGGCACGCTACCTCCTAATGCGGACCCTCGAGGGGCAGTCGCGTACGGAGATGAAACAGGACCAGCTGGTGATGCATGACTTCACGCCCCTCCACGACGAGATCCGGGCGTTGGACGCTAACTACATGATTGGGAAGTGGATCACGGGGGAGCGGAAGGCATTCGGGCCGTTCTCGCTGGGCCTGCTGCAGGCTGAAGCGGCGGGGGACGGAAAGACGCGGTTCGGATTCTATTACACGCTGAAGCGATCGGAGCCGGAGCGGTCCCCGGCAACAGCGTTGCTGGACAGGATGCTTAGCCGAAAGACAGGTGTGGGCATGACATTCGAGGAGCAAATGGACGGTGCCTACTATCCTGGGGATACGGACAAGAGCAAGGTGCACCTCCAGAGCCTAGATCCGAAGAAAGGGAAGCGGATCCAATTCAACGTAAAAATGACGATCAAGGATCTGGACGTGTTTGTAGCGAGCGCGGAGCACCAGACCGTGCTGAGCGGGATAGTCCAAATTGCGGATTTGAAAGGTGAGGCAAACGTGGACTTGGCTCTCCAGGCGGGGAGCATCTTCCAGTACGCGGTGCTGAACCCGACCACCCAGGAGCACGAGATGCGCTACCACATCCGGTTCACGCACAAGGAAACGCCGATGGTGCTGTCGGGGACAAAGTTCCTGCAGAAGGACGGGAAAGGGGACTTCGCCGAGGTGCTCTACGACTTCACCACGCTCTTTGTGGAGGTGAAGGAAGAGACCACGGGGAAGGTCGACGGGGTGGCGCTGATGAAGTTCCGCACATTCGAATCCCTGGACGCGGCGACAAGCCTCCTGCAGTTCGGGGCATCGTTCCGGGCAACGGGTACTAGTGATCCTCTGGTCGAGGCCGCGGCGTTTGCAAAGTTCAATGCAATGACAACCAAGTTCATCTTCGAGGAGTACGACCCGCTGGGACTGTAGAAGGAGACGGGCTTTCCTGGCCCGACAGCTGGAGCAAGTGAGGCTTCCCGTGCGGCCGCGCATCTGATCGGGCCCCGAGCACGCGAGTCGAATTGGCCGCGAGAGGTCCAGGAAGCATCGGCTTTCGCCAGGTAAGGCAACAATTTACCATCCGAGCACGATGGATGAGGAGGGCAGTATGACAACTCCCCAACCGGCAACAATACAAGCGGGCTTGGATCCGAGTCCGATTCAACGGAAGAAAATGTTCGGATGGTACGACCCGGGCCCACTGCTGCGGACGGCGGTGGACGTAGCATTCTCGACAATTTTCGGAAGGCATGCCGATCATCGCTTGATCGAGGCGATCACTCCTCTCCAAACACAACCATATTTCGACTACAGCTCGGAGCACCACACTGGTCCCGATGGCGGAGTGGTGCCCATCCTTGAATCGGCGCGCGCCGAAATCTGGATCGATTATGTTGCGGATGTCGGTGACGGGTGGGACTCCACTTACGCCATTGCTTACTGCCTTTCGCAACATCTGACGCTCGTTGATCCCAAGGGAAAGGAGCATGCCACCCAGCGCGGAGCGATCCTGGTTATGGGTGGTGATGAGGTGTATCCCACGGCCAGTCGTGAGCAGTACCAATCTCGCCTGGTCCAACCTTATGAGGCTGCGCTGAAGAGAACTGATCCACCCCATCCACATTTATTTGTCATACCTGGTAACCACGACTGGTATGACAGCCTTGCATCCTTTACCCGCATGTTCTGTGCAAGGCGGTGGTTTGCCGGGTGGAAGACGCGGCAGGACCGAAGTTATTTCGCCCTCAAGCTGCCACAGGGTTGGTGGCTTTTGGGAACGGATGTTCAGCTCGCCTCCGAAATCGACGATGCCCAGGTGTCTTTCTTCCGCAACATTGCCGAGTGCGAAATGAAGGATGGCGACCGCGTCATCCTGTGCAACGCCGAGCCTCATTGGATATATGCCCACATTTATGGCAAGTCTGACAGCGATTATGACGAAAGCAACCTCGCGTACCTCGAAAACAAGATCCTGAAGCGGCGGATTTCGGTGTTCTTGGCCGGGGATTTACACCATTACCGTCGCCATGAAGCCGAAGATCACACACAGAAGGTTACTGCTGGTGGTGGCGGCGCGTTTCTTCATCCCTCCCACGGTCCGACTGTGGACGTGCTCACTGAGGGAGAAGCGGAACTGCGGACAGCCGTACCACCACGCCGGTTCAAACTACAAAAAGCCTTTCCACCTGCGAATGTCTCTAGAGCCTTGTGCTGGCGCAATTGGGTGTTTGCGTGGCTTAATCCCACATTTGGGGGAGTAACGGCAATCCTGTACTTGCTCACTGCGTGGGCCGTGATGGCCCCGCTGAACGCATTCGGGTGGGACCAGAAGTGGAAGGCTCTTCGTCAGGCCATCTTTGCTGCCATGACCACCCAGGCTGGGGCGCTCTGGATCGGGCTGATACTGCTTGCGATTGTGTTATTCACTGATACTCACAGCCGACTTTACCGCTGGATTGCCGGCCTGTCTCACGGCGTTGCCCACCTTTTCGCTGTATTCGTCTTGGGATGGTGCGCTGATCGCTTATTCAACATTTCATCCTTGCACAGCAACCAATTCCCTGGGGCGTTTGCTGAATGGAAGCTTCTCGGCGCCGCTGCACTCATTTTCGCAGGCGGCTGGATCATTGGCTCGGAGATCATGGGCGCTTACTTGTGGATATCTCTTAACCTGTTTGGACGCCACCAAAATGAAGCATTCTCGTCGCTACGGATTCCTGATTACAAGAACTTCCTGCGGCTGCACATCGGCAATCGCGGCCAGCTGACCATTTACCCTGTCGGCATAGAGACCGTGCCGCGCAACTGGAGGGAGGTTGCTACCGATGGAACAACCCCCCGATATGTTCCGGACGACGGGAAGGCCACAGCGCCCGTCTTGATTGAAGACCCGGTTGAGCTTTGACTGGGGCTTCGGCATTCGAAAGGAGGAAACTCATGGTCCGCAAAACCCATCTAGTGCTCGTATCCTTGGTAGTGCTACTTGCCTTGTGCCTCAACCCCTGGGCTTGGGGCTGGGGGAATGACGGCCACGAGATCGTCGCGCGTATCGCCGCGATGAACTTGACCCCTAAGGCAAGGAGAGCTGTCGCTCGTCTACTGGGAGTGTCGTCGCGTCCAGCGGCCGTTGCCGATGCAATGGCGAAGGCTGCCACCTGGCCAGATACGTACCTTCGGATGCATGCCCCCAAAAGCAAGCCATGGCATTTCATTGATATTTGTCGCGGAACAGGTCCGGCGGCAAGTCTCGATCAATTCTGCCCAGCGGGAGACTGCATCACCACCAAAATCGAGCAGTATCGCAGCAACATCCCCAAGGGACAGTTCGACGAATTTGGCGGGAAGGGGGACCTGAGTCTGTTGATCCATTTCGTCGGTGACATTCATCAGCCGCTCCACACCGCCACAAACGCGGATCGGGGCGGCAACTGCGTGAATGTACGGCAAGTGCACTCTCAAAATCTGCATTCTGCCTGGGACACTGATCTGGTGAAGCAGGTTGAGGATGGAGCGTCGGTCGAGGAAACGGCCAACACGATCAATGAGCAGTTCCAAGACGAACCAGACAGCTTCAGCTGGGACGCGGGCAATGCGGCGGATATCGCACGAGAGTCTTCTGCCCTCGCCGAAAAACAGATCTATGCAGCCCTAAAGATACCGCGACAAGCGTGCGTGGTGGAACTAAAGTCCTGCGACGATGCGCCTGCGGCCGTTCGCAAGCTCGACGTCGCTCTGGATTCTAGCTATGTAGAGGGAGCAACCGATGTCGCTAGGTTGCAGTTGTTCAAGGCGGGTATGCGCTTGGCCAATCTGCTGAACTCAATGTGGCCGTAGGGAAACCTTTACGAATTCTTCTGAGAGGGGTTTTTCACAGCTATGTCGCTCATGTAATGGAATAACGATTGCAGTCTCGAGACCAAGCCGGTTCGAGTCCAGTGAGGAAGTAGTTGCAGACTGAGAAAGGCAATGAAGCGATGCACGTCTCTCGTGAGGTGGTACACGTTGACCCAAACAGCAAGGTTACTCTCGGATTGGCCCTTGCCCGCATGCGCGCCTGCGAGTTCGGTTAACACTGCGAGAAAGGAGGCATAACATGGGCGTTCTCCTGCAGGCGTTCTACTGGAACTGCCCTTCAGAGGAGGGATCAGAGGGTGGTTGGTGGCGTGCCCTCAAGCGTGAACTGCCGGATCTTAGTTTAGATGGATTCACTGCCCTGTGGCTTCCACCCGCATCCAAAGCTGCAGAGTGGAATTCGATGGGCTACGATCCCTACGACTACTTCGATCTCGGAGAATACAACCAGAAGGGCCGTACTGAGACCTGGTTCGGCACGAAGCCCGATCTCATCGATTTCATCAATTCCGCACACGCCAGCTCACTTCAGGTATATGCGGATGTCGTCCTCAACCATAATTCGGGCGGCGACGCACAGGAAACCAACCGTGTTGATGGCCTGGTACGATGGACGCAGTTCACTCCGAAAAGCGGCAAGTTTCCCCGGGATTGGACATGCTTCCATCCCAGTCCCTATGAGACGATGGATGGTTTCGGAACTTTTGGGGATATGCCCGACTTGTGCCATCGCAATCCGGTCGTGTACGCAGCTTTAATGGAATGTACACGTTGGATGATTGAAGACATTGGTTTCGATGGCTTCCGCTTTGACTTTGTCAAAGGCTACGGTCCATGGATGGTCAAGGGGATTGCTGAGTATCGCTACAATCGCGCAGCCACCTACTTCCGCCCTTTCTGCGTCGGCGAGTGCTGGGATTCCGACCGGGTGGTGGATGAATGGATAACCTCGATTAACAACGCGTTCATGGACAATCCAGTCTCCGCTTTTGACTTCCCCTTGCATTACAAACTGAAAGGGCTTTGCGACCAGTATGGTTTCGATTTGCGTTCCTTGGCCGATGGCACGGTTGTGCAACGGCTCCCATTTCAGGTGGTCACTTTTGTCGACAACCACGACACCATTCGAGATCCCAACAATGCCGTGATTAGCGACAAACTCCTCGCCTACGCATTTGTGTTGACGAGCGAAGGGTATCCTTCCGTGTTCTGGAAGGACTACTTCAATTTCGGATTGGCTGGACGTGGGACCCCGAATGGAATCGCAGCTTTGATTGCAGCCCACGAGAAGTATGCCGGCGGAGCGGCTTCGACCCTATACGTCGACCACGATCTTTACATCATGCAAAGAAGCGGTTTCGGCAGCCAGCCCGGGATGATTCTGACGCTGAACAACCGGGGAGACTCATGGAACGGAAGATTTGTGGCAACCCAGTGGCGGACAAAACGAATGACACCCATCGCATGGTGGGGGCGAGACGACAAGTCGAAGCCCGCTGACAAGTGGACCGACCTCAATGGTGTAGCCGATTTCTGGGCGGCCGGGCGCGGTTATGCCGTCTATGTGCCGGCTTGAGGGCTATTCGATGGCCAGCCGCAAAGTCTCCAGCCTCTCCTACGGAGGGGTTTCGGAAACAGAGTATCGTAACGGAGTTTCGGTATGGAAAACATGGGACGCTTCGCGCTCTCCTTGGTCAATGCCGAAGGCAACTCGGCGGACGACCCAGACCGCACAGTTGAATTCCTGCGACTAGACGGAGTGTGCGTTCTGCGCGCGGACAGGTTGGAGTTTCCGCCCCAACATTGCTTCACGCTTCCGGCTTTTCCGCAGGGACAGAACCTGCATTGCATGATCACGCCATCACTTTATCGCCTTGTACAGTCCGAGTTCTTCACGCTGACCGATGGCGAAGAAATGAACAAACCTGCCCTCGTTCTGCGTGACCCCGACCGATGGCAACCCGATTTTGCACCCTGGAATTCCCTGTCTGCACGGTTTACCGCATTGAAGTCGATCCTTACAAACAAACTGCTGAAACTGAAACACGGCCCTGATGTGGGAGTGATCACACCAGCCAGCTATGATGGCATGAACTCGCCCGCACTTTTGCTCGCCAAAATGGCGCTTCTAAACCTCTTCGCGGTGCTCACTACGCAGACGGATCCTGTTAGTAACCAGCCCTGGTTCAACTTGGTCAAACAGATTCTCGTCATTGACCGAGAGCGTTTTGTAGCCATCGCCAGTTCAGATCTATACGAGAGTGTCGATCACATCCTCAACAACCTCGGCACATTCAAGAAACAAGGTTTTTTCCCGGGTGACGTGTCGCTGCATTATGACAATATCCCGAGCGAGTACCAAGTTACGGCCCCGATGATCAGTGTGAAACGGATTTACCGGCAGGGGAACGTCCAATTCACGATGGCGAAGGCCAGGAATGCGAATGGCGACTGCATCCTGCTGGACTGCGATATGGACGAACACAGCAATGTGATTGAACATCTTGCCGATGTTTTCACCCATGTTTTTACAGGTGGCACAAACCCGATCGACATTCATGAGTACATCCTGCACTACCAGAAAGGGGTTGATCTCGGATACAGTTTGCGCGAACTGAAGCAAGAAGTCGCCAGCTAGTGGCGTGTCCCAGAAATAAACGAGCAAGGTCGTGCAATTGTGTGCAGGATCGAATCGGCTGCAGCCGTCCAGATGAAGATCCGATTTGAGCGGTTGTAGTCCTCAGCCGTGCAGTCGAAAGGGAATCTGAGGGTGGCACATGAGTGAGCTGGACTCCAAAAAACACATTGAGGCAAGCGGGACTCGCCGTTACAGGCTCAACCTCGCGCTCTTCGTTGTCTTCATGATATGTCTCGCCATCTGGTTCCAAAGGCATCTCCAGACCTACGTCACAGAGATTTTTCTTGTCAGCGGCACCTTGACGCTCTGGGCCGTCTGGCAGATTGTGCAGTCGTGGCTACAGTGGGGCTGGGATGAGGAGGTGGCGGAGTTGAAGAAAAGACTACTGAGCCAAGCCCGAGCCACCGAATACTTGATCTTCGGTTTCGTCCTCCTGTGCATTCTCTGGTCAACCACGTCTTCCATCTACGTGGCCTACGCGGGAAACACGAACGGCCCGGCGACTTTCACCGTCCAAGTCTTGCAAAAGGGAAATCTGTATCTTCCGCCGCTTGAAGTTGCCTCCTATGAGGGCGTGGCGGGGCGGCCCTACTTTCTTCACTGGCGCTCCGTGGACCTGGAATTCCGCATCACGGATCCTCCCGGTTATGAGGCAAGGCAGGAACGCCTGGCGCCTTGGACCGGCATCCACTTGCTTGTGCCGGCCGATTTTGCGCCCAAGAAATTTCGGGTGTTGCGCCTGGTGCCGCTCCAGGTATTCAACCGCCTTCCCACAGTCGCCAGCCAAAGTCCGGATGTCCACTATGTCCTCCAGATCTCTCGCGGAGGACCATGCGGCTCAGACGCGGCAGGAATCGAAAAGTTTTCGGTCGAGGACCTGCGGCGGCAAGCGCTGTACATTGGTGCCCCCGAGTCCGACCTGAAGTGGCTGATCGAAAAGCGTGACGACCGAAAATTCCGCGCAGAGTTCGCCAACGCCCTGGCCCGGAACCAGGTGCCCGAGGAAAGGCGGCCTGAGTGGATACGCGAGTGGGAAGCGAGCCCGCGCTTGGTCCCTTCGCCTGCGTTCAGGGAGAAGGACCAGGTCTGCATTCAGATCTTTCAAGTTGGAATGCGCAACCCATTGCTGCAAAAGCAAATCCCCAATTTGGCCTTCGAGGAAAGTATCCGAAGCGAGTATATGGAAGGTGCCCGATGAGTATCCGTTGGTGTGCTCCTGGTTGGCTTTTCGGAGTGGTACCAGGGTGGTTTGCGCTGCTCCTGTTCTGTTCAGCCAGCGCATCCGGCCAGGCCTCGCGTCCCGTGGTGGTCACGGACTTCGTGATCGAATCGCCAGACCACAAGAGTAATTTCACGCCAGATGCAGAGCGCCAGGTCGAGCTAAGAATCGCCACCGAATTGGCCCGGCTGTGTCAGGAAAGATTCGGTTTCCTGAAGTGGGTCCCGGCAGATGCTGCGGCAGGTGGCTCCACGCCCGCTGCACAGTTGACGCTCTCACTGAAGGCCGAGTCAGGCAGCAAGTTCCCGGCGATCTTCCTGGAATACACGGCGGCGATTTCCGGTCAGTCCCACTTTCCCGGTGTTCAGAAGGAACAGCTTTTCGGTGGTTTTGACGATCAACTCACAACTGACCACGCGCGCCTGGAGCGCACATTGTTCGAGAAACTCCGCCAACAGCTTGCCAATGACGCCTTCCGCCACGACCTACATGAAGGGTTCCTTCAGGATATCCCACTGGCGGATACGGTGAAGCTTCTTGAGCCCCAGGTGATCATTCCGGTCAACGCTGAAGAACTGACTGCTTCGCATGAATCAGTTCTCCTGGTGCGCTTCAGTGCCAAGCTCAGCGGTACGTTGGAAAAGGGCGTTGTGGAGCTCATCCCAGTCAGCGAGGTGGAGGGATCGTTGAGCTGCCTGATCCAAAGACTGCTTTCGCCGACGTTGGTTGTCAACCAGACCGGTGGATGGGATCCCAAGATTGCAGTCCTCCTGCAGCCGCCGGCAGTGGAATCGCTGAACGTATTCATGCTCATATACAAGAAGAAGCCGAATCCGGGAACCGAAGGGGCGCTCAGTACTCGTCCGGAATAAGTGAGGTTCGTATGCGGCACAATGCAGATCTAAGCTTGTTGTCCCCAGCGCTTGGCCGCCTCATCTCAGTGCTTTTGGCCATCTTCTCGATGGGGGCAGCAATTCCGCCCGCCATGGGCTGGGCGCACCCGCCTGTCCAACTGTCCTCCAAAGCTCTTCCATTGGAGCCCGCACAGACGACGGCTGCTCGACCGCGAGAGCCCAAGGATTATGAGGGCACGGTGGCCCGTTACAAAGAGTCGCTTCGCCTGGCCCGGCAGGCTGGCGACAAGAAAGCGGAGGCCGACTGCTTCTTCTATCTGGGTCTCACGCGACAGCAGCAAGCGAGTGCGAAGGGATGGGGGCCCGAGGCACAACCTAGCATCCTGGAGGCAGAGCAATACTACAAGCAGGCACTGGCCATCCGTCCGGATTCCGCCTCTACACTTAATAATCTGGCCCAACTCTACCTCCGCACGGGCAGAAAGCAGGAAGCGGAAGAACTCCTGAAAAAGGCCGTGGCATTGGGCGACTCAAAGCAGGCCTTCTACGCCAAGAACTATGGTGACCTGCTGACCAGCGACCGCGATTCGCAAAGAGCACAGCAGTACTACGAATTGGCTGCCAAGTCCCAGCCCGAAAACGCCGAAGCACACGAAAAGCTAGTCGGGAGCTATCTGACTGTCAACCCGAAGGGGCTCGGCGAGTATCTCTGGGGGCTGGTCAAGAGCGGCCAAGTGCTCCGTGCGCAAGATACCGCAATTAGTTCATTAGATAAGGAAGGATTGGACATTCCCACGAAAGAAGAATTGCTCACCATCGCGGCGGTCAGCTTGAGCAAGCAATACTACAACCCATCGAAATTCGCAGACTCTGCGACAGGGAGCCGCCTCGCGCGCTTTGTCGAAGATCCGGCGATCGGACCCGGAGTTTCCCAGATCCTGCTTCTGCACGTCGGGGTGAGCTTCGAACCTTCCCGCTACCGCTGGTGGGGACAGCGCGGGAAGCCGGATCTAGACCCGCCGCGCGGCGTGTGGCCACGCGATGGCTTCCGCCAACTGATCCGCACACTGGGCAGGCGGTTTCAGAGACAGAAGGACGCGAAGCTGGCAGAACAATATTACCTGCTCTCAATGCGTCTCGACCAGCAGGAGGTAGATCCGGAGGCCTCCCTCGCGCTGGCGGATTTGTACGTCGCACAGGGAAGGATAGAAGATCTGACCAGAATGCTCGAACAATACGCCCCGTCACTCTTCCATGGGAAGGGTATCGCTTATCGGCGATCCCAGGCAGAAAAGATTTACGAATACCATCGCACGCTCGGCGTCATCTACAGCTACCTAGGCCGATGGGGAAGCAGTGGCGAGCCCGCCTCCGCCATCTTTCAGTTGAATGGGGCTGTGGAAATGGCACGAGAATTGGGCTGCAGCCCGGAACCGCGCATCATCAATTTCCTCGCGGAAGCTTACCGCAAAACAAATCAGCTGGAGCGCGCTCAAAGGCTCGAACAGCAGTCCAAGTCGGACAAGATTTGCGGTGCCAAACCGTCCCTCTAGCCCGCCAACTCGGCGATGTGAGGCGGAGGTGGCGCATGGGATAGCAACACCAAATGTTTTCTAACAATCGGGTTGGATAACTGAGCGGCTGTGCTCCGCAAAGTCGGCCGCACATAAAAAGGTGTTCCAAAATCAGAACAACACGCGAGCTTTTTGGGCATGACCGTCGTTTCGTAATACCGTCCAGACTGTACAGTCTGTGGTATTTGCGGGGGAGTTGTATGCCCGAATATAAGGACGCACGCCACCCTACTACAAAATCCTCACAACCCCACCGTCATCAAGTGCACTTCTGGATCGGTGAACGCGACTTCTTGTTCTTGCGATCCATGGCGCGAGATGAGGAAGAAACGATTTCACAACTTCTCCGTCGTCTCATTCGCCGAGCTGGGCAAGCAGGACCGCTCGGCCGGTCATCGTTATAGCTCTGATTGCGAAACCCTCTCAGATAATTTCCATTCCGGGAATGTCAGCCAGCACTTCTTTGTACATCACTTGTACAACTTTGTTGTGTCGCCCGGATTACATGGGCAGACTTCGCCGATCCGGATCAACGCCGCGCATGCTTTCCGCGGTCAGGCACAACCGCCGTCGGCATTGCGGCGGACGGATCACGATTCATTCGGCAGCCGGCATTTTGGTTCGTAATTCTTACGTGATCTAAACAGCAGTGATGGTGAGGTTGTGAAGCTGACGCGGAGCTTACGAGTTTGGGCGCAACCTTACCCTTAACGTTCTAGCGACTTCAGTGCGTCCAGACTGGCAACGCCGGACCCCAGCCATGATTTGACGGTCGAACTGGCCGACTCTCGAAGTGCCCAAGGAGGAAACTGCTATGAGAAGCCGTTATGATCCCGCACTCCTGAGCCACCTGACTCTTGACGAAGATCAGCTCCGGCCGCCCTCACTATTGATTCGAGAGTTCCACAGTCGCTCATTGGTTCTGTTTCCAGCACCCAGACCAGCGGTAGTTGTACGTATTCTTGGTCGTAGCGCTTTTCTGGGGACGGTCGAGGGTGGCCACGGCGTGGCTGTGGGCATTCGCGACGGGTGGATACTAGCAAGAACGAGGGTCTCCCTGTTCCTGTTCGGATTGTGCGGCGGCGCATTCGGGGCCGGCCGGTTTGACGCTTTTTGCCCTTTCTTGAGGAGGGACTTCCATGCGGCATAGGCTATACGCGCTCGAGATCGCGGTCGTGGTGATGATGGTGCTGTCGCTTGCCGGCTGTCACCGAAAGTCCATCGCCCTGAAAAGGTCGTCCGGTACCGAGGCATCCGACTTCCGGTTGCATGATTCCCTCCACTTCGAGGCCGAGCGGCTCTCGCCCCGCAGCGCTTACGAGATCCAAGTGGTGCGGGACGACGGCGTCGTCGTATCCGACTCCGTGCTGTCGACAGACGTCCGCGGCCGGATACCCGAGTCCGTCCTCTGGTACGACATCGGCGTAAAGCCATGCGGTAAGGACCTGGCTGCGGACGCAGTACTTTTGGGGAGCGAGATTGTGGACACTGGGCACGCCGGCCGGTATCGCGTGCGGATCGTGGATGGCGGCAAGCTCGTCCGCGAGGCGCCGTTTCGCGTCGAGGCCAAGACCGGCCCCAGGGTGTACGCGGCCGATTCGAGGGGCTGCCCCAAGACAGGGTTCCTTATCGGCGAGGATGACGTCTGGGTATTCGGGCGGGACTTGCCGAAGGGCAGCTTGGTCAGAGTGTGGGCTGTGCCCGATGACTGGCACTGGAAGGACGCTGCCCCGTTGCGCGACGTCACCGCACAATACGCTGGCATGCCGCCGCTTATTGAGCTCGGCGAGGAGGAGACCGAGTTCAAGCGGCTGCTCTGGCCCAAGGGACGCACGTCGGTGGGCAGCTACGACATCGTGGCCGAGGTTATCACCTATCCCTTCGGCCAGTACCACGCCCAGCCGACTGCCGAAGCGCTGAACCTCGTGGATAACCTCTCCTACTCTGGCTTCGTGGTGCAGCGCCGCCCTGGAGTGGGCCGGCCCATCGAGCAGGACGCAGCGGGCGTGCGGCAGAGTAAGCTAGTATTTCGCAATAGCTTTCTCACCACGGAAAATGTCTTCGTAGGGGTCGATCCGTATGTTCACCCCCCGTACATCGGAAAATCCGCGAAGGTGTATATCGTTGCGCATAAGACCGACGCGCAGTGGACTCTCGATCCCTCGCTGACCGATGTCACGGGCTACGTGGAGCAGGTGACGATTCAGCCAGGCGGCTGCGCCAACTGCTACTCCACGCTCGCCTGGGCGGCTCCTTTGACGCCGGGCAAATATGACGTCGTGCTGGACTTCAACATGGATGGCGTTTACACCCCAGGACAGGATCTCATCGACGCGCTAGATGAAGTGGGTTTTCACGTCGCCGAAGTTCGCGTCGACACCATCTCGTTCAACTATTCGGGATCCGGTGCTATCACCATCTTCGACAACGGCGCAGCCGCCAACGTCGCTTCTCCGGAGTACACCATATCGAGCTCCTCTGTGCGGCCGGCGGCGTGGACCATGGGAGGCAGTCACACTATCCAAGCCACTTTCAAGGCGGTGCCTACGGTCACATCGGCGCGCATCTGGGCGGAGAACGGGCTGGGGGGCCTGAACGCCCCGGCCTCGCCAGTGACCGTCACCTTCTCTGGCGGCGCGGGCCAAGCCAGTTTCACGGTGAACACCACGCCAGCATACGTTGGCCAACACTTGTTTGACTGGGACTGGAAGTACCGCGATTTGAACGGCGCACCATCAGCTCCACTGGACATGGACCGCACCGGAAAGCACACGTTGTTCACCGTCCTCGCGACACCGCAAGCACCTCAGGCGGTGCCCTGGCTGGAGGCGCTGGAGATCGCCACCAATCTCGCCAACGGACGGAACAATGCTGCAGACGCCGTGCGCGATATTTGGCAGGACTTCTACTTGAACGTGGGTGCGCTATACGACGTGTACGGCGGAGCGCCCAAGTACACCGGGGCGACGACTGCCAACTTCAATCTAACCATGTGGCTTGCGGATTACAAGACAGCGGCCGTCGGTACGGTGAATTGCTACGACATGGGCAAGGTGGTGGTCGTGTTTGCCAACGCCATCGGCGCAGGCACCGAGTACGTCTATGTAAGTCCGTTCGGCCACCTCAACTGCGTGAAACCGATTGGCCGTGGATGGGCGAACAATCCGTTCTACGATAACCCGTCCTGTCCCGGCGGTCCGATTGTCTCCGGCGACACGGCACGCTGTGGCTTCGGCAACCATGGTTTTTCTCGGCTGAATGCCGACAAGATCTACGACGGCTCGGGTGGGCAGGTGGATGTTGACTCGGATCCGGACGACTGTCCACCAACCACTCCGCTCGACCTGGCCGGGTACGATTCCTGGCTGAATAACTACCGCGGCAAGGTCATTGACTTTAACCCCTCGTCCAATCCAGGGAGCCCCGTATCGTACGCGTTCGGCGTGTACTGAACGCGATGCCATGCGGCTCGCCCGGACGTTGCCGCTGGAGGTCCTAACATGAAGATGAGCCGATTCCTCGTTGTGCCCCTTGCTGTGCTCGCCTCCGCCTCGTGGCCGATTGCAGCGCAGGTTGCCGGCGAGAAGATCTCGTTCAGGTCGTTTACACCACCGCCGGGGGTTCCCGCCGAACGCCTGCAGAAGATCGCCGAGGCGACGGCTTTCGCCAGGTGGCCCAAGCCTGATGGGCTCGCGGTCGCGCCGGAGGTACGGCGAACGCTCCTGTCGCGCCCCGAGCTCGTCACTCGCGAGACCACCTCGTTCCAGATGGTCGTGTTCGAGGGCGAGCAGTGGGGCGTCGCGCGAGTGGCATGGCAGAACCTCACCAACTCCGATCGCGCTCGCCCCAACGAGCTGCCCAGCGAGCTTCGTGAGAAGTACCTCCAGCAGCTCACCAACGAGCAGCGCGCTGACCCTGCGACCGTTGAGCGTTACATGGCGCGTCGCTTGGAGCGCTACCGCGCCGCGCACAACCAGCGGCTCGCGGGCGAGATGAACATCGAGGTCGCACTCGGGCCAAGCGCGCTGGCAGTCCAGGAGTACCTACTCGCGCACCTTGCCGACAATATGCTGCCCGACGATGCGCTTGTCGCGACCTATCGCAACGCCCCCACGCCTGAGGGACTCGGCGACAGGGGCTGGGTGACGGAGTCGCGCACCAAGGAATCCACTCGCATCCAACTGGTCCGGCGGAACGTCGTCCTTATCCTATCGGCCCGGGGCTCGTTCGTCGAGGAAGCGCTCCCGTTCGCGCGTCGGTTCGACGGCCTCATCGCCCGCCAGCCGGCGTTGACACGCGAGCAACTCCAGTCCCGGCGGCCGACTGTAACGCTCGCGGCGGAGAAAACCGCCGGGGCGCTGCGCTACTCGATCTCAGCGCCTGCAGACGTGCAGATCGCTGATACGCTGGCGCTGGTTGACGGCCGAACGGTGAGGCCGCGAGACCGCGCCGTTCAGCTAGCCGACGTCACGGGAAGGGCGAACGTTCGCGTGTTCGTCATCACGCGGGAACTCCTCGTCGGGAGGGCACAGGTGACGCCGCAACGGTGAGTCACATTGACCGGGCCGTCTTGATGGGGGTGGCCCTCTCGGTCAAAGACTTGTCCGCTTCAGAGATTTGAACTTCAGCGGGTGTCCATCGCCAAAATGCAAAACCGCCCATCACTTGAAATCCGGACAGGAAACGCTGGTTGATTGCAACGGCCGTGAGGATCAGGGGCGCACAGAATGAGCATCAAACGCTGAGCTGATTTGGAATCATCGCCCCGTAGACAAGAATCTCCCTCAAATGGAGAGCCAAGCGAGAGATCCCTAGGCCACACGATCGTAGCGGTGGTGCAAGCCGCCCACTCTCGCCCTGCATTGAATCGGGCAGTCCCTCACTCGTCCCCTTGCTGTACGTCCTGCCGGAGCTTCCTTGTTTAGCCCGAGGTGGGTTCGGTCCTTATGGTAGTAGCCGACGTAGTCGGACAGGAGTCTCTTCAGATGCCGCTCGTCCCGCACGATGATGTGATCCAGCAGGTCGCGCCGACAGCTACCAATCCAGCGCTCGGCCATGCAGTTTTGCCACGGACTTCGGAATGAACTCCGGGTGGGCTTGCTCCCCATCCCCCTTACTGCGGCGACTACATCCAAGCTGAACTTCGCGTCGCGGTCGAAGATGAGATACCGGTGGGCTGAATCGTATGGAAACGCCTCTCGCAACTGCTGCACCACCCAGCCGCTGGTTGGATGTCGCGCGACGTTGATGTGCAGGATTCGCCTACGGTCGTGAGCAATTACGAAGAAGCAGTACAGAACCCCGAAGGTCAGGGTCGGCACGGTGAAGAAGTCCATGGCCGCGATGATCTCGCGGTGGTTACGCAAGAAGGTCAGCCACCGATTGGCCGATTCCGGATTCCTCGGCGCGCGCTGCACCCAACGGGAGACGGTCCGTTCGGAAATAGCAAACCCGAGCATTTGCAGTTCACCATGGATTCGCGGAGCACCCCAGGTCGGGTTGTCGGCCACCATTTGGAAGATGAGCGCTCTGAGTTCCTTGCTGGTCCGCTTTCGACCAACTCGGGCTCGATGCCGCGACAGCCAGGTCCACAGTACAGCCGAAAGCCGGCGCGGTGCCAGCGGACGACCGTTTCAGGGGTGACAACGATCAGCGATTGTTTCCAGTCCCTCCACAGTTTTCGAGCCAGAACCCAGAAGAGTTTATCGGGAGTGCCAAAACGGGCTTTCGGCCTCCGCGCCTTCAGCACCGCGAGCTGCTGACGCAAAGCAAGATTCTCCAAGAGAAGATCGCGTCGGGAACACAGAAGCCGTGTGAAAGAGCGGAAAATGAGAAGGAAGAACCGAACCATGGATGACGTTGTATCAGGAATTGCTGCTTCGGGCGCTGTTCGTATGCTGCTGTCTTCAAAAGGAGATCGGGATTATGGCGAGCGACAGGCCAGTCACACTGCGATTGGTGAAAAAATTGCGATGAGAAATTTAGGTACGAGCACGGCGCTGCTGCTTTCCCGCCAGACCACAGCGGTTTTCTTGGGCGTGGCCGGCCGTGTCCTGCTTCGGAAGGTCAGGGCGGGGCAAGGGCCCGGGCTGGATGCGGTCGCGAGGTGTCCTGGAATTTCTTCTGCATCAATGCCTTCGGGTCAACTCGGGTTCCAAGCGCTTGGAGGTATTGGCGGGAACCAACGGTCGGATCGTTACTTCCGCAAAACGAATAAGGTACCTCTTAACACTGGAAGTCGGCTTGGCCTTGAAACGGCAGTCCACGAGAGGGGAGGCCTCTCGGCTTTGTTTGGCTCTTCGGTTTTGACATCAGGTGAAATACCGCTTATGAGGAAGCACATGAGTTCTAAGCAGGTCCAGCCGAATGGCGCAATCAGCACTCTACCAGAAGGGTCGCCGTTCTTGCGCGAGGAACTTCCTCTCACTGTTCGAGAGGCGGCCGTCTATCTAGGCGTCAGCACACAGACGGTGTATCTTTGGGTGGAGCGAAAGCAGATCCCCCATCTCCGCGTAATGGGTCGAAACATCCGTTTCTTGCGATCGGACCTCGAGCCATTCCGCGCAACTTTCAAAAATGAGGTGGGAGATGGCAAGACCAAGGAAACATGACGGCGCTGTCTACAAACGAAGCGGTACCAGAATCCTCTGGATGAGCTACCTGGATCGAGACGGGAAGCGCATCCGAGAATCGACCCTCACACAGGACTGGCAGGAAGCTAACAAGAAACTCCGTGAACGATTGCACGCCAGAGACGACAAGTTTCTCGACATTGTCCGCAGGGGCGAACAGATAGAATTCGGAGAATGGGTGGATTTTTTCCTGGAGAACTATTCCAAACCGCCCCTCCGCGCCGCCAAGACTCACGACGTCAACATGCGAGCCACGAAGCATCTGAAAAGCGCCTTTCGGTCTCGCAAGTTGGCCGATCTCAACGCCGACGAAATCGAGGTTTATCTGCGTATACGCCTTCGGGACCGTGTGCGCGTCAAGACAGCTTCAGGCTTCATCGAGCGCCAAGAGCTCAAACCGGCGACCGTCCACCAGGAGTTGCGAGTCCTGCGGCGGATGTTAAATGTGGCTGTGAGGAAGAAACTCCTTCGCTCCAATCCTTGTGCTGGGGTGGAGTTCCCCGTCACTTTGAAGGGGTTGTTCCGCCCGCACTATGTCTCGTGGTCGGAACAGCGGAAAATCGAGATCCATGCACCGGAATACTTGCGCAATATCGTGCGGATCATCACCGAAACGGGACTGCGCGTGTACAAGGAGCTGATGCCGGTGAAAAAGGAACAGCTGGATCTTGAGAACGCGGTGGTTTGGATTCCTGATTCCAAGACACCCAACGGAGTAGCGGAAGTGCCGTTGACGCCGTTGGCGGTTGAGGCGTTTCGGGACCAGCTTCGTCTATCGCCTTGCAGTCCGTATCTATTTCCGAGTGACGAAAACCCGAGCGGGCACCAAAAGACTCTGAAGACAGTCTGGCAGGCCACCTTGCGGCGTGCCAAGATCCCGTATTTCCGCATCTACGATCTGCGATCCACCTATGCCACGCGGCTGAGTGCGGGCGGTGTTGCAGACGAATGGGTCACCCAGCTATTGAGACAGGGGGACGCCAAAGTCTTCAAGAAGTACTCCCAGATGAAGCTGCAGATGAAGCGCGAGGCTTTGTTCAAGCTGAATCGGCAGGCGAACGAGGAGAACATCGGTTTGACACAGCGAGGGTCAACTGATGGGGTTTTGGCACAGTTCTGACACAGTTTTGGCACAGTTCGCACCAATAACGGGCAGTCGGCTGTCGTGCGACTGCTGGAAGTGGTTTAGAATCAAGAAAGCACTAGAGTCGGGGCGTAGCGCAGCCTGGTAGCGCACCTGCCTTGGGCGCAGGGGGTCACAGGTTCAAATCCTGTCGCCCCGACCAACAAACCGCCGCCGCTTCATGCGGATAGCAAGACTTCCGATGTAGTGGCGGGATGCTCTAGTTCAACAGTGTGCCCACTTTTGTGCCCATCCAGCCTTGTCATGGCCGATAGGACGGCGTCCTCGGATGGATGTACGTAACGGCTGGAGATTGCAATCGAGCTGTGGCCGGCGATTCGCGCCAGGGTCCAAGCATCGCATCCCGACTCTCCTAAGCGAGTCAGGAACGTGTGCCTGAGGCTGTACAAAACGAATGGGCGCACCTTGCTCCTGGTCAATGCACGTCTATGCTGTTTTTTCAGGGTCGAGGGTTCGATGTGACCACTCTTCGTTAGTGCTGGCCAGACCCATCCATCATCGGGTTTGCCGACCTGAACCCAGCGTGATTCGAGGATACAGCGGACTCGCGGCGTCATCGGAAGAACACGGCGAGCAGCCGCAGTCTTGCCGTGGGTCACCAGGATGGTGCCGTACCGTCCGTTTGACCAGGTGATGTTTTCCCAGCGCATACGGAAGCATTCTTCGGGGCGCATGCCGCTATCGAACAGGACGATCGCAACGTCAGCAAGCAGTGGGTTAGCCGCTGCCAGATACTTCGCTTCCTCCGCCGGCGTGATGACACGTTCCCGATGACGCTCTCCAGGCAGGCGCTTTATTGTTGGTACTGACTGCAACTCGCCCCACTCAACGGCCAGTCGCAGCATCCGCCGTAAGACACGGAGAGAACTGTTGACAGTGCTCACCTGCAAGCCTTGGGATTGGCGATACGCTGCAAACTCCGCAGCCCGTTCGCTGGTAATCTCGTCCAGCCGAAGGCTAGCCAAGGGACTATGGTTTCGGATGGTCCGCAGACCGACTCGGTAGAAGTCGAGCCAAGTCTTGGGTGACGATTTCTCGAACGTTGACTTGGCCCAAGGCTCAAAGCGGTGCGTGATGAAGTCGTCCAGCGTCATCGCAGGTTTTTTATCGCGGATTCCGACCTCGCCCTTGGCCAAGCTGGTACGGTGAGCACTCTCCATGGTGCGCGCCACCTTATCATTGCCCTGCCTGGTGGATTCGCGTATCAGTTGGCCATCCCACATGAATTTGTACCAGTACGTCGTGTTCCGTTTGTAAATCATGCGGTTACTCCTCTCTTCTGCCGGCGCTGCTTCAGCGTCTTCTCGTAATAGCGGTGCATGTAAGTGGATTGGGCGGCAACCTTGCACTCGGGACGGTCACAGTACTTCTGGTGGGTCTTGCCTGCAACGAAGGGACGCCCACACTCGGGATTGGCACAGATTCTCAGCCGGTTGCTGTGGCGCATCACCGCGAGCATCAGGGCACCCCGCAGGTTGACGAGGGGCGGAGCCCATAGCTCTTTGTCGGGAACAGGCATCAGCATCACGGCGGCGAATGGAGACCAATCTCGCAGAATGGCTGTCTTCTCCTTGGCTGGTGTGTCCATGCTCCAGAGCGCGCGCAATTGGTCCACAACATCGTTCAGGCTCTGCCGGTCTTCCCAGAACAGCGTTTTCCACTGCGGCTTGGCCCAGAATGCGGCGGGGCCATGGGCGGCCACCGCTACCGCATCCGAAAGCAGTTCTTCGTAAAGGATGCCGGCGGCGACAGCCTTCAGTCGCTCCCAGTCTTGGATGTCGGCAGCGGTCACCTTCCGTTGCGCTTTCATTTTGCTTTTCGTGGTCATGCTCTGAACCTCCAGTTGACTATGACAGCTACAAGGGTTGGTGTCAATAGTATTTTTAACTTCTACCATGACAACATAGCAGACTATGTCATTTTTACACTGTTGACAGATTTAGGCCCACCAAGTATCATAGTGGTAGGAGGTTGACGACTATGACAACGGTAAAGCAATTATGGAAGGTGGCTGAACTCGCCCGCGATGCCGGTGTCGTTCAACAACGTATCCTGCA
>Ga0153915_10001115_pt1 | contig 24739 bp, 27 predicted proteins | sample Opewatmetagenome_2_FD_107003 | JGI IMG/M metagenome (GOLD analysis project Ga0153915, IMG submission 107003) | Freshwater wetland microbial communities from Ohio, USA - Open water 3 Core 3 Depth 3 metaG | ecosystem: Environmental > Aquatic > Freshwater > Wetlands | place: USA: Ohio, Lake Erie...
CTTCTCAGATTCAGATATGCTTCATGACCAGGGGTGTCAATGAACAGCAGGCCATCAATAGTCAATTCTGTCTTAACCGCATCAAGCAGAGTCCCACAGATTGAGAGAATCGTTTCGGTTGGAAAGAAAGATGCACCAATATGCTGTGTCATTCCTCCTACTTCTCTGGCTTGGACGGCAGTCCCACGCATCTTATCAAGGAGAGAGGTCTTTCCATGATCGATGTGACCAAGGACTGTCACAATTGGCGAACGTAGTTTTCCAGACTCGGCCATCAGCACACCTCATAGAAGAACTGCCTGAGGTCACGGCAAATGCGTTATGAAAGTGTCGTTTCATACACTACTCCTCTGAATTGTGATCATGGTTCTGTTCAGTGCTGAATGAAATGGATTATATTCAGCATCTATTCTGCCGGAACCTGTGGATACAATTCTCGCATTATCAAAGATGGTGATTTGCCTTGGAACGGTCCCTTGTGATTATCAAACCCGATGGTACTGCAAGACGGCGGGTGAGCGCCTTGGTGCTACAGGCACTCATTGGCCGAGGATACAAGCTAGTAGCTTTTCGAGAGATGAAGGTGTCCGAGTCTCTGGCAAAGATGCACTATGCTGTTCATAGAGAAAAGCCCTTTTTCCATTGGCTTGTAAGTTTCATTTGCTCGGCCCCTGTGATAGCCATGATCTTTGAGGCTGACGGCGTTATCCAAGGTGTTCGAAATGCCCTGGGCGCGACCTTTGTCCAAAAGGCTGCACCAGATTCCTTGAGAGGCAAGTATGGTATCTGGGCTGGAATCAATATTGCACACGCATCAGATGCACCAGAAACTGCGGCATCTGAGATTGCTCTCTGGGCATCTGAGGGAGGTCTTGTAGAAGATCCAAGGGCAGAAGCCTCTGCTCGTGCCTACATCGACCAGTACATCGATGGCGACATTGACTATACTATGAAGCTCCGTGAAGTCGTGAAGAACGCCATTGAAGACAGAGATGCATCCAGAAAGACTCTGCGCTTGCTGAAGGACTTGTTTGGGAAGGATGCCGCAGGCATCCACCAGAAGGATACTAACGCTCTTGCAAAGGCAGTCTTTGATTTTGTGAGAGAAGAAGTAGAAAAATCGAAGTAGAAACCAAAGGTGGCTCTGCCACCTTTTGTTCTATGTCTTCAGAAATATATCTACTATGACACTCTGCCGCCCTTTTCATATCCCGCGGTCCACTTTGTATCTTTGGGTTTGAAACCACGCGAAATCCTGTTGACTTTGCACTTATTGGAACAGAACCAAGAGACAGACCCGTCCTTGGTCTGTACGAAGGCTATTCCTTTTCCAGGCTCTATGTCTTTTCCACAGAAGCTACATCGCTGTGTTCCGACCATCTTAGCGCCTCCTCATTTTTCGGGCTTCGCGTTCTGTTTCCCTCAGAATGAGAATGTCACCCTCTCTTACGGGCCCTTTGACATTTCGAGTTAGGACTCTTCCCTTATCCCTGCCATCCAATATCTTGACACGTACCTGAGTGATTTCTCCAGTCACACCAGTTCGTCCAAGAAGCTGGATGATTTCTGCAGGAATTGATTGAGTCACTTCTTCTTCTTTACTCATCGAAAGCCATCCCCTGAATCTACTTTCGGAGGCCGTTAATCTTCTCGATTATATCATCTACGAGTGCCTTCGCTTTGCCGTCTACTATGATTGCAATAGCGGCAGTAGGTCTTTCAATTCCGGCTGCCTTACCAAGATCTGCCTTGGTCTTCACAAAGATGTAGGGGGCTTTCTTATCGTCACAGAGACCAGGAAGATACATGATGATCTCGGGTGGCTCAACGTCTTCCGCAATGAGAACCAGTCGTGCAATTCCACGTTCGATACTCTTTGTTGCTTCGTTGATTCCCTTCTTGATTCTACCTGTGTCCTTAGCTATCTCAAGAGCCTCAAGGGCCTTCTTCTGAAGTTCCTCGGTGGGCTCCCATTCTACAAAACTTGGTTTTGGCATTGCCATTTACCTCGGTTTATCTCTTCATCGGTATACTGTGCCTGTTCTATGAAAATCAGGCTCCACTGCGTGGTTTCGTTGACTTCTTTTAAAACTGTCGAACCATCAATAACCTAGGTCCAGTAATGAACTTGATAGATCAGAGTCATCGACATGGAGGTGTTCCAAGACCGAATACCGGCCTCTCTTCTTCATGATTTTAATAGCATGATGAATATCATCCAAGAACGTGATCTGCGTGCTCCCGATCTCTTGGAATGTCGTGGGCATATGTCGGGCTGACATGAACTCAAGAATTTCATTCGGGCTATGTTTTGCATACCCTGCCTCCGCAAGATAGTGCAGACATATCGGTGTTGCAAATGCAACCTGAAGGCCGTGGAGCTCTCTGGATGTTCGATCCATTGCATGCGAGATTGCATGTTCAGTACCAGAACACGGTCGCGAGCTGCCGAAAACAGTCATAGCCTTGCCTGCATCGATCTCTGCTCGAATTAGACTTTCTATGCTGTCATCTTTCAACACTGCATTGAGGGCATTCTCAACAATTGAATAGGCATGCTCGTCAAAAGGCTCATTCTTCTCTTCACGTGCTAGCTTCCATTCTGCAAGGCTGGATGTCTTGCATATGATATCACCAAGGCCGGCCAACTTCAGTCTTGGCGGTGCCTTAGAGATTATCGAGATGTCCGCAATGACAGCAAGGGGCCCCTTGCATCTCTCCGAGTATTTGTACCCGTCATGACTCACAGATGCAACCTCACTTGCTATACCATCATGAGAGGCAGCAGTGGGTACAGAAATCCAATTCAGGCCTGTTTTTCCTGCGATGAGTTTTGCAACATCAATACTTGTACCCCCTCCGAACCCGATGACAATATCTACGCCTTCGAAGTTCTTAAACGAGCTTTGAGAATAGGAGCTCGCCATCAACCATCTAAAGGTCTGCCGCGTAGCCTTCTCAAGATAGGCTGAATATTGCGAATGAATTGGTTCATCCGAAACGCAGAGCGGGTTCGAATATGCCCTCATTATTCTTCTGAGTTCCACTAGGGCGCCTTCACCAATTGCAATTGTCGCCGGCCCGTCACAGGACATTCAATCAGCTCTGGCCTTGCGAGGCGTGTTATCTTGTTAAGGGCTTCTATAGCTCTAGACAACTGATTCCTGTAGTATTCTTATGTAGAGCTTAGACGGCTCGACGTGCCCGATTGATGAGTGTTACCTGCGAAATACACCAACCTATACACCGTCCAACCGTTTCAATCTCGGAGTTCAACTGTCATGACCGAATATGTCAAGGTTGCGCTGATGGGATCAGGCTATGCAGGTAAATCGACTCTAATCAAGCTCCTAACAGACAAGGCACCAAAGCTTCAGTGCAACTACCAGCCAACTCCGGGTATGAACTGCGGGACAATCACAATTGATGCCACCACAAAGGTCTCTCTGGTTGAGATGGGTGGTCAGGCTCATTTTGAGTTTCTCTGGCCTGACTTCATGAAAGGCAGTACAATGGTTGTAGTTGTCACTGAGAGTAACCCAAAGGCTGTGCTCAAGACCCGTCAGCTTTTGGAGAAATATAAGAACGAGCTTGCTGGAATGAAGGTCATTGCAGTTGCAAACAAGCAGGACCTGCCAGGCTCTATGAGACCTGAATCAGTCCAGGATCTCCTAGGCGTTCCGACCTATGGCATGGTTGCAGTTGATCCAAGAGAACGCCTAAACGGATACAAGCTGATTGTCAACGGACTGAGAGACATGGTTCAGGTTGCGGCGTGATAGACCGTGACATTGTGTTCACTTGAGCACAGGGCTCTTCGTTTCATCGCCTTAGGACAAGCCTTTTATGTACGAGGCCAGCAGACGAACGCGCCCAAGGCATGGGCGTATGAGCTATCTGGTTGAACGTGACCACTAGCGAGTCCATCCGGGAAGAACATGTCTTTTGGGTATTGGATAAACCTCCGCAGTAAGGTGAGTCAATGGAAATCACAATAATACGCAAGCAAGACAACATCATCCATTTCCTAGCCGAAGGTGTAGATGTTGCCTTTGCAAATGCAATCCGGAGAACCATGCTTACTAGATTGCCTGCGATGGCGATAGATGAAGTGCTTGTTCTAGAGAATACCAGTGTCATGTTTGATGAGATGTTAGCTCACAGAATGGGGCTTATTCCTCTAGTGACCGACTATGGGAGCTATAATCTCCCGGAGGAATGCGACTGCGAGGGAAAAGGCTGCAGTCTATGCCAATGTACCCTCACTCTCGAAAAACAGGCAGGCGATGTAGAGGAAACCGTCTATTCCCGCGACCTTGTATCACAAGACCCGAAAGTTGTTCCTACATCAGGTGATATTCCCCTAGTGAAGCTTGCTCCTCACCAACATCTTATCATTGAGGCGTATGCACGTCTTGGACGGGGTGTTGAGAACGCCAAGTTCCAGCCCGTTTCAACTGTTTCCTATAAGTATGTGCCAATCGTTGAAGTGAACAAGGAGAAATGCAATCAATGTGGGGACTGTGTTAGAGTATGCCCCAAGAACATCCTACTCATTGAGGGTGATACATTAGCAACACAGAACACTCTCGACTGCAGCCTCTGTGAGGCCTGTGTTGAGGTCTGCGAACCCGGAGCAATTACAATCGATTCAAAGAAGGATAGTTTTCTGTTCAAGGTTGAATCCACGGGAGCATTGCCTCCTGAAGAGATTGTTGAGAAGGCAGCCGAGATTCTGAAGGAACGAATCAGACTAGCTTTAGATTATGCGAATTCACTATGAGGTATGAGAACATGGAGAGATCTGTGAGAAGCGGCCCATCTGACCCCAATACACGCGCACTGATTAACGAGCTTAGAAAGACATCCATGAAACACGATGTCAGGATTTGGAAGCGCGTGGCTGAGATGATTGCCCAACCTGCAAGACACCGTCCTGCAGTGAACATAGGCAAGATAGAGCGTCACACTAGCGCTGGTGATATTGTAGTAGTGCCCGGAAAAATTCTAGGCTCCGGCATCATTACCCACAAAGTAACAGTTGCTGCATTGAATGCGTCTTCGACAGCGAGGTCAGCGATAATTGAGGCCGGTGGTTCGGTCATGTCAATTGACGAATTACTTACTCAGGCCCCGAAAGGGACGGGCATTATGATTATTGTGTAGGTGATCCCAATGAGTACAGACAATGTCAAAGTCTACGATGCTGAGAAGATGGTTATCGGCCGACTTGGAACTAGGGTTGCAAAGGATGCACTAATGGGCAAAGATGTCGTCATTATCAATGCGGAGAAGGCCATTATCACAGGCGGTCGTAGGTCTCTGATTGCAGCGTTCAAAGAGAAGCGTGATATTCGAACCGCCACGAATCATAATCTGGGTCCGTTTCATGAGCGCAGACCTGATATGATGGTTCGAAGAATGATTCGCGGCATGCTCCCATGGCCGACCCCAAGAGCAAAGGCTGCCTACAAGCGCGTCAAGGTCTATATGGGAGTCCCAGAGAAGTACCAGGATGCAGAGAGGATTGTGCTCGAAAAGTCGCGTTATGCGAGCATGAAGAGCAAGTACATTCAAGTGAGTGATTTGAGCCACGAACTTGGTTGGAGAAATCCGGAGGTGGCATGAAGTGAGGGTTGTAGTGAGCACAGGCAAAAGGAAGACAAGTCTTGCTAAGGCTACGTTGAGAGATGGTGCCGGTCGAGTGAGGATCAATGGAATGCCTCTGGAAGTCCATCAGCCAGAACTGGCACGAATGAGAATCATGGAACCATTGATTATCTTCGGCGAGGGCTGGAAACGTTACGACATCAAGGTGAGAGTTCAGGGAGGCGGATTCATGAGCCAGGCGGACGCTGTTAGAATGTCGATAGCAACCGGATTGATTCGTATGAGTCAAGACTTCGAGGCCCGTTCAAAGATGATTGAACATGACAGAACGATGCTCGTTGGAGACCCAAGACGTACCGAACCAAAGAAGTTCGGTGGTCCATCAGCTCGCTCGCGATTCCAGAAATCATACAGGTGAGGCGAATTCAATGATAATCCCAGTACGATGTTTCACATGCGGCAAAGTAGTTGCTGACAAGTACGAACAGTTCAGGCGAGAGGTACGTCAGGGCGAGGATCCCGCAGTTGTTCTAGACAAGCTCGGACTGAACCGATACTGTTGTCGGAGAATGCTGCTTGCCCACATTGATATTATTGATAGTTTCATGGCATTTTCAACTGTCACCCCTGCGGAGGTAAAGTAAATGAGTGATATAGAAGTCCCAGACTCAGATCTCCTAACACCTATGGACAAGTACTTGGCCGCAGGGTGCCACATTGGCACACAGGTCAAGACGCAGGACATGGAGCCCTTTGTCTATAGGCAACGTCCAATTGGGCTATATGTTCTTGATGTTCGTAAGACTGATGAGCGGATTAGACAAGTAGGCAAGTTCCTTGCCCGGTTCGACGCCTCAAAGATTGTCGTAGTATCTGGTCGTGTCTACGGTAAACGTCCTGTAGAAACCTTCGCCCATTATATTGGAGCACATGCTTTCACAGAGCGGTTCGTTCCAGGTACGCTCACGAATCCCAAAATCGCAGGCCCTAGACAGTACATAGAACCTGACGTCGTGATACTCACAGATCCACGCACAGATCAGCAGGCTCTCAACGAGGCGGCAAAGATTGGCGTACCAGTAATCGCGCTCTGTGATACTGACAACGCGACTACAAATGTGGACCTTGTGATACCTACAAACAACCGTGGCCGAAAGTCACTCGCATTGGTCTACTATCTTGTGACTACTCAAGTGCTGAAGGCTAGAGGCGACATACCCGAGGAGAGTGAACCGGCTTTCACTCCAGAGGACTTCGAGCCTCAAGTTCAGCGGTTCTGATTCTCACTCGATAGGAGTTACGACGCCGTTATCGGCGTCCACCTCAATTCTTTGACCAGTCTTAATCTTTTCAATCTCAATCTCGTCTACCGCAGGTATCTCCGAAATGATACAGCCTACAGCAACGATTGGGTCCATTATCCTGTTCACTATAGCTAGAGGCGCCTTTTCGGCCCTCTTTAATGCGTAGAGGACATAAGAGCCCACAGTAGATCCCTTTCCAGAGGGGAAGACAAGGATTTTTCCTGATATTGACTTGCCCTCCAGATTGTGCCCCTTTTCCACAATCTCACCGGTTTCGGGGTCACAACCGCCGTAGAATGAGATGTCTTCTCCAGTGACGAGGGCCTCCCCGACGACCCGTCCCTTGAATATTTTTCGTCCTTGCACTATGACAGGGCCTCCCTAATACATTCCTCAACAGTCCGTATTTCAGTTTTGAACTTATTCTTGCCACGAGCATAGAAACAGGCCTTTGCGGAATCAGTCATCAGTCCTTTGAATCTACCTTTTAGTGGAGCTACTGCACAACAAGCATCAGCTACAAGATATGCTCCTGCCTGTTCTATTTGGTCGTAGTACCCCATCTTGATAGCCAGATCCTTTGTGGGCTTAGCTGTAGTAATCCAGACGGTTTTGCCTTCAGCGACCGTCTTTCCCTTGAGCATATTTGCTATCTCTGCAATTTCCTTTATACTTGCATGTGGGCAACCTACGCTGATGAAGTCGATTTCTGCCTCGTCATCATCTAGCTCGGTCTTTGCTCTCCTCAGGTCCTTCTTCGTCACAACCTCGGTCTTTTCCGGAACCGTGGTCCTATTGGGCGTGATTCCCTCCATATGGAAAATGGCAATGCCGCCATAGGTGGCAATAGACGCACTGAAAGATTTCAGCTCTTCAGTGGTCACTTTTTTCACTCCAGTGATGTATGGAATTGCTTTTCCCGTCCTATTTCCAATGACCTGCCCCAAGAGACCAAAGTCATTGGTTCCCTTCAGTTCTGCCTGAATTTCGTACTTGACCTGTGCGACTCTGTTTTCGTCAAGGTGGAAACCGTATTCTGCAGTCACTCCTGTGAGTGCTGCAGCAAGTGCACTCGGCCCACCCTCTCTATTGGTGTATGCACCTATGACTGAGTTAGCAAAACACACTGCAGAGGACTCTGCCCATGCAATATGCTCACCATAGTGTGGCAGGTTTCCAATGAGGTAGGGGGTACAGGTGCATGTCGTCACTACTCCCATTCTCTCAAATGCATCCACAACCCTCTGCTGGTTCTTGGCGAAGTCCCTGCTTATTCCGTGTTTCTTCCATTCAACCATGTCCATACCCGCAGGATTGAGGGTGGTGAGCACACGTGTCTGGCCATCCTCAGCCATCTCACTGAGATACTCAAGACCTGCTTCACCCAGATTGTCATAAGATACACCGGCAATCTGAACACTTGATACCGGTATCAGACGTTTGGCACCATAGATCTCCCCGAGTGCTATGATGATTTCCATGGATTTTTGCGCTGCTTTCCCATACTCACCATTAAGCATCTTCTTCTCTTCAGGTGCTAGCTGTAAGACCATCTCAATCACCTAGATACTTTCTCAGGTCGACTTCTGGAAACTTCGCCTTGTCGAAGCTCTTTCCCTTGGTGTCTAAGACCTTTGTACAGTCAAACCCACACTTAGTTGTCAGATTCGTGCCAACTTCAGCGCTCGGGTCCAGTGAACTTCCTGTTTCGCGGTCCTTAATCAGCAAATCAACATCTGCTTGAAACCTAGTGGCCATTGCCCACTCTCGCTCTTCGTCTGAGTATATGTCAATGTCCTCGTCATAGACCCAGATGTGTTTCGCGCTCTTGTGACCCGCGAAAGCTGCCTCCAAGGCCTGCAGCCCGTCATCCTCATTCTTCTTCCTTATTTTGATAGCCACATGTAACCAACTTGCTCCACCTGGTGTGATGTATACATCCAGAACATCTATGCCCCTATCCTTCACCTTCTTGAATATTGTTGGTTCCCTAGGCATTCCCATCAGAATCTTGTGTTCCGATCTCCCCGGAAGCAGACCTTGCCAGATGGCAGTCTTTCTGTGAGTAATCTTCTTCACCTCAAAAACTGGTTCTTGCCTGATGACATCCACGGTTTCAGTGAGGTCAATGAATGGCCCCTCACTGTGTTTCTCTTCAAGAACGACTCTGCCTTCTAGTACGAATTCGGAGTCTGCAGGAATCATCAGATCAACGGTCTTGGCTTTCACCACCTTAATCTGCTGAAGGGCATTCGCTATCTCCAATTCATCTGTACCGGTTTCCACAGATGTTGCTGCTGCCACCAAAACCTCTGGGGTGTTTCCGACACAGAATGCAACATCCACTTCTCCATTCTTCTCCAGGAATTTGTGGAAGTCTCTCCCTTTGACAACTCTGGTTACCATTCTGTTCTTTCCTATCTGCATAGCCCTATGGAAGTCCAGGTTCTGTCCATACTCGGGATCTGCAGCAACAACAACACCGGATGAGATGTATGGCCCGCCATCCACCTTATTATGAAACAGGATTGGGAGTCTATCTAGACTGACGGACTTTTCAACCACTTCTTGGCATGCAGCCTTATCTGTGCTCTCGGGCGGGCTCCGATTCTCAATTGCCTTGGTGAGAAAAGGTATCATCTGTTCTGTCTGAATTCCAAAATAGTCTGCGATCTGCATCTTGTTACAGAATAGGTTTCCAGCCACTCGAAACTCGCTCTCTTTCACCTTTTCGAACAAGACTGGTCTTGGCTCTAGGCCTTTTAGGACTCCCGCAATCTCGAGATTCTTCGAGATCTCCTTTCTAATTATTGTAATCTTGCCTTGTTCCTGCAGTCTTCCGATATAGTTCTCCAGTATCAATGACTTCACCTCAGAGTCCAAAAGTTGTTGTCCAAACACCTGCAGCCTTGGCTCTTTCAAGGGCTGCTGCAATCTTCTTCATTGTCTTTTCGTCAGAGGCAAGAGCAATCATATTACCTCCTCTACCAGTTCCAGTCATCTTGGCTCCACTTGCCCCGCTCTTTCTTGCAATCTCAACCAAGCTATCAAGTTCCCTGCAGGAAACTGTCATCTCCTGCAACAACTCATGGTTTCGATTCATGAGATTACCGACCTTCGCCAAATCAAGTTGAATGAGGGCATCTCTCCCCTCATGAACCAACTCATCGTACTCGCTTGATAGCTCCTTGAACCAGTCGGGGTCCTCGTCTTTCTTCCTTTTGACATCCCCAACGACTTCCTTAGTGCTCGCAGTCAGACCGGTTGATGCAATGACCATGTGCACAGGTCTTTTCAATTTGAGTGCTTCAAACTTCGGGGGCCCGCCTTTGAGATCTCTGGTAAACCATACAAGTCCTCCATAGGTCGATGCAGTATTATCTATTCCTGAGGGCGTACCATGGTATCCTCTCTCTCCCTCATAGGCTGCCTCGTTAATCTGCTTGTCATTCAAGCCGAGCGAGTATTCATCATTCAGAGCCCTTGCGATTGCCACGCTGCTGGCTGCACTGGCTCCTATCCCCGATGCACAGACTAGGTTTCCCCCCAGTTCGACTTTGAACCCCGTTCTTGATACATCGATGTTACAGTATCTCAGGATGTTCTCAATAGACACATTCTGTTCGTCACTCTTTTGTTCCTTATACCCTGGCATCGCTGGTCGATTATCTAGGAGCACCCATCCACTGGAACGTCTTCTCATCACCTTTGCTACAGTTTCTGATGAGATACCCGCAGCCAGTGCCGGGAATCCATAGACCACAAAATGCTCTCCAAAGAGGATTGCTTTTCCCTTGCCTGAACCGATTCCCATTCTCTCTCACTCACAATCTCGGTCTTTGAACGCGCCGTAGTTATTCGTTACTTTTGAAGTCTTCCTTCGGCATTATTGTTTTTTTTCCATTGCAAGGAATTATTACTGAAGTTCCCAATCCTTAGTGTCTGGTGAAGAAATGGCTAGGCCTCATAAAAGGAATATCTACGACTAATCGAAACAGATATGTCCAGACAGCATGATACTCAACCAAAGAATCGTGGAAGCTTGGATTCGTTTGCTCATAGTGATTGCAGTTGTTATTATTGCGTGGTTATTGGTGGATGAAACTGGAACGGAAAAAGTAGTCATCCTCCTCTCTGCAGGATTGATTACTTCTTACATAATTGCAGTGCTGGCAAGTCTGCCACCTATTACAGAAATCTCACTTGGCGCGAACGAAGTTCTACGAGTCTTTTCGCCAGCTGCATTCCCATTTTGTATTCAGCAGTATCGTGATTATAGTGCAGAGCTCTTCAGTTACACAGTATGTTTTGGCTGGCCAGAAGGAATTCCTCTACTACAGCTTCCCCTATGGGATAGTCATGAATCAATATTCGTTCATGAGCAGCATTTTCGTTCCGGTCTTAGTCTAGGATTGCTGCTTCTTCTAGGGATGACCGTTCTTGTAGGCATACTCACCATCATTGATACAAGATGTACTATTCCAAGAAAGAAACTAAGAGTGTCATCTCTCTTACTAGTTTCTCTGCAATTTTCTCTCATTATATTAGTGATCTATCTATACCTCACTGGAAACATTATCTATCCTTTTGGAGGCTTGATTGTCCTACTAATTACACTGTATCCCACTCTGCGAGCTGTTCGAAATAGAAGTTCTGAGAAAAAGATACAACAATTGTTAGAATGATGTATGGTGGGCCGGAGGCGATTCGAACGCCCGATCCCTTGGTCCCGAACCAAGAATCACTGTGGCACACATCATGAGTGATGGTGTGATACCAAGCTAGACCACCGACCCATTGGTCAAATCAGTCCCCTCTTGGCCTGGATTTAATCGTTTCGTTGAAACGGTTTCTTAGCCATCCAACAGTACCGAGAAACAGTCCATCTGTGCTGAATACTTCTGATTCGAGGAACTCACAACAGGTGTTATCGAAAAGTGGACCCTGCAGTCTTGAGCTCGGTGAGTTGACAGCAATGCCAGTCATGATCTTGTTAAAACTTGGCAATGTAACAAGTGTGGTATATTCATCATCTGCAATCTCAAGCATACCCAGGTTTCGCCTGACACAGTTCTTGCTCAACTTCGAATGGAGAACAACAGGTACAGATCCAGCATATCTCCTTCTGTCGTCCCGTCCCGTTTCAGGGCTAGATGCAGTATGATACCTACTGACTGAGGGATGACTATGTCCTGCAACCAACAATGAAGCATCAAGTAGCTCAGGTGCTGGCCAAGCATGCCCATGTATCAGACCTATCTTCTCATCCCCCTTACCTATTATGATTCCATGAACATCTACTAAATCCACGTTCCGTGGGAGCATTGCTTCAAGGTCACCATCATGATTTCCGGGTACAACAACAGTCTTCACAAGACCTGATAGAACAGACATAAAATCAGGTAAGATGTCCCAGTTATATGGAACATCTGTTGCAATAGTGTGCTTGACATCCCCAATGACATACAGTGCCCGCACATCATATTTCTGGACTAGTGTTTCTATTCTCTCAAGTATGTCGGTGTGTTGTAGCGGGAAGTGAACGCCCTTTTCGTTCGAAACCACCTCTTCAAATCCAAGGTGTAGGTCTGAAATCAATACGGCTGATACACTATCCCCACGAACTATCATACTTCTGTCTTCGAATAATATCTCCATCGCTGGTTTCTGTTTCATGATACAACATTTTAACCTCGTTATACTAGATACAGAATGAACAATATGGCGCTGTCACTAACAGAAGTGAAAAAGCTCTCAGGGGAGAGCCTCACCCAAAATGATATCGAGTATTTTCGGAATAGGTATGGAAAGAGATTCGTCAGAGCGCTCCGGGTTGTCGAGGAGAAGAAGGTGAGCAAGTACCAATTCCGTCCCAGTGAAACGGCAATCTGGATCGTAAGAGGCCGTGCTCGTCAGTACATGGTAATTCCCAGAATCTATTGCACCTGCCGTAGCTTCTACCAAGATGTAGTGATATCACGAGAGATCAATATGTGTTACCATCTCTTGGCGCAACAGATTGCAGAGATACGGAACCTATACGACCTTGTTGAGTCCACGGACGCAGAGCGACGAAGAATGTATGTTGAATGGCGAAGGACTGACTGAGCGCGATGATTCAACATTCGTACTGAAGATAACTTTAAAACACGGCTCCAAGTCTGGCACTTTGACTGCCCAGAGAGGTCGGATACAACAGATGAAGCAGCTCAGTAAAGTCCGCAGAGTACTTGCGACGATCCTGACAGTGATGATACTGCTATCAGGTGTTCAGGCCACTGTTCAGGCCCAAGCCGACCTCGGTCCCATTGTTGTCATGTTCGACGCCGCGCATTCTCCTCAGTTCGCTGCTGATAACGCTGATTTGGGGCTAAAGCTGATTCTTGACCTTGTCAATGATACAACAAGATACATTGTCCGTGTTAATTCGGCTCCTCTCACTGATGAAGTCCTCAATGATGTTGATGTTCTCATAATTGCTGCTCCAGACCAGAGCTCAGCCTTCTCTGCAGCTGAGTTCAATGGGATCGGCGAGATGCTGGCAAACGGCAGTTCATTGTTTCTGCTGGGAGACCCTGCACTCGGTCAACAATCGACTTACTGGACTGAAACGACAATACAGGATATTGGTGAGAATATTGCTATCAACAGACTGCTTGACGGTATCAATATGACTGGGCTGAGATTCAGTAACAATCATACAACCACTCATGAGTGGTCTGATACCATGTTTGATTATGACCACATTCTCAATGAAACCGTACCTTGGGTCATACGAATGGATTCCACGACTTGGGTCTCCGCTCATCCAATCTTCAGGTACATCAACGAGCTGTATACCATTACTGCTACGCTAAAGCCAATCGGACTTGCCAGTGGTATTGGCCATGGCCATGAGAGCTCCTTTGCGCAGTACCAAGTAAGCGTGAACGGTTGGGCAAACTACTCTCATCCGAATATGACCACGGATGAATACGAACTAAGGCCATTGTCTTACTCGGCGCTCAACGGCACATTTCCAGCATGGCTCTCGGCCTTTGAATTTGGGTCGAGCAGAGTTGTCATCTGCGGGTCCACAATCATGTTCACCGGAAGACCACTAGATCTTGAAGGTACTGAATTACACTGGTTCTACGTTGGTGATAATGCTAGACTCTTCATGAATATCATGGGTTGGCTGTCAAAGGACTTCGCAGAAATACCTAGTGCCATAGTTCCAATGCTCATAATATCCTCGGCAGTCATGATTGTTGGTGTGGTTTTCTATCTGCTGAAGAAGCTCAGATGAGCGCCCATCTGGGGGTTTCAAGGCCCTCCTCTTCGAGTATATCGTCAATAAGGTCTCGGAGCAGTGAAACACCGGTTTTCTTCGAGGCTACTGTCACAATGACAGTCGGTTCTCTCTCAGTAACTGCTTCCCTGAATTCTTCAACGAGAAAGTCCAGTTCGCCCTGAACACGGCTTTTCATCAACTTGTCGGCCTTGTTGGCTATGACAACTACTCGTGGCGATATTTCGCACAGGAATGAGTAGAACTCAACATCTATAGGTATTTCGCCGCGGGCAGTCCACCGTTCATAAAGGTTTCTGAATTGAGAGATGTCAGTAATGAGGACAGATAGGAGGATTCTGTTGCTCCATCTCTCAAGGGAGTGAATGATGTGTGTTTTTGATTCTTCGATGGTGGTTTTGCTTTGGCCATCCATAAAACCAAAACCCGGTACGTCCACGATTGTGATGGATCCCATCTCAATCATTTGTTCCCATCGTGTACTTCCAGGGCGCTTTCCGACTAGTACTTTTTTCCCAGTGAGTGCGCGGATTACACTGCTTTTTCCCACATTGCTTCTGCCCGTAAAGACGATTAGTGGCGCCTCTTTTTCACCAGTAGGGTCGCGTTCTCTCATACTGAAGTTCCCCCTTGGCAATTGCTCTAAGGATTTCAAGTCTTTCTTTGAGTCCGGGCTGAAGAATTCGTGCCGCAGTGACTGCTCCAATACCACGTCCGGCCAAGACCAGAAGTGCAGTCTTTCCATAACTTGATACGAGCTCCGCTGTAAGCGCGGCTGCATTGTATCTCTTCTGTTCATCCTTTGAAAGAGGGTCTCCCTTGAGACGCTTGACCATAAGCTTTGTAAAGTCCTTCTCTGAAATCGGTAGTACTGCAATCATCGTCGAGCCGCAGATGGGACATTCGATTCTGTCTTCAAATGTTGAGATTGTCCTCACAGAGTCCCAGTGGTTCTGAGCCATGCACACTAGTCTGAACTGCTTCGAAAGAAGGCGTTCCTCCATCATTCGTAGTACCTCGTTCTCGTCCGTTATTTCTCCCATCACCTCAAAGCGTGTTTTCTCCTCGACTATGAGTCTAGCAAGAGGTGATGGTGCTGCAGTCTTGACCACATGGATTGTGAGGTCTCCACTAGAGAATCTGGTAAAGACCTCCAGTGCACGTTTCACGTCCATTTTTTCCTCGATGACCTCTCGCATTGCCTCGTCAAACAAGGGTGTTCCCTCGTAGGACTTGATGAGATACTTCACTGGAATCTCCTTAGTTCTGGCGTCTCTTCGAATGACGTCCATTCTTCTAGCCACATGAATGAATCTTGAGGCGAAGTTCTGAGTATGTTTCACGGCCAACTCTAGAATACGTAAAGCTTGAACGGAGGAGTAGTCCCGCAACACATCAAGCACGTGGTCTGCGTTGAGTTCTTCGCTTGATGCGAACAAGATACGGTAAGGATCTCTCTCCACAGATACACCAATACCAAGTCGTGTTGTCAGAAGCGAGGCGATTATAATGCCCAACGTTTCATTGGCTCTCGTCCCTAGGGGCGCATGAAGAATCATGCTTGTTCCGCACATTTCCAGGATGAACCTGTCCACGGTAGGAAGTTCTCCCAGAACTCTCTTAGTCAATCCAACAGTTTCAATGACATGGTCCTGTGCCGTCCCAGATATTGCATACTCATGATCAAGCCATTTCCTGAGATCTCTGGTCCCTTTTGTAATAGCTGAACTCCATACCTTTGCAACTTCAGAGGCCACCTCATATGGTACGGGTATCATCTCTCCTATCCAACGAGGTGCCTCAATATCCATGCTGGTGACAGGTGAACACATCACCTCTCCGCTGGTTTCATCCACAGTCACAACGGACCATGGTCTTCCTCGAATCACAAATACTGAGCCCGGTTCAACATTCGCAGAAACATAGTCCTCATCAAGTACTCCAATAGATGTTCTAGTCATGATATCTACGGCATTGACCTGTCTAATATCTGGAATAGTGCTCAGCCTCTCATAATAGAAGACACGCGTTCTCGAACCTTTTGAAACATGTGAGCCATCCATGTCCAGAAGTCTTCTTTTTGCCATGAACTGGAGGAGTGTGTCCAGTTCAGAGTCAGACACCTCAGAGAAAGGATAAGCACCCCTCACCAGCTTCAGAAGGGCTGCTTTCTCAATGTCATCGACATCTAGCAAGACTCCCGAAATCTGATGGCCCAGAACATCCCATGCTTTCATCGGGACTCTTGCGTCTTCGACTCTGTTCTGTCGTGCCCTTCTGACTATTACACCAGACTCAGTTATATCATCTAGATTGATGGTTGACATGACCACTCCTTTTGATATACGCCCGACTCCATGACCCGATCTTCCAACACGCTGCACCAGCCTTGAAACCTCTCTGGGTGATGAATACTGGATCACAAGATCTGCCTGTCCAATGTCAATACCCAGCTCTAGGCTAGATGTCGCTATAATCGCCTTCGAACCTCCGCTCTTCATACGATCTTCCGCAGTAAGTCGAGCGTCTTTAGACAATGATCCGTGATGCACATCAAAATCGAAAGACGGTTTCAGGGCGTGCATTTTGGCGCCAAGAACCTCAGCAAAGGAACGTGTGTTCGTAAAAACTAGTACAGATCTATGTGTTTCTATCAGTTGAATGATAGCCTCGAGCCTTGCAACTGAGTGTGCTGGGTATGATATTCTTTTGCCCAACAGCTTATCCTGATCTGTTGGAGTGGGCATCTCCACCCTCAGATCCATCTTCTGGTTGTCGTAGCCCGCCCATACTGTCTTGATGGGTTGTCTTCCACTGAGGAGCCTTGCAACTTCATCCGGATTTCCGACTGTGGCAGAGAGTCCTATTCTTTGAACCTTTGTACCCACCAGTCGCTGCAGTCGTTCAAGACCAAGACTGAGTTGGACCCCTCTCTTGCTGCCAGCCAAGTCATGGACTTCATCGACTATCACAGCAAATACTGTCCTCAGGTGGTACTGCAATCGTTTTCCAGGAAGAATCGCCTGTAGGGACTCTGGCGTAGTAATCAGTAGATTTGGCGGTCTGATAGCCTGCTTTCTTCTGGCATACTGAGTTGTATCTCCATGTCGAACATCTACAGTCAGGCCCAGATGTCCACACAGTTCCTCGATTCTCTTGAACACATCGCGATTCAATGCCCTCAGGGGTGTGACATAGATAATGTAGACCCCGAACAAGTCTCTGTCCTTGGCCATCTGCTGAAGTTTATGCAGAAGCGGAACGAGTGCTGCTTCGGTCTTTCCACCTCCCGTGGGTGCCAGAAGAAGCGCGTTCTCTTCTCCATTTAGCAAGAGAGGTATTGCTTTCTCCTGGATAGGTGTGGGCTTGACTATTCCCCTTGATTTGAGAAAAGAAACAATCTCCTTACTCAATGAAGTTGACACGCTCATCGGCAGGTCATCTTGCTCTGAAGGTGGCGACATTCATTGATTAAGATACGGATATCAGTTCTGAGAGTCACCTCAGCATCCTCGGCCTTCTTCTCTAATACACGAATAGAATGGTCAACTGGTTCATTCTGCTTCTCAAGGCTGTCTACCAGTTTTCTTACATCATCCACATTGGAGATGTGTACTATGACGTTTTCAAAAGCAGTTCTTAGAATGGACGCCATCATGGGAAACAACTTCCCGTAGACTATTCTTCCTCTTCGCCACCATATACCATGTACCCCATCGTCAGCAGAAGAGCGAATATGCCCATCGCTGTCAATAGAATGAGAAGTATTGTAATGAAAGTACCGATGGTCTGCATTGGAATCTTGTGCTCTCGGAGTTGGTACACTTATAACCATTGCTGAATATTGATGGTTGTATCATACTCAATTCTCTGTAGTACGTTCTTCATAGAACCTGTCTATGAAGGTTCCATAGATATCGACGGGCTCTGTCAAAGGGTTGACTTCATCGATGGTCATTTCAATCCCGCAGGATCCACACTTCACGGTTGCTATAGAATTATCTCGATAGAGCTCGATTTTGATGGCGGTATTACCACAGGCGGGACAAGGATATACATCTGGAATACGTTTCTGTGGTCGTCTGCGCACTTTTTGTCTTCTTCTTCTTCCCATTCTCATTCACCCTTTGCCTATTTCACACCTACCAGAGCATAAGCCCCGACAGAAATAGAACGAGCTCCCCCGCCCAGATGTTGATTTAAGCGTTTTGTTGAGTGCTCCACTCTAACCTTACGAAGCTTTCTTATTGCTGTATGCTCCGCTCGGGCTGTGATGCCCGACCTCTCAAGAAATGCTCAGTGTGTGCTCAAGATACTCGAAGCCAGGGACTCTCTGACTACCACTGAGATTCTCGAGCTTGCTAGCACAGAGCAGTACTCCGATGTCTGTACAGACTGCGCTGGCGGTGATGCATTCGTGGCTGCAGCGAATCAACTGGTAGAGAAGAAGCTGGTTACAAAGGCGTTCGGCAAGGGTGGGTACCGATGGCGGCTGGTTAGGGGCTGATTGACATGGTTGACTGGAGAAGAATAAGAGGTGATTTTCCTGCTCTTCGACGCAGAATCAACGGACGTCGAGTAGTGTATCTGGACAGTGCGTGTATGTCACTCAAACCCAGACAGGTCATCGACGCAATGAATGAGTACTATGAAATGTATCCGGCCTGCGCAGGACGAAGCATTCACAGATTCGGCGAAGAGGCCTCCAATGCATATCATGCCTCACGATGCAAGTTTGCAGACTTCTTGAATGCTAATCGACCCGAAGAGTGCATCTGGACCAGAAATGCAACAGAATCCTTGAATATCGTTGCCAGCTCAGTGAATTTGCCAAGAGGCTCCAAGATTATTACGACTTCTCTTGAACATCATAGTGGCTTGCTCCCATTTGTTGAAAGAGCAAAACGTGACGGTCTACGGTTAGAGGTCATCAACGCTCAGAAGGACGGGACCTTCGATATTGAAGACTGGAAAGGAGCCATTGACCATAGCACAAGCCTGGTGTCCATAGTACACTCATCAAATGTAACGGGCACGGTCGCGCCCATCAAGGAGATTGCTGAGCTTGCTCATGATCGAGGCGCTCTCATCATGAGTGATGACGCTCAATATGCTCCTCATCACCCTCTTGATGTGCAAGCTCTCGACGTGGATTTCTCTGCTATTTCAGTCCATAAGATGTGCGGTCCAACTGGTATGGGTGTGCTGTATGGCAAGCTTGAGCATCTTGAATCCATGAACATGTTCCTATTCGGTGGTGATACAGTTCGTGATGTTCGATTTGAGAATGGAAAGATAGTCCCAGAATACCTTCATCCTCCTGAGAAGTTCGAGGCTGGCCTACAGAACTATGCTGGTGCAATAGGAGCTGGTGTGGCAGCCGAGTATCTCCGGTCAATTGGGATGCATGAGATTGAGAAACATGAACGTTCTCTTCTGGAATCTGCACTGAAGCGGCTGCTCAAAATGGGCCATGTACACATCCTTGGAACTGATGACATCGGTCTCAAAACAGGGCTAGTCACCTTCACCGTGGACAGTGTCCCCTCCGCACATGATGTCGCCACTTTCCTGAATGATGAATTCAATATCATGGTACGCTCTGGATGGCACTGCGCTGGACCCTTCCATTATCAAATAGGCGTCGACCCAAAGATGGGAACTACACGCGCTAGCTTCTATCTGTACAACAACATCAATGATGTCAACGCCTTTCTTGAGGGGCTTGCAACTCTCATTGAGGCAAGTTCATAGGAGTTCCAGAGTCTGTACCGTAATGCGCATCGGCTACTCCTCTTCACCCAACTTCTTTCTGGATTGTTCCCTTCAGCCGCTTGATCTCTTGGATAGGATCTGCAAACTCAAAACCGTTGATGGAAATGTCCAAGGAATCTCGGAACTTCTTGATGCGTCCATCCATGGATATGTATCTACCAAGTATCTTATCGGAAGTCACACGTAGTGGTTCGTCCTCCTTCCCAGACTTGGTAACCATTTTGTATGCCTCCTCCGTCGTCATTCCCAGTAGTTTCTCACCAACATTGCCGAAGAGCGTCGCCCTTATCGAACCTGACCCGTCATCAATCGTAATCTTGTATAGCATCCGTGGCTCAGGGCTCTTGACGGGCCCACATGACTTACAGCTGTACCCCCCGTTGGTGGCTTCAAGCTTCTTGTTGCAGGTAGGGCAAGCCTGATAGATGACTCCTGTCTGCCCAATGCCTACGATTATACCACAAATCTCAACATTCTTACCCTCCGTACTGTCATCTATTTCTCCGATGAGAACTCTTGATGCTTGGGTTGGCACAGACTCAAAAGAAACCTCAGAGAGGTCTAGCTGTTTCAGTTGAGAGTCCTTGGGATTCAACTTGATCTCCGATTTGCGTCCAGCGGTGAACTCTAGACCTCCTCTGAATCCCTCTTTTGTATACCCATGAAGGACTCTGATAACATCACCCTCTTTGACCTTGGCTATCTTGTCAACATCTTCTCCCCAGAAGGCCACTCTGATTCTACTGGTCTGATCCGCAATGATCACATTTCTCACCTGTCCCTCACTGCCATCTTTCTTTGTGAAGGTCTTCGCATCGTAAACAGTCACTATCTTACCCTCGATATCGACATCCCACATGTCTGTAGTGAGCTCTCGAATGCTCTTCATGCCTAGCGGGGCAGAGACACTGGACGTCTGGGCTGGAGCCTCCACTGTCTTCATCTTGTCCTTGAGCTTTCGCTCTATCTTTGCAGCATTGCCCACATGAATCTCAGTTTCGGTTCCATCTCTGTTCGGTTTTGTATATGCTCCAGTCACTCTGATTATCTCGTTTGGTTGAGCATCCTTCATCTCCTCGGCCCTCTCATCCCAGAAAACAAGTCTTGTCGTTCCGGTATCGTCTGCAACAATCATTGACAATACCTTCCCCTCTGAATCATCCTTCTTTCTTTTGAACGTCGAGAGATTAAAGACTCGCTGAATCTTGACCTTCGTGGTGATATTGAAGAGTCTATCCTGAAGTTCACTGATTTTGGTTTCCTCTGAAGTGGGTCGGCTTTCAAAACTAATGCCCAGCTCTTCAATCTCATCGTTTTCCAATGACTGGATTGTTCCCGTCCGTCCGATGTTGAGTTCAATCGTATTACCAAGTCCCATTTTTACATAGGCTCCTCGTATCTGGACCACACTGCCTAGAGTGAGAATGTCTTCAGATATGGCTCGTGTCTTATCGTCCCAGAGGACTACTCTGATGCTGCTGGTTTCGTCGCGAAGGGCAATGCTTGCTACCTTACCCTCGGTTCCATCCGATTTCTGGAATGTCCGTATCCCGCTGATATTGTCGATAATGCCTACCAGTGCGTTGACATTCTTGGTAGATTCAGTAATATCCTCTATCCTCTGGCGTGCACTTGGGGCCATCCTATGTAGGTCCACACCTAGTTCTCTGGCCACAATCATTGCTGCAGACTCGTCATTGATGACTTCAGGGCCGAGATCTTGACGTTTCTCCTGAATCATTGTCAGGATATCATTACGTTCAAAGTCAGACCTATGTTTTAGAATCAGTTCAATCGTTTCTTCGAGAGTTAGCAAACAGGTCACCTTCCTCTATTTGCTGGTGGTGTCTAGCAATGTACCTGTCCTGTCCCAATCCTTTAAAGTAATCTACTCTTTTGCGACGAGCTGGGGGAACTTGTGTGTTCTTGAAGCGAAACACAGAATACGGTAGACACGCTATGACGAATTGTGACAAAACCCGAGCACGACCTTCCACCCCATAGTATTAGTTACGAAGAGTACTTTGATTCCTTGAATCGAGAAGTCACAGGGATATATGCTGTTGCAGAGGAGGCACGATCGAAGGGATTTGATCCTAGTGTAAAGGTTGAGATACCTCCTGCACATGATGTTGCAGCTCGTGTGGAAGCCACATTAGAGGGTCCGGTGGGGGTTGCAGTGCGGATTCGGGAACTGCAAAAGGGCAGGTCTCGAGAAGAGGTCGCATTTGCTGTGGCCAAGGAGATTGCTGAAGGAACACTTGGTAACATCACCGATCAAGAAAAGGCTGCTGAAAAGGCTGTGCGTGTTGCCTTGGCTATTCTGACAGAGAGCATAACAGCAGCTCCGCTTGAGGGCATTGCAAAGGTCAAGATTCGAGGTTCTGGGGAAGATCGATATCTTGCCTTGTATCTTGCTGGTCCAATACGTGCAGCAGGAGGAACTGAGGCTGCCATGACTGTTCTTGTTGCTGACTATGTCAGGCAGATACTAAAGCTTCCACCCCTCAAGTCCACAAAGGAAGAAACTGAACGAGCACTCGAGGAGGTGGAGCTCTACGCTCGCAATGTGCATCTTCAATATCCAGTTCACCCAGAATTGATTCTTTTTGCCGCCGAAAGGCTGCCAATCATGCTCACCGGGGAGCCAACGGAAGAGTTTGAGGTCTCAGGCGGCAGAGACTTGGAACGGATTGAAACAAACCGTGTGCGCGGAGGGTCTGTCCTTGTCTTGAGCGATGGGGTCGTCGGAAGAGCTGCAAAGCTTGCAAAAATCGTTCATGATGCTAATATTCAAGGTTGGGATTGGCTTGATGAACTGGCCTCAAGAATATCGAAGGCAACGCCCCAAGAGGATGAAAACGTAGCAGCTAAGAAACTTGAACCCAAGTACGATTACCTAGCTGATGTCATTGGCGGACGACCCGTGTTCTCTCACCCCTCTCGTGTTGGTGGGTTTCGATTGAGGTATGGCCGTTCTCGTAATACTGGTCTAGCAGGAGTAGGCATTCACCCAGCCACTATGTATGTCCTTGAGGAGTTCCTTGCCACAGGCACGCACATCCGTACTGAGCGTCCTGGGAAAGGCTCTATAGTTGCTCCTGTTGATACAATCGAGGGGCCAATTGTGCTCCTCAAGGATGGTTCTGTGATTCGATTCTGCCGTTCAGATGACGCACGAGGTCTCGAAGGAAAAATAGAACGGATCATCTTTCTAGGTGATATTCTGGTTGCACTGGGTGAGTTTCTGGAGAACAACCATCCGCTGGTTCCATCAGGATATTGCGAAGAATGGTGGTCTCATGATCTTGAACATGCGATATCTATTATCTCTAAGGAACAGCTCACGCGGAGACTTGCTGGCTCTGGTATCTCCCCTGAAAGCATTAACGAAGTTGTTGAATCTCCACTCTCTCATATTCCCACAGCACTTCAGGCATTTCATCTCTCAAGGAAATTGAAGGTGCCACTTCACCCCTACTATCTCTATAGATGGACAGTTCTCTCCTTAGAGGAAATTGTCGACCTTCGTGATTGGATGCTCAGCACGTACAAAACCGAAAAGAACGCAGAAGAAGAGAGGATAGTCCTGCCATTTGACAAACCGCATAAATTCCTTCTCGAAAGAATAGGTGTCCCGCACCGTATCATGGGAGACAAGAAGAGAATAGTGCTGATAGACGAGCCAATCACTATTCTGGCGCAGATAGGAGATAGCTCAAAGCATCCGAAAGGAAAAACAACACTTGAGTATCTGAACTCGGTGTCACAAGTGCCCCTCAGAGACAAGACCGGTTTCTCCATCGGCGCTAGGATGGGAAGGCCTGAGAAAGCTGAGGCACGGAAGATGAAGCCTCCTGTTCAAGTTCTATTTCCCGTCGGTCGGGCCAGGGGAACAGAGAGAAGAATGGAAGAGGTGGCCAAGAACGTTCAATACATCTCGACACTGGATGCCTTTGAGGAAGGCAGTTCTACACACGAGCAGATACCCGAAGCATCAGGTGTAGAGGTCGAGCTAGTATCTCGTGGATGCCCCAACTGTGGCAATAAGAACTACGAATCAAGGTGCTCCAAGTGCGGTTCTCATACTGAGATAGAGCCATGGTGTGCGCAAGAAGGATGCGGACGTCCTATCAACCCTTCAACAGGTCTGTGCCCTATGAGCCACGATATCAATATGATTCGCACTACAAGAACAGTTTCTATAGACCTGAAAGACCTTCTAGAGCGAGTCAAGGCTGAGGTTGGAGAGTTCGAGGCGCATGGAGTCCGCGGAGTCCTAGGGCTTACAAATGACAATAAGATACCTGAATATCTTGGCAAGGGGGTTCTTCGGGCAAAACATGATGTATACTGCTATAGAGATGGTACAGCTCGTTTTGATGCTACTGATGCTCCATTGACTCATTTTGTACCCAACGAAATCGGAGTGTCTATCGAGAGACTAAGAGAACTGGGATATGTGACGGACTATAATGGCGCCCCCCTTGTCTCTGAGGATCAAATCGTTGAGATAAAAGTACAAGACCTAGTAGTGTCTGAGAACTGTGCAGATTACATCCTGCGGGTCGGAAGATTCGTTGATGATTGCTTGGAGAAGATCTACGGGCTGCAGAGATACTATGGATTCAACTCACAGGAGGATGTAGTTGGACAGCTAGTCATTGGTCTTGCTCCACACACATCTGCTGGAATCATTGGCAGAATCATTGGGTTCACAACAGCTAGCGTCTGCTATGCTCACCCGTACTGGCATGCC
>Ga0153915_10001116_pt1 | contig 24714 bp, 23 predicted proteins | sample Opewatmetagenome_2_FD_107003 | JGI IMG/M metagenome (GOLD analysis project Ga0153915, IMG submission 107003) | Freshwater wetland microbial communities from Ohio, USA - Open water 3 Core 3 Depth 3 metaG | ecosystem: Environmental > Aquatic > Freshwater > Wetlands | place: USA: Ohio, Lake Erie...
AGACTACCCCATATGAGTGAAAAGTCTGGCGCAGCGAATTCATCCAGCATGCCTACCATGACTAATGGCGACCTTTACCTTTCTTTTCCATAGCATCAAGAACTCTTGCCTGTGCTATTTCCAGAGCCACTTGCCTTGGGGTGAGCTTTCGGTCCATGTAACCTCTTACTACAAGTTCAGTGTTCTTCTTGATTTTTGATTCTATCATAGTGAATGCTTCTTCTTCGGTACCGCCCTTGTACTCGACATAGGAACCAATCACTCCTCCGGCATTCGCCAGAAAGTCAGGAATGATGATCACTCCGTTTTCAAAGAGCTCTTTCTCTGCTATTGGTCTAGTTGCATTGTTTGCGCCCTCGACAATCAGTTTTGCCTTGATCGAGTGCCAAGTACCCTCATTAATCACGTCACCGACTGCGCAGGGTACAAATATGTCACAGTCAATCCCTAGAATTGCATCTCTTGGTAGCACAGTTCCTTGTTTGCAGTTCTTTACTGATGCCTGCTCACTTGTAGCATATGCATGCTTCTCAGCCTTGGCGACATTCAGGCCTTTTTCGTTGTATATTGTGCCCCAGTAGTCGTTTAGCGCAAGAATCTTGGCTCCTTTGTTCTCTAGGTACTTAGCTATCCACAGTCCAACGTTGCCAAAACCTTGAATGACAACCCTCGTATCTGCAAAATCACTGGGAAGACCAATGGACTCGCCTATCATCTCGAATGTCTTCTCGAGCGCAACTCCCATACCAAACCCTGTTGTTCCCAATTCGTGTGGAATGCCTCCTAGCTTGCTTGGTTTTCCGGTTGCCGCCTGCAAATCCCCAATTGTTTCAACAAAAGCTGCAATCTCTTTCTCGCCAACATTCATGTCAGGAGCTGCGATGTATCGCGATGGAGTTGACGGGGCAACTTTCTTGGCGAACTCTTGTATGAACCTTGTCTTACTAATATTGTAAGGATCTGCTCGAATACCTGACTTGGCGCCTCCAAAGGGAATGCCTGCTAGAGAGCACTTCCAAGTCATTGCTCTTGCTAGTCTAAAGACTTCCAAAGGAGTTACTGTTGAGGAGATTCTTATACCCCCTTTTCCAGGACCCAATGCTGTATTGTCAATGACTAGAACACCTTGCATCTGCGTAATTGGGTCGTAGACCTGTATGACCTCTTCCGGACCCCATGAGTCGAGAAAAGACGATACATTTACCTGATCTAGGGCCTGTATTACTCTCTCAGTGCTTAGGACTGCCTTGCTATCCATTACAACCATTAGTGTCACCAGTATGCGAAAAATACCAATCTAATATAAGGATTTGGCATTAGGATACAAGTTTTGTGACATTCATTTATACAAACAAATCTTTCAGCGCGAAAAGAGATGGCTGTTCTTGCTATATTTCCTGGTTCTTTATGTTCATTCATGACAGACTTGGGCTCACTCTTGCTCATCTCCCTATATACTCCCCCTCTCGCTTTATCTATCCAATGCCGTCATCCTTTTATTCGGTCTTTGCGTTTGAACGGTGATACGACGTATGAGGTGCTACATATTCTGGCACCCGCATCATTGACTATTGGAATCACCAGGATAGCATCTGAGTTTCCAAAGCCCATACAGAATGCGAGGTTGGGAGTAAGCTTGATGGATGATTTGCTGAACGACCCACTAAACGTAGAATTAATGAAGCGTGTTTGCGGAGGGGAAGGCATTGAAATCAACATAGCCGAGCTCTCCAAACTCCTTGGGAAACATCGAAACACCATCCAATCAAGGCTAGACCAACTATTTCAACATGAGATAATTGACCGTCCCTTTCATCCCTTTCCTTGGCTCCTAACTGAGTACCCCCTTCTAGTCGTCGAGAGGATAGGCCTTTCTCGGGACCCTAAGACGAATCTTTGGATTGAGCTGGACCCAAACATATGGGCGGCGTTCTTCTTCAAAGATGAAGAATACAACACACTGCTGATAGAGCTGCATAGAGATCTCTATGAGTACCAACTTTGGAAGAAGCGGGCTCTGACCGAGGACATGATCTCCGCCAAATCAGGAATGGACTATATTCCATCGGACCCCTACTATTTGAGCACGAAGGCTATACTGAAATACACCCCCAACGCATCATTCGAAGTCTTCAAGGAGAACTTCAGACAGGGCCTTCATCTCAAAGTCGGGGGATTGGAACTAGATGAAACCTCGGTAGACCTCCTTGAGGCACTCCTGTTGGGAAAGGGTATACATACCAATCCAAATAAGCTGGCGGAGCTTCTCAATGTGCATCGAAGAACAGTCCTGAGACGGCTGACGCTTCTTCTAGACGAAAAGATAATCCTCCCTCCTGTCTGCAGATTCCCTAGAATATGGACGCCACCTGAGTACTTCATAGTCATTTCTCTGTTAGAGATAATGAAGAACAAAGACAGGATTGTGAAGACGCTGTCTGAAGACCCGCACATATCATTCTTAGTGGAAGCTAACGTCGGAAGATACAATCTCTTGGCTCTCAATAGCTCCTACAGGATGAGCGACCATCTTGCATGGGAAGAAGGTTATGACCAGAGGTTCTCGGGAACTTTCGGCGCTGTCAAGAACTTCTATCTTTCTCCTGCAATGACTTTTGCTATTCATCAGCAGTACGTCGCACTAGCCTATCTAAACTCACGAGCTGACTATCTACGTGGGAGAATGCTGATGAAAACAATCAGGTAAGACTAACCATGACAGTCTTGCTGTGCTGAAGTCCTTCATCGTCTTCGCCACTGTGTTCTGGTTATTATCTTTTATCGGTTGAAAGAGGATGGCAATGTGCATGCTCATATCCCTGATGACGATGCTTACCGGCCTAGGGCCCCATCGATGATGTTTTTGGTTGTAGCCCTGTATCAACTAGACTTCTCAGATTCTGCATACTCTGCAACTCGGAAACTGTGTGGCTCTTGCTTTGAACATCATTCTATTATGCCATATATCTGTCAATGAGAACACTCTCAACACGCTCTTCTACATCGAAGAATGGCTGGTCCAGCTGATTGAAACGGAGTTGTTCAACCTGACGATAGGAGTCTCAAAGAAACAAGGAGCAGTAGTGCTTGTTGTGCTTCTTCTTGTTGTAGGCTCTCTGACGCTTGTCCTCAGGAATCCGGCGGGTATGGAAGGAATCCGTGTGGCTGTCTATAATGATACAGGAGTTCTTCAGAGCAGTGCTACAGCATTACTAAACATGTTTCTCTGGATGAATGCCGATGCAGACTACGTAAACTCCACTGAGATTCAACAGGGTGTGCTTGATGGCTACGACATTGTTGTTTTTCCTGGAGGACCTGCTTCTGACTTCTTTTCCTCTCTTGGAGTCACAGGCGGGCTTGCAGTCCTTGACTTTGTTGAAGGAGGTGGATCATACTTTGGCATATGCGGAGGTTCTGTATTAGGTACCAACTATTACCTCAGACTTTTCAATGGCTATACAGTTGGTGCTGTGAATGGCTCCGGGATCAAAATAATCCAGCTGATTGTGAATGGCAACTCGACAGGTCCAGACCTATCCAGCGAGCCCTCAACATATGGTGTCCTTTACTGGAGCTCAGGTTACTTCTATTCGAGTAATGCAACTTATATGTCCACAGTGATTCCTATCACTCTCTATCCGCAGAACAATGAGCCCAGCATGATGGTCTGTAGGTATGGCGCCGGTACAGTCTTTCTCTCATATCCACACCCAGAATATGAGGAAGACAGTGAGCGTGACGGAACTGACTATTTTGATTACTACGACGACCCTGACTCCGAATGGGGCCTTCTCATGAAAGTGTCACTATGGCTCGTTGAGGCCTCAAAATAGATATTTGTGCAGTGTGATGACAGGGGCTCCGGGATCTTGGCTCAGCTCTTGAGGTCTACGACTCTATGCTCCTTTCTGCTTCTCTCAGCGGCAAAGGCCATCAAGTGTGTTTCAAGCGTTTCATCCTGCCCTGAGAGAATCTTGCTTGGATCATTCTCGACTACTGCTGAAACAAATGCGTGAATCAGCGCATAGTCGCCTCCGCCATGGTCCGCAAGCGACGGAGGTGTTTCAGTAGAAATATCCACGACCTCGGACCTGCCCGTCAAGAACTCGTAGACTTGGATTTTGGTGCCGTTGCCGTAGATCTCCCCTCTGGTGCCGAAGATGCGGGTTTCTCTCGGCCTTGCTTTGGCAAATGCGGTCATGGTGAATGAGGCAGTTACACCACCCTCGAACTCCATGTTCACAACTTGATGGTCCACAACATCGTTGTCGCACTCGTATACGCACCTACCGTATGGCCCATCTCGGAGTGCTTTGATGACACCTGCTGATGTTACGTCTGAGGTAACGACACTCACAGGCCATCCTGTGACTCCTCGTTTGATGAAACCAAGGTAGATCCTCTTTGCCGAATAGGGGCAATCTGGTTCATAATCACACTCTAGGCAGTTACTGCCTGCAATGGCAGGCTTATTCTCCTTCTTGAAATGTGTAAGGGATCCGAACGAGGAAACTGTGACACATCTCTTACCAATGATATATCTGATCCAATCCAAGTCGTGGCAGGATTTTGTGAGCAGCATGAAGGAGGATTCTCTCTCATTTCTCCAATTGCCTCTGACAAACGAGTGTGCCTGGTGCCAGAATCCGACGGGCTCAAGGTGTTGTATACTGACAATTTCTCCGATAAGTCCAGAATCGACGATTGACTTGAGCTCCTGTGTGTATCTCGTATATCGAAGAACATGCGCTACTGCGAACATGATAGTCTTTCCTGTGACTGCCTTAACAATGTCTCGGCAGCTCTTCTCATCCGGAGCCATTGGTTTTTCAAGGAGAATATGATAGCCCCTCTTCGCGAAGGCAATGGCAGGGTCTCGATGCATCTGGTCCTGAGTCGTGATGAGTACAGCATCTGCGAATTTATCCCTCTTCGCCATGTCTTTCCAGTCCTTGAAGACATTCTCCTCGGGAATATTGTATTCGAGAGCCATCTTCTCTCGGTAGAACTCGCGTGGCTCAGCGACGCCAACGATTCGAGCTCTGTCAGGATGTTCTCTGGCGTATGATGCATAGACGAACCCTCGGTCTCCAGCACCTGCAATAATCATCTCCATAGGCTTCATTCTTTTTCCTCAGGTTCTATCATCCTACTGCACTTTGTTCGAGTTGCGTTTTAACTCTGTTCTCTTCTCTGCTATCACCAATTGAGCAAAGACTTGGTATCTCGCTATTCACGAATCAAAGTAGAATGACTAACGATAATCTACTGTTCAATCATGACTTCATCTATGCTCTATCACGCAAAGGTGAAACCTGAATCAGCTTGCCCACTTGATGGAATTTGGGAGTGATTTGATTTCATTCACAAGAATCATAGTTCTGAAGTACATAGACATTGGAGAAAAGTGGGCACTCTCAATGAGAGCTGCAGTACAGCGAAGTCTCAGAGTGAAACTGATTACCAACATAGAATCCGATCTCTTCACGGTGACAGAAAGAATGTAGAACTAGCTGCACGGCTGAATTCGGCTCAAATTGAGACCGAATCTGAGGGCTTGTTCCTCCTGAAGGGAAGGCGGAGAGTTCATAATCACTCCTGACATAGTCTATCGTGGCTAGACGAGATGGGAGCATTCGAATCAGGGTCAAATTCGGCTGATTTGCATGTCAAAGACATGTCACGCATTGCTAACGCCTCTGGTGTAACAATAGCCCTGTTGGGCCTATTAGCTCCTGTAATGATGATGTCCGCCAATTATGACGGATACGTTGATTTCGCTATCCAGGCCATTCTCTGGTCTTTCAATCTGGGGAGCTTTGGCTCTGGTTTTCAATTCATCTCTCTCTACGCGGTTTCCACGATGTTCCCTCTACTGATTTTACGAATGGTACCTGCTTATGTGATAGTAAGGTACTACCACGGGAAGACGACTAGAAAGCGAGCACTAATTGGTGTAGCGGTTGGAGACATTCTCTTTCTAGCCGAAGGTCTGCTATTCTTTGTTTTCTCATACATGTCTATGGGTTCATTCCTCCTTGTTCCTCTTCCATTTGAGATGCTAGCTGGCCTCCTTGTTTTGTGGAGATTTCCTATTCCTGAACCAACAAGGCCTTGGGAGGGCTCCGACGAGACAAAACCTTGGTGGGAGAAGGAATCGAGTGAGAAGACTGCTTCTTCCGATGCCAATGATGACAAGAATAGACTGTGGTAGCAGTTACAAGTATCATGATAATGGAACTCGTTGAGGAGCTTGATAGTGCGTGAATCTTCTAGGTTTGACCTTCAATACACCAGTCACCGCAGAGTAATTTCTTACTTCGCTCGGGAACGAGGTAATTTCAGCCCGAATTATCATTGATGACAACTGATTCGAGTCTGATGGATGCGAGCCGATTGTGTTTTTGGATGGTGCCATAGTTCATGCCACCTAAAGGATTCTCAGTCAACCTCATAAGAATACAAGAAACATCTACATCTATGCAGCTTCCTGCTCGACGAGCTTACCATGTGATATATGATACTTCTCTATATGAGTCGATTAGGTATGCTGCAGAGAATGACTGGACTGGCATTGTTCCAGACATTGGCGTCCCATTATTCTCGCCTGAGAGAATTACATCCGAGGAGAGAGTACGTCTGCGGGAGTTATCAAGAGATCTCTCCATTGAGTGGGGATTTCATGCACCCGGCGATGATGTAAACCTCATGTCGACGTATCCTCCAATCAGAACTGGAGTCATCTCGTACTTCAAGCAAATAATCAATCTGGCCAGAGAGCTCAGTACAGGCCCCACCAATCTAGTTGTGCATCCTGGAATCCTCCCGAGCTTCGAAAAGTCGGGGAATCAGCCATCAGATAGTTTCAGTCAGCAATACCATTCTGTCTATGCTCAAGTCCTGCGCGAGAATCTCTCCGAGCTTCTTGCACATGCTCGTCCGCATGTTCGTCTGGTGATTGAGAACGTCTATTGGACACCACTTGTTCGCGAAGTGATTGAACATCTAATACCTCAGGGTCTGAAGCTTTGTCTTGATATACCCAAACTCTACGGTTTTGACCTGAAGCTGAGAGAGTCTGACTGGAGTCTATTCCAGAGATACAAGGGCTCAATCGAGGTTGTCCATATTCATGACATCATTCCGCAGATTGGAAGCCATCAGGTTGTAGGAAATGGGCTTATCGACTTCCAAGAAACATTGAGTTTTCTCAGCAAACTACCAACAAAACCCCAGTATGTGTTTGAAGTCAGGCCTCGAGAGGAGGCACATAGAAGTCTGATGGGAATTGGCGAGATCATGAGGATTTTCGGTTATGACTTGTAGCTTCTCTAGGATCAGACGTACTCCAATGAAGGATAGCACGACAAATACGACTACTCCGATCACCAGCAGGACTGCTGCTGCCGTGATTTCCCAGTTTATACCTTGACACCTCTCGTATGGGATCGTGCTCTCAGAACATTCCTGATTTCTATGAAAGCATCCAATGTCTCTCTATTCAGGACTCGGTTCCCACGTCGGGTTCGTTTTGATGGCATGTGTTTCGCAGGCGTTCTTCCAAAGGCTCTCATCTCTCCGAGAATGAAGTCACGTAATTCCTCGTGGAACGTGATGCCCTCGATTCTCTCCTCAGATGCATCTGAGGTCAGTCTTTGAATAAGGAGTGCAGCAAGTCCGGTTGCTTGTGCCACCGTTGAACCACCCGCGGTTTCTATCAACACTGTTCCAATTCGGAACAGTCTGTCGAACGGCCCCCTGCGTGTCCGCACATTGACCACGGTGCGGAATGGCAAATGCCTCTTTGTGATGTTGATGATGCCCTTACGTGAGTAAATCTCTGGGATTGCATCACCCGACCAACCTATTGCTGAATACTCGATACTCTTCACATAGACGAATGAGTAGATTGAGCCAAGGGCAAAGAAGACTGCTGCAGCTATGATGTAGATCAGGCTTGCTGTCTCCCAGCCGATAATGGTCAGGATCTCTAGTGGTTCAAATGCTGCAAGGGCAATCTCCAAAAACCAAGGGCTGTCAAGTCCAATGAAGAGCACTCGTATTGCGAGCCAGATGAATGCAATAACAGTTCCTACTTTAAGCATCTTCTTGTACAGGAATGCATTGCTTGGCCTGAACACTCTACCACTAGTGATGGGTTCAATTGGCGGTCTTATGAGTCGTTCCTCATCCTGAGTCATAGGGTACACGCTTCACTTTCTTTCTTCTCTCAATAGGTCCCGAATCTCTCGCAAGACCAGCAGAATCTCATCCTCAAGGTTGTCTTCTGTTCTTTGAACTGCTTCTTCCTCAGGTAGTACAACTTCAGTTCCTGTCACATAGGGGTCCTTGAACCTCCGCAACTCTCTCAGAATGAAGTCTCTCAGTTCTTCATAAAATGTGATACCCTCAAGTTTCTCCTCTGCGGCTTGCGTTGTTCCGGAAAATCCTGCTGTTTCAATCTCCACTGAACCTATACTGAATAGCCTGTCAAAGAGACCGGCTCTGCTTGCGATATTCGTAATCGTTCTAAACGGAACATGTTTCCTTGTTATGTTGATGATTCCTTTCTTTACGAATATCTCTGGCATTGCTTCTCCTGAACGGGCAATCACCGAGTACTCGATGGACCTCAGATAGATGGGGATAATGATGAGTGCGGGAATCAACCAGATTGCTGTAATGACCCAATACCAGATATTCAGAGTCAGCCACCAATACTGGTAGAAGAACTCCGAGGTCGCGTTCGACCCTGTTATCCAGTCGGTAAGCCAGAGTGCTACGGAAATAGATCCAACGATAATCACCCAGAGCATCACCGCAGTGAAGACTCCCACGAACCACATCTTATTTCTGAATGCTCTCGAAGGCTTGAACACCTTACCACTTGACACATTCTCCATTGGGGGCCTGATTACCTTTCCTTCGTCTGCCATCTCTATCTCTCCTCTCTACCTGTTTTTCTGTCGATGCGTTCCAACACATCTCTAATCTCATGCAGTGTCATCAGTATCTCGTCGTCCAGACTTTCATGCAGTCTAGGAACAGGTTCATCTCGAGGCAAGACGACTTCCGTGCCCGTGACATAAGGGTCTCTGAATCTTCTTAGTTCCTGCAAGATGAAATCTCTGACCTCCTCGTAGAAGGTTATTCCCTCCAGCTTCTCTTCAGGTCCTGTTTGGCCGCCTGGACCACCTGAGTATCCGGCCGTCTGAATCTCGACAGTGCCAATCCCAAACAATCTATCGACAGGACCTGCTCGCGAACTGATATTCGTAATTGTCCTGAATGGAACATGTTTCTTGGTCACGTTGATGAGGCCCTTGCGGACATAGATCTCTGGCATTACCATTCCTGACTTCGAGATGACACTGTACTCAATTCTTCGTATGTAGAGTGGAATGGCCACCATAATGGGCAGCCACCAGAAGAGAAGCGCGATTGCGTACCAGAAGTTGAGCATGGGGAACACATCATAGAAAACAGCAAAGAAGGTCGCCCAGGTTCCACTATTGTCCATCATGTTGAAAAAAGCCCCCAATATGAGTATTCCATTGGCCACTAGCCAGAACCATATTGCAAGAAAGCTGTATTCGGACCATTCCTTGTAGTAGAATCTGGTGTCTGGTCTGAATACTCTCCCACTTGTTACATCTTCCATTGGTGGTCTAATGATACGTCCTTCTTCGTTTCCCATTTTTCCTAACCTCGCCTTTTCTACTTACAACTTGGTCCTAAGAATCTCTCGGATATCGCGAATAGCCTTCAGAATCTCGTCATCCAGAGAGCCCTCAATCCTTGGGACTACATCGTTTTGTGGAACGGGTATCTCAGTGCCTGTTGCATAGGGTTCTCTGAATCTCCTGAGCTCAGCCAAGACAAATCGCGTGAGTGTTTCGTAGGCCTTAATGCCCTCAAGCTTTTCCTCGGGTCCAGTCTGACCACCGGGGCCGCCTGAGTAGCCAGCTGTCTGAATCTCAACATTGCCGATTCCGAATAGTCTGTCAATTATGCCTGCTCTCGAGGAGATGTTCGTTATGGTTCTGAATGGAACGTGTTTCTTAGTCACGTTGATGATTCCCTTACGACAGTAAATCTCTGGGGATGCCTCTCCTGTTTCAGAAATCACTGAATACTCTATCGAGCTAATGTAGATTGGTATTGCTACCATGGCGGGAATCAGCCAAGCAAGCTCTGCAACAATGGTCCAATAGTTCACGATGCCCAACCATTGAGTGATAAAGAGTGTATGACTCCATCCCTCATCCAATGATACCAGAAATGATATACCGTAGACAGATCCAATGACCATGAACCAGGTCATGGTGGCTGCCAACGCTGCACTGAACCAGTACTTATTTTGCAAGGCCTTTGACGGCCTGAACGTCTTTCCGCTGGTTATACCCTCAATTGCTGGAAAATATCCAGCTGCTACTTCCTCGTTCAAACTCATTCACCTTCTTGTGTTTCTCTCTGATAGCGAGGAAGTTGTTTCGCTCCAAGCTTGCCGAAGATTCTGATAGACTGTTGAGTCATATACATCTCTTCTTCCTTAGGGTTCAGAGTGAGATTGTATTCCTTTAGGATTGTATCGAGAGTCTCTCTGCATTCCTCGAGTTTTGGACACTGCTTTCCATCAGTCTGAGCTAGGGGGTCATATGGTGTTCCATCACAGAGCTTTCCGCCATAGTTGGTATGCTCATACCAAATGATCACACCCAGTCCAAGAGTAAAGACAATGTACACATTTGTGTTCGCCTGGTAGTCAAAGCCTGTGAGGATGCCCTTCTCTCCGTTGACATTCTCGATATCCAGTCGATGACTGTTTGCATGCTGCTTGAGGCTATCCTCGATCTTTGACTTGGCTCTAGTAAGAACCCTGGAAACATAGGCTGAGCTTGTGAACTGCATCCTGCTAATCTTCTCTTTCTCCTTCTCTGCCTCTTTTGGATTGCTGATTCTGCTATCAATTTCCTTGGCAAGGATACTAAAGATATAGTCAGGAATGTGCTTGGGCTTCTCATACTCACTGAAGATATCAGATGTGGGCTTACCGTGATGGTATTCCCACCAGACCACTGCTTCATGAGTCGAGAGTAGTCCCATAGTGTTCTTCCTCGCATCACGCGCAATTTAACCCTTTCTGGTCAAACTTTACTGCGCTGTGGTAAACATTTATATGCGAATGAATATAAATCTTTACCATCGTGCTGTAAACATTTACAGCTCACGAGATGATAACGATGGCACGAAACGGAACGGTAATTCGAACTGAAGGTCTGAGCAAGAGCTTTGGCTCTGTTCAGGCTGTTAGAGATTTGAACCTAGAGGTTTCCTCAGGCAGCAGATTCGGTTTCCTCGGCCCAAACGGAGCTGGGAAGACGACCACGGTAAGAGTGTTGTCAGGTCTCTTGAAGCAGACTAGCGGCAATGCCACAGTCTGCGGTTTTGATGTGAACACTCAACGAGATGCAATCAAGGCTGCGACGGGTCTACTTCCAGAGTCACCTGGGCTCTACTCAAAGCTGTCTGCCGTGGAATTCCTAGAGTTCATAGGAGCACTTCACGGTCGGAATGGGGAGGCTCTGAATAGACGCATTGACAGTCTGCTTTCCATTCTTGGATTGGAAGGTCGACAGAACGATTTACTTGAGTCCTATTCCTCAGGTATGAAGCAGAAGGTGCTTGTTGCATCAACACTTCTTCACGAGCCAAGGCTAGTCTTTCTTGACGAACCCACCTCTCGACTGGATCCTGCCGCAAGCGCACTAGTGAAAGACCTGATCCTAGTTCTTGCAGAAGAAACAGAAACTAGCTTCTTCATCTGCACGCATCAGACCTCATTTGCAGAGGATGTGTGTGATGTGATTGGAATTCTCAACGCGGGTCAGCTTGTAGCCCATGATTCACCTGCTGGGATTATCGAGAATCTGAACGTTAGTGACTTGGAAGAAGCTTATCTGAAGATTGTTGGCGGTCATGTCGACAAAGCAGCCCTACTTGCCTGGAGGTAGGGTCAGTGACGCGGCGCTGGTTTGCCATTGCAAAGGCTGAGTTCTTGGTGTTGTCATCAGGCATTAGGTCGCATAGGAAGGCGTACGTGGGATTCATCACAGCCTTGGCATTCATCTGGGCTTTGATCGGTGCCCCTATACTGATAGGGGGCATTATCGAAATGATTCTTCCCCTCGATTCTTTGAAACCGCTCCTACAATTGATCTTTCCCGGACTTATGCGAACAGTGGTACTATTCATTTGGATGCTGCTGCTATTGTTCCCTCTGTCGTTCGCCCTTCAGGAGATCAAGATTGGTCAGTGGGAAATCTTCCTTTCAAGCAATGTCCGCACCAGGGAGATCATGGCTGGGACATTCCTGGGAAAGATTCCGCTCTTTGGACTGATTGTGGTTTTCCTAGCGCCTCTCCTAATCGCGCCACTTGCACTGGCCTTCGAGGTGAATATCCTTGGACAGACTCTCATCTACGGCGTAATCATAGTTATGGCTCTCGGGACGATATGGCTCTCGAACTTCATCGCAAGTGCTGTTCAGGCAAGACTTGGAGACTCATCGAGAGGGAATGATATGGCCAAGGCCTTAGCAATGGTCATAGGCATAATTGTCATCATCCCAATGTATGGCCTGATGTTCTTCCTCCCTGCAATGTCTGAGATAATGGGTATGAACGCATTTCTTGTGTTGCCCTCAACGTGGTTTGCAGACACCATGAGCTGGCTTGCTGTCACATTCAATGGTGTCGGAATCAGCGATCTAGTTGTCTATGATGCCATGCTCCAGTTAGACCTGCTGACATCATCACTCCTAATGGGTGGTTTTGTTCTAGCGACCGTTGGTGCGGCACTAGTCGCGGCTGACAGGATATTCACAATTGATGCAGGAGCACGGACTGAGGTCATCACCACAATAGGAAAGGAGAACGTATTCTTCTGTGGATTGAGAAGAATCTGTCCTGGCTCATTCGGTTCACTGATGGTCACGAACTTCAAGGACTTCTTCCGCAAGGCACAGAATCTATCGAAGGTCTTCTACGGGATTGTCTTGGCCACAATATTACCTGTCATCATGACATCTATTAACGTTGAGTATGGACAACTTAGTGAGATATTCTTCATGATCATCATGATGCTGTCACTGGTTGGTTCTTTTCCATTTGCAGGCGTTGGATTCCTTGAGAGCAAGAATCAGCTCTGGATTATCCAAGGTGCACCATCTGGAGGGCGCAGGTTTGTCAGGAGCAGGATTGCAGCCCAAGTTCTCATATGCATTCCACTCGCGCTAGTCCCACCAATAGTGATGTCCTTCTTCATTCGGATGACGCTGTGGGAGCTGCTGATGGTTCTGGGATTTGGGTGCATGGCAGTACTTGGAGCTATGTTTATCGCCACAGGTGTGACCGCTCTCAATCCGAACTACGAGGACACCAAGTCTCCAGCGCATCAGGCGAATATGATGGCATCAGTACTCCTCTCAGAGTTCTCCATCATGGGTGGTCTTTTGTGTTGGCTTATCTTTACATTGGTGTTCAACATCGACCTAATGGGAGTCATGGTGGGCCTCTTTGGTCCCGGCAACTTCATGTATGGCATAACCTTCATAGGATTGGTTATCGAGTGGATGATAGGAGGACTTCTTGTCTGGGCAGGGATGCGAAGCCTCTCCAGGCCCGACTCATGAAACAGCACAGCAATCGAAGACCTGATGGGGTCCATCAGGCTTCGTTTCATTTGACGCAATGTATGACCATGTTTCTGCTCTCTTTTCTCTCAAATGGACTTCTCACATAGTCCGAGAAGAATTCCGTATTCTCAAAACCTGTTTCAATCAAGGCATCATTCATCAGGTCATACTTCAGATTCAATACCTTCTGTGTAGACACCTCTGATGTCCACTCTCCCTCGTTGCTCTTGAAGACAGACATAATCAGTGTCGATGAATCTGGATAGTCCGTGTGCTCGAATTGCCTTGAAAAGGTCACCTCTGTTCCGTCGCTCAATTTGCCGGTCTTCATCGGAAAACTGCGAAAACCAGTCCAATGAATTTCCTCAAAGTTCAACACTTGCGCAACAAACGAGCCGCCATCATTTAGCAATTCATAGAGTGTCTTCACAACACCTCTTACGGATTCAAGACTATTCAACAGGGCGAGGGAGTTGCCAAGACAGATGACCAGATCAAATGAACCCTCGACAACGCGGTCAACATCGACCATGTCTGCGATGATGAATTCCGGCTCAACGCCACTTGATTCTGCATGTTTTTGGGCAGCCTGTATCATGGTTCTACTCATATCGAGACCAATGACCTCCGCCCCATGTCCCGCCAGCGAAACAGAATGACGCCCGCTTCCGCATGCCATATCTAATACCCTTTTCCCCTTTGGACTGTCTAGTAGTGATAGAAGAAATGGTATTTCTTGGCTGAGTCGAATTTTCCAATCTATTGTATTGTCATAAGCCAACGAGATGTCGTCAAAAGTGCTCATTATAGAGTTCCAGTACATGTGTATCCCTAAAAGGTATTCGGGCTGACAGCCGCCACATCTCCAGTGAGCAGCCGCTGGAAAGACTACTGATTAACGGAATCAATCTCACTCGGAGTGAAAAGTACACGACCCTCCATACCTCCTGCTACGTTGATTGTCTGACCACTGACATGGCCCGCAAGTTTGTCCGATGCTAGAAAGAGGATTACGCCAGCAATATCCTGCGGAACCGCAGTCTTCCGCATAGGAATCGTCTGTAGTATTCTCGTCACCTTGTCCTTGTCAGCGAGCTCTTTCTCAGCCATTGGCGTAAGAGTCCATCCTGGGTTGACTAGGTTCACCCGTCCATTGCGAGCGAGATGAACTATCTCATTCTTCAGACTCATGAGCAAACCATGCATGCCTGCCTTTGTAGTGGAGTAGTCAGAGAACCATGCTTCTCCGAAATATCCTGCAGTGGATCCAATCATAATCAGTGATGCATGTTCGCCCCTGAACTTCTCGAGGTTTGCAAAGAAGTATTTTGCACAGAGGAACGTGCCAGTGAGGTTTACTGAGAGTGTCTTCTCCCACTGTTTCAGGGTCATATCTTGAACCGCTTTCTCCTCTGCAATCGATATGCCTGCATTAGCCACAAGCACGTCGACCCGTCCGAACGTCTGATTGGCAGTGTCAAACAGCTCCTTTACATCAGACTCTTTTGTCTGGTCTGTCCTTACCATCAGGAATTGATCTGGCCAAGAGTCCTTCAGAGTCTGAAGATTTCGTTTTGAATAGTTGTATGTGCCAGTGACCCTTGCACCCTCCGCCAGGAATAGCTTGGTAGTTTCCATACCAATCCCGCCGGAAGCTCCCGTGATTACTATATGCTTTTTCGAGAGTCCTGTGTCCATGATATTCCCTCTCTTGTTACTGACTATGTGACACACTATTAGTTCCATTTCAATTAGATGATGAGGACGTTCATTCGGTCGAGCTAGCTTTCCAAAGGATCTTGTGATATCGTTCCACAAGCACCTCTGGCCAGCTGCCGACAGACCTGAGCAGGAGGTCCGCAGTCAACCCAACGTCCTTGTCAATGGCAAGCTCCTTGAGATTCGCACACTGAAAGAGTGGCGATAGATCAATACGTTTCAGTCTATTATTCTCCAGATTCACTTCTTCAAGATTCGGGCATGAGCTGAGAGGGCCTAAATCCATTTCTTGAAGACGATTGTGATTCAATCTGATTGATTTCAGTTTCTTGCCGGCTTTCTCAAGGGCTGAGAGGTCGATTTCAGCAAGGGCGTTATTTCGTAAACAGAGGCATTCGAGGTTTTCACACCAGATAATCGGAAGTAGATCGACTGAGGCTATGTTCCTCAAGTCCAAGTTGATTGTTGTTTCATCCGATCTGAACCTTGCCGTCTTTTCGAGGCCGGTAGCTGTTTCATACCTGATGAATATCTCGGATACCACTATCACGTTCCTCCCATGCTACTCGGGTCGCACTTGCCCATGGAATGCCTCCATAAAAAGGAATAGCCTTCATCTCAATCATACTTTAGCCAATACTTGTACGAGTGGCTCAAGTCCGATGGACTCTCAGCATCGCTTGAGAATCGGACCCTCTAAATAGGAGTCTTTGGCCCAATTGCCTTGCACTACAAGGAGGAACACGAAGATATGGTCGGTTCTGGTCATCCATCGACTTTCTCGGTCGTAGCTCGGGACCCCTCCAATGGCGATTTTGGAGTCATAGTCCAGTCCAAGTTCCCAGCCGTGGGTTCTGTTGTTCCATGGGCTAGGGCAGAGGCTGGAGCTGTTGCAACACAGGCTTGGGCTAACGTGTCCTATGGCCCAAGAGGATTAGATCTTCTCACGGCAGGTAAGAGTGCTTCTCAGACTCTGAGAAGCATGTTGAAGGATGATGCAGGTGCACAGCATCGACAAGTCGGTATCGTAGACCGAAAAGGTCGTGTTGTTGCACACACCGGCAAGGAGTGTATGAGTTGGGCTGGCCATCTTGTCGGAAAAGGCTTCACCTGTCAGGGCAACATCTTGGCTGGCGAAGATGTGGTAGCCAATATGGCCAGTGCATATGAAACGACTGACGGTGATATAATCGACAAGCTCTTTGCTGCGCTCAACGCAGGACAGTCTGCTGGAGGGGATCGTCGGGGGATGCAGTCTGCTGCAATACTTGTTGTACGAAAAGAGGGTGGCTATGAGGGTGGAAATGATCGGTACGTCGACGTTCGCGTTGATGAACATCCTAGCCCCATCAAAGAGCTTGAGCGCATTTTCAAGATATACGACATGACGCTTCTCAGCAGGGAAGAACCGAGCAACCTGCGAAGGATTGAGGGAGACCTCTCCATCAGGATTCAGCATGCTCTCGTATCGTTAGGATACTTAGATGCACTCAGTAACGAAGTATTCCCTGAACGGGCTAAGGCAGCTCTTGCTGAATGGATTAACACAAATAACTTCGAAAACAAGGCACGCAATGATGGTACTATCTGGCAGAGTGTGATAGACTATCTTTTTCGAGATTCGGAGAGAAAAAAGCCGTAGTCTATCTTGTACAATGCGCCGTAAGTAGGAGAGTTAAGTGTAGTTGCATATTTCGTGTTCGAGAGGATATGAGGTTGAGAACTGAAGCTATGTTTCGTGTGATTTCACACCTTGCTCTCTTATTGACTGGGGCCTTGGCGATTGTCGGCGTCTTTGAATCCAGTCTACTTGTAGTGGTTTCCGCTGCAGTATTGATGATTCTGTTGATAATAGCCACCCAACTGGGTGCACGAATGAAGTGCAGAGATGTGTGGGCTCTCTATGACGAATCGGTGCTGTCTCAGCGGAACAGTCTAGTCTGGTATGTGAGCAATGCCATGCATGGTTTTAATCCAATCTCATACCAGCTCGTCCTCGCAGAAACGTTTTACGATGAGGGAAGAACACTGCACACTGAACTTGCAAAGCTGGCGGCAATTGCAGAAGAAGAAGCAAGAACCGACATTGCGGCTGAGATTCAAAATCAGTTGGAGGAATGGGAGGTCGTCTTGAACCAATTACGAAATCGCATCGATGAGCTTGACGTGAAACATAGACTCTAGGATTGAAGCCTCTATACAAGTCTATACATATTACGACCTGGCATCATGCCAGAATACGCATTCTCTAAAAGGAGTCACATCATAGCGTAGCATTGTTCAATCTGATTGATTTGTGGGTGCGACAACGTGAGCAGAGTACATGGACATATAGTCCGAGTCGATTGGTCCCTGTGCTATGGTTGTGAGAAGTGTGTCTTGGCTTGTCCAACGGATGTATTCGTAACGAGCAGAGATACAGCAGGAAATTCCGTTGTTGACCCGATTCGGGAATCAGATTGTATTTTGTGCCTTGTCTGCGAGATTGTCTGTCCTGTTGAAGCCATCGCTGTTGAACGCGAAGGTGGCTCGGAGGATACATTACAGTCTTTGTTGCAAGGTACCGGAGAAACGGAATGAGAGGTCAGGATGATGTTCGAAGAGCTTCTTAGTGATGCAGAGAAGAAAATCAGGGATGAGGTTCGTGCTTTTGTGCGTGACAAAGTAGACCGTGAATTAATCATTGCTATGGACAGCAAGAAGAAGGAATACCCATACGAGTTCATAAAGGTTGCAGCAAAAGAGAATCTTCTCGGCTTACGCTTCCCCAAGAAATACGGAGGAAGAGGACTTGGCTGGGTGTCAGAGATGGTCGCACTTGAAGAGATTGGTGTCCTAGGTATTGCACTTGGTTGTGCGTTCTCTCTTCCCAGTATTATTGGAGAATCTATCAACAAGCATGGTACTCCAATTCAGAAGCAAGAATATCTCCTTCCTACGCTCCAAGGGAAGAAGATCTGCGGAGAAGGACTCACTGAGCCTCGGGGCGGATCGGACTTCTTTGGCACGAACACAACTGCTGTGAAGAAGGGTGATATGTTCGTAATCAATGGTGAGAAGAGATTCGTGGCTGGTGGCGTCGGTGCTGACTACTTTCTCATATACGCAAAGACTGACTTCACCGCAAAACCACATGAGTCATTGAGTGCCTTCATAGTGGACAGAGACATGGGCGTGAAGGTTGAGGAGGAGTACGAGCTCCTGGGTTGTCGTGGGATGGGAGCAGCCAGAATTGTGATGAAGAATGTCGAGGTACCTGAATCCAACATTGTTGGAAACTTGAATGATGCCAATGCAGTCTTCAATACGATGATGGTGCCTGAACGGCTCACCTCGGCTGCTGGGCCTATTGGCATGGGACGTGCCTGCCTTGAGATTGCCGTAAGATATGCAGACAAACGAGAGGCATTCGGTCGACCAATCAAGAGCTATGAGGGCATCAGTTTCAAAGTTGCTGACTGCATGACTCAGCTCGATGCAGCAAGGGGTCTGGTGTACAGGGCTGCAAAGAAAGCTGACACGGGAGAGTGGTGCAGAAAGGAGGTCTCACAGGCGAAAGTATTCGCGACAGAAGCCGGCTTCAATGCTGTTCACGAGGCGATGCAGATGCTAGGCGGAATTGGATATACTGATGTCTACCCTATTGAACGACTCTATCGAGATGCGCGTCTTGCGACAATCTGGACTGGCAGTAATGAGGTACAACGGCTAATCATTCAGAATGAGATCTTCAAGGAGATTCTCTCAGAGGACCGCTCCGACAAGCGAGACGTTGAGCTTGACACTCCTGGTGCTCACAAGACCAAGGAGAAAGTCTATACTGAGGACCCGCGAAAGCACTATCCAAAGTAACGTGATATGTCAGCAAAGCATAGATTCAAATACTAACTATAGTTAACAAGTATAGAGGAGCAAGTCATCTTACAATCAGCTAAGCCGCTCCGACTTACAACAGCAAGGTGAGGAAGAAGAATGAGTAATTTTGTTTGTCCGAAATGTGGTGCCAGAGTATCGGTGCCAGTTCATTGTGGGAGAGAGATGCACATCGAAGGAAATCAGCTTGTGTGCTGGATGGGCCCTGCCTGTGGTCATCAGAATATCCCTACCCATTGCGGAACATCTATGAAGTTGAAGTAATAGAGAGAGGAGCATATGGGATGACCTTTCATGATTCTAGAGGAGATTATGAAACGACATAGTGGCCGGGTGTTTGCTGACAGACCGGTATCAGATGAGATGCTCAATTCCATACTGGAAGCGGGTCGATGGGCTCCTTCTTGCTCGAACACACAAGCCTGGAACTTCGTAGTTATGCGCGACAAGAAAGCCCTTGCTGAGGTCCATGAAGCACTGAGCCGGGGCAACGCGTATGCAAAGGCTGCTCCTGTGATGATCATTGTTGCTGCAAAGGAAGATGGAGGATGCCCCATGCATGAACTCCCATACTTTGCGATGGATGTCGGCCTTGCAGTCCAAAACATGCTCCTTCAGGCAGTACATCTTGGATTGATGGGACATCCAACTGCTGGGTGGGATGAAGCCATGCTTAAGGAGATCACAGGAATACCCAAAGAATATCGAATTACCACTGTTGTCTTCTTTGGGTATGAAGGAGATATCACGCTCTTGGATGAGGAAGCCCGCGCTAAAGCAAGTAGACCACGTACGCGGCGTCCACTATCTGAGATTGTGCATTGGAACAAATGGTAAGAGAAGGAAGTCGATTGAGTGTATATTCGATTTATCGAGTCCGAAAGACTTAATGTTCCGAAGCTGAACAATACAAATGAGGAGAGTACCTGATGCAGCCAATCAATACCTTGGAAATCTCAACTGTGATTCTTCCCAGCATTCTTCTTGGAGTTATGCTTGGGTATTCCATAGGTACGATGAGAAGTTATGGAATTGCTCGAAGAGCTGCACTCGTTCTCATACTCAGCATCATTAGCGGTGTGATTCTGCTCATTCCGCTTGCCTACGTCGTCCCAATCTCGACATTTACGGTCTTGTTGTCTTCTCTCTCAGTCCTAGGTGGAGCGATTCTCGGATTATTCTATAATTGGACTCCTCCTGTGGAGCCTGTACGCAAGAGCCACATCATATATGAAACGGATGACGACGAGGAGTTCGATAGAGAGATCAAGGAGTCGCTGGGTGGAAAGCAGTGACCGAGAAGAGTTGCATACAGTGGCAGACTATTTCTCTCAATAAGAGTTAAAGGGAGTAGTTCGTGATGTTTTCCAGTCTGCGGCTCTTGGAGGTCTAGTGATTGCAGAGAACGCTACCACACTTTCTTGTTGTCTTTACCATAACCTGTCTTCTATGGACTATGGTTCTTATGCCTGTCAACGCTGCCCCCCCTGTCGGATGGAGTGGGGATTCAAGTCTATCATTTCTGCTTGAGGTCAACGGAGTGAACGCCGCTGAGTCTGATGCTGCAAATCCAATTCCAATAGATGTTTCCTCTGACCTTTCAATCGAACTTCAAATCTATACTGGCACAAACTTGACAGTACAGTCTGGTAGGTTCACGATGTCCTACCTTTCGATTCCGATTATCAATCAACTATTCGACCTAAGCGTGTATGGCGAAATCCCTGAGAACTACACGGCAAGCATTCTCAACGCATCAATCCCACTGGCTAGCCTCATGAGCGTCGGAAACCTCAGTCTGATTTCAGGAACAATCACAGGTGCCTTCTCCTTTGTATATTCAAACTCAACCTCACCTAGTGTGAACGGAACGGTTAGCGAGGACTTTGTTCTTCGGCTGGGGCCCACGGGCACTGCTGCCATTCTGTCAGTGAGCGGGCTCATTACGGTTGGTTTCACAGTGATGTCTGTGTTCACTCTGATCATGTCCTTGGACGAGTTCCAGCAGGGAATCATGGCGGCCCGCAAGATGCGCGGTGCGACGCGAGGTTCTGATGTTGGTATATTCCCACGGCCAGTCGTGCTTCGCCGAATGCCAAAGAAAGGCGGTGAGAAGATTGACAAGAATGAACTTGTATCAAGAGTCAGTAAGGCTGCCGGAAGTTCTTGGGATAACAAACGATGCCCGAAGTGCGGGAAGAAATGGCCAAAGAACTCACCTACATGCTCCAAGTGTGGCATTGACACGGGAAATGCGATCACCTTCTTCTCACAGGATATAGCAGAGTATGCTCCAAAGGCACTGAACATGATTAAACCAAAGTCAAAGGTCACAGTCGGTCAGCTTGGAAAGAGGCTTCACTTGAAGCCCGACAAGGCTGGAGCTCTATCCGGTGCCCTCGTAGATATGGGTGTGCTCCAGACGAAGTCCGTTAAGGTCCCTCTCAAAAAGGTGGCATTCTCTGGCATGACCCTGGCTGGAGTCTATTGGTCATGGATGCAGATTATTGGCGGAGCCACGCCTGACTGGGCCACAATCCTCTTGACCACTACTGCTGGTCTTGTTGTGTCCGTACTGATAGGCTATTTCATGAACTTCTTGGCTCGTGTGCCCAAACTCGGTTATGATTGATAATGACGTCGAGAGTCAGCTCGAGGCTTCTCTCAATGGCCAGTTCATCTCAATACATATAATATACCGGTGATTCATCATATCATACCTGTAAGGATTATACATGCAAAAGGAAATGGAAGATGGATGGACCAACGAGCGAAGTATCAGAGTCACTGGGAGAACTCTGAGGTACTTGTGAATGTCCCCTTCAGTGCCGCTGGTGTTGGCACAACAGTTGTCTTAACGTCAAAATTCACCGGAAGAATCATGCTCATGGATGTGGGGGATGGCGCTGTCCGAGACCTCCTTGACTCAACTGGAACCACTAGTTTTGTTTTCGACATCGATCTTATCGCTATCACTCACGGGCACTTTGATCATGTTGGGGGTCTTCACACTCTCCTTGGATTCATGAGAATGCTGGGGCGAAAAGAGCCTCTCAATATTCTCATTCCCACTCACTGCGTAGAGGCAATCAGGATCATCAAGGGTTTCCGTGACTGCTATCCTGAAAGCCTTCCGTTCAAGATTTGGTATCATGAAACATCTCAGGGGTCTGAGTTCGATACCGACTTCTTCAAAGTCAAATCCTTCGGAGTCGAGCACTTTGGAACGGAATGCAACACCGAAAACGAGGTTCTCATGCCTGCGCTGGGGTTCAGAGTCCAAGTCGGAGAGTCTATCGTAGCATATTCCGGCGATACAAGGGTCTGCAGTGGTGTTGAGATGGCTGTGACCAATGCTGACCTTGCAATTTTGGAGGCCACACATCCAGTCACCCCAGACACTGGAGCGCGCGTTCATCTATCTGTCGAAGAAGCCACAGAACTCGGTGAGCTGGCAAGGGCTTACATTCTAATTCATCGGATTCCTGAAACTGATAATTCATGAGAAGGACCATCTTGGTCTTCGCAAAGGACAAACTGAATGACCCAGAGCACCATCATCCCGAATGATGCTGAAACCGATACTGCTGCTAGCCAAGACAGACTACCGCTCCAAGATGGCTGACACGACAAATAGTGCTTGTGCCCCAGTTCAAACCTAGGAACTTGGCTCAAGAACTGCTTTGACACGTAGGATACCTGCACCGATCCTTTCCTGCTTAGTGATTCTGAACTTGCCAAGCACACCAGTGTTCTCAACATGCGGTCCTCCACAGAGTTCCATGCTGAATCCTGGCACGGTATACACAGAGACTACCTCGCCATAGTTCTCCTTGAAGAACGCTAATGCTCCTTGCTTTATCGCATCATCATAGGGCATGAAGGTATGTTCCATTGCAACCCCCTTTGCTATCACATCATTGACCATGTTCTCGACTTGTTCAATTTCCTCAGTGGTCATCTTTCTTTGAAATGTGAAGTCGAACCTGAGCCGTTCTTGAGTGATATTACTACCATTCTGCTGAACGGATTCTCCTAGCACTCTTCTGAGCGCCGCTTGCAGCAGATGAGTGGCGGTATGGAGTCTGGTGATCTCATCACTGTGATCTGCAAGGCCACCCTTGAATTTTCCCTCGGTTGCTGTTCTAGATGTTTCTCGGTGTTCCTCGAACTGTCTGCGAAACTCGTTCATGTCAATGACGCTTCCGCGTTCTTCTGCCAGCTCTTTTGTCATCTCAAGGGGTAGCCCAAAGCTTGTGAACAGAAGGAATGCGTCGCTTCCTGTTACTTTCCCGTTCTCTGCGAACATTCTGTCAAACTTACGAAGTGCCTTGCCCAAGGTTCTTCTGAACTTCGCTTCTTCTCCGGTCAGATTTTCCATGATGAATTGGCGATTTCTCACAACCTCATCATAGATTTTCTCAAACATGCGTATGACAATCTCTGCCAACTCATTCATGAATCCGGGGGCTATTTCAAGTCGGTCCGCAATATGTATCGCCTTTCTAAGCAGGCGTCTGACAATGTATCCCTGTTCGACATTAGAGGGTGCTATATGCCTATCATCTGCCATGATCATGACTGCAGATTTCACATGATCAGCAACTACCCGTATCAAGACACTGTCGGTATCGGAGAAGGTATCTCTCTTTGATAGTTCTTTGATTCTCCTAATGAGGGGCACAAAGGCCTCAGTATCATAGACCGTTGGCACTCCCTCAAGCATCGCCACAGTACGTTCGATACCCATACCCGTGTCCACGTTTCGTCTATCAAGGAGTCTATAGGTCCCATCTTCGACTTTGTTGTACTGCATGAAGACATCATTCCATACCTCGACATAATGTCCACAATGACAGCCTGGTTTACATTCCGGGCCGCACTTGGAGATTTCATCTACTTCGATGAACATCTCGGTACAGGGTCCACAGGGACCAGTCATACCTGCGGGTCCCCACCAATTGTCAGTCTTTGGTAGGTAATAGATGCGCTCGTTGGGTGTGCCCATGCTCTTCCATACTGCGGCTGACTCTTCATCACGTTCTGCATCGTCGTCGCCAGCAAAGACGGTCACGGACAATTTCTTTGGGTCGATTCCTAGCCATTTCTTTGATGTTAGGAACTCATAGCTCCAAGTGATTGCTTCCTTCTTCCAGTAGTCCCCCAGACTCCAGTTACCGAGCATCTCGAAGAAAGTGAGATGTACTGTGTCACCTACGTCATCTATGTCAGTAGTACGCACACATTTCTGGCAGTTCGCCAGTTTCTTTCCTGCGGGGTGAGGCTGACCAAGAAGATATGGAACAAGCGGATGCATACCTGCAGTCGTGAAGAGTACAGTCGGATCATTCTCTGGTATTAGCGAAGCAGAACCTATGACTGTGTGGCCCTTTTGTTTAAAGAACTCGAGGTAGATTCTTCTC
>Ga0153915_10001117_pt1 | contig 24691 bp, 49 predicted proteins | sample Opewatmetagenome_2_FD_107003 | JGI IMG/M metagenome (GOLD analysis project Ga0153915, IMG submission 107003) | Freshwater wetland microbial communities from Ohio, USA - Open water 3 Core 3 Depth 3 metaG | ecosystem: Environmental > Aquatic > Freshwater > Wetlands | place: USA: Ohio, Lake Erie...
ATTTAGAATTAAAGCTATTAAATCATTTTCTAATGTTACTAAAGGTGATTTAGGTGGCTTTGTAGAGAGTGAACATAATCTTAGCCATTTTGATACCTGCTGGATCTCTCATGATGCTATAGTTTCTGGTTATGCTCTAGTCTGTGATAGTGCTCAAGTCTTTGGAGAGGCTATAGTCTCTGGTAGTGCTAGAGTCTCTGATAGTGCTCAAGTATATGGTGATGCTCTAGTCTATGGTAATGCTAAAATCTATGGTAGTGCTCGAGTCTATGATAATGCTAGAGTCTCTGGTTATGCTATAATCTCTGATTTTGCTCGAGTCTCTGGTAGTGCTCAAGTCTCTGGTAGTGCTTGTATATATTCAGGAAATATCCAATATACTAATGACTATATGACTATCGGACCAATAGGATCACGAAATGGTTATACTACATTTTTTAAAGATGAAGATAAAATAATGGTTTCGTGTGGCTGTTTTCGAGGAACTATAAAAGAATTTAAACAAAAAGTTAAAGAAACTCATCAAGATAATAAATTTGCTAAACAATATTTTAAAGCCATAGAATTGTTTAAAATTTAATTGATTTTTCTTTTTCCATTAATTATATTACTATCATGATTTAAAAAATTACTTTAATCAAGGATTTTATTATGATATTTAATATTTTAACTTATCTTTCTTTGGTATATTCTTTTGAATTAGGATATGAGAATTCTGGTTTTAAACTTTGGGAAAATTATAGATATGCCGATGAATCAGGAACTTACTTCATTGATGATTATATAAGTAGTCGATTTGATATTTCGTTGAATATAGGAACAGCTTATGTTGGTGGAGGAATATATGTTCCAGCTAAGATGGAAGGAAGAGTTTTTCAAGTTAGTCAATATAATCCAAACTTTGATGATTATAATTTTAATTTTGGAATAAAAACTGAGCATTTTGATATTGGTTATATTTATCATTGTGTTCATCCTATTATGACTTATTTGGATGATCGGGCTATTAAAAGTAAAACTGAAGGATCATATTATAAAGTGTTTATAAAGTTTACTGATACTTGGAAATTTAAATAAAGGATTTAAAATGGTAGTTTATTACTTTGAATATATAGAATATGATGAATCTCAAGTTATAAATTCAAAGATAGTTCTAAAGCTAAAAGCCTGTAGTAAATGTCCAAAACTTTATAATTCATTATCTGATTGTACTTTTCAAACTAAAACGGTATTGGCTGGAGAAATTAGTGAATTAAACAAATTGCTGGAATGGATTTCTAACCCAGTAATTGAAGGATTCCGTCTTAAAAATTCTGGAAATTATTTAATTGAAATAGATCAAATAAAGGATATTGAACTTTTAGTAAGAGAAAAGTTCAATTCGGTTGAATGGAATCAAGTGTTTGAAATATTAGACTTATATAAAGTAAACTATGAAAAGAAATATTATGTTTGGGTTGAAGGAACTATCAAAATTTAATAAAATATTATGATCAAAGCCAAAATATATTTAGTTCCTTGTTGTGGTTGCAAAAGAGTATATTTGTTCAATGATTTAATTTGGTTTAATAATTCTCCAGTTTGTGAGTGTTGTTTAGTTCTAAGAACTAACAAAATAAATTTGAATAAAAATAATTTAATGAACTTTGATTAATTTTTAAAAGGAATATAATCGTGCCTATGTTATTTAAAATCATCACATTATCATTGTTTTTCTTTACCTCAATAACTCTTACGTTTATAGAATTAAATCAAGAAAATTATTTACAACGAATTTGTACATTTGTTTTTGAAATGGCCATGATATATTTAATTGCTATATTATTTTCAAAATAAACTAAACATCTAAGGAGATTCACATGATAAAAATTATAGTTGATTTAACTGAATGTGTAAATGATCTTAAAAATCAGATATTTAATGTAAATGTAAACCAAATATTTGAATATTTCCGCGATTTGAATATTCCATTAAGTTTGCAACTATATAATTATAAAATAGGTAAGATTATCTTTGATTATGGTTATTATATTGATAAAGATACTATAAGAGTTCATCATTTCTTTAATAATGATAAATCTAGACTACTTATTATTGAGGAGGTTTTATGAATTTAACCGATTTGGTATTTTCAAAACCATTAACTCCTTTGGAAAGAACCATAGCAGAAATAAAATTAATAAGAAAACTGCAAAATGAATCTGGCCCTAATACACCATTCCTATATAAAATTACAGAAATAGTTAATGATAACTTCCACTACACAGAACCAGTTAAAGTTATGATAGCTGGTCAATATAGTCAAAATGGTTGGAATTTTTATACAGTTAAAAATAAAAATAGATTTTATAATCTAAGAGAAAAAGATATTTCACCAATATTATGAAACTAAAACAGATTAGTAGTTCTTGCAACATTAACAAATTTTATGTTTTTATAATAAAAGATTGCTTTTCTTATTTCCATTAATTATATTACTATTATGATTTATGAATAATAACATTTTTCAAAGGATGATTAAAAATGGAAAAGAAATATGAACTAATACCTTCTGATAAAGCAGGATTGTATAGAATTAAAGCTTTAAAAGATTTTGCAGATGTCAAAGTTGGTGATATTGGTGGTTATGTCTCTGGTGAACATAATCTGAGTCATGATGATACCTGCTGGATTTATCATAATGCTCAAGTCTATGATAATGCTAGAGTCTCTGGTCATGCTCTAGTCTATGGTAATGCTTTAGTTTATAGTAATGCTCAAGTCTATGGTAGTGCTCAAGTCTATGATAGTGCTCGAGTCTATGATAATGCTCGAGTCTCTGATTATGCTAGAGTCTCTGGCAATGCTCGTATATATTCAGGAACTATTAAATCTACTAATGACTATATGACTATCGGACCAATCGGCTCAAGAGATGCTTTTACTACATTTTTCAAAGATGAAGATAAAATAATGGTTTCTTGTGGATGTTTTAATGGAACTATACAAGAATTTGAAACTCAAGTAAAAGAAATTCATCAAGATAATAAATTTGCTAAACAATATTTATCTGCTATTTTGTGTTGTAAAACTCGTATTTAAATTGCTTTTCCTATTTCCATAATCTATATTACTATCATGATGAAATTATAACATTTTTCAAAGGATTAAAGAACATGGAAAAGCAGTATAAGACTATAAAGATTGTAAATTTGAAGATGGTTAGAGAATCTTCATTGAAATATGAAGCTATTAGTGGAAAAACTGATGTTTTAGCAATAGCAAAGACTATATTTGAGAATTCTGCTATTGAAAAAGTATTAATAATTGGTGTAGATAATCATAATTCTCCAGTAATTATTCATATTAATAATGGTGGTATAAACCAGTGTATGGTTTATCCTTCTACAATTTTTAAATTATTATTATTAAGTAATAGTGCTAGTTTTATAATTTGTCATAATCATCCTGGTGATAGTATGACTATAAGTAATGAAGATTGGAAAATAACTAAGCAATTATTTTCTATGGGAAAACTTATGGAAATTCCTTTGTTAGATCATGTAATATTTAATTCCGATTTTACTAAATCAGTTTCACTTAGACAAAATCACGAATGGCATTTAATGGGTTAGTCTAAAAGTTTAAAATCCTCTATTTTGTTGACATACACTATGAAATCAATTATATTACTATTGATGCACAATTAACATTTTCAAAGGATAATGAATATGTCAGAAAAGAAATATGAGCTAATACCTTCTGATAAAACAGGATTGTATAGAATTAAAGCTTTAAAAGATTTTGCTAATGTTAAAGTTGGTGATATTGGAGGTTATGTCTCTGGTGAACATAATCTTAGCCATAATGATTTCTGCTGGATTTATAATGATGCTCAAGTCTATGATAATGCTATAGTCTCTGACGATGCTCAAGTCTATGATTCTGCTATAGTCTCTGGTAGTGCTATAGTCTCTGATAGTGCTCAAGTATATGGTGATGCTCAAATCTCTGATAATGCTATAGTCTATGGTCATGCTCAAGTCTCTGGTAGTGCTCAAGTCTCTGGTTATGCTCTAGTCTCTGGTCGTGCTCAAGTCTATGGTAGTGCTATAGTCTTTGGTAGTGCTATAGTCTTTGGTAGTGCTATAGTCTCTGATTATGCTAGAGTCTATGGTAGAGTCTATGGTAATGCTCAAGTTTCTGGTCATGCTCAAGTCTTTGGTCGGACAAGAATATATTCAGGAACTATCAAAAAATCTTCCGACTATATGTTAATAGGGCCAATCGGCTCGCGAGATGATTTTACTACATTTTTTAAAGCTGAAGATAAAATAATGGTTTCCTGTGGCTGTTATAAAGGAACTATTCAAGAATTTGAACAAAAAGTTAAAGAAACTCATAAAGATACTATTTTTGCTCACCAATATTTAAATGCTATTTTGTGTTGTAAAACTCGTATTTAAATTGCTTTTCATATTTCCATTAATTATATTATTATCATGATTTAAGAATAATAACATTTTCAAAGGATTTAGTATGAACTTAGATAATTTATGTTTTGAAGTTACAAGAAAATGTAATATGACTTGTGGACATTGCCTTAGAGGTGAAGCTCAAAATAAATCTATTTCAAAATCTGTAATTGATAAAACCCTTGAAAATGTAACTCGTATTAATTCAATTACCTTTACTGGTGGCGAACCTACATTAGCAATTCCTCAGATAAAATATATAGTTGACCAAATAATCAGCAAGAATATTTTGGTTGACCGGTTCTTTGTTGCAACTAATGGAAAAATAGCTTCAAAAGAATTAGTTGATATATTATGGAAATTTTGGGTTTATATTAATGAGAGCATTGATGAGAGCATTGATGAGAGCATTGATGACAATTATAGTTGTTTAACTATATCAAAAGATGATTTTCATAATTATGAAATTGGAAATGATTGGCTTGAAGCAGAATCCTTATATAAAGCTTTTGTTTTTTATGATGATAAATGTAAATCAGAAACTCCAAAAATATTAATAAATGAAGGAAGAGCTATAGAATCTGGTTATGAATGTAAAGACAAAGAAAAAGTTACTAAAGTTTATATGATTGAAGAAGATGAATATATTGAAAGTATGGTTTATATCAATGTTAAAGGTGATGTTATTTTGAGTTGTGATTATTCTTATGAAACTCAAAATAAAGAAAAAATTGGAAACGTTCTTACAAATAGTCTTTGGAATATTTATCTACAGAAGTTTAATGAGGAAATTTAATAAAAGGACTAATTTATGTCAGAAAAGAAGTATGAACTAATCCCTTCAGATATAGAGGGTTTCTTTAGAGTTAAAGCTTTAAAAGATTTTTCTTATGTTAAAGTTGGTGATATCGGTGGCTTTGTATCTGGTGAACATAATCTTAGCCATGATGATACCTGTTGGATTTATCATGATGCTCAAGTCTCTGGTAATGCTCGAGTCTCTGGTAATGCTCGAGTCTCTGGTAATGCTAATATCTCTAATTTTGCTCGAGTCTCTGGTTATGCTAATATCTCTAATTTTGCTCAAGTCTCTGGTAATGCTCGAGTCTATGATTCTGCTAATATCTCTAATTTTGCTCAAGTCTCTGGTAATGCTCGAGTCTATGATTCTGCTAATATCTCTAATTTTGCTCAAGTCTCTGGCAATGCTATAGTCTCTGGTCGTGCTATAGTCTCTGGTAGTGCTCAAATATATTCAGGAAATATACAAGATACTACCGACTATATGACTATCGGACCAATCGGCTCAAGAAATGGTTATACTACATTTTTTAAAGATAAAGATAAAATAATGGTTTCATGTGGCTGTTTTCGAGGAACTATACAAGAATTTGAACAAAAAGTTAAAGAAACCCATCAAAATAATTTGCAATTCAAAGATTCTTATTTATCTGTTTGTATAACAGCAAAAATAATGATTAAATGATTTTATTGTAAAACCTCTTTAAATTGGTTATAATTTGTGCATAATTTTTATCATATATAGTATTGCGTTTATAATTTTATCATGATTTGAACTGGTTATTATTAGTTTAAATTAATATTCCTACATTTTTACTTATGAATTAAATAATAATTGACAAACACTATGTAATCAATTATATTATTATCATGATTTGAACAATTAACATTTTTTAAAGGATTGTTTTATGAGAATAAGATTAAAGAAGCTTGAAGAATTCTTAAAAAGTTGTCCAGAAGATTATAATCCAGATAAAAAACTTATAATGCACATGTTAAAGGGAAATCTTGAGTTTGAAAATTCAACTCCTTTTGAAGGTGTTAATATAATAACCATAGATGATTGTAGATTTACAATTCCTGATGGAAGCTATGAAATTATTCCTGAACCATTTAATAAAGGTCAAAAAGTTTTGGTTTGGATGGGTGATGATGATATTAAACAAAGACGTTATTATTCACACTTTGAAAATGGCTTTCATTATTGCTTTTATGAAGGAAGAACTGAATGGTCTTCTAATTCGGCGGAAATACCTAACCGCGATAAAATCTGCGAATGGTGTCATTGCGAAGCTTGGGAAGAGGAATAATTATGAAAACTGAAGAAAAAATAATTCATATTGAAACTGATAATATTAAGTTTGAAGTTCATTCAGATCCAAAAATGTATTCAGTTTCAGAAAGATTTATTTATGATACTATTCAAAAAGCTATAGAAAGGTTTCAAGGAGCTTATATAGCAAACATGGTTCATAAGGACAAAAATGAATGATAAAAGCTATTATTCTTAGTTTAAAAGATGAAGATTGGACTTTGGTTGGTTTACCAACCAAAGATTTAACAGCTATAATAGAAATAATTAAAGTTAGAGATATTCTTGCATTTGAACCTCAACCATTTATTGAAAATGATTCAATTTACTTTAATGATAATAGAAGTGAGTTTATTCCTTTTTATAAAGCTATAATAGATAAAACTACTAAAGATATTTCACTTTTTGAATTAAAATATAAAACTTATTGTAGGTTAGGTTTTTAAGGAGATCATTTTGAAATCATTTAACTACGAAATATTCATACCTATTATTAGTTCTGAAAAATATTCAAATATGAAAAACTCTATTTGTTTAATTTATGGAAATTTAGAAGGAACTTTTCTAGCTAATAGATTAGCAAAAATGATTCGAAAAGTAAAAGATGATAATATAACTCATTTAAGAATAGCAGAAATAGGAAACTTAAAAGAAGAATTATCATTTGAAAAAGTTAGAAATGATAGTTTTGGAGCTTCAATAGAACAAACTTTTACATTTTATGATTATTATCATAATATTAATAAAACTTTCAAAATAGGTTTTAATTATGGTCATTAAATAATATTCAAAGAACTAATAATGTGAAAGTAAGTACTTCGCACACTGAAGAAAAATATAGGTTAGGTCAATATTATGTTTTACTTAAATAAGATTAAAGGAGTTTTAAATGTATTTATTTGTAGTTATAGGTTTTGTCATATTTGCGTCAACGTTATTGTTTGTACTTTTAATAAGTAGTAATGATACTATAAAAGACGTAATTCAAAACTTCATTACCTTGTTTATTCCATTATTACTATTTGGTGAACTTATAGGACTACTTATTTCTTGTAATATTCCATATAATACGGTAAATATTTCTAAAGATAAAATACAAGTTAATAAATATGAACTAATAAAAATTAATCAAAATGATAACATTCAAGAATATTATAATATTTACACTACAAAAATAACACCTATTGACACTATATTGGAACTAAAATCATGTTTAAAACAAAATGTCACTATTAAACCTTCTACTGATACAAATGAATATTTTGAATCTTTTACCTCAGTTTGGGATAAAATAGATCTTCAATTTTATTATTCTACAAAAGAATATACGTGTGATTCTGTAGTTTTATATATTAAACCCTATAATAAAGGAGAAAACCATGAAAATACGTTTAAAAACAATTAATGAATTTCTTAAATATTGGCCAACTGATATTAAAATTGATAAACGGCTTATTGCATTAGTTATTGATGGAAAAGATATAGAAGCTGAAGTAAAATATAATCATGAATCACATTCGTGTGCAATTTATATAGATGATCATATTATCTTTTTACCATCAAAAACTTATTTTGTAACAAAAAATACAAATTTCAAAAAAGATCAAAAAGTTTTGGTTTGGGATTCTGGTGATTCAGTTAAAATAAAAAGATATTATTCCCACTATTCTAATGGTTTACATTATTGCTTTGATGGTGGTGCTACTTCTTGGAGTTCGGGATCAAAAAAACGCCCGGTAAATTCCGGTGAACTATCAATGTCAAAATATGTTTTTTGTTGGGAATATTGTGAAGCTTATGAAGATGATTCTGAGAATGATAGTTGTAAATGAAAAATAATTTGACAAACACTATTTCATAATCTATATTACTATCATGATTTGAACAATTAACATTTTCAAAGGATGATTAAAATGAAAAAGCTATTAGTATTTACTGTCCTTGTTCTCGCAATTGGTTGTTCTAACAATCCTGTAGTTCCCGATAGATTATCTAATCAAACCATTAATATTGATTCTAACGATACTTTAGTGCTATCTAATGTAGATACTCTAACTATTAATACAGATTCTTTAGTTTATATCTCTGTTAAAGGTAATATCGGTGATACTCTAACTATTAATTGTATCACTGGTAAATATGCCTTATCTACTTTTGGTGGTGGGTGGTATATCCAAAATGTCGGTATTCTTAATTATATTTTCACTAATCTGGGTTGGTATCTATTATGAAAGATTCAGCTGGAATGTTACTTTGGCTTGGTATGTTTGAAGATGACTATTTTATTCTTGATGAAGCTAATGACGTAAGTTATGAATTATTTGCTGATTCTGAGTTCCCTTGTGGTTATTTTGTTTTATCTTGCTAAGTAAAACTAGAAACTTTTAAAAGAATAATATTAAAGGAGTTTATAATGAATTATGAAATTGTAATCGAAGTTAATAAAATTCCAGATAAGTCTATAGTAAGAAAACTTACTGGTACTTTTGAATATACTTTATGTCATGGATTTCCGTGCACTGTATATGACTCTTCTGGAGATTTAGTGAATGTTTTGTCAAATGATGAGAGTTTTTCAAAAATATATTTCCTTGTAAAAAATTCTAATACGTTACCTTCTTCATGCACAATGATTTCTGCAACCGATAAACTTATTTGGATTGTTAGTGCACAAGATTTACTAAACCTTTTAAACCAAGATGAAAGTGATTAAATTATGAATAAAAACTTAAATAAGTGGCATAAGATATTTGCTTGGATTCCTATATGGTATTATGGTGAGTTTTATTGGTTGTGTAAAGTCTGGAGACTACGTCATTATTCAATACTTAATGAAAGTTGGTTCATATATTATCCTGCTGATAATCGAGTGCCATCACAAGCGGCTAAAGATTGTCATTATAAATTTGAATCGTGGCTTGGATGTGGAATAAGTAGTGTGTGGGGACCTCGTACAGAATTAAAATATCATCCTGAAAATCCTGAAATAATAATTGACAAACTGAACCTTTTAAAACAAGATGTGAATGATTAAATTATGAATAAACTATGTAAGAATTGTGTATATTACGTAAAACCATACAAATTCTTATTCAAAGAAATATTTCGTGCTAAGTGCACATTTCAAAATAAAATAAATGTAGTTAGTGGTAAACCTATTTCTAAGTTTTGTAGTGATGAACGATGTTCTGACACATTTTTAGATTCGTGTGGAAAGTCTGGCCGGTTCTATAAAGAAAAAGATGAAACTCCAAGATTGTTAGAAGTTTTCTAACAAATATATGATCTATGAAATAAAACTTGCTTTTCTTATTTTCATAATCTATATTATTATCATGATTTGAACAATTAACAACATATTCAAAGGAAAGTTTTAATATGAGTAATGAAAATATTAAAATAATCGAAAATATTATATCTTTATGTGAGTCTGCAAAAATTAGAGTTGAATATACAAGCCTTCCGGATGATTTTGTTATGGAAGAGTTAAAAACATCAATTTTAGGTTTATTGGACGAAGTTAAACTTAATACTTCAATCATGAAATTTGCTAAAGAACAGTTTGATTCAATGATTAACCCAAATAAGGTGGCTTTTTGTAAATTATTGATTGAAAAATTTAAAGTTGGTGAAAAAAGATACGTTTCATTAAGTCAAGCTGTCCATATCTATAATGCCTTAAATCTTATGACTGCACAAAAGCAAAAATAATTTGACAAACACTAATCCATAATCTATATTACTATCATGATTTGAACAATTAATAACATTTTACAAAGGATGATTTATAAATGATAATCGTTAAAGTTGTTAATAAAGAACGAAAAGATGTTTTTGGTAACATTGGTTATATATTTCATGGAAGAAGTTCTTCACTTCGTGGTTATGAAGAAACCGTTGAAGTTATGTTTATTAATTCAGATACTCGCCAAGTATTCTCAAAATATGAAATAGAAATAGCTTTTGGTGTTGAGTGGAAAGATATTCCTAAATGTGAAGATCCTACATGTTATAGCAAGTGCATGTTATTTGTATGATTAATTAAAACATTTTTCAAAGGATTAAAAATGATTTGTACTTTCTGCCAAAAAGAGTTTGACAAAATTGAAGGTGATTTAGAAAATACTCCATTATACCAAGATATTGTACAAAGTGGTTGTTGTGGTTATGATTGTCATTTTCATTATAAACAATTACTAATTCCAAAAAAGAAAATAGTTTCCGAGTTGGTTTATAATAGAATTGGTGAACCAGGTAAAGAAATTGATTACTTTACTATCAAATTTCCAGAAGAGTTGAAGGTTCATGTCTCAGTTAATAATTTCTGCTACATTACAGATAATTTCTACACAAAAGTAAAAAAAGATCTGGCTGAATTAAAAAGCCAACATCAGTTTGATTCAATGATCGGAATGGAATACGTTGAAAATGAACGAAAAGAATATATTACCGATTTCCTTCAAGAACAAAGTTTCCTTCAAACATTAACTGATCTTTGGGATAATAAAAATTTCATGTTGTTTCAACATCTATTTAGTTCAGTCGATAATTTTGGAAAAGTTAATGAAGTGTTTGGTGATTATGAATATCACTACCTATCGGAATATATGGATCTTTATGTAGATTTTACTCAAGTAAGAAGCGTTTCGGATATTGAACTCCATTTTTTCAAAGGATTAAAAAAATGAGTCTTCGATATACACATGATTGTTCAAACTGTCATTATTTGGGACAATATTTAAACTATGATTTATATTTTTGCCCAAATAATGATGATAACACTACAATTGTTTGTAGGTATGGAGATTCTGTTGGAGATTATAATTCAGGTTTAGATATTTCTTTTACCAAAATCTTGAAAGAAATGAAAAATGAAACCTGCGATTCGAATTATGATAAGTATGATGTTGCATTAAAACTTGCTTATAAAAATGAAAAATTTAAGATCGAAATTAACAAGTATATTGAAAAATATACGAGTTATTTAACCAAAACAGAAAAAGATTACTTAATCGGAGTTCTTAATAAATCATGAAAATAATAAACCTAACTCCTCATACCATCAATTATTATGTCGATGGTGTATTTTATAAATCTTTTGAACCTTCTGGATTGATTGCAAAAGTAAATGAATTCACAATTATGTGTGGAGTTGTTGATGATCTAAGAATGGTTGGTAAAAGATATTCTGAAGTAGAAGGATTACCCATACCATCAAAATATAATGAAGAACCTAAAATGTACATCGTCAGTGATATAGTTAAGGCCGCTGTAAATTATAGAAACGATGTTATTGCTCCAGATACTGGTTCTGGTGCGGTTAAAAATGAACAAGGACATATTATAGGAATTTCTCAGTTCATTTGGGCATAATATCAATTATTGAAAATTTTTATAGATAGTATTGCATTTATAATTTTATCGTGATTTGAACTGGTTATTATTAGTTTAAATCAATCTTTTCAAAGGTAATCAACATGGAATTCAAATTAACAAAAAAGCCAATAGGTGAAAAAAACCCAAAAAATGGTCGCTACGAAAAATGGTCGTTTCAGATATGCGGCGTAGAAATCGCCACACTTTCAAAAAGCACAAGTGTTGTATGCAGCTGTAATGGCAGACTAATTACTCAACCACAAACTACCTACGGCTTTTACTGGCGTACATCAAACCTCGAAAACATTTTCTTTACAAGTTTCTTGGCCTGCAGTTCAAGCTCACTACCAAGGTCTACTCCTGACTTATGGAACGAACATAGCGCTCTTTACCCTATGTCTAAACTTGATGTCATAAAACGTTTAAACGAAGTCTTAACAAAAAAAGGTTTGACTGATAAAGTTATTTAATTCTTTCTTTGGTAGTCAAAAATATTTAAAACAAGTTTACTATTGACATCCGCCCTAACAAATATTATATTACTATCATGATTTGAACAATTAACATTTTCAAAGGATGAAATAGATATAGCTTTTGGCGTTGAGTGGAAAGATATTCCTAAATGTGACGATTCTACATGTATTGGTGAGTGTATGTTATTTGTATGATTAATTAAAACATTTTTCAAAGGAAAATACATGAGTTCTAATAAAGAAAATTCAGTCCTTAATAATAATCTCAAAAAAATAGTAGAAGAATATTCTGGTTACAAAGTTCAAAAAATATTAATTATTCCTGATCCGCAAGTTCCTAATTCCTATTCCATCAAAACAAGTCGCCAATTCAATAAATCTAAAGAATTATACGATTGGTTCTTTGTAAATTATAATCCTAAAACTCTTATAGTCCAAATTCACCTTCTAGCCTCCATTCCTAATTAAAAACTGTTGCATTTGCAACAGTTCTAGTCCTTTAGTGTTGCATTTGCAACAGTTACCAATTCGTTCTAATTTAATTCGTTTATACTGCTATCTATATTACAAGTTCTATTAAATACTAGTTTTATTACGAAATATGCAGTGCTTTATCAATATATTAAGAACTATTTCCCTTTTTTTAATCCTCATATCTTATACTATAATCACTATTATATTACTTAAATCATTAGTGTTTCTTAGTGTAGTCTAGTGATCTTTAGTGTTAAGTTTTGTATTTGAGTGATCTTTAGTGTAGTCTAGTAATCACTAGTGTAGTCTAGTAATCACTAGTGTAGTCTAGTAATCACTAGTGTAGTCTAGTTCATTTAAACCCACCAACTAAACTATTAGTTCAAACTAGCGAACTACACTCAGAACTACACTCATAAACTATAGAACTCAACCACAAACTACGACTAACGACTGAGACTATAGAACTAAGCGCTCACCCATTAAATAAGGGTAAACTAGTTATAACTAGTTATAACTAGTTATAATTTACAAAGGGTAGTAAGTATAAGGGGACTAATTTAAACTGGATATATAACTACGTAGAACTAGTGTAGGCTAGTGATATAGGGTATATGCTTATACCACAATACGGTATAGATTGACAATACGGATGTGGATAACTCGAAAACTTAATTTTTCAACTCGCGGGAGAAAATTAAAAACTGCCAATAAAACTAGCACTTGGTTTTAGGAAGAAAAAATGTGGATAACTTTTAGAACTAATATAACTAAAGAAGAAAATGCACAATAACAATGGTTATGTTAATATGCATCACTAATGTTAATAACCAAAGAATGAATACAATATTAAGTAAAAGGTTTAGAAAACGGGAATTTTCATAAAAAATAAGAGGTAAGAACTAATCTTTAGAAATAGGTGTATTGCAAAACTAGCTCCAAGTAAAAGATGAGATAGTAGTGAATACAATATTAAGTAAAAAAAATTGACAAGGACTAAGAAAAGAATTATATTAATAGAAATGATGATTTTAATTTAAACAAAGGAATTTTAAAATGGATATATTTAAAAAAGATGTAATAGAGGCTATGATAAACAGTTGGTTTACAACTAATGATACTGATAGAACAAAAGAAAATATAATAGATAGTAGAATATTATTTTTCAAAGAATATGAAAATTATGGACTAGGTAGTATACTCGATAAAATGGATTTAGTAGATGTACATACGCAAATATATTGGATAGATTTATTAAAATATTTAAGGGACAATTTAGTTCCTATAGATTTAGAGGATTTAGAGTTTCGAATACCTCAACATAACTTTGAAAATATATTTACGATGCAATTATGGTTTATAAAGACTTTTAATATGGCGAAAAATTATAAAGGTAAAATAGAAACTGATGGTAAAACATTTTCGAAGTATGTTTATTTAAAGAACTACTTCGAAAGAAATATAAATGAAGATTTTGAGAATGCCCGAATGGTTTGTGTTTTATTATTCAAACAATGTGAATATCACCAGATTTTTAAAATAATGCGGGACTACTATGGTTGGTATATTGAGAGAAGATAATTAATAAAAGACAATATTCAAAGGAGTTTTATATGAATGAAGTAAACCAAAAAGAAAAACAGAAGATTATGAAAATGACTATATTGGAACTACAACAATATAAGACTGAAATTTTAACAAAGATATTAGAGTTTAAAGATTCTCCAATGAATTTAAAATATTATAGTCGAATTTTGAACTTTTGTAATAACTGGATTCTTATAAAAGAACTATATCAAAAATAAACTACTCTTATAGTTTGGAACACCAAATAAAGTTTTCGTTTACTATTGGCAGATTTTTGAAAATACACTAAAACCCTAATAAAATTGATGGTTGTAGTTTTCTGGTTTAAAGACTATGAAACTACAAGACTATAAGAGTTGTTTAATTTGTGAAGTTTCAAAAGAGCACTAGTGTTTGGACTAGAAGCTAAGGTTGCGGGTTCGAGACCATTTATTTTATTTGACAAACGCTTCAGCAAATACTATATTATTAGTATGATTGATTCATTAACATATTCAAAGGATAATTAAATGATAAGTGCAAATGATCTTAGAGAACTACAATCAGCTATTATTAATCGTATTGATGATCCTATTGAAACTAAACTAAACGATATACAAGAAAATCTACTAAGAATTAATAATCCAAAAACCAGGAAATTTAGATATTTTTGTGATAATGTAACCAAAGAAGAATTGGATACAATAATTTTTACTTTGGAAAATGAATTTGGTTATAAAGTAGAATTGATTGATCTGAGTTATTGTAATTGTAATTATATTGAATTAAGTTGGTGAAATAAGACTAGAAACTACGAGACTACAAATATTTGAAGAAAATTTTATAACGGGTTGTTTATAATGAGATATAAGACTAAAATTGTTTTGATTTGGTTAATTGGAATAATTTTTTGTTTGGTTGTTACTGGGATACATTGTTGGATATGGTTTAGATAAAAACATTTGACAAAGACTAATTCATAATCTATATTATTAGTATGATTGATTATTACATATTCAAAGGATAATAAGATGAACCGATGGACAGTAACCGCAACAGATGATAAGAAGATTATCAAAGAGACTTGTTTTGATCTTGAGGAGAGTGTTTGTAGATTTATAAGTAAAGGCTATAGGATTATTGGAGTAACTAAGATACAATAACCAAAGGAACTGAATATGTCAATAAAGATTGAAAAGTTTATTTGTAAGTGTTATATATGCAAGAAGACTATCATTTTAAATGATGGTAGTAAGGATCATATTTGGACTGAGTTACCAAATGGAACTACAATGCCTGTATGTAAGTCTCATTTTGAAATAAAAGAACCATTAATAACAGAATAAGGTAGACTTAAAGAGTGACTGATGTATTTTGTTTCTTAGTTGGTTTTACCTTACCACTCGTAGATACATTAGTCACTTTATTATATTCAAAGGAACTAAAGATGGAGACTATAAGGATAAAGATTGATAATAATGAACTAAAAGACTACAAGTATTTGGAAAAATTCTTATTTGAAGTAATAGGAAACAAAGATATAAAGGTTGTGCCGAATTGTAATATCTATCGAGATTCAAATGTAGAAACTACATCTAAAAAGGATGGGATTTCTGGTAATTTTTATAATACATTTAAGGTTCCTTATGAAACTATAACCAATTGTAGTATATTAAAGGTTATAGGAGTAAAGAAGTTTAATTTAAAGTTTCCTACTGATTGTAGACTAAAGATTGATAAAGTTATTAATATTGCACCTATTCATAATAGTTATAATCCAACTATATATGATAATAATGATTCTGATTTAATTGGGATGGAACTAACACTAGATTTGAGTAGATTTATGGTTATTAGAGAGGAAATGGTGTAAATAATGGCAACAGTAGTATGCACTAAAACCCTAATGATTTTGAGTTTTGGTTTAATTTTCTCCTAATGGATAATGAAACTATTATTTGGTTATGGTTGAAATTTTGGCAACACTAAAATCTTACTTTGAAAGAATGGTTTTATGAAGAACACCAATGATGATACATTAATAGACAACTTGAAAAAAGTAATAGAAGAATATTCTGGTTATAAACTTCAAAAGATATTGTTTGAACCTGATCCACTAATATCTGAAACTTATGCTATCAGAACATACTACAATATCAAAAAACCAAAAGAATTTTTTGATTGGCTTATTATAAGATATAACCCGAATGATACTGTGGAAGAAAATTCTCACAGACTTGAAGAATGTGAATTCAAGTCTTGGCCTCCAAAATCTGGTAATATTCGATTCTTTTAATCATTTTTGGAATTAGTTGTTGAGATAACTAAAGAAACGAAATAGCGTACTTTCGTTTCTTTGGTTATACTATTTGACTCGAAAGTACGCTATTTCGTTTGATATAATATAAACTGTTTCGTTTTGTTTCGAGTTAATTAAAAATATTAATTGACATAGACTACACAATCAATTATATTATTAGTATGATGATTGATTAACAATATTCAAAGGATGCTGAAAATGAAAATATTCGATTCAAAAGAACATGATTTTTGGTGCAAGAAAGTAAACTTTGCAGACGACAAAAATGTCATGATCGGTTATGACATGAGTCAGCATTGTTGCGAAAATGCAGATTGGTTTATTGCTGATAAGGTTGCTGATGTCATGCCGGAAACTCTATCACAGGAACGTGATCTTGAAGGTTATATTTTTGATAAGGAATTTTTCAAAGAGATTACCTATATTTACTCAGAAGGTTCGGATTGGAACGCATTATATGAAGGCAAGATGGTTGTTTTTCGTTTGATAAACGGTGATAAGGAAAAGTTTCTTCATCTTTTTAATTGTCACAACGGGTATTACGGACATGGTTTTGAAATGAAGATTGGCGAAGATAAGGTTCAAGAAGGGTCATTATAAGACCGCAAATCCTGTGCTTAGGATGCTGTTTAAAACATCTAAACTAGCGCACAAAACTAACAAAGGATGATTAAATGAATACTTGGTATGAAGAATTAGGAAAAGCAATTGCAGAAGAGTTTGGATTAAAAGAAGGTACTACAATAGAACATCAATTAGGTAGTGTTTGGGTTGGTGATACTACTATAATGTCTATAGAATCAGATCCGGAATGAACCTAAAGTCATTATTTGAAGATAATAAGTTTATATAACAAAGGACTAGAAAATGGCATGTGATAAGTGTGGTTCAAAAAGAGTAATGAGTATTTCTTCAAAGGCGTCGGATTGTAGTTCTTGGTCGATTGGTGAAAATAGCCAGGATGGATATTTACCTCGTGATTTAGGTATTGGTGGAGGGGACTACGTCGATTTTAGTTATTGTTTGGATTGTGGAAAGATTCAAGGTGAGTTTCCTCATCCAGAGACAGGAGTGGAACAAGGGAATGATTATAAGTATAGCTGATTAAAACAGATAATCTATTATATTAGTTTTATTAACCACAGAAGGAACTGATGAAATATTTAATTATTTGTATTATTACTGTTTTTACTTTAGGTTTGTTAGTATATTTAACTAACACTAATATAATCATTATTAATAAATGGATAACTATTCAAATTCCTTAATATTTTTAGAACACTAACACTCAATAGATATAGGTGTTTGAAAAAAGTGTTCCTAATAAATAATAAACTTATATTTTGAAATTTGAATAAATTTTTAGAACAAACAGAGGAGTTTATATGGGACTTATTATTGGTTTAATTTTAGTTACTTTAGTGTTGATATGGATTAGACTACACTCAAACAATATTTTATTTGAGATACTAATAGCTTTTAGTTCCGCCAGTACAGTAATAACCTCGATAATTATTTTGGTATATTTTCTGGACAATATAACCGTAGAAAAAATACAAATTCCAGTATATTACGATTATATAACTACATTAAATAAAAAACCTAATATCTCTTCGGAAGAAAGACTAAATGTAGTTAAAACTTCATTAGAATATAATGCGATAATTAAAACTAATCACTACTTAAGTAATAATAAATTTGTATACTTTATGTTGAGAGGGTTTATATCCAAAGAACTAGGTGGGTTATCTTGTATTGATATTAATAAAATTCCTATTAATGGAGAGAATTTAGAAGTTAAACTAACCAAAGGATCAAATAATGAGTCAGAATGATGTTGAAATAATAAATGTAAAGAATCAAACCGAACTATATTGTAGATATGATGGACAGTCTTCTCCACAAGATTGTTATATTGAACTTGATTGTGAAAATAGAACCTTATATGCTTCTTATAATTCAGCCATAGGTAATTCGGTTCCTGCGAGAGTTTGGTATGGACATAACCAAAGATTTACTATTCCTTGTCTTTCTGGTTTTGCAGTTAATGAACTAATGTCTGAAATTAAACCTTATGCAAATGAGATTTGTTCGGGTTATACTAATCATTGGAATGGTCATAATTATGTAGCTAAGTTTACTGAAGATGCTGAAAAAGCTATAGAAGAACTAGAAATCTTTTTGAATAATGAAGATTTTTCTAATAGCTGTGTTCAAGCTATTAATGCAGATGATTGGTTTACCTATGTGAAGAGCTATGATTGTAATGGAAATTTATATAAACTACAAATAGATGATCAAAACATTATTACAGCAAAAACAACCGATAAACAGTTACTTGAAATTGAAAATAATTTGATATCTACTTTGGATAATAATATTATTATTGAGTTTTTAGATAAATGGTTAACGATTAATAGAGATAATTGTATTTCAAACCAAGTAATCTAATTTAACTACTCTTATAGTTTAGATTACCAAATAAAGTTTTCATTTACTATTGGCAGATTTTTGAAAGTGAACTAAAACCCTAATAAAATTGATGGTTGTAGTTTTCTGGTTTAAAGACTATGAAACTACAAGACTATAAGAGTTGTTTAATTTGTGAAGTTTCAAAACAGTAATAGTGTTTGGACTAGAAGCTAAGGTTGTGGGTTCGAGACCATTTATTTTATTTGACAAACAATAAAGCAAATACTATATTATTAGTATGATTGATTAATAAACATATTCAAAGGATGATGAAGATGAATACAATTGATAGTGTTAAAGTGTATTTCAATTTGAATGAAAAGAAAAAAATTTCCTCAAATTGTAAATTTGTTCTTAAAAATAGATCTATATTTGATCTATTTTTCGAATCATCGTTTTGTAGTATTAATAAAATGTTTACGGCCGTTCAAAATGATTTTCCCGATTACTATATTGAAATAAAAGATAACAGGCTTCATATATATGAAGCTAATTGCTGTGAAGAATTAGTAATCGGTAGTTTGCTAATAGATTTTGAAATAATAAAAATGATAGAAACTAATAAATTTATTAATGCAGTTATCTTTGAAAATTGTAATTCAAAGATAACAATTTCTCAAGTTATTGATGATTAGATAGAAAATAATTGATAAAGATTGATTTGATACACATTGTTCAAAGGATACTTAGTAAATGAAAGAATTAAAACCCAAAGAGAGATTTAAAATTATATTTGGCATGGCCAGAGCTTACCGTAATAACGAAAGAGCCTATTGTCCAGCAACATTACCATTTGTTGCTTGGTGTGGTTCTAAGAAAGCCAATCCAAATATATTTCGGTGTCAGTTGTCTTTTGCTACTAAAGCGAAAGAAACGGCGTGGATTGATTTGAAAGTAGACCCATTAGAAGAACCCAATCGTCTAAAGAGAATATTGGAAGATCGGTATTATAGCAAAATAACAAAATAATTTTACCACACGAAAAGAGACTATCATTAGTCTCTTTTTTATTAACTACTCTTATAGTTTAAATAACCAAATAGGGTTTTCATTTACTATTGGCAGATTTTTGAAAGTAAACTAAAACCCTAATAAAATCATAGGTTGTAGTTTTGTAGTCTTTAAACCTTAAAACTACAAGACTATAAGAGTTGTTTAATTTGAGAAGTTTCAAACTAGTGCTAGTTTTATAGTTTGAACTCAAGGCTAAGGTTGTGGGTTCGAGACCATTTATTTTATTTAATAAAGACTACAAAATCAATTATATTATTAGTATGATTGATAAACATATTCAAAGGATAATGAAATGAACTTAAATTTAATTGATTGGGATGATTATATTGATTTGTCAAAAACTGCTGAATCAATCTACGAGATGCAATACGCTCTTTGGGAATCAGCTTCAATGAACCTCTATGGTTGTGGATGGGATTCTGAAGTTATCAATAGTGAAGATAGGAAACATATTAAACATATTGTATATATTAAATGTATGCTAAATCAAAAGGGAAATTTCTATCATTCAAAACATTTTATAGATTTTTTCTATGATGATGAAGGAATCATAAATGGTGTTTTTCGTAAAAATATATTATATTCAAAAAAGATTTTCATTAATTATCAATTACACGAAGCCGAACCAGCTTCTGGATGGAAAAAATATGAATTTACAGATACTAATATTGACTTACTAAATTTTTTGGATTAAGTTATAGGGGGAATCATTTATTGAACTATTAAATCTATTGACAAAGACTACAGAATCAATTATATTATTAGTATGATTGATTAACAATATTCAAAGGATGATTAAAATGATCATATATAGGTAAATATTCTGTTTATGGTATTGCTCAAGTCTCTGGTATTGCTCAAGTCAGTCTTAATCCATTCTATCACATGGTGTAGAATACTAACCATGTGATAGAATTTAACAATAATTTAAAGGAGCTACTAATGGAATTTATTAATCTAACCCCTCATACTATTTGTTATTTTGAAAATGGTAACAAAGTAAAAGAGTTTCCTTTTTCAGGACTTGTTGCCCGAGTTGAAGAAGAAACTCACGATTGTGGTTTCTCAAATAGTCTTAAAGTTGTCAAAAAGACTTATGATTCTGTTGTTAATCTTCCTGAATCAAAAGAAAATACAATTTATATTGTTAGTGGTATGGTTAAGTCTGCCATTAAATATAGATTGGATGTGATTGCACCAGATACTGGAGATGGGGCGGTAAGAAATGAAAAAGGTCAGATCATAGGAACTACTCAATTCATAGTATAATACTCAAATCTCTGGTAGTGCTCGAGTCTCTGGTGATGCGGTCTTAAAAATCGTACTTTATAATCTAAAGTACGATTTTTTTATATTCATTTAAACTAATTATAATTGGTTATAACTAGTGGTAATACTTTTATTAGTAGATAGTATCATCAAATTGATTAAGACTAATTATAATACAAATAAAGAGGTTTAAATCAAAAGTAATAATTAATTTGACAAACACTATTCCATAATCTATATTATTAATACAATTGATGATGATACTTTAACAATATTCAAAGGATTTACAAATGAATGCAACAGAAAAAAGATTGGCAGAAATTAAAGCAAAATGGGAAAAGAAATTCAGCAGTACAGCTACTCGTACTGTAAGAATCCGAACAAAGGTAACGGAAATTAAGAAATGCAAGGAATTCACAAAAGTTAAAGTAGTGGGTGATGACTTTCAAGACAAATGGAATGACAAAACCCCCAAAATGTATTTTAAAGGATTTGTAAGAAAAGCTATTGTTTGATCATTATTAGGGAATCATAAAAATGATTCCCTTTTCACATATCAAAGGAGTTTAAAATGGTTGTTGAAAAAGTTATAGAAACCTTTATTATCACAAATGATGATGGTTCTATAACGGAAGTCATAAAAACCGAAAATGGCTTTTATGAAAGGTGTTGGAATTCAATGTACGGTACTTATGATTTGAAGAAAATTCTGTCAATAAATGAATTGGCCGATGCAACAATAAAAGGAACCGTATTTTTTGGCGATCAGGCTTTTTATTGTATAGAGGAACCAAACTGTTCAAGAACATTAGCTCTATTATAATAAAATTAATTCTCCTCTAAAGAGACTATCATTAGTCTCTTTTCTATTAACTATTCTTATAGTTTAAATAACCAAATAAGGTTTTCGTTTACTATTGGTAGATTTTTGAAAATGAACTAAAACCCTAATAAAATTGATGGTTGTAGTTTTCTGGTTTAAAAACTACGAAACTACAAGACTATAAGAGTTGTTTAATTTATGAAGTTTCAAAACAGAACTAGTGTTTGGGCTGAAAGCTAAGTTTGTGGGTTCGAGACCATTTATTTTATTTGACAAACGCTTCAGCAAATACTATATTATTAGTATGATTAATTAATAACATTTTACAAAGGATGATTTATAAATGATAATCGTTAAAGTTGTTAATAAAGAACGAAAAGATGTTTTTGGTGACATTGGCTATATCTTTCATGGAAGAAGTTATTCCCTTATTGGTTATGAAGAAACCGTTGAAGTTATGTTTATTAAATCAGATACTCGCCAAGCATTCTCAAAAGATGAAATATATATAGCTTTTGGTGTTGAGTGGAAAGATATTCCTAAATGTGATGATTCTACGTGTATTGGTGAGTGTATGTTAGCGGTATGATTGAAAGATTCAAAGGATGATGATATGGGATTATTTTCAATGAGTTGGCCTTACTGGGAATTGAGAGATGGTGTTCTTTATGATGAAGAAGGAATGCCTGGAGATAGAGATTGGCCGCTGTTTAAAACAACGGAGGAAGCTGAAGGATATTTGATGGAAAATGACATTAGAGGAAATGTAGTAGGATAAAAGGAGCTAACAAATGAGCAGAAGCTATAAAAAATCAATAATAAAAGATTCAAAACCATTTGTTAAAAACAAATTTAACAAGCGGGTTAGATAACTAATAAGGAGTTTCATTAACTATTATTAGTTCAAATATAAACCTACATCGGTTATAGTTTAGAACTAGTGCTAGTTCTAAACTCAAAGCTAAGTTGGTGGGTTCGAGACCATTTATTTAAATAATCCTAATTTAGTTCTTAATTGAAGAACCAACAACTATACAAATAAACATTAAAAATAAGATTCCAAGAAAAATCTTGGAATCCATAGATTTAAACATCTACCACACAATTTACAAAGAATAAAGGATTTTTTCTCCTCAATTTCAAAGCTAGTGTAACTTTTCGAATCTGCTTTAATTCACCATTAAATCTTAACATTTCCCCTTCAACAGGGAAATCTTTTCTCGAATTGCAGATTAATTGTACTACCATTGCATCATCCTTTGAATAAGTATTAAAATTAATTACTCTATTAAAATAATATATGCACAAATAAAAGCAATACTTTTGTTAGTTTATTTCTACATTATTCTATTTAATTACCTTCTATAATCCTTCTAAAACTATCTCAAATACCCTTTATCTTTATCCCATACTTACCTTCAATCTTTTATTCCTTTGAATATTATATGTGCTTAGAATTAGTTTAAATGGGTTTCTATTATTAAACTCAATTTACATTTGCATTTATCTTTCCCATTTATTATATTATGGTATCTTATTCAGAAAGAAGGTACTTTTGATATTCAATAATGAAGATTTAACATTTACAGAGAAATTCAAAGATAATTATGGTATTTTTCTTTTTAAATATCCAGTTCCTACCAAAGAACTAATAAATTCTCAGTTCTTATGGTGTGGGTTTATGTTTAACTACATCGAAGATTTGAGTTCAGACAATTTAGTTTTGTTTAAGTCTGATAGTTCAAATGAAGGTTTCTGGATTAAGTTATAGGTTATCATCTGAGTTGAAAACTCAGATGTAATAGTTTAGTTGGTAGTTTAAGACTAATAGTTTGGTCTCAGTTAAATCCCAGGTAAATTCAACTATAAGTAGTCTATATTTAAACCACAACTGGGGAATCATTTATTAAACTATTAAATCTATTGACAAACGCCCTTACAAATACTATATTACTACTATAATTAATTCTTAATCTTATTCAAAGGATTCTAAAATGTTCAGATTTATCGGAATTATAGTTGTTCTTTCTATTGTATTTGCTGCTGGTAAAATGGATTTTGATTCTAAAGTAATTGCTCCAACATTCAAAAAAATCCAAAAAAATCATCATGTATCAAATCTCAAACATAAAACAAGAAATCACATCGATACTCTTCTTGAATAGATTATCAAATCTCAAAAAGCACACAAAAGTAAAATCTTGTGTGCTTTTCCTCAAATCTTCAAAAATTCCTCTCACTAGTCCAAACTCAAATCAGTTCCAGTCTATAAACCTCTCACCAGTCCTAGTTTCTTAACTAGTTAAAATTTTTAGCTAGTCCAGTCTAAAGTTTTTC
>Ga0153915_10001118_pt1 | contig 24674 bp, 20 predicted proteins | sample Opewatmetagenome_2_FD_107003 | JGI IMG/M metagenome (GOLD analysis project Ga0153915, IMG submission 107003) | Freshwater wetland microbial communities from Ohio, USA - Open water 3 Core 3 Depth 3 metaG | ecosystem: Environmental > Aquatic > Freshwater > Wetlands | place: USA: Ohio, Lake Erie...
CGGATCGCGACGCGGGGATGGCGCCGGTGATAGAGCCGCAGCACGGCGAGGAAGAGGGCGTAGGCCGCCAGGCTGACCAGGATCGCGATCACGCTCGTGCCGACCAGGAAGGAGAGGAGGCGAGGCGCGAAAGCCGGCCCCTTGAACGCTCTCCAGAAATCGCTGTGGAGCAGGCGATCCCAGGCGAGGGGCGGAACGCTGTGCCGGTCGTAATGGAGGAGAGCGCGGCCCAGACGGTACCCGGCGGCGTACACGGCGGGCAGCGTCCAGGGGTTGCCCACGAACTGTCCGAGCGCGGCGTCGATCTTGTTCAGTCGGAAGAGCAAGGCCAGGCCCAGGGCGAGCCAGATGTGGAACCCGATGAACGGCGAGAACCCGATGCCGATCCCCAGGGCGATGGCTGCCGAGACGCGCTCCGGCGATTCCTCCCTCCCGAGCAGATCGAGCACGAGGACCTTCCAGCGGCGCTTCCATTTGAACGGATGAAAGCGGCGCCGCCGGAAGGCGCGCGAGGTCGGGACCCGGATCATGCGCGACGCCCGAGGTGGTTCCATCCCGAGGCCGCGATGTCGCGCTCGCCGGAGGGGCCGATCGCCACCGCGCCCGCTCCGGGCTCGAGCCGGCCGATGCGCGTGACCGGCACATTCCAGTCCGGGCCACCGGCTGTCAGGCGCGCCAGAGCGCTTGGCGGCGCCGAGAAGAGAAGCTCGTAATCGTCTCCGCCCGAGAGGGCCCACTCGACCGGGTCCTCCCCCTTCCCCCTCGCCGCTTCGGCCAGAGCCGGAGAGATCGGGATCTCTCCCAATTCGATCACGGCCTTCGCGCCCGACGCCCGCGCCAGGCGCCCGGCGTCCAGGCCCACACCATCGGAAACGTCGATGGCCGCGCTCGCCAGCCCTTCGCGCGCCAGGGCGAGCCCGAGCGCGACGCGAGGCTCCGGGTCGTGGTACGCCGCGAGGAGCTCCCTCTCGTGTTCGATGGCGAGCGCCCCGGCCGGGAAGGAGCCCGCGGCGAGCCGGCGCCCCGCTTCGGCGCGTCCCGGCCAGCCCGAGACGAAGAGGAAATCCCCTTCGCGGCCTCCGGAGCGCAGGAGCGGGCGCCCCGAAGGCCGGCCCCACAGCGCCACGCTCACGACTATCGCGGGCGCGCCCGACAGGTCTCCGCCGACGAGGCTCGCCCCAAACGGCCGCGCGCGGGTGAGCGCGCCGCGGGCGACCTCGAGCGGGAAATCGTCCCCCTTTTCGGGCGGGAATCCGATCGAAAGCAGGAAGAACTCCGGATGGGCACCCATCGCCGCGAGGTCGGAGAGGTTGACCGCGAGAGCCCGCCGGCCGAGTCTCCGCGGGTCCTCGCCCGGGAAGAAGTCCACGCCCTCGACCATCATGTCCGTCGTCACGGCGAGCTCGCCCCCCGTCAGGCGCAGCACCGCCGCGTCGTCGCCCGGCCCGACGGCCACGCGTTCATCCTCCGGCAGCATCGCCCGCAGCCTTTCGACGAAGCGGTCTTCCGGGGTCACGGGCGGATTATTGACCGAACCGCGAGAGAGCCTCGGCGGGATTCGAAAGCGGCCGCCCGCACCGTTTCCTCGCGGCGCTTCGTCCGGGATCGGGTTCAGGGACGGGGCGCGCGGACCGGTTCGCGGGGCGCTTCCGGGGTCACGGCGATCTCTCGGGGAGGCGCCGGACGCTCGGCTGCGGCGACGCTCGGCCCGGCGGGCTCGTCGGCCGGACGCGGCCCCCCCGCCGCGGGCAGGAGCGCGGAGGCGAGGACCTCGTCCATCGTCTCGACGTAGTGGAACGTCATGCCGTGGAGGATCCGGGTATTGATCTGGGCCACGTCGCGCTTGTTGAGCCTCGGCAGGATGACGTTGGCGATCTTCGCCTGCCGGGCCGCGAGGACCTTCTCCTTGACGCCCCCGATCGGGAGAACCTCGCCGCGCAGCGTGATCTCTCCGGTCATCGCGACGTCGCGCCGGACCGGCCGCTGCGTGAAGGCCGAGATCATCGCGGTCGCCATCGTGATTCCCGCCGAAGGGCCGTCCTTGGGGATCGATCCCTCCGGGACATGCACGTGGACGTCCCTCGTTTCGAAGAAGTCCTCGGGGATCGCCAGGTCCCGGGCGTGCGCGCGGGCGTACGACATCGCGGCCTGCGCCGACTCTTTCATAACGTCGCCCAGCTGGCCGGTCAGGCGAAGGCCGCCCTTGCCCCGCACGGCGAGCGCCTCGACGAACAGGATGTCGCCGCCCGTGGAGGTCCAGGCGAGGCCGGTCGCGACGCCGATCTGGTCTCTCTTGAGCAGCTCGTCGGCGAAGTGCTTGACGGGCCCGAGCATCCTTTCGACCGAGGCGGCGGTGATCCGATAGCGCCGCGCCTTCCCCTTGGCGACCGAAACGGCGACCTTGCGGCAGCTCGAGCCGATCTCGCGCTCGAGGTTCCGGAGTCCCGCCTCGCGGGTGTAGGCCTCGATGATCTTCCCGATGCCGGCTTCCGTGAAGTCGATGTTCGCGTCGGACAGGCCGTTCTCCTCGAGCTGCTTGGGGATCAGGTGGCGGCGGGCGATCACCTTCTTCTCCTCGAGCGTGTAGCCGGAGAGGCGGATGACCTCCATGCGGTCGAGGAAGGCTGGCTGGATCGGGTCGAGGATGTTGGCGGTGGCGATGAAGAGGACCCGCGAGAGGTCGTAGGGCACGGTCAGGTAGTGGTCGCGGAACGAGAAGTTCTGCTCCGGGTCGAGGACCTCGAGCAGGGCCGAGGACGGGTCTCCGCGGTAGTCCGCGCCGAGCTTGTCGATCTCGTCGAGCATGAAGACGGGGTTCGACGTGCCGGCCTGGTGGATCCCCTGGACGATGCGGCCCGGCATCGCACCGACGTAGGTGCGGCGGTGGCCGCGGATCTCCGCCTCGTCGCGCACGCCTCCGAGCGAGAGCCGCACGAACTTTCTTCCGAGCGCCGTGGCGATCGAGCGGCCGAGCGACGTCTTCCCCACCCCGGGCGGTCCGACGAAGCAGAGGATCGGCCCCTTCATCGACTTCTTCAGCGCGTGGACCGCGAGGTACTCGAGGATGCGCTCCTTGACCTTCTCGATGTCGTAGTGGTCCGCGTCGAGGATCGTGCGGGCGCGCTCGATGTCCATCGAGTCTTCCGAGAGGTTGCCCCACGGCAGCCCCGTCATCCAGTCGAGATAGGTCCGGATGATCGACGTCTCGGCGGAGTCGGGATGGCTCCTCTCGAGCCTCTTGATCTGCTTCTCGATCTCGGCGGCCGCTTCCTGAGGGATCTTCTTCTCCACGATCGTCTTGCGGAACCCGGCCAGCTCCTCCGACGTCTCCTCGCCTTCGCCGAGCTCCTGCTGGATCGCGCGCAGCTGCTGGCGCAGGTAGTACTCCCGCTGGGACCGGTCCATCTCCCCGCGCGCCTGCGAGGAGATCTCCTGCTGCATCGTCAGGACGGTGATCTCCTTGGAGAGGCTTTCGTTGACGAGGCGCAGCCGCCCGATCGGGTCGGTGGACTCGAGGATCCGCTGCGCGTCCTCGAGCTTCAAGTCGAGGTTGGAGGCCGCCAGGTCCGAAAGGCGGGCCGGGTCGTCCAGGTTCGCCGCGATGACCATGACTTCCTGCGAGATGTTCTTGCCGAGCGAGACCGACTTCTCGAGGTTCTGCTTGACGCTTCGCAGGAGAGCCTCGTGCTCGGGGGGGAGCTCCTTGGCCGTTCCCGGCTCCTCCAGGCGGGTGATCTTGGCCTTGAGAAACGGCTCCTCCGAAAGGAAGGAGTCGATGCGCGCGCGGGCGAGCCCCTGGACGAGGAGCCGGATGCGCCCGTCGGGGAGCTTGAGCATCCGCATGATGGCGGCCACGGTCCCGACGCCGAAGAGGTCGTCGGCGCGGGGCGTTTCGTTCTGCGCGTCCCTCTGCGCGACGAGCATGATGATCCGCTGTTCGGCCAGCGCCGCATCCACGGCGTTGATGGACTTCTCGCGCGAGACCGAGAGAGGCAGGATGATGAAGGGAAACACGACGACGTCCTTCAAGGGCAGCACGGGCAAGATGTCGGGGATCGGAAGCTCCTCCCCTCGCTCCGTCACGACCTCGCGTTCTTTCTCTTCCACTTCCGTCATGAGCTAGTTGTGAGTTGTGAATTGTGAGTTGTGAATTGAACCCGGAACACCTTTCTTGATCTCCCATTCACCATTCACAATTCACCATTCACAATTCCTTTCTCCCAATCCCGATCCCCAAATACAAATTCCCTCTCAGTCCTCTCCGCTCTGGACAGGAATATTGAGCTCCTTCTCCCGGTGGTCCGGAACGCGCGGGAAAACGATCTCGAGCAGGCCGTCTTTCAGCTTCGTCGCGGCCTGGTGGGTGTTGACCGGGCGCGGCAGCGGAACCGACTTGACGAAAGTGCCGAAGTACCGCTCCATGCAGAAGAAGCGAATCCCTTCACGGGAGCGGATCCGCCCCTTCTTCGTCCCCCGTACGGTCAGCACACGCCCGCGGATCGTCACCGAGACGTCTTCGGCCTCGACGCCGGGCAGCTCGATCAAGATCCGGATCCGTTCCCCGTCGTCCAGCAAGTCCACATTCGGGTCCCAGGAGGAACCGGAAGAGGCGTTCTTGTTGCTCTCCACGAAGACCGAGAAGAGCCGGTTCAACTCGCTCTGGAGGCGCGACAGCTCGACCAGCGGCCCGTAAAATTTCGTCAGGCTCTTCACAGCGGCCCCCGATTCGTGAGCCGCGAGGGGTGAGCCGTGAGCCGGGGTCCGTCCGTCGTGAGCCGCAGCCAGGCCCCCCGCGTCCCGAGTCCCGAGTCCCGAGTCCCGCTTTTCATGTGGTCTTCTCGGCGCGGCCGATCAGGGACTTCAACTCGGTGAAGAACTCGTCCACGTCCTCGAACTTGCGGTAGACGGAAGCGAAGCGGACGTACGCGACCTTGTCCAGCTCCCGCAGCCGTTCCATGACGAGGGACCCGATCTGGCCGGTCGTCATTTCGCGCTCCTCGCTGTCGTGCAGCCGCGTCTCGATCTCGTCCACGATCGCGTCGAGGCGGGCGGGCGGGACGGGGCGCTTCTCGCATGCCTTGACGAGCCCGCCGCGGAGCTTCTTGCGGTCGAACGCCTCCCGGCGGCCGTCCTTCTTGACGACGACGTAGGGAATCTCTTCGATCGTCTCGTAGGAGGTGAAGCGCCGGCCGCAGGAGACGCATTCGCGGCGCCGCCGGATGACCTGGCCTTCCTTGCCTTCGCGCGAGTCCACGACCCGGTCGTCGAGGCCGCCGCAGAAGGGGCATTTCATGCGGGACGGGACTCGGGATTCGGGGCTCGGGACTCGCGTCGCACCCGGCTATTCTCTTCTCTCTGCCGTTTCGCGTCCACTCTCCGCGGGTCCGGTCTCCCCTTCCCGGCTCATGTTTCCCGGCTCGGGGACGTCGCGCAGGCGCACTCTCCGCGTCCGCGAGGAGAGGAGCAGCAGGGCGAGGCCGATGGTCGTGATCAGCACGAAGGAGCTGACCCAGGCGACGAGGGCCACGGAGGTCGCGGCCGCGCGTTCGACGTGGTAGACATCCATCAGAGCGATCTGCACGGCGACCTGGTAGGAGCCGAGCCCTCCGGGCGTGGGCACCGCGAGACCGAGCACGGCGGCGGCCGTCACGACGAAGGCCGCCGAGAGAGGCAGGGGGAGAGCGAAGGCCTTCAGGACGCAATAGATCTGTACGTTGATCACGAACCACATGCCGATCGAGCCGGCCACGATCGCCAGGAGGAGCGCCGGGCTCCTCAAGGACGCAAAGCCGTCCACGAACGTGACCGCGAATTCCCTCGCCCGCGGCTGGAGCCGCGCCGGCAGCCGCCGCCACAGGAATTCGAGGAAGCGCTCGGTCTGTTCCCGCCGGAAGACCGCGAAGAGCACGACCGCCACCAGGACCGCCAGCACCGCCGCGGGCACGAGGAGGCTGACCGACCCGCCCGAGCGCAGCCGGCCGGCCCACATCGCGAGGAGGAAGAAGAAGACGACGGAGGCGCCGTCGAAGACGCGTTCGAGCAGGATCGAGGCGAGAAGGGGGGAGAACGGGAGCCCCTGCCACCGCGCCAGCAGGTAAGGCCGCAGAACCTCACCCACCTTGCCCGGCAGATTGTTGGCGGCGAAGCCGGCGGCGGTTGCCGAGAAGGCCGGGCCGATTCCCACGCGGGCGACGGGGCGAAGGATCCACACCCAGCGGACCGCCCGCAAGACGAAGGTCAGGACGCCCAGAGCCAGGCTCGCCGCCAGCCACGCCGGCGAAGACCGCTTTATCGCGAGCCAGGTCTGGCCGGCGTCCACACCCCTGAAAAAGAAGTAGAGCAGCACGGCCGTCAGGACGAGCGAGAAGAGAATCTTCAGCCGGTGCGACCTCATCTTTTTCTGTTCCCGGGGGTATCCTGGATCGTTTTTAGCATCTTCCGGCATGTTTTGTCCGAAAAAAATGAGGCGAAGGTCGCCGAGTCCTTGACTTTCCGGCGGATTTTCCGCATCCTTTTCTTACATTTTCGGGGAGGATCGCGCATGTCCAGGCTTTCGACCTCGGTCGTTGGCGCCCTCGTCCTGGTATCGATTGTCGGCGGCCGGACCGCCGATGCGCAGCCGAATCCGCCGCCGTTTGGCGTGATCGACTCTCCGGCTCCTGGCCAGCCCGGCGTCAGCGGGTCCGTGGCGGTGACCGGCTGGGTGCTGGACGATTCGGGCGTGATCAATCACATCGACTTCCTCGTGGACGGCAAGGTCGTCGCCGGCGCCGTCGGCATAGGGCTGCCCTCCACGGCGTTTTACGGCACGCCGCGGCCGGATGTCTTTGCCGCTTTCCCGAACATTCCCAACTCCTTCAACTCCGGATTCGTCGCCAACATAGACACGACCGCGTTCGTCGACGGGGTCCATGTTTTCTCCGTGAGGGCCTTCGACGCCCAGGGCGCTTCGAGCGACATCGACTCGCGCACGGCTCAAGTCATCAACAACGGCGCGCTTCTGCCTCCTTTCGGCTTCCTCGACTACCCGCTGGACAAGGCCTCGATCCTCTGCAACCCCCCGGTCGTCGTTCAACCTCCTCCCGGAGTGTGCCCCTCCCCATGCTTTCCTCCAGGTCCCAGCGGAGGGCCCGCTGTGCCCCTCTCCTTCTACAAGAACGTGGTGGCCGGCTGGGCGCTCGACGTGGGCGCCCGCCTGGACCTGGGCCAGGTGTCCTACATCGCGCTCTTGTTCGATGGCAACATCATCTCCAACACGCGCCGCGACTGCGTCCGGACCGACAACCTCCTGGTCAACTGCTACGGAGTGAATCGGCCCGATGTCGCCCGGGCCTATTCCGGCTACGTCAACGCGGACAACTCGGGGTTTCTCTTCGTCTTCGCCCTGGCGCAGGACCAGTTCACCGGCCTCCTGCAGATCCTCGTGCCGGACACCTTCGGCCACCCGGTCGTGGCGGGGTACACGACGTCGGGCAAGCACACGGTCGCGATCCGCGCCGGCGACGAAAAGGAGACTGTCACGCAGATCGCCGTCATCTCCGTGGATGTCCTCTGCGACCTCGGAGCCTTCGCCGACCGGCCGGCCTTCGGATACATCGATGCCCCGACGGACCTGCAGTTCCTCAAGGGGATCGCTACGTTCTCGGGATGGGCCTTCGACTACGACAACGGCGGTCAGTCCGCCGAGGTCAACGGGATCACGAGGCTCGACATCGACGTGGACGGGCAGGTCGTCGGCAGCCTCTTCCCGCCGTTCGCTTCGCGCCCCGACGTGCCCGCCAACGACTTTCGGGTGCCGGCGACGCTGACGGGGACCGGGCCGACGGCGTTCGTCGGTTGGGCCTTCACCTTCGATACGGGACGGCTGTCCGACACGCAGCACGACCTCGTGGTCTACGCGGTGGACACGCCCAACGCCGCCACGGGTCGCCCTGCTTTCCGGACGGAGGTCGGCCGCCGCAAGTTCGTGGTCTTCAACAACACCAAGACGAAAGGGTAGGCCCCGGAACGGGTTGGAGGTTCTACGTGCGACGTTCCAGGTTGAAGCACCTTCGACGTTCCGAACCCAGAACCTAGAACTTAGAACCTAGAACCTGGCACCCGGTACCTAGAGCGTCCTGGCGGCGTGGGCCGGATTGGCCTTCTTCGGAAGGGCGGCGATGCGGGCCGCCTCGTCGAAAAGGGTCAGGCCCTTCTGCACCTGGGCGTCGCCCGAGGCCCGCACCTTCCAGCCGGCCTCCAGGCCGGCCTTTACGTTGGAGAGGTCGATCCGCAGGGCCAGGTCGAGGAAGGCTTTGTTCGGCTCGGCCTCCCACTGACGCTCGAGCTCCTCGGCCGTCGAGAAGTTCGAAGCCTCCACGAAACGGAAGAACTCCTGGCGCAGGGCCGGTGTGATCTGCGGCTCAGCCTTGACCTCCGGGTGCCGGGGCAACCACTGGACCGCGAAGTTGAAGAACATGTTGCGGGCGAGAAGCTGCGTGACGAGCTTGGAGTCGAAGCCATTGCGCACGGCAACGTCCGGCGTGATGCCGCCGGCGGCGAAAACGACCCGTCCGGCGTCGGTGTAGAAGGGCTGGCCGGTCGGAGCCTGCGCGGCCGGCTTCTCGGGCGCAGAGGCGTCGGGATCTTCCGGGTTGACGTAAGCGAGCAGGTCGCTGTAATCCCTCTGGATCCATCGCCCCGAGGGGGTGTAGTACCGCGCGGTCGTGAGAGCCAGCCCGGCGCCGTAGGGGAGGGTATAGACGCTCTGGACGAGCCCCTTGCCCCACGTGCGCTGGCCGACGATCAATCCGCGATCGTGGTCCTGGATCGCGCCCGCCACGATCTCCGAGGCCGAGGCCGAGCCGCGATTGACGAGCACGACCAGGGGCTTGTCGAAGGTCGGACCCTCGCCGGGGGCGAAGAAGTCCTGAGCGGAGGAGGAGGTGCGGCCGCGCGTGTAGACGACCTTGGCCCCCTTCGGCAGGAAAATGTCGGCCACGTCCACGGCCTGGTCGAGCACCCCGCCGGGGTTGCCTCGAAGGTCGAGCATGAGCTTCTTCATCCCCTGCTTCTCGAGCTTTTCGATCGCCGCGACGAGCTCGCGGCTGGACGTGTGCGTGAAGTCCCGCAGGAAGATGTACCCCGTGTCGGGCGCGATCATGAAGGCGTACGGAACGGCGAGGGTGGGGATCTCGGCGCGCGTGATGGTCATCCGGATCGGCTCGTCGAGGCCCGCCCGCCGGATGGTGATCGTGACCTGGGTTCCCTTGGGTCCGCGAAGCTTCCGGACGACCTCGTCGGTCGAGACGTCCTCCTTGATTTCCTCGTCCTCGATGTGCGTGATGACGTCTCCGGCGCGGATGCCGAGCTTGTAGGCGGGCGTCCCCTCCATGGGGGCGATCACCGTAATCCTACCCATCCTCTTCTGTATCTGGATTCCCAGGCCGAAGAAGGAGCCGTGCTGCTTCTCTCTCATGGCGGCATAGTCGTCGGGCTCGAGGAAGGCCGTGTGGGGATCGAGCCTCGCCAGCATCCCGTGGATGGAGGCGTAGACGATCTTCTCGGGGGAGACCGGCTCGGGCGCCCACTCTGAAAGGGTCGTCAGGATGTCGGCGTACTCGTCGAGCGACGGGACCTCACGGTCCCGCCCGGCCGGAAGCTTTTCGCCGACGGCGCCTCCGACGAGGGTCGCGGCAACGAGCAGGCAGACGCCGATGAGAATCCGGGAACGGGGCTGGCTCAAGAGAACCCTCCTACGGTCCGCATTGTGACATGCCGGTCCTCCAAGTCCAAACGGAAGTCCGGAACGGCGGCGCCCGCCGCCGCCCCGTGGGAGAACCGAGAGGTAGAATGCTCATTCCTAGGGGGAAACATGTTTGGCTCCATCGGAATGCCCGAATTGATCCTGATTTTCATCGTGGCTCTTCTCGTCTTCGGGCCCAAGAAGCTTCCCGAGATCGGCAAGTCCATCGGAAAGGGGCTGGCCGAGTTCAAGAGGGCTTCCGACGATCTCAAGAAGACCATTGAACAGGAGATCGAGCAGGGCAAGACCGAGATTTCCGCGGTCAAGGACCAGGTGGCGGGCGTCGAAAAGAGCCTCCGGGAGAGCATCGTCCCCTCGCCTGACCAGCCTTCCCCGAACGTTGAAGCTTCCGCGGACAGGCCCTCCTCCGCCACGCCGCCTCCCGACACGATCCCGGCTCCCGACTCCCGACCCATCGAGCCCTCTTGAGCCGGTTCCTTCCCGGCCGTCCCTCCGAGCCCCCTCCGGCAGGCGAGGAAGAACTGCAGCGGATGGGGTTCTTCGAGCATCTCGAGGAGTTCCGCAAGCGCCTGATCATCTGTCTCGTCGGCGTCTTCGTGACTTTTCTTCTCAGCTGGAACTGGGCCCCGCAGCTCTTCGAGATCCTGGCAAGGCCGGTGCGGCGCGTCCTCCCTCCAGGCCAGAACCTCTCCTACACGACGCTGACCGAGCCCTTCCTCATGTACTTTCGCGTGGCGCTCTTCGCCGGGATCATCGCCGCCTCCCCGATCATCCTCTGGCAGATCTGGCTCTTCGTCGCCCCGGCGCTCTACCGGCGTGAGAAGCGCTACGTCGTCCCGTTCCTCTTCGCCGGAGTGTTCTTCTTTCTCGCCGGCTGCGCGTTCGGCTATTTCGAGGCGTTCCCGCTGGTCGTCGGGTTCCTGGTGGGCGTCGGGAAGAATTTCAACGCGGTCATCACGATCAACGAGTACCTCGGGACGGCCATCAAGATCATCCTCGGTCTCGGCCTCTGCTTCGAGATGCCGATCCTGATCTTCTTCCTCGCCCGGATGGGCGTCGTCTCGGAGCGATGGCTGCTCTCCAAGTTCAAGTACGCCGTGCTCATCATCTTCATCATCGCGGCGGTCATCACGCCCACTCCCGACGTGGCGACCCAGTGCGTCTTCGCCGTCCCGATGATCCTCCTCTATCTGCTCGGCATCGGAGTCGCCTGGATGTTCAAGAAGCGTGATGCCCTGGCGCCGACCGGGCCGACCGGGAGAGGGGAAGAGTGAGGGAGAGGCGCGAGACGGGCTAGCGCCGATCCGCCCGTCGCCCGGTTCCCCTGTCCCCCGGTCCGTTCCGTTTCAGCACCAGTTCGATGAACTCGCGGACCGCGCCGCGGCCACCGGCGTTTTTGAGGACGACCTTCGCAGCCCTCCGCGCCTGGGGCGCGGCGTCGGAAGGGCACGCGGAGAAGCCTGCCGCCTGGAGCATCGGCACGTCCGGCTCGTCGTCGCCGATCGCCGCGGTCTGCCGCGGCGCGATCTTCCATTTGCGGCAGAGCATTTCGTACTTCGAGAGCTTGTCGCGCTCCCCCTGGAAACAGGCATGGACGCCGAGGTCCCTCGCCCGGGCCGCGGTCGCCGGAGATGTGCGGCCCGAGATCCACGCAACCCTCAGACCGGCCGCGATCGCCTTTCGCGTCCCATGTCCGTCCTTTGTGTCGAAGACCTTGAACTCCGTGCCGTCGCCGGCGAGGTAGATGCGCCCGTCCGTCAGGACCCCATCCACGTCGAAAAACAGCGCCTTGATTCTCATTGGGAAGGAATTGTGAATTGTGAGTTGTGAATCGTGAATTGCCGGAACCGTGCTAATTCATCATTCACAATTCACCATTCACAACTTCGTTAACGGATTCCCGCGGACAGCAGGTCGTGCATGTGGAGGGCGCCTGAGAGGCGGCCCTGGCCATCCAGCACGAAGAGCGAGGTGATCCTGGATTCCTCCATCTGGGAGAGGGCCGCGGAAGCAAACTCCTCCGCGTCGATGGTTTTAGGGCTCGCGTGGAGACAATCTCCGGCCGTGCGGGAAAGCAGGTGCTCGTCCTTCTCGAGCAGCCGGCGCAGGTCCCCGTCGGAGATGACCCCCGCGAGTTGCCCTTTCCCGTTGACGACGGCGGTGATCCCCATCATCTTCCGCGACATCTCGTGGATCGTCTCGGTCATCGAAGTGTCGCGCATGACGCGGGGGACCCGCTCGCCCGTGCGCATCAGGTCCTTGACCTTCAGGAACCTCCTGCCGATCTCCCCTCCGGGGTGAAGGGCCGCGAAGTCCTCCTCCTTGAATCCCCGCTTTTCCGAGAGAGTCATCGCCAGCGCATCTCCCACGGCGAGGAGCGCCGTCGTCGAGGCGGTCGGCGCGAGGTTCAAGGGGCAGGCCTCGCGCGAGATGACGACGGAGAGGTTCAAAGCCGCGGCGCGCGCCACGGAGGAATCCGGCGCCCCGGTCATCGCGATCGTGAAGAGGGACCGGGACTTCGCGAACTCGATCAGGCGCACGATCTCAGGCGACTCGCCCGAGGCCGACAGGGCCAGCACGATGTCCCCGGCCACGAGCATCCCCAGATCCCCGTGGGACGCCTCGGCGGCATGGAGGAAGTAGGCCGGCGTCCCGGTCGAGGCGAGGGTCGCGGCGATCTTCTGCCCGATGACGCCGGACTTGCCGAGGCCGGTGACGCACAGGCGCCCCCGGGAGGCCGCGATCTGCTCGACGGCGCGGACGAAGGAGGGACCCAGGTTCCCGATCTGCGCCTGGATGGAATCCGCCTCGATCTGGAGGACCCGGCGCGCCATGTCGAGGATCACGGGTTAATCTTAGTAGAGAGTCGCGGGGTATGGTTCGTGAGCCCGGGGGCCCCGTGTCCCGCGCCGATCCCGAAACCCCGCCACGATCGATTCGTATCCAGTCGCACAGGCGACGCACCCGGGTGCCGTTCCGAGTCGAAGGGGAGGGTCACGATGATGCGATCTCGACGAGCCGCTCTTCTTCTGTTTCTGGGCCTCGCGCTCGCCCTGCGGGGCGAGACGCCGGCTGGAGGCAAGGCCGCTCCGAAAGCGAAAGCGAGGCTGGCTGCCGGGCGTCCCGGCCCGGCGGGGCCCACCGTATCCTTCGAGAAGTTCGTGCTTCCCAACGGCCTCCAGGTGATCCTCCACGTGGACCGCAAGCTCCCGATCGTGCACGTCAACGAGTGGTTCCATGTCGGATCGAAGAACGAGAAGCCGGGGCGCACGGGGTTCGCCCACCTCTTCGAGCACGAGATGTTCGAGGGCTCCAAGAATGCGCCGGGCAAGTACTTCGGCCGCGCCGAGCAGGCGGGCGCGAACCTGTCGGAGGGGGGCGTCAACGGGACGACCAATAACGACCGGACGAACTACTTCATCACCGTTCCCTCCGGCAGCCTCGAGTACGTGCTCTGGCTCGAGTCGGACCGTCTGGCGACCCTCGGCGACTACCTGACGAAGGAGAACCTCGACGCCCAGCGAGCGGTCGTCAAGAACGAGCGCCGTCAGGGGCTGGAAAACCAGCCGTACGGGCGCGCTTTCAAGCTGATCGCCGAGAATCTCTTCCCGGCCGGCCATCCGTACTCCTGGCCGGTCATCGGCAGCCACGAGGACCTGACCGCAGCTTCCCTCGAAGACGTCCAGGAGTTCTTCCGGACCTACTACACGCCCAACAACCTGTCGCTCGTCATCGCCGGGGACTTCGACCCGGCCGCTGCCAGGAAGCTCGTCGAGCGGTACTTTGGCGGCATCCCCTCCGGTCCTGCGCTCGACCGGCCGGGCCTCTGGGTCCCGGCGCTCTCCGGCGAAAAAGTCGTCGAGGCGACCGACCGCGTCGCGCAGGAGCGGGTCTACATGGTCTGGCCCTCGCCCCCCTTCTACGCGCCCGGCGACGCGGAGCTCGACCTGGCGTCCCTCATCCTGACTGACGGCCTCGCCTCGCGGCTCCAGAAGGTCCTCGTCTACGACCGCCAGCTCTGCACGACCTTGACCGGGTTCCAGCAGTCCATGGAGATCTCGAGCCTCTACGCCATCGTCGCCACGGCCCGGCCCGGCGCGTCGCTCTCCGAGATCGAGAAGATCGTGACGGCGGAGATCTCCCGGCTCGCCAGGGAAGGACCGGCGCCGGCAGAGCTCGCGCGCGCCCAGACGAAATGGGAGTACAACTTCGTGACCGGGCTCGAGCGGATCGGAGGCTTCGGCGGAAAGGCCGACCTCTTGAACAGCTACAACACGTTCCTGGGAGACCCGGGAAAGTTCCAGTTCGACCAGAATCGCTACAAGAACGCGACGGCGTCGGACGTTCGGAAGGCCGTGGCGCGGTGGCTGAATACCCCGAACCGGCTCCTCGTCCGGTTCCACCCCGAGAAATCCGGGCGGGCCTCGGAAGTCGCGCTCGACCGCTCCAAGCCGCCCGCGCTCGGCGCGGACACGCCGTTCCGCGCGCCGGAGGTCAAGGCGGCGAGGCTCCCGAACGGGCTCGAGGTCTTCGTCGTCGAACGGCGCGAGCTCCCCAAGGTCGCGGTCACTTTCGCGGCGCGCGCGGGCTCGGTCGCCGATCCGAACGGCAAGGAGGGGACGGCCTACCTCACGGCGGAAACGATGCGCCTGGGCACGAAGACGCGCGGCGCGCTCCAGATCGAGACGGCTTTCGGGGACCTCGGGACCTCGCTCTCCTCCGACACGCAACGGGAGAGCTGCCGGCTGTCGCTGGAGGTCTTGAAGCGCAACCTCGGGCGAGCCCTGGATCTCCTCGCCGACGTCGTCCGCAATCCCACATTCCCGCAGGCGGAGGTCGAACGAGAGAAGAGGCGGCACTCGGATGCGCTCGCCCAGCAGGAGAAGAACGCCGGAGCGGTCGCCGCGCGCGTCCGCTCGATGCTCGTCTTCGGCGCAACCCACCCCTACGGCCGCGCCGCGCAGGGCCTGCCCGCCACGGTCGCGCGCCTGACGCGCGAAGACCTGGCCGCGTTTCATGCGGCGCGATTTGCGCCCGCCGGCTCGGCCCTCATCCTGGCGGGAGACATCGGGCTCGACGAGGCCCGGAGCCTCGCGGCCGGGGCTTTCGGCTCCTGGAGCGGCCCCGCGCCGGCGGATGTCTCACTGCCGCCCCCTTCCCCCGCGCCGGGCGGGCGGATCTACTTGATCGACCGGCAGGACGCAGCCCAGACCGTCGTGACTCAGGCGCTTGCCGGCCTCCCGAGGTCCTCGCCGGACTTCTACGCTCTGACCGTGGCCGACGGCGTCTGGGGCGGCGGCGCGGCTTCCCGCCTGGACATGAATCTGCGCGAGGACAAGGGATACTCCTACGGGGTCTTTTCCGTGTTGAGGCCTTTTCGGGGCGGGGGCATCTGGTTCTCAGTCGGAGGCGTCCAGACGGACAAGACGAAGGAGTCCGTTGCCGAGTTCGAGAACGAGATGAAGGCGATCGCCGGCGGCAAGCCGATCAGCCTCGAGGAGTTCGAATTCCAGAAGTCGCGGCTCGCTCGCGGGTATGCCCAGCAGTTCGAGTCGCTCTCCCGGGTCGTCGGGCAGGTCGCGGACCTGTGGGCGGAGGGGCTGCCGATGACAGAGCTCCAGCGCGAGTACGACGAGACGGCGAAGATCACGCTCGAGGCCGCCCGGGCCGCGGCCGGCAAGTACGCCCACCCCGAAAAGGCCGCCCTCCTCTTGGTCGGCGACCGCGCGAAGATCGAGCCGGGGCTGAAGGCGCTCGGGGTGGGGGAGATCGTCTTGCTCGACTCCGAGGGGAAGCCCCTGCGCTGACTTGCGGCGCGCGCACTCCGATCCTCATCGGGCGCGCAGCTTCTCGAGAGCCTGCGCTGCCGACGGCAGGTTCGGGTCGAGGGACAGGGCCCTCTCGTAGCTCCGGATCGCTTTGTCGCGGTCCCCTCTGGCCAGGTACGCCTCTCCCAGGCTGTCGTGGACGTTGGCCGACCGCGGGTAGGCCGAGGCGTTCAACCGGAAGATTTCGAGGGCCGCGTCCAGACGTCCGTCCGCGAGGAGCGCGTACCCAAGGCCGTTGACCTCGGTTTCCGCCGAGGAATAGGCATGGACCGGGTCCGCCCGCCATTGGCCGTACCGCTCAGACGCGAGGCGAAAGTCGCCTGCCAGAACGGCCTCCCTGAGCAGATCCGAGAGCGGCTTGCCCGGGACGTAGGAGAGAGCGGCCTCGAGCGCCGGGTCGCGGTTGGAGCGGTAGTCCTCGAAGGTGAGGTCCGCGGCAATTTGCGGAGCCGTCCACGGTCGCCGGTCCCTCTCGTCCTGCTGCCACCAGAGTGTCGAGACCCGGACGGTAATTCCGCTATTGGGCAGCGTGATGCGGCGCGAATCGCCGTAGGCGTTGGCCCTTCCGCCCGTGGGCTCGCCGACGAAGAGGACGTTCGTGTACCTCTCGAGGTCATTGACCAGCATCTGTGCCGCCGACCAGGTGCCCCGGCCGACGATCGCAAAGAGCCGGCCCGTCTGGTCCACCTTCCGCGACTGGATGATTCCCCGCAGGAGCGGGCGATTGAAAGCTCCGTTCCCGCCCCGGTTCAGGCGAAGGTCCAGGACGAGCCGCTCGACCGGTTCGGCCTCCACGAGTGCGACCAGACGCTCGGCGAAAGCCTCCACCGTCTCCTCTTCCTTGTTCCCGACCTGATTGAATTGAACGTAGACGGCCCGGGCCTCCGGCAGGTATTCGAGCCAGAACTTGTTTGTCGGATCCTTGAGCCAGAGGGGCCCGGGCCGCTGCGCTCCGTCGCGAGCGTCCTCCCAGTCCCTGCGGGGCAGCCAGCTCGTGTCCGTGTCGGGGGCCATCATTTCAGCGGGCCCTGCCGGTTTCAGGACCGCGACCTTCCGCTTTCCGTGGCTCTCGGCGACGAAGGAGGCGCTCTCCATGTCGTCAACCAATCCCAGAGCGTGAAGCACCTCGGGCATCGCCAGCAGGAAGGGGGCGAAGAACTTCACGTCCATCTCGTTGTCACGGCCAATGATCTCGCGCACGGCGTCGTAGGCTCTCTCCCAGGGCGCATTCCCGATCCTGACGACGCGCGCGCCGACGAGGCCCGCGCATTCGCGCGCGGCCGCTCTCACGTAGAGGCCGTCCTTGAAGAGGTAGAGCCTGACGGGGTAGGCGCGAAAGCCGATCTTTGGATCGCGGGTCGGCGCGATGTTGGTGTGCCCGTCGCCGACGGAGGCGACGATCCGCGCCATCTCGACGATGATCTGGTGCCGCGCGAGCCGGGGGATGGTTTCGTCGAGCTTCTTGACGGCGCTTTCGAACCGGGCGCGGGTCATGGCGTGGAAAAGGTTCCTGTGCAGCCTCGGCATTTCCCTGGCCAGGAAGCGCAGGTCCTCGCGCCATCGCGTCGCCTCCGATCCATTCGCTGCGGCTGGAGCCTTGTCCTGCGGGAGGACGGCCTGGCCGGGGAGAGGGACACAGAAGAGCGCGCCAAGAAGCAGCCCCCCGGTTGTCGACCTGGAGTTTCGTTTCAAGATTCGGAAGCCCGCTTCGCCTGCCGACGAAACCTCACTCCTCCTGCGGCCGCGCCGAACGGATCGAAACCGGACCGTTGACCGTGGAGAGGCGAACGACCGGAGAACCGGACCCGCCGAACTCGACCAGGCGAGACTCCTCGTCCCACGTCTTGCGCGCCTCCTCGCAGGCTCGGGCTCGGCATTGGAAGGGCGAACGGCCCGAGCTCTCCACGCGGACGGGCGATGTGTATCCCTCCGGGAGCGAGAGCGTCAGCGGCCCGTTTCGCGCCTGCGCGTCGAGCTTGCCGTCCCAATGGCTGCCGGAGAGAGCGACCGAGATCGGCCCATTCTGCGTCGTAACGCTCACGTCTCCGCCGCTGCCGGAGACGCTGATGGGGCCGTTGACGGCGGTCGCCTGGACGCTCCCGGTGCACCGCTTCAAAGAGATGGGGCCGTTTTTCGCCTCGGCCTGGATCGCGCCGGAGGAATCTTCGAACCCCAGAGGGCCGTTCTGCGCGCGAGCGGCGACGGAACCCGACATGCCCCGCACGGAGATCGGGCCATTGGTGACTTCGAGGTCGAGGCCCGCGGAGCGTGGGGCGGAAACGATGAAGTGCACGACCCAGTCCCGGCCTTCGGGCCCCCTGGCGAGGAGCTCGCCATTCTCGAACGCGGCCTCGATCCGGGACAGATCCTGCGCCGCGGCGGCGGCCTTGCAGGCGGTGACGGAGACATCGGAGCGGTCGCCGCCCCGCACGAAGATTCCCGAGTTCGCCGGCGCTCGCAGCTTGAGGGCGCCGCGCGGCGATGGTGCCGACAGCGTCTGCTCCGCGCGCGCGGCCTCGGCGCCGTCGAAGGTCACCCGCAGTTGCCGGCATTCGTCGATCGGCCCGTCGTGCTCGGTGGACATGCTCATGCCGCCGTGCCCGATCCTCTCTCCGGTCCGAGCCGGCGCCACCGCGGCGCAGAGCATGAGCGCCAACCATAGAGTCCGCTTCCTCCCGCTCATCGTCTCCTCCTTCCGCTCCTGATCTTTAGACGCCGCCGCGGCACGGAAGTTAGGGTATTTGTCGGAGATTCGGGATCTTGGCGCCAATAGCCTGCTGGAGCAGGAGTTAGGAGACAGCCTGCGCCAGGACCAGGGCCGCCACGATCAGGAGCGCGATCAGGATCGCCGGAAGCGGGACGCCTCCGCGCCGGCTCACCGCGGCCCCGCGTACGCGAGGCGCGACCGCTCGCTCTCGGCCCAGGCGCGGATCGTGTCGATTTCGGCCGGTGACAGGCGGGCGTCGCGATGGGTGAGGGTGTAGGAGGAGAGCGGCATCCGGCCCTTCCGGACTTCCCGGGCACGGCGCCGAGGATGTCCTGCCGGTCCCGACGGCTGCGCCCCTCTAAGCGGGTGAAGTTCACGTATCGCTTCCCCTGGCGCACATGCCGGGCGACCATCCAGGAGACAGGCGGCACACGGCTGTACCAGGGCCACCGTGTCTCCTCGGAGTGGCAGTCGGCGCACGAGCGGTCGAGGATCTCGAGCACGCTCGGCTGCGGCGGCGAGGCAGAGGGCAGCGACGGCGGGCGCGGGGACGCATGCACCGATCATGGCTTCTCCGGTCTCCCGTCGCGGATGATGGCCAGCGTAGAGACCGTCCCGGTCGGGGACAGGCGCCGGACCCGGACCGAATTCCCCCTTCCGGACTCGAGCACATAGAGGTCGGCTCCTGAAAGCGCGACTCCGGAAGGCGCCCAGCCGCCCTTCGATTTCGAGACGCGGGTCACTGCGCCTTCGGGTGTGATCAGGACGACGCAGGCGCCGCCAAAGTTCGCCGCGAAGACGCTGCCTCGCTCGTCTACGGCGAGCCCCATCATCTTGCCGAAGCGGCCTCCGAAGAGGCGGGCGAAGCGAGACGGCTCGAGAAGAGGACCTCCCCGCGCGACCGTGGTGACCCGGCCCGACGAGGTGACCTTCCGGACCGAGGCCTCGTCGGTGACGTAGAGGTCTCCGCCGGGGCCGACGGCGATGGCCCCGATCGGGCCGAAGCGGGCTTCGCTTCCGACGCCGTCGGCATGGCCGTAGACTCCGCCGGCGACGAGCTCGGCCGGCCCGTCGGGCGCGCGGCGATAGATCGCGGAAACGTCCCGGCGGTTGTTGTCCACGCGCGCGTAGTAGCGCGTCCCGTCGGGAGCCACCGCCGCCGTGAAGAGGAACGGCACCCCCTCCGTCGGCGGCGCGGTCTCGCTGGTCGTTCCGTCGGCGTCGAGGCGCCAGGCGCTCGTCCACCAGCGCTGCCCGTCGTACGTCAGGTGCTCTCCCTCGAGGCGCCCCTGCACATCCAGCCGGATCGCGTGGCTGTGCTTGCCGGTGACGACGGCCGTCAAGCGCCCTCCCGGCTCCCAGCGCCAGATGCGCTTCAAGTCCGTAAAGTAGACGCGCCCCTGACGATCCACTACGATCCCGGTCCCCGGATGAGCCCGCGCCGCCGCCGCGGGGATCAGCAACGCGAGCATGAAACCCGGAACCGCCCGTCGAAAGCGCCTGGTCATTGCTCCTCCGGTCCGATCAATCCAGACGCCAGGAAGAGGAAGGGTGTTAGCGGATCTCCGATCGAGGAACTACGGACGAGGGACCGAGGACTCGGTGGGCTGACGCCGAGAGCGTCGAGTCCTGCCGGTTCCGCGACTCCTCAATGCCGGTTCATGCGGCGAGGCGAAACCAGAGCTTTCGGCAGAAAGACCAGAACGTCCCTTCCCTGGGGAGCAGCGGCATTCCTTCGAGCTCCCAGCGCCAGAGCTCGAGCATCCGCCCGTCGCCGCGCAGAGCGCCTTCCCTCGTGACGTCGGCAGGCGGCGGGACGAGCCGTGCCAGCCGCTCGTAGACGTGCTCGCGGTCCACACCTGCGGTGCGGGGCAGCAGATGCCAGAGCGTCAATCCGTCGCGCCTGCGGGCGGCGTTCAAGATCACCGACAGCGCCTCCTCGCCTCCGGCGGCGAAATCATAGAGCTCGAGCGCGCGGCGAAGTTCCGGCGCGGCGTCCTCGTAGTAAGGCGTTCCCGGCCCCTCTCTCGGGCGGGTCGCGCAGACGGCCCCGGCGGGAACGATGGACTCCCTTCCGTCTCGCTCGAGACTGACCCAACCCGTCTCGACGCGCAGCATCTCCGCCCCCGAGGGGTCCACCTCGAGTGTGTAGGAGCAACCCAGATCCACCGCGAGAGCCGATGGCGTCTCGACGAGGAAGAGACGCGGAGGCGCCGAGATCTTCGCCGAGATCCTGCCCCGGTCGAGGGCCAGCCGCTGCTCGACGGGGCCGGATTTGACGAGCCGGAGCCGGGACCCGGTGCCGACCGAGATCTCGGCGATTCTGCCGATCCCGACCTTCGCCCGCGAGACCGCGTCGGTCTCGACTCCCAGCCCGATGGAGAGCGGCGAGGCGGCGGCGACCGGCCTGGAGCCGACGAGCGGGGCCCCTTCGATTCTCTCGACGCGCCATTGCGGCGCCGCGCCCGAGCGCGCGACCCAGATGGCGCCCGCCGCCCCGGCGAGGATCACGGCGGCCGCCAGGAGCCGCCGCGATCCGGCGGGACGGCCGCCGGGGAGCCCCAGCGGGGATCGCTCGTGGCGGAACCGGCCGAGCAGGTTCTCGAGCTTCTCGACCTCCGGATCGACCGGCCCGCTACGGTCCCAGAGGTAGCGTTCATCCATGGCTTCGTCTCCTGTCGAGCGCCTCTCTCAACCGGGCCATCCCGCGGTGCAGGTTGACGCGCACCGAACCCGGCGTCAGTCCCGTGCGCTCCGCGATTTCCGGTCCCGTCATTCCTTCGACGAGCCGGAGAATGAGCGTCTCGCGATACGCCTCCGGTAGAGTGCGGATGATTCGCAGGATCGCCCCGGCCTCCGTCTCGGTCGCATCGCTGGAGGGAAGGTCTTCGCGAAGCTCTTCGGTGGGCGGGACTCGCCGGAGGTGGTCGGTCGCCCGGTTGCGGGCGATCATGGCCAGCCAGCCTGGGAACGCGGCCGGTTCGCGAAGCGTGGACAGGCGGCGGAACACCGTCAGGAAGACCTCCTGCACGAGATCCTCCACGTCCAGGCGGGGGACGCGGGCAAGCAGGATGCCGTGAACCATCGGCGCGAAGCGGCGGTAGAGCGACTCGAAGGCCGACCGGTCGCCGCTTCGGGCGGCCTCGACTGAACGCGCCTCGGCGCGGATCTCCGCCTCGGTCGGCGTCGCCATCAGGCGACGCTGCCGGATTCGCATCTGCGGGTCAAGTGTCAGTACGACGTCCAAGGTCCAACATCCAGGGTCCAAGGTCCCGAGTCCCGAGTCCCGAGTCCCGAGTTGAGACGCTTTCCGGGACGGGAGTGTTAACGTTCGGCACGCATGCAGCAACTGGCACAATACGTCTCGAAGTACGGCCTGTCTCTGATCTTCGTCAATGTGTTTCTCGAGCAGCTGGGCCTGCCGATCCCGGCTATCCCTGTCCTCATCGTTGCCGGCGCCCTCGTCGTGGAGAGGGACCTTTCGGCGATCCACGTCCTCCTCGTCGCGCTCGCGGCCTGCCTCCTCGCCGACGCCGCCTGGTTCTGGCTCGGCCGACGCTACGGTTTCCGCGTTTTGAAGACGCTCTGCCGTCTCTCTCTATCCCCGGACTCCTGCGTGCGGCAGACGACGACGATCTTCGAGCGATGGGGGATGCCGTCGCTCGTGGTGGCGAAGTTCGTCCCGGGCTTCTCGACGGTGGCGCCTCCTCTGGCCGGCGCGATCAAGGCCCAGCTCCTGCCGTTCCTTCTCTTCGACGGAGTGGGAGCCCTCGTCTGGGCGGGAGCCGGTGTGAGCGCGGGCATGGTTTTTCACCGCGCTATCGACCGGGGACTCGAATTCCTGACCGGGATCGGCACCCGGGCCGTCGTCGTCCTGGCCGGCGCGCTCCTCCTTTTCGTGGCGGTCAAGTGGGGACAGCGCCGCCGCTTCTACGAGATGCTCCGCATGGCGCGGATTTCGCCGGAAGAGCTCCACCGCTTGATGGACGAGGGGCGCGACCCGATCGTCCTGGACGTCCGGACGCCAGGCGCGCGCCTCTCCGACCCGCGGCGCATACCGGGGGCAAGACAGCTCGAGTTGAACGAGATCCCCGACAAGATCTCCGATCTCCCTCACGATCGGGAGATCGTTCTCTACTGCACCTGACCCAACGAGGCGTCGGCGGCCCGTGTGGCCCGCGCGCTGATGGACAGAGGATTCACGCTCGTGCGTCCGCTCGCCGGCGGACTGGACGGCTGGGCATCCGCGGGTTACGAGGTGGAGGCGGAGCCGGAGCCGCTCATCGCGATCCGTCCCGCGGACTGACCGTTCGGCCAGTGCGACCTGTCCCTTCGGACATTGTGGAGCCCCTGACCTCTTCGTTAAAATGAGCCCGGTTTCCGATGAATCTCGAAGCTCCGGCTCCAGGAGAGACCTACGTCGTCTCCTGCTTTTCCTGCGAGGCGTCTTTCGACGCCATGGCCAGCCCGTGGTGCGGATGTCTGATGAACAGACGGACGCTCGTCTGCCCCGCATGCCGGACCTGTTTCTGCAAGGCGACGGCCTACAAGGAGAGTTTCTGGGAGAAGGCCCCGCAGACCATGTGGGACCGGGCCATCGCGGAACGCTGCGCTGTCTTCGATCCGCCGGCGAATCCCCCACCGGCCTCCGTCGAGCGTCCACTGGTCCTCGTCGTGGACGATGAGCCGGACATCCGGCGCGTCGCACACCTGGCCATCTCGACACTCGGCTACGGGGTCGTCCTCGGCCGCGACGCCCTGGAGGGCCTGGATCTGGCGAGTCGCTACCAGCCGGATCTCGTCCTGACCGACGCCTTGATGCCGAAAGTGGATGGTCGGGAGATGTGCAGCCGTCTGAAGAGCGATCCCGCCACGTCGGGATTGAAGATCGTGATCATGACCGCGATCTACACGGCCGCCCGATATCGGTCCGAGGCGTTTCGGGATTTCCACGCCGACGACTATCTGTCCAAACCCCTCGAGTTCCGCGAACTCCGCGCGGTCCTGGCCAGGCATCTGGGCGCGCCGGCCCTGCGGTGAATGGCTGGTTGTTCCTCAAGGCGAAAGGTCTTACCGCCTTCGCCGTGGTCTGGCTCGTCGTAGCCGGCGCGGTCGGGATTGCCTGGAGCGCGAAGCCCGGTCTCGAGCTGGGTTCTACGCACCACGTGCCGATGTGGGCCGCTCTCTTTCTCATCGCCATACTTCTGGCCATCTCCTGGGCGGTCAACCGCGAGATCCGGGCTCGGTCGCTCTCCGCCGAGAGGCTTCGCAATCAACTCTCCTTCACGGCCGCGATCACCGACAGCCTCGGCGAAGGGGTCTATGCGCTCGATCGTGAAGGGCGGCTGACGCTGCTGAACCGAGCCGCGCAGGAAATGCTCGGATGGACCGAACAGGAGCTGCTCGGCAGGAACATGCACGAGGCGATCCATTTCCAGCGCGCGGACGGCTCGCGGACCTCGGCCGAATTCTGCCCTCTGCTGGCCGTTCTGCGCACCGGCCGGAAGTTCCACTGCAGCGACGACGTGTTCACGCGCCGCGACGGAAGAAGCCTTCCCGTGGAATTCGTCTCCTCTCCATTCCTCGTCGACGGGGAGATCGTCGGCGCCGTCGTCGCCTTCCAGGACATCACGGAGCGCAAGAAGACCGAAGCCGAGCTCGTCGAGCGCGCCCAGCAGGCGGTCTTCGGCGCGGCCGTCGGCGCGGCCCTGACGAAGGCCGACACTCTGCCGGGCGCGCTCGGACAGTGCGCCGAGGCGATGGTGCGCCACCTCAACGCCGCGATGGCCTCGATCTGGACTCTCTCGGAAAAAGACAACGTCCTGGAGCTGCAGGGAAGCGCCTGGGCCCGCAGGCCTCTCTTCGGGCCAGACGCGCGCATTCCAGTCGGCGAGTTCCGGATCGGCCGGATTGCCCGCGACCGACAGCCGACCCTGCTCGATCTGACGGCGGCGCCGGAGCGCGAAGACGACAAGGATTGGGCGCGCCGCGAGGGGATGGTCGCCTTCGCCGGTTACCCGCTCATCGTGGAGGAGCGCCTGGTCGGGGTGATGGGCATGTTCGCGACACGACCCCTGACCGAGTCGGCCCTGGCCGCCCTGGCTTCGGTCGCCGACGAGATCGCCCTCGGGATCGACCGCTCGCGCGCCACCGAGGCGCTGCGCGCGAGCGAGGCCCGGACGCGATCGGTCGTCGACCATATGATGGAAGGGCTGATCCTCGTGGACGAGAAGAGCGTCGTCCGGGCGATGAACCCCGCCGCCGGGAGGATCTTCGGCTACAGCGCGAACGAGCTCGTCGGGAAGCCGCTCTCCGTCCTCGTCCCGGAGTCCTCGAGCCCCGAGCCCTCCAGCTTCCTGAAGAAGGCGCACAGGCGCGCCGTCGGCCGGGTCAC
>Ga0153915_10001119_pt1 | contig 24673 bp, 21 predicted proteins | sample Opewatmetagenome_2_FD_107003 | JGI IMG/M metagenome (GOLD analysis project Ga0153915, IMG submission 107003) | Freshwater wetland microbial communities from Ohio, USA - Open water 3 Core 3 Depth 3 metaG | ecosystem: Environmental > Aquatic > Freshwater > Wetlands | place: USA: Ohio, Lake Erie...
CCGGTGATCCCCGGCATGAAGATCTGATGACCGCAAAATCCCATCTGACAGGGGAAAAGATAAACCGTTTCTGCCACCTCCATCAAAGCACCGAAGACCTGATCAAAAAGGTGAAAATGCAGCGACTGCTGGGACAAAAAACAGGTTCCTGTTTTCAACGATGCGTCGGAATAGATGCCATCAATGCGGTGGACAGCGTAACTTTTGAAATGGATAAGAAACTGGCGGCTATTGTCGCCGCCAGGATCAGCCGATAAATCTTAACGAATAAACTGCTTAATAAGATTACATGATCTTTTTAAGCTTTTTTTGTAATTATTATGTAGTAATTTTCGCGTTGCCGATTGAACAAAACATGTATTTTTGAAAAGAATTTTTACAGTATAGAACGGTATTTACAAAACCAGGCATTATTTGCAAGTATTTGATTCTAGTAAATTATTAACAAATAAACGCCGCAATGCATAAATCGCATTTTTTTAATAAAAAAAGCATCAACCCGGCCTCTCCGCAGCTTTTCCAGATGAAATCATATAGCAGACAATTCCCTGGTTTTAAGAGTTCGGGGAACATAATAACAATACTGACACTAGTGGAAATTCCCATCTTCGCCAACTACTCTATATCAATCCCCAACATGCGTCATGAGTGACCCCTTCTTTCGATTTAAATCTAGGCAACTTTTTATTTGAATTTAATCATCTTCGCAAACATGGAGGATTGAATTATGAAACACCTTTTGATAAACTTCGAAAAGTTGCCGAATTATTGAGCCAGTACAGTTTCCCCTATTTCCGAAATGTTATCTCCCTTGAATTAGAAAATACAGCTTGCTTTTTTATATCTTTTCTTCAATAATTGTACACATAATATTAAAAAATAAGGGGTCGCAGGAGTGAAGAATTAATAGTCGGAATAATTTTTAATAGGCATTCTTCAACAAACTAATACTAATTAAATATTAGCGTGTTGACATGTGTTGACAAGTTTATTCCGATATCAATTCCTCATTCCGTGGTCTGAAAGAAATTCCATAAAGCCACGGTTACCGTGGCTTTTTTTATTGGCAATAAGAATTTTATTGGAGATAAAAATGACAGAGTTATATTTAAAATTTCATACGGTTACCTTCAGTTATGACTCATCTGTGGAACAACTTTTTAAGGACATATCATTTCATATCGCTAAAGGATGGGCAGGTGTGGTTGGTGCAAACGGCACAGGTAAAACAACATTATTGAAATTGGCAACCAGGCATCTTGCCCCTAAAAACGGTGTCATCGACTCCCCGCAGCACTCCATATATTGTCATCAAAGGACAGATGAACCTCCTGATCAAATAACGGATTTTTTTACAGCAAATAGTAAAGAAGCTAATATCCTTAAAGATAAGTTGCAGATCGGTAAAGATTGGAGAAATCGCTGGGATACATTATCACATGGAGAACGGAAAAGGATTCAATTGGGAGTGGCATTATGGCTAAAACCTGATTTATTGGCTGTTGATGAACCGACAAATCACCTCGATACCTATGCGCGGGAACTGATATTGAACACCCTATCCGAACATCAGGGGATCGGACTTTTGGTAAGCCATGACCGCGAATTACTCGATAAACTTTGTGCAACCTGTATATTCACCATGCCGCCTACCGTTATTATCCGGCCAGGGGGAGTAACAAAGGCCGGTGCCGCATTAAGGCAGGAACAGCAAGCGGTTCAAAAGCAATTTGATATCGCAAAAAGTGTTTTGAAAAAATTACAACGCGAAGCTATTTGCCGTAAGCAGAAAGCTCAACAGGCGGATCGTAAGCGTTCCAAGCACCATTTAGCGCCGAAAGATCATGACGCTCGCGAAAAGATAGACCGGGCTCGTGTCAGCGGAAAAGATGCTTATACGGGAAAGCTATACCGTCAGTTGCGCGGCAGGCTCACTCAACAGCAACATCAACTTGAAAAGATTAAAATTGAAAAGAAAAGACCGCTGGGAATATGGTTGCCTGGCTCAGTTTTAAAACGGGATTATGTTTTAAAATTACCGGCAGAAGTAATTCAAATGGGTGTTAAAAGGAAACTCTTTTTCCCGGATTTGACTGTGAAACCTGGTGATCGCATAGCAATTACCGGTCCCAACGGCTCAGGCAAAAGCACTTTTATAAAACATTTGTTAGGGCATTTAAATACGGATATTGAGCATGTCACCTATATTCCGCAGGAAATAGATACAGCAAATTCAAAAGAAATATTGGATAAAGTGATGACTCTGCAAAAGAATAAACTAGGCCATTTGATGACAGTTGTAAGCAGATTAAATTCCAGACCGGAACGTCTGCTTTTTACAAACGAACCGAGTCCCGGCGAAATCCGCAAACTCCTCCTGGCATTAGGGGTAACAAATGAACCTTATCTAATTATTATGGATGAGCCGACAAATCACCTGGATTTGCCTTCCATCGAATGTCTGGAAAGCGCATTGAGCGATTGTCCTTGTGCCTTGATACTGGCCAGTCACGATATGTATTTCCTAAAGCGATTAACTTCTATAAACTGGCGTCTATCTTCTCAAGAAAATGGGTTAAATTTTAACCTGGAATATAAGATTATGGAACTCGGGGAGACATAACCCTTCATGAAGGCCAAAGCAATACCGCTTGACATTACTATCGAGTGGCGATATTATATTAGCATGATTGTATCCTTCAAATCAAAAGAGACGAATCTTATATGGAATGGAGAAATATCAAAAAAATATCCTTCTAACATTCAAGAAACAGCACGCAGAAAGCTGAGGATGCTAAATAGTTCATTTTCACTGAATGATTTGAAAATACCCCCTGCGAATCGTCTTGAACTTTTGAAGGGAAAAAGAAAAGATCAATACAGCATACGAATAAACGATCAATGGCGTATTTGTTTTGAATGGATAAATGGAAATGCGCATAATGTTGAAATAACTGATTATCATTAAAGGAGAGAGTTATGAAAAAACTTCCCAACATACATCCCGGCGAAATTCTTGATAAAGAATTTCTGATGCCGTTAAATATTACCGCTTATCGTTTGTCCAGGGAAATTAAGATTCCTCAAACAAGAATTTCAGAAATTATTAAAGGTAAAAGAAGAATTACCGCGGACACTGCTTTAAGACTTTCCAAATATTTTGGGAACAGCCCGCAATTTTGGCTTGGTCTGCAAAATGATTACGATTTGGAAGAGGAAACAAATATTTTAAAAACTGAATTAAAAAAAATCCATTCTTATAATGAATTAACCGGCAGTAACCACAAACATGCGGCCGTGGCATAAAATCTTTTTAGGCTTGCGGTAAATCCAACTGTTACTACATCATACTTCCCCGACTTGTTAATCTCGCATAATGCAAGCGCGGGTTCCCAATCCGCAAGGCCGTCGAATATAAGCAGGTATGCTTTTAATCGCATTGGAATTTACTCCTTTACATAAACAAATCATCTAACGACGACAGCGACATCAGCCGGAGCACAGCAATCGGCTGTATTGTTTTGTTGTGTGCACAGTTTCAGGATATGTATCCCTCCAAGGCAGTTTAAACAGGGCGCTGTCCCCGATTTCCCCCTAAAATCAGAAATTTGAAAATTGAGGATTACGGAAGTAACCTGTAATTTTGTCTAAAACTCTAATAACTCCCCATCCGTCGGAATTATAACTTTGTCCGATAATCCTTCTTTTAAAACAGTCTCTCTCAGAATATCACGATTTGTAAGACAATGATTGAATGCATCCAAATGCACCGCTATCACTTTTCCGGAAGCCATTCTAATAAAATTTATCAACTCATCCAGCGGCATAAGAATAGGTCTCCCCAAATCCAGAGTCGCTGTGCCTGCATTTAATATCGAAATATCGGGGCGGCTATTGTTGAGAACATTACGCACAGTATGATTAAAAACAGTATCACCACTAATATAAACCGTTGGCTTTCCGGGCAATTCAATCAAATAGCCCACTCCGGGCCCCATACATTTACCAACCAACCCATAACCATGTACTGTCGGAAATGGGGTAATGGTTCCGGTTAAAAATTCATATTTCTGATACATTTTAAGGGGAATAGTTTTAATATGACGGCGGGACAGATAAGATTCATCAAGATTATTACAATATACCGGTACCTGTTTTTGAGCTAACAAGCGAGCCCCTGCCTTATCGAGATGATCAAAATGTCCATACCGGCAATGGGTGATGAGACCGTGTGTTATCTGACGTAATGACGATTCAGAGTTTGCGGGTAAATGCACAATAGGATTAAACTGCGGTCTTTTACGAAAAAATGTATATGGCGGCAAACTTCCTTTCGGGTTCAAAGAGGGATCTACCAAGACCTTATTCGAACCGTAATGGATAATTATACATGCATTTCGAATATGCTGAATCTTCATAGTTTACCTTTCAAGGTATTGGCTAATAGATCTTGTGGAACAGGGGACAACGGCGCCCTATTTTTCGCATCCTCCAGGCGGCTTCACTTTCCTCGGCCTGCCGACCGTTCCTCTCCTTAGCTTCATACCAAGTTTCTTTTCAAGTTTCATTACAAAGCCTTCCTCGCCATATGGACGGCCCAAATGCGTCTTTTTTCTTATGTCTTCTACAATATTAATATCATCACCTGATTTTAAATATGACAACCAATTCTTTATATCGTCATGCATAAATGATTTCTTGCTCAATAAGGTATCTACGCACTGATTGATGTGTCCTTTAGCGCTTGACCAGGGATAGTCTTCAGGTGTCTTTACTATGCCAGCCCTTACCGGATTGTTCTCAACATAGCGCACGGCGGCAAAGAGATGCTTCTCGTCAAGGATGCAAGAATAGAATCTGCCTTGCCATAAATGTCCGCAGACTCCCTGCTTTTTGTTTATGTACTGTGAGTAACGCATATGAAGGGTATTGAATGTGCGGGCCAAAGAATCCATTTTCTGCGGCACACAGATAAAATGCACATGATTGGGCATGAGACAATATGCCCATATATCCAGTGAGTTCTTATCTGAATATTCTTTCAACCATGACAGGTACTGCTTATAGTCGTTATTTGTTTTAAACACGCGCTGGCGGTAATTGCCGCGTTGAGTTACATGATGAGGATATCCTATTGCTGTTATTCTGGCTATTCTGGGCATGGTGCAAAATAGCACTATTCCATCCGCAAAGTCAATAATTAAATAGGGCGCTGTCCCCTATTTCTCATTCTTATCAACACAGATATACAATTCTCCCGCTCATGCCTGATTAGTAAACAGAAAAAAAATGAATTTAAGATTATTTGTTTTTATAATTGTTCTCCATCAAGTATTTTGAAAATGGATTTAAGTATTATGTACCCCGAACTCTACTTCTCGACTCGATTTTTTAAAATAGAAACGTACCCATTTATTCATTATTCTTTGCTTCCCGTATATGGTAAGAAACCTTCTCCGATTCCGTACGGTACCGGTATTGCGTATTTGTCACTTCGAGAAGTGTGTCGCGTGTGATCAATCCTATCGGAACAATCCTCTGATGACTGGATTTGGTGATTTCTTCAATAAGAACTCCTTCCTCCACTTTCCACTTCCCCTCCACTTCAACTCTGACTTCTTGATCTTTAATTACAAGGATGCCATAGGAAGTAAAAGTGCCATCTGACTTGAAATTAAAATCACCGGTCTTCATGATTTGGTCATGTGGGATAACCCACGAACCAACCAGAATCGCTCTCACTTTTGAATCTTCGAGAGGGATTCCATGTAATGTACATGCCGTTATGGTAAGTAGAATGAGAAATATGGCTATCGGCATATATGTTTTCATGCATTTCTCCTTTGCCAACATTGTTTATATGGATCGATGCTAATACTGCAAATTCCACAAATATCGTATAGCAATTTTATGAAGATGGATTGTTTAACGATTACTGGGTAACATAGCATAAAATTGCAGTTTTGAAAATGGAGAATCTCAGGAAGTTATTAATTGCCTTGACACTCATTGCAAGGTCAAGTTCTGTTAACGGAAAAAAAATAGGGCGCTGTTGCCTATTTATTGAAATGAATGTTTTTTAAGAAAAATGTTTTGGAGCGCAGAGTTTATTACGAATCTTCCCTGTTGTAGCGGAGCGAGAAGCAAGGCAAGCAACCATCGATAGCCGCATCCAGCGCTTCCTGGAAAGTACGAGGCCACACATGACATGTCAAAGGCTTGTGACCAGAACTTTGCAATCTGCAACCGCGTCCATCCAGTAGAAAAACGCAACCGCGCGGCCCTATCTGTGTTCGATACAGGATTGTTCCGGTATCATCAGTATATGGCTCCGAGAAATCAGACGCTATGGCTATACCAACAGAGATCAGGAGATCCCTCTCGTGCGCGAATACATCGACACCGTGTTGGCAGCAAGAATCTCCACAGGGGAATGAAACACAATCCCATTGATTTAAATCCTTTTCTTCTGCTTCGTTCTTCATCTTTTGCTCCCTGATAATAAATGTACAAACTTTGCTTTGTCCGGGAAAATGGGGGGAAGTTCACGCTGTCCCCTGTTTATCCTTCCCTATTTATCCTTATTTCCTCGTCCCCTATTTCCTCAATCGCAAACTCCATTACTTCTTGCTTTTTCCAACGCTTTGCATACTCCCATCGCACATGCTTTTTGCACATAACGGCACCCGAGATTGTTGTCGCCTTGCAACAAATAAGCACTCCCATAGTTGTTATAGGCCTCGGCATTGTTAGGTGTTATATGAATAGCCTTATTGAAATCATTCATGGCTTGCTGATATTGACCGAGTTTAATGTAAGCATTACCCCTGTTATTATAGGCGTCGGAATCGTTTGGCTTTATGCGGATTGCTTCGCTATAATTATTAATAGCATCTTCTATTTTCCCTTCAGCATACAAAGCACTCCCGATATTGTAATACGCAACCCTATTATTCTTCGTTAGTTGTAAGGCATGGTTAAAAAGAATTATGCTGTTTTTCCAGTAACCGCATTGTATCCACGTTGAAACTGAAAGCACACAAAGAACTGCCATCGCTATCGAGAATAAAATATTTTTCCGAACTCCTACTATCTGTAACAAAAGTGGAATACCCCATGCAAGCATAATGGCAATGCCAATAGATGGCAGATAAGTATGGCGGTCCGTAATGGCATGCTGACCTGCCTGTATCAGGCCAATTAACGGGATAAAAGTTCCCAGATACCAGAACCAGCCAACAAATAAAAAGTGGAATCTCCGAATATAATAAAGAACAAAAATAGTAATTGAAATAATAACCATGACGGAAATTAAAATTTTCCACAGGGGAATGGAATAATTATAAGGATAAAACACAGCTAGATTTACCGGCCAGAAAATTTTTCCCAAATAAGCGATATAGGAAACAATTGCATTATTGACACGTATGATAAACGGCAAACGTTCCAATGACGCGACTGCACCATTATAATTTTGTCCCAGGAAAATTTGAATACTCACGGCAATACTCAAACAAATAAATGGAATCTTTTCTGTGATAATCCCTGAAATTGAATTTCCTGACTTGTTTTGTTCGTCTATCGATTTTTGCCAGCGCCCAAGCGGCCAGTAATCAAGGAGCAAAAAGACAAAGGGGAGAGTAATCATCGTGGGCTTGGACATTAATGCAAAAGTGAATAATATTATACATGTAATATAACGTGAGAGTTTAAAGTTTTCTGAGTAACAGGCATAAGCATATATACTGGCCATCCCGAAAAACATACTTAAAACATCTTTACGTTCCGCTGCCCAAGCGACCGATTCCACCCGCAGGGGATGCAAAGCGAAAAAGGCGGCGGCAAAGGCTGAACACCAGAGATTACCGGTTGTTCTATTTAAGAATAGAAATAGAAAAAGAACCGCACCGATGTGCAGAAGTAAGCTGATCATATGATGGCCGGATGCGTTTGCACCGAAAAGATTCCAGTCCACCATGTGAGAGATCCATGTAAGCGGGTGCCAGTAAGTAAAATATGAAGTCGTAAGGGCCCATTGGATGCTTTTTTGATTAATTCCTGATTTAATATTATCGTTTCTGGTAATGTATCCACAATCGTCAAAGTTGATAAATCCATTGTTCGCTATCGGGCTGAAAGCTGCGAAACAACCGACAATTAAAAATATGATGACGAGATATGTATATTTTTTATTCATAAATAAAAGTAATAAATTTCTTCATGATTTTTGTATCATAGAATTAGTTAAACGTAAATTATGTTTATTATGGATTGAAAGATTGTCTATGTATCAATGTTAACGATTTATTTCTTACAGGAAATTATTCATTGTCTTGACACTCATTGCAAGGTCAAGTTCTGTTAACGGCACATTAAGGGAGAAACGCCTGCTGAGGTTATCCGCTATTTTTGTTTCTTTTGCATCTCGTAAAGTCTGTTCTGAGCCTCTTCGTGACCCTGCGCGGCAGCCTCGCTGTACCAGACTTCAGCCGAAACAATATCCCGCCTGACGCCCCGGCCTTCTTCCAATATCAAACCGATATTATATTGCGCATCGGCAATTCCTTTTTCAGCGGCTTTTAAAAACCATCTTGCGGCCTCGGGATAGTCCTGCAATCCCTGACTGTACATCAGTCCCATATGATACTGGGCATCGGCATGGCCCTGTTCAGCGGCCTTGAGATACCATTTGGTTGCCGCGGCATTATCCTGATCGATGCCGTTGCCTTCTTCGTACATCAAACCCAGATTGAACTGTGCGGAGGCGATTCCCTGCTCGGCGGCCTTGCGGCACCATTTGATGGTATCCGCGTTGGTCTGCAAAACACCTCCGCCGTTTTCGTACATGTTGTTCAGATTATTTTTGGCATCATCATCACCCTGTTGGGCTGCTTTGAGATACCATTTGATGGCCGCGGCATTGCTTTGCCCTACGATGCCTCTGCCGCTCTGATACATCAAAGCCAGTTTATTCTGGGCGGCGGCAATACCTTTTCCGGCATCCCTGATGATTTTCTCCGGGTCTTCTTCCGGTTCCGGTTCATCTTCAACTTTTTCCATTACCAGGTCTACAGCAGGCTTTTCATCCACAACCGCCTGTTCTTCGACCTTGCCTACAGCCTCCGGCTTGTCTTCCAGAACATCTTTATCTTTTTCCAGTTCCTGAGCTGCCGCAGGCTTTTCTTCAGGGATTGCTTCTTCTTCAACCTCACTGACAGTTTCCGGCTTGTCTTCCGGCACTTCTTTATCTTTTTTTGATTCCTGAACTGCTGCGGGCTTTTCTTCGGGAATTGCTTTTTCAGCTTCGCCGGCAGATTCTGTTTGATCCTGCGCGGCCTCCCTGCTTTCGTCAAATTTCAAATCAGCAAGAATCTCTTCGTCCGCAATTTCGTCCTCGGCCTCGCTGACAGTCTCTGTTTCACCCAGCTTAACATTCCTGCTTTTTTCTGACGCCGCTTCAGCATCGGGCTGTTCAGATTCAGCCTCCTGTTCTTCCGCCTCGATTACAGCCGCTTTTTCATCCGGCACAACCTTCTTTTTTTCTTCCAGGATCAAATCAACCTTGTGCTGCAAATCGGCAATTCCCGTTTTCTTAATCTTGCCTGCCGCCTCCGGCTTTTCCCGCAAAGCATCTTTACCTTTTTCCAACTCTTCAATGGCAGCCGCTTCCTTCTTGCTTAGCGGAATATCATACATAATACTCAAATTGAACTTTGCTTCTTCATGACCCTGTTCAGCAGCCTGGAGATACCATTTTACGGCTTCAGCCTGATACATCATGCCAAGACTATTCTGGGCATCGGCATGTCCCAGCCGGGCGGCCTGGAGATACCAATTCATGGCTTTAGCATCGTCCTGCGGGACACCTTCACCATTCTGGTACATTACACCGAGATTATTCCGGGCATCGGCATTACCCTGTTCGGCTGCCTTGAGATACCATTTCATGGCTTCGGCTCTGTCCTGCGGAACTCCCTTGCCATGCTGATACATACTACCCAGGTTATTGCGCGCATCGGCATTACCCTGCTCGGCTGCTTTGAGATACCATATCATGGCTTCAGCATAGTTTTGCACAACGCCTTTACCATGCAGGTACATCATACCGAGGTTATTCTGGGCATCGGCATTACCCTGCCCGGCAGCCTTGAGAAACCATTTTACGGCTTCCGCTTTTTTGTCTTGAGAAATTCCCTTGCCATTGAGGTATATCATCCCCAGTTTATACTGAGCATCAACATGTCCCTGATCGGCTGCCTTTGAATACCATTTGATGGCTTCCGCCTCGTTTTGCAAAACGCCCTTGCCATTCTGGTACATCATACCCAGCTCATTCTGAGCATTAACATTACCCTGATCAGCCGCCTTGAGATACCATTTGATGGCTTCAATCTCATTTTGCAAAACGCCTTTTCCATTCTGGTACATCATACCCAGTTCATTCTGGGCGTCAGCGTTACCCTGTTCGGCGGCCTTGATATACCATTTGATGGCCTCAGCCTCGTCTTGAGGAACACCTTTACCCTGCCGGTACATGATACCCAGCTCGTTCTGGGCATCCTCATGGCCCTGCTCGGCAGCTTTAAGATACCATTTGACGGCCTCGGCATCGTCCTGGGGAACGCCTTTACCCTGCTGGTACATCATGCCCAGGTTATTCTGGGCATCGGCATGGCCCTGCTCGGCAGCTTTGAGAAACCATTTGACGGCCTCGGCATCGTCCTGGGGAACGCCTTTACCCTGCTGGTACATCATGCCCAGCATGTTTTGGGCGGAAGCATCACTTGCATCCGCCAGCTTCCTGGATAGTTTATCTTCTTTTTTATTACTCATATTAAATCAAACGCCTGTCCCGCTTAGAAATACCCGGTACACGTCCCTGTGAAAAATATTTGTTGAAAGCCTCTTTTAAATTTATATCAGTTTGCATAATACTATAATCTATTAGATAAAACGTCATTTGGCAAGTCGTATTTAATCCATTATAAAATTCAATAAAAAGGGGCTGATCACTATGGAGCAGCCCCTTTTCTTACGCTTTTTAATTCCGGGTAATTATTCTTTAAGCGCTCCTGTAAAATTATCCGGTAAAACTTTAATTGCCGCCGACTCATTGAGCATAATGCATTCCATCTTTCCGAAATACTTGGGATACTCCGAACCGATAAAAAACTGGGATGACAGCACTCTGCCGCTGTAATAAGCGGCTTCATTGTTTTCCGAAATTATTTTCTGCCTCTGATCACCTTTGGCATCTCCGAAAATTGCTTTCATCTTCGGTATGGTAATGGTCAGGCTCCACAGGTGCAGCCAGGCAACAATCAGCGGGAAGAAGGCCTGCTGGAGCGGCGTGGCGTTTAACACCAGCGACAGATACTTGCCTTCCTTCATCTGAGCCTGCATCATGTTAATTACTTCATCAAGTTTCTCGAAGCCGCGTTTAACAGGCTCAATATATTTTTCATCAACAACGCCTTTTGCTTTTTCAAGAGCCTGGGCGATATGTTTTTTCAGGATAGAGTAGTTATACATTTCCGGATTCATGAGAATCTTGCGCATTTGCAAATCAAGCGACTGAATCGCGTTTGTGCCTTCATAGATGGAGAAAACCTTGGCGTCGCGCGCGTACTGCTCGACGGGATATTCCTGACAATAACCGTATCCGCCATACACCTGCATCGCTTCGGCTGTGACCAGCCACGCGGCATCAGAAATGCCTGCCTTCACTATCGGCGTAAGAATTTCAACGATAGCCGTTGCTTCCCTGACTTCCCCGGCATCCGGAGACTGATGCATGATATCCTCATTATAGGCAAGGAAAAGCGTGAGCATCCGCATGCCCTCGATGGTGCTCTTCATGTAAAGCAGCATGCGTTTTACGTCGGGATGCTCGATAATCGCGACTTTCGGCGCGGCGGGATTCAGCATCTGAGTGATATGCGCACTTTGTACGCGGTTGCGGGCATAAGTGACGGCATGCATGTAGGCGGCGCTGGAAACGGCCTCCGCCTGAACACCTGTATGGATACGGGCCGCGTTCATGAGTTTAAACATAACTTTCATGCCTTCGCGTTCTTTGCCCAGAAGATGTCCGACGCACTTGCCGTTATCGCCGAAACTGAGCGACGATGTGGCGTTTCCTTTCAATCCCATCTTGTGCTCGATGCCTGTGCAAGCCATGTCATTGCGTTCGCCCAGCGATCCGTCTTTGTTGATAAGGTACTTCGATACCAGGAAAATGGAAATCCCCTTTGTTCCTTCGGGATCGCCCTCGATTCTGGCCAGCACCGGATGAATGATATTGGGGGTTAAATCGTGTTCGCCGTTGCTGATGAATATTTTCTGTCCGCTAATGAGATAGGTGCCGTCGCTTTGTTTTACTGCTTTGGATTTAAGAGCTCCCAGATCGGAACCTGCGGAGGGTTCGGTCAGACACATTGTGCCGCCCCATTCGCCGGAGATAAGTTTGGGAAGATACATTTTTTTGATTTCTTCGGAACCGAAAAGGGCAATGATGAGCGCCGTTCCGGTAATGGAGCCGCAATACATAGTCAACGAGGTATTGCCCGCGTTAAAGTATTCAGCAGCGGCCATGGAAATGCTGGAAGGCATGCCCATTCCACCTATTTCGGGAGAGAACGACAGGCTTTGGAAACCTGCTTCCATGTAGGCATGGAATCCCTTGTGAAACGATTCGGGCACCTTTACTTCGTTGGTCCTGGGATTAAACTGCAACCCTGTTTTATCACCGTCGGCGTTGGATGAATAAAACTGATCAATGGCAATTTTTTCCGCCAGATTCAGAATATCATCGTAAACGGATTTATCAAAATCCTTGAAGTTGTCGAAACGGTTTAATTTTTCCATTTCCAGCATTTCAAAGAGAATAAATCGCACATCTCTTGAATCTACTAATTGATTTAACGACATAAAAACCTCCTTAGTTAAATGGTTGTTAAAATTAACCTAAACTTTAATATCTTAAACCGGTATTCCGGTTCCAGTACATACATTTTTACGACACGGCATCTTTTGACCTATCATGCCAATATTATTGCAATATTTTATCTGCCGTTCCTCCAGGTCAATTGATTTTTTACCAAAGTCCAGCCTCATAATGATATTTCTATATCATAGTCTCACTATGAAATCAAATAATACTTGACAGTCAGACTATGATTTTATATATTATTATAAAAGTAACGGACAGGGATGAATATGACCGACAACAGTAAAAACAAGACCAGAAAAGACCGCATCATGGATGCCGCCCTGCGTATTTTTGCCGAAAAAGGTTTCCAGAACTCGACTATTACTGAAATCAGCAAGGCGGCCGGCGTTTCCGAAGCCACAATCTATGAGTATTTCGGCACGAAAGAAGATCTTCTTTTCGCCATTCCCGAAAAGATAACGAATGACACTTTCGAAGAATCATCAAGGGTCATTCCATACATCAAAGGAGTTGAGGGGAAAATAAGGGCAATACTGCTTTTTTATGTTCAGCTTTATCAATCCAATCCAAACTACTCCGCGCTGGTTCTGCTTCAACTCATGTCGAACAAGCGATTTCGCCATACGCCCGCTCACGCCGCGATACGCAAATCATCCCACGTCCTTTTGGACTGCATTAAGGAAGGAATCACGGACGGCACTTTCAAGAAGAATACCAATCCTTACCTGATCCGCTCGATGCTGTTGGGCGCCATAGAACACATGTTTATTCACTGGCATATGCAGGGTATGCCGAAGCGCAAAACAAGCATCGAGAATATGCTCGATCTCCTGCTCGAAACCATTTTTGAAGGCATCCGCGCCAGAAAAGAAGAATCCGGCATGACATTTTACCTGAAAATGGAAGATGCCGCTGCGCTTGAAAAACTTATTAAGAAAAGAGCTATTGAAAATACAGGGGACCATTCCCGAAAGAAAAAAACAGACAACTAAATAACCATTTAACAAAAAAAGAGGTATAACCATGAGAACAAAAGAACAGTACATTGAAGGGCTCCGGAAGATGAGACGCAATCTCTATCACGACGGTGAAAAAATAGATCGTGATGACGAACTCCAGGCTCCGGTGCTCAACGTGATGGGGATCACCTTTGACGCCGTTAATGATCCGGATTTAAAAGATCTGTGCACGGCCAAGTCACATCTGACGGGAGAGACGATCAACCGCTTCTGCCATGTCCATCAAAACACGGACGATCTGCATAAGAAACAGGACATGACCCGGGCTTTGTGCCGCAGGGCAGGTATGTGTATTCAGCGCTGCATGGGCACGGATGCACTCAACGCCGTCAATGCCGTTTCCTTTGAGGCGGATAAGGTGAACAAGGGAAATACTTCCTACCACAAGAATTTTCTCAAATGGCTCGAACGCTTCCAGAAGGAAGATCTCGTGGGAAGCTGCGCCCAGACCGACATCAAGGGCGAACGCCTGAAAAGACCCATCCAGCAGACGGACCCTGATATGTATGTTCATGTCGTGGAGAAAAAGAAAGATGGAATCGTTGTCCGGGGCTGCAAACTCCATATATCCGAGGCCTCGATCTCCGATGAGATTCTTGTCGTTCCCACCCGCGCCCTGGGTCCCGACGAGAAAGATTACGCGGTAGCCTTTGCCGTTCCCTCCGACTACGAAGGAGTGAAGCAGGTTGTCTCCATCCACAGCCAGTACAAGCGCAAACACATTAAGCGCGGCGTGGACATCGGTTATTCCGACTCCTACATCATCTTCGAGGATTGTTTCGTTCCCTGGGAACGGGTCTTCCTCTGCGGAGAAAACGATCACGGCGGTATGTGCGCACTGCTTTTCGCGCTGTTCCACCGCCACAGTTATTCGGGATGCAAGCCCGCCATCGGGGACGTATTCCTCGGTCTTGCGGCTCTGGCAGCTGAATACAACGGAATCGAAAAGACTCCACACGTGAAGGAAATGCTGGCGGAAATCATCAAGATTTCCGAACTGGGTTATGCCGCGGGTTTCACGGCCTCAAGCATGGGCAAACCGGAAGTAATTATTCCCGGCATGGGCAGTTGCCCCTACGGTCCGGGCAGTTACATCCCCAACTCCATTTACTGCAACGTAGGCCGCTGCCTGACGGGAGAAGCGGTTTTCCATGAGCAGGAACTTATCTGCCGGATCGCCGGCGGCGCCCCGTCGACCTTCCCCTATGAAGGCGACATTATCCATCCCGAGCTGAAAGCTGTTCTGGAAAAGTATCTCAAGAGGAATCCCAATGTGCCCGTGGAAGACCAGATCAAATTCTGGATGACCCTGGGCGACTACACCATCGGGACCATGGCCGGTGTCATGAACTATGGAAACTATCATGGAGGCGGATCGCCCATCATGGAGCAGATCGCCATCACGTCCCAGTATGACATCAAGGCGCGCAAGAATCTGGTAAAGTATCTTGCGGGTATAACCGGCGGCAAGAAACTATAGCGGCAGGATGAAAGCCGGATAGTAAAAATTTCTGGCAAAGAAACACGATAAATATTAGTATGCATCAGCTTTTTCCGCTCACTAAAAATGAGCGGGAAAAGCTGATATAATTATTTTTAGGAGAATCAAAATGTTCGATATATCCGCGTTTTCACTCAAAGGAAAAGTGGCGGTCATTACGGGCGGCGGGCGCGGCATCGGTCAGGCCATAGCGCTTGCCTTCGCGAAAGCCGGGGCCAAAGTTGTCGTTACCAGCCGCAAGGCGCAGGATCTGGAAGCAACGGCAAATGAAATCAAAGCTTTCGGCGGCGAAGCTTTTGCTTTACCCGCACATCTGGGCAAATCGGAAGAGATTAAAAAAATGATTGATGCCGTCATGGCAAAATACGGACGGATTGATATTCTGGTGAACAACGCCGGGGCCAGCCCCGCCAAAGGCTCGGTGCTCGAATGCGACGAACGCCTCTGGGATAAACTCATGGACATTAACCTGAAGGCGGCTTATTTTATCAGCCAGGCCGCAGCCAATGTCATGGTAAAGCAGGGCGGCGGAAAAATAATCAATATCGCTTCCATAGACGGCCATAATCCGGAACCCGGCCTGAGTATCTACGCTATTTCCAAGGCTGGAATAAGAATGCTGACAAAAGCATTTGCCAGTGAGCTTATCCGTCATAATATTCAGGTAAACACTATCGCTCCGGGACCCATCAGCACCAAAATGCTGAAATCGAATTGGGAATACCTGCCGCCGGAAGACGCTCAAAAAGTAAAAGAAATGGTGGAGAAAATGCTGCCCTCCGGTCGCATCGGCAACCCCGATGAAATCGCGGGCGCGGCGCTCTATCTGGCATCCGATGCTTCCAGTTACACCACGGGAGCGGAAATTGTGATTGACGGCGGCGTGCTGCTGGGGATTCATCCATCTTAATGAGCTTAACGGGCTTAACGGGCATTACGGGAGAAAGTTAAATGATCAGTCGCGACAACTCGGTTCTAGTTATAATCGATATTCAGGGCAATCTCGCCCAGGCCATGTTCGACAAGGAAAATCTTTTCTCCAATACTTTAAAATTGATTAAAGGATTCAAAGTCCTGAACCTGCCGGTTATTATCACCGAACAGATTCCGCAAAAGCTCGGGCCGACGCTGCCGCAGATAGCCGCGGAACTCGACGGCATCAAACCCATCGCCAAGGAATCATTCAGTTGCTGGGGAGAAAATAATTTCAAAGAGCAACTGGAAGCTTTAAGACGCAGGGACGTGGTTCTTCTGGGAATTGAAACCCATGTCTGCGTTTACCAGACCGCTGTCGATCTTGTCTCCGGCGGTTATAACGTTCATCTGGTTGCCGACGCTGTTTCGTCACGCACACCGGAAAACTGCCGGATCGGCATAGACGCGATAAAAAGCGCGGGCGCGAAAATCACTTCCACGGAAATGGTTTTGTTTGAAATGCTGGGCACCGCAGCCGATCCGAAAGCAAAAGAATTTTTTAAAATTGTGAAATAAAAATCTTTGATTTTTATTTCCAATCGGTGTCGGATTTAATGCTTCTCTCCTCTTTAAGCATTTAAGAGACCCGAAAAAAAGCTGGCTGTACGGCTTTTTAACAAATACCGTACAGCCAGCTTCACTAAACAAATCCCTACCGGTAAACGCCGGTGTGGCATCCTTTATTTTTCCTGACTTCCCTTTGCCGTACCCCAATAGGCGGCCATTACCGCGACGGCTCCGCCGGAGATGGCGGGCTGGATAGCTTTGATTCCCACTATCGGCCAGATGCTGAATGATTGTATTCCCATAACGAGAAACGAAATGATAAAGCAGGCGCCGATGCATTCGCTCACAAGAATATAACGCAGGTTCTGTCTGATGAGGCCGGGCAGGGGTTTGCCGCCCCGGTCCGGGCTAACGGTCCATTTTTCCCTGGCTTCGTTTTCGGCCTGCATGGAAGTGCCTGCCGGAACCAGGATGGACACGAAAAAGCTGGTTACGATCATGTCGCCGATCATCAACACTAGCGGCATCGGTTTATCCGGATTCACAAAGACTAAGTGATAAAGGGCAAAACCAAGCGCGCCGTTGATGACGATGTTCGCCAGCACATTGCTGATAAGGTGCTCGCGCACTACGTTTAACTTGAAAGGCACAGGCTCTGTCCTGGGGTTGTTGACGTATCTGTAAAGCAGGTGGGCGCTCATCACCTTGGCCGCGAGCGCGGCGTGGCCGCCAATGAGAATTGCGCTTACCGGTATTATGGCATAGAGCGGCAGTCCGTCAGGGAAAAGCCCGAAACAGAAACCGGCTGCCAGAACGGCAACCGCCAGCAACTGCATGGTGCCGTAAACCAGAGGGATGAGCCACATCGGGGAAATGGGAAGCTTGGCCTTTTTCATTTTTGCTTCTTCTTCGGGTGTGAGCTTGATATTGCCTTTGTGCCAGTCCATACGGGAGATATTGCCGCCGCCGAGACCCGCAATGACTCCGGCCCAGAAGCCGGTCATGATGATGTAACAAGTCATTGCCAGCGCGCTGACCTTTCCGTCGACATTGAAGTTGAGGTACATCCCGACGACCGAAAAAAGTATTCCCACAAACAAAAAGATTCCACCCTGAATCGCCGCCTGGATGCTCGAGAAGGTTTTCATTTTCATTTTACGCCACCCTGCCTTTTTTATTTTTTGTTATTAAACCGCTGGTTTCAGGCTAAAATTACACAGACGGAAACAGGCAAGAGTGTCATTGACACTTCGTGTCCGCGCCCCGAATTTTAAGCCCGTGGTTTTTATATTGATAAGAATTACTTTAATGAGGGGAAGTATAAGAAACGCTCTTTTATGTCAACAAAATTTTTTACAGGATTTGGAGCGCTGAAATAATGAACATATCGGAATTATAATCCAAACAGAACTTAACTTGATAGCGAATGGCAACTAATAGATAACTTCCTCCAAGTCTCAATTTTCAAATATGGAAATTTATGCTACTGTCTGACACGAAAAAAATCAGGACGTGAAGAAAATAGGGCGCTGTTGTTCCTGGTTTCCAAAGAGCGTACTTTTTGGCCAGAAAAACTAGTATGGTGTCCCCGGATTTCTATGTCAACAGAATTTTTTACAGGATTTGGAGCGCTGAAATAATGAACATATCGGAATTATAATCCAAACAGAACTTAACTTGATAGCGAATGGCAACTAATAGATAACTTCCTGCAAGATTGTTTTTCTTTTTTTATAATTTTATGCTACATTACAATGAATAATCAATGACTATGTTTTCACAATAATTATGACTGTGACATATCACAGCTGTTGGAATTCTAACGGCTGTTAGGCAAATTTCCTATAAATTGCCAACTTGGCATTTCGTGGTAATAAAGACCAAATGCCAAGTAGTGAAAATTGATTTCGCTTGATTTTAAAGCATTATTTTTCTTTTTAATTTTTACTTAAACATTGTACGAAAGTAGAGAATATCAACGGGAAATAATCAAGTATAGAGCATAAAGGAGGAGGAATGAATACTCAGGACGAACAATGCAATGAGGCTAAGTTTGCTACCCGTTTGGATGCACGGATTATTTTCCAACGAAGATGGCGGTTGATAATGATGAACACCTATATTGGTACGACAATATTCATTATGCTGTTTTCCTCGTTGGCGACCGTTCTAGCAGCAACTGGACTGAGCCTATACGCTTCTATAGCAGCTGCCGCAACTACTGTTCTTGTATCTATTGAGAAGAGTCTACTTTTTCGAGAGAAATGGAAGCTTCACCTGACAATTCAAACAAATCTTGAAAATATCAAACTGCTTTATGAAACACGACAACTTCAACTCAAAGAAGCAGCGATGGAGATTAGAGATATCATGGAGCGGTACTCAACTGAGTTACCAATATCTACTCGCGATTAAGAAAAGGAGTCGCGTTTGATTAAAGTATATTAAAGTAATGCGGGAATTCGGTGGACATCCATGATAAGAAATGTCAAGAGGAAAAACGGAGATTTCCTTTTGTGAGGTGTTAAGCTGGGAAAGTAAAGAAGGGAGGATTTAAAATATTAATGAAGACTGGACCAAATGACCCATGTCCTTGTGGAAGTGGGAAAAAATTTAAAAAATGTTGCAAGAATAAACCATCAGATGACACAACTTTATTAAAAAGTATCAAATTTAATAAATTAATAGCATACGAAAGTCATATCGGTAAGGAAAGAAAGGAATGGTGCGAACACTTTATCTCTTGGAAAACAAACCAGCTTAAAAGAATTACCGATGGACAAAGACAAATTGCAGAATCAACGGGAAATTCTATTACATGCTCAAAAGGTTGTTGGTTCTGTTGTTATCAGCATGTGGGAGCTTCTCTTCAAGAATGTGATGCCATAGTTTATTGGTTGTATCAAAATGAAGATATATTTAATGCATTCTTAAAGCGATATCCTGATTGGCGAAAAAGTGTTAGCAATTATGAAGATGTTTTTCATCAGGTTACAAACACTGGTAATGTAGCCATGAATAATCCGTATGATTTACAAAGTGTTAAAAAATTTATGCAAAAGGCTGAAGCTTATGCACAACTTAAGATACTCTGCCCGTTTCTTGAGGAGGGGACCTGTTCCATATATCCAGTACGACCATTTGTTTGTGCTGAATATGTTGTTTCATCACCTTCTGAGGAATGTAAACCATCAGTTGATAACATACCTATTATTTTAAAAGGTGCCTATTCTCGAGAAATGGGACCGCCATATTTTCGTGGATCAAAGGAAAATGTGATCTATTCACCAGCGGCCTTGCTTGTTTATCAAATCATCGTTAATGGATTTATCTATTTAAATGACCTTCCAAGCTTAAAAGGTATAGAGGATGAAGTATTTAATGAGCCGAGAACCCAATTGTTATTTAAAAAATTCTTTGCAGGTTAAAAGAAATTAAATGTTTTATTATATAAATCTTTAATCTTCATTTTATAACAACTAAAAAGTTAAAAAATCTTCCGTTAATTTATTCTCATTGGGTTCAATCATCACGTATATAGTATCACTATTTATTTCTTTCCCGGTAATATCACAGTATTCTTTTAGTTCGTCATGCTCACATTCTCACTCGGATTCGTTTTCTCCATTTCGGAATACTAGTAATGGATACTACATTTGAATCATAAGCAAGATTTAAAATTTCCTTATTTCAACCAGTAATCCTCATTTCAAGCAACTGCCAACTACTGAGACTTTGGTGTAACGATTGTCAAAGCACTTCTTGTCTGGACACTGTCTGCCAAGTCAATACCAGGTCGGGATAGATTGTAGAAGAGAAAATATTTTTGCCGTTTTTTTACCACGCCTGTTCACAAGGTCAATATTTCATTGACATACAAGACCGTCTTGTCCTATTATTCGATCGTGAAAAAATCAGTAACCTATCAATCTATTATTAACAGGAGATACAATGATAAAAGAAATGAACGGCGGCGCACCCTTTCCTCTTCCGCGAAAAAGCGGTCCGGCATCCCTGAACGCTGAAAAAGGAATACTCGTAATGCATGTGAAAGGCACGTATGAGGAAATGGGACGGCAGCACGGCGTACTGGTGCGCGGCGTACTGGATGATTATGTCATGCAATATTACGGCAGCCTGATAGAAGCGCTGGTGGCGCACAGCGCTGTTTCAAAAATATCACGCGCGCTTCCTCCGGGAATAGCAAAACTGCTTTATTATATTTTCCACAAAGCAAACCTGAAGAATATCGGCGAGCCGATAAAACAACTTCAGAAAGGATTCACCGACGCGTTGGGATTGCCGGAAAAAGACGGGCAAGGGGTTATACTGTTTGCGGACATACTGCACTTTCTCGCGGGCAGGTCGATGACTCCAATGGCAATGCCGGTGCTGGGCTGCTCGGCATTTTTCGCGCGCGGCGCGGCAACAGAGGGCGGCAAACAAATGCTCGGCCGCAACTTCGATTTTTACGGGCGGGGTCTGTGGGACACGTACCAGTGCGTGAAGGTTTTTCACCCGAAGGACGGCCAGTCGTTTTTCTGGATAGGCGCGCTGGGCATACCGGTCGGCGGATTCGCGATGAATCAGTCCGGCGTCTGCATCATGCCGTTTACTAATTTTGTCAAGGATGTCGCCATCAGCGGAAGGCCTCTTTTCACGCTTGCCGGAGAAATTCTTGCGAATGCGACTAACTTAAATGAAGCCATCAAAATCATGGAAACAGGACCGCGCATCGGCGGACTGTCTTTTTTAATATGCGACACCCGCGCCTGTGACGCCGCTGTTTTCGGTTTCACCGCGCATCACGCGGAAATCATCAGGCCGGAAAACGATTTTCTTGTCAGAACGAACAATCATGTCTCCGAAGAAATGAAGAAGCTGCAGGTTGCGCCGACGGCATGGTGGCGCCACAGCACGGCCAGATACATGAGAATCACGGAACTTATCAAGGAAAAATACGGGAAGCTGACTCTAGACGATGCAGTCGGCATATTGACCGACTTTGTCGATCCGCGCGAAGGCAGGAAACGTGTCGTGGGAGATATAGTCGCTTCGATTAACAACGCCATGTCGATAGTTCTTTCTCCCGGCGAAGATTCGATTTATATATCAAACGGAGCTTTCCCCGTGTGCTTCGGCGAAAAGTATGCGGGACTGAAATTGAGCGCGCTGTTTGGCGGCGCCGGTGCGGCAGGAGCGGGCGATCTGGCAGGAGGACGCGGCAGACTTTCGGATAAAGAGGCCCAAGCGCTTGAACACTATGAACAGGCATGGACAGAACATCTGGATCATTCCGACGATTCGCGGGCGGTGTTCCACCTGCGGCGGGCGGCGGAAATACTGCCGGACGAACCGATATTCGACCGCATGGCCGGTTTGTTTCTCCTGAAGATGCACCGGTTTGAGGACGCGCTGGTTCATCTTCAGAAAAATGCGGACTATTCCTACCGCGATTCGAGGATGAAAGCGGAATCGCTGCTCTGGCTCGGGCGCTGCAACGACCTTCTGGGCCGCCGCGAACAGGCGATCCAGATTTACCGCAAGGCGCTCGATCAGAACGACAAGGAAATATCCTGCTCGGCCCGGCGCGGCGTGCGTAAACCGTATAAGAAGCTTCAGATGCTTATGATGGATATTGAGCCGATTATCGGAAATCCGATCGTAAAATATACTTAGTGAGGCTGTTAACCGGGTGCGCATTCCCGTCAGGGAGGCGCGATAATGGAGGATAACGTTCCTTACCGGTAAAAACCGCAGGTTTTTACAAAAGGCTCATAAATATTAAAAAACATTAGATTGCCACAACGGCTGAGAGCCGTTTCGCAATGACAAACAGCTATTGCGATACAGTCTCGAAAGCCGGGGTTGCGCAAAAAATTATTTTTTTATTTTTATTGCTTCATCATGGAATCCACCCGGGGAAGCAAATACTGAAAAATAACCGTTGCGGCCAATTCATTTCCCGCGCTGTTCCAATGTGTATTCCTGCACAAATATAATGGTTCCTTATTCCCTTTGGTTTTAAAATAATCCAGCATATCAATATAGGGTATATGTTTGGATTCCAATTCTTTTTTCAAAATATGCTGCATTAATTCAACATCATAATTGTTTTTTTCCAAACCAAAAGACTGGAATATATCCATCAAGAGGGTATTGCTTACCTGAAATTCGTCGGGATATATCCCCACAACAAACTTTATCTTCCGCTCGGCTAACAATTGCTGCATCCCGGACAGGCTCTGAAAAATGTAATCAATATTTTTCTTATATTTCCCCCTTTGATGGGATGAGATATTACAAAACTCCAGCCGATGTTTCTCAATATCTAAAAATTCTCCTTCAGAAAATATACAGGCAGTACTGTTTTGACCTTCCTGCGGCCATACATTTTTCTGTTGAGTATCGTCCGTGTTGATTTTCCGGAAAACAGTGATTTTTTGTTTGATAAAATACCACAGTCTTGATTTAAGAATTACCGGATATCCTAAAAATGTTTTTTCCTGTCGTGTATCTATATTAAAATACGTATCATTGACCACAATCAGCTTCCGGTACGGATCTGCGTTAAGAAAATCATTCCCGGCAAAAAATCCTAAAAAAACCATATCCGGATGATATTGCAATCCGTACTTTTTCAGCATGGCAAGTTGTTCGCCTGTATGCGTCATCGGATACCCGGCATTTATTATATCTACGCGATGTCTTCCATAATATTTTTCAAATTTCTTCTCCAGTAATGCGGTATAATTTCCTTCCTTTCCTCCCGCCCAGTTAAACGAATCGCCCACTACCAGTATACGAAATATGCCGTCCGTTTTATTGAGCGAAAAGTCCCTGGCATTGAAGCCAAAGCGGTTTGTGCCGTTTGTATAAGGACGGACTTTAAATCCAAGGTCACGGTCATATTGATAAAATCCTTTAAACACATAAGGTTCCAGAATTATCATCAATATTTCCAAAAGAAGAAAACAAAACAATATTACGATACAGGATGCGACTATTTTAATTGCAAATTTTCGTAATTTGATTCTGTCTTTGAAAAGCCCGTCACTTTTTTTACTGCTATTCTCTGTTTCACTCATAGATTATTATCTGCAATATGATATCCATTAAACGCTCAAAGAATTGTTTTTGCGAAGCCGTTTTATGCTGCATGATTTTATAAGAATTCATAAGAATTGTTAAACCGGATTTTCCGGCCATAGAGAATCTTCATACTCTTTCGCAAAAACCGGTGAATTTACCGTTAAATATTCCAATACTTCATTTCCAGTATTTTTAATTCCATGTTTCTTGTTTGGAGGTATGTATACCGCATCCCCTGAAAATACTTCACCGGCCTCATCTTCAATAATCATAAGCCCCTTACCCTTAATTACATAGTAGCATTGTTCAGGGTCGTGAACGTGAATTGGTTGTTCCGAGCCTGCCGGCACATATGATATTTGAAGTGACAGATTTCCGGTTGATGAATTTTGCGGACTTATGAGCATGTAGGAATTCAATATCTTCAACCCGCCTGTATTTTTTGAATTCATTTTATTGAATATTTCCATATCAACTCCGGCATTATAGATTATGGTGCTATTTTTTCGCGGCAGGCTCTAACGCTGTTTCAACCAGGCCGGTAAGATGCCCGGCCGGATTATTTTGCCGTATTTTTCATCATCGCCTGTTTCCTTGAAAGCATCCTGATTGCCTTATCCACTCTCC
>Ga0153915_10001120_pt1 | contig 24660 bp, 26 predicted proteins | sample Opewatmetagenome_2_FD_107003 | JGI IMG/M metagenome (GOLD analysis project Ga0153915, IMG submission 107003) | Freshwater wetland microbial communities from Ohio, USA - Open water 3 Core 3 Depth 3 metaG | ecosystem: Environmental > Aquatic > Freshwater > Wetlands | place: USA: Ohio, Lake Erie...
CCACGGAGTAGTCGCCGGCCCTAAGAGTACATACATTCGAGACCTAAAAACAAAGGGGCTATATAGCCCCTTTGTTTTTAGGTCTCGAATGTATGTACTCTTAGGGCCGGCGACTACTCCGTGGGCGCGGTTTGCAAAACGTCTGGTTGACGGGCATAGACTAAAACCAGCCACGTCAACGCATGGACTCGGCGATGCGCTTCTTATTCCTGCCGAGTTGGCTCCTACCGAGTTACCTACCTGTGGCGTAGTTCTTTACGTCAATCGGAACATCTGCTTAGAAACTCTTCCGCCAACGCTCATGGCGTATATGGATAACCGGGTCGTAGTAATCGCCGAAACCGTTGAGGTATCCAATGCCTGGGAACGTTTAACCGGATGTACGGCCACTCATGTCATTCCGATGGATAGCACCGACAGCCGATGGGAAACTGTGCTACGGGTCACGCGTGAGGAAGTCGAAGACCATACCTCTCAGCCATCTGGTATAGTGGAACTGGCCGTGTATGAGTCTCCGGGGGTGCCGGCGATCGCTAGAACGTCTTTACTACGTTCGAGAGAAGGATCTGTAGCGTACGTCGCGAATGCGTCTTATCAGATGGAGCATCTGATACCGATTCTTGAGCGGATTCCTGGGACGGTGCTGCTTCCGCGAAAACAGTTTCGGGTGTTTAACGAACTTCCGTCACTACGACAAACTCCGTCCCTACCGTACGGTTGCGCAGTTACTGAGGTGGGCTACCCTGGGGGGCTGTGTCGCTCCATTCGCGGAAAATTTGTTGTTACTACGGGAGTGTTTAAGCAGCTGACATCTTCTGATTATCCGCGGTCGCTGTTTGTATGCCACGGAATATCGGATAAACTCGCATACCATTCAACCGCGGCCCGCGCTAATTTTACGTACTATGCTTCGTCGGGACCTAGATTTACAGCAATGTATATGCAGCATGGTATACCAGATAATCGGATTGTAAAATGTGGGTATATTCGTAACTCGATTCCATGTGCGGCCTACCCTGAGTTCGACATTTTATATGCACCAACACACCATGCGGGAACAATTGAACCCTACGTGAGAAATATTATAAAGACCTGTCAGGAAAAGGGTTTGAGATTAAAAATTAGACTACACCCGTTAACCGAAAATCTAATGACTATGGGAATAAGTAGTCTAATAGAGACATACGTCGCACCCGGAAGTGTGTCTACGTGGAGTCTTTTGAAGGCGGCTCGGTTTGTTATTACTGACATTAGTTCGATATCATACGAAGCGGTGTTATTAGATAAAGATGTCCTATTACTCAACGGCTCCAGCGCATGGACACGACTGGAGAATTTGCCATCCGGGAAGTTTGGAATTGTCATGTCGCCAAGCGACTCCAGTAGGATGTCCGGTTATATTGACAAACTCATAAATGGAGCGAGTAAGTTACGGATTGCAAAATCGGACATATTCTACATTGATAGAGACCCGCAGCAAATTGTCGTGGACTTCGTGCAGTCACAGTTATAGAGGTGAGTATGCAAAAAATTTCCATTCTACAAGGTCCTTTGCATTCTAAATGGGCTCGTTGGGTTAGTAGTATGCAAAAAGTATACCCACAGCTGTTAGTCGCTTCGGCCCCACTTGCCAATGCCATAAATATCATACCAGTCGAACTGATAAGTCAGTCACTGGCAGTCGGAACCGTGGTTGTCGTAGTTTCATCGGAGTACCAACTGACAGACCTGCCGGTCGCCGGAGAACGTGTCATATACGTTGCGACTGACGCGAATCTCGCGAGTCTTGTGAGTCAAAGAACTGGGGAAGTATGCACCACGGCCGGACTTTCAGAATACGATAGATTCTGGAACAACTTGTGTCGAAATGGACTGGAGATACGGGAGACTCCCGTTAGAAGCGCCTACGGGGCTAAGCAAAAGGCAGTTAAACTACCGGTAAAAATCTCAACAAAAACTAAGTCTAATATATCGGATAACAGAACTAACAAAATTGTGTTTTGTATTCAAGCCCATTGTGTCACTCCGGCCCTTGAATTTTGTGTGTCATATCTAACGAAACTGGGAGATTATGTCGTAGTTCATTACGACGTAAAATCCGGTGACATACCATCTGTACTTGTAAAACCCGGTGTCTTGTTTGTTCCGACCCAAAAGACTCAAGATGTAGAGTGGGGAAAGTGGTCTCAGGTTGAGGCATGTCTTCAGGCGATCTCATTTGTCACCGCAGAAAACTTAAACTACGCGTGGTTCGTATACATCTCAGGAACCGATCTCCCGTTGTGTCCTATCGAAGAGTTACATCGACAATTGGATGGGGCGGAATTTGACGCGGCTATCGAGGTTATGCCCGTACCCGAGAATTCAACGGTTACTCAGCATAATAGGCCGCATCATGTGTGGAAGAGGTATTTTAAGAATGGGCATCCATTTTCGGAAGACCTAAAATGTTACTTCGGTTCGCAATGGTGGGCTGCCTCATCCGCGGCACTACAAAAAACAATCGGATCGCCATTGTTTCGCACACTACGCTCGTACTACCCAAAAACGCAGATTCCTGATGAATCTTTTTTCCAAACCCTATTCACTAATCTCGGTTTGAAAACAGTAGACTACCACCGGTTCATTGTTTGGGACGGTGAGCTACATCCTAGAGAAGTCTCATCTGAAATGTACACGGCTGCATTTCGTGAGCGAAAATACTGGTTCACTCGGAAAGTGGTAGATGCGGAATGTGTTAAGACGGCCTCTGCTCTGTTGGCGTGGCCGCGAACCGATGTTGCCGCCGCTACGGTATACGTGAACGATGTTCAAAGACCTCTTCTAAAAGCCTGGCTGCGCAGCATTCCCGAAAACATTACCGCCTATGTGGCGGTTCACTCGGGTGCGATGACGGACGGTACCGACCTACCTAGGGAATGTTCATTGGTGGTTCTTCCGGCTCCGTTTGTGAGCAAAACCGCTAGTTTTACGTTACTGCTAAACGAGCTATCCGCGCACCACTCATACGAATTTTTATACGCGTCGATGGTAGATACTGTAACGGACAACGTAGCATTACTTGTTGACCACGCGCGGTTAGACGAGCGGATTGGGGTGTGCGCTCCACTATTCTTTACGCGTGATCGCCTTAACACAGACGGCCAATGGAGCGGGATGGAGTCCCAGTACATGGCCCATTTTGAGTTTCTGTCTGTGCTGATTAGGACGGCGGCATGGAGAGAAGTCCAGTTTGACAGTCGTATGAAAACTGGGTGGGCCACAGGAGTCGAGTACGCCCTAAAACTGGCCGCATATGGATGGTCGGTATACAAAGACGTGTCCGTTCGAGTAGACCACGAAGGTGCCAGTACATTCGCTGTCTCTAAAATTAAGACTGATTTCGTAACACGGGACGCGTATCGGCTATCCGGGGGAACTGAGTTACGGGTCTGGCTAAGTTCTCAGTACAAAAATGACTACCTTGCCTTACTGGCCCAACTAGCGAAAACATCAGCCGAGATGCGGCACTCTCCGATGGCTATTCGATCCCGATGGGATTGGTTTGGGTGGCAACACACGGTGTTAGCCGACAATAAGATGCAACTGGTGCCCCCGGCCGACGCTCCAGGGGTTCGGATTGGATTGGTTTTCCACAGTCTCCATTTAGGGGGTATTGAGCGCGTCTGGTCTCTTTTACTGCGCGAGTTGGTCAAAAAAGGGATTCCGGCCGTTGCCATCTACTGGGACTCACGTGACCCAAGTCCGGACTTTGCTGGGTTACCGATATTGAAACTAGCCCCGGAGATGCGCGCCCCGCTTGGAAGCATTCTTCCGGGTCTTGCTCTGACTCACGTTATTATTCACGGCCACTCAGAAAAGTTAGTAGGCTACCTTCAGCAGCAGAACGTACGTGTCTACTCGTACCTGGCCGGTCCTCCATCTGTAGAGATGTTCGGTCAGTCGCTCTATGAAAAATTGGCAATCTCAGAATCTAATGCCGGGGTGGAGTTAGCAAGAAGTGCCAAAAAGAGCGCTTACTACCTTCCACAACCCGTAGAGATACCAACACTGGAGTTAGAACATCACGATCCCGACAAACCCGTCGTACTTCGAGTTGGTCGCGTGTCCCCGGAAAAAGGTCCTGAATTGTTTGGCGAGACAGCTCAGTTACTCCACAACACTCACCGATTTCTGTGGGTAGGTGGTTATGAAAAGAACTGCGAAGACTATTTCAAAAAACTGACTGAGGCATACCCTAATGTGGTATGGATGGGTCGTGTATCCGACAGACTGGAGTTGGCGAGACTATATCGGTCCGCTACAATGAGTGTAGTTACCTCAACTACAGAGGGTATTTCTAATGTTGTACTGGAAAGTCTGATGCACGGGACTCCGGTCATTACGACACGAGTTGGTTTTGTGACGGAGCCGATCGTGGCGGGGAGTGGTGTAGTCTTACAGTCGCCTACCGCAGAGGCGCTCGCTGAAGCGATACTCTCTATTGAAACAACCACTGATAAAGACGTATTGGCTAAAGAGAGTGAGAGGCTACGTCTCCTACATAGTCCAGAAAGAGTCATAACTGACTTACTCGCAATAGTCTCGAAGGATGGCAGATGCCGGTTGTAGCATCCCTAAATAGCCACGAACTGGAGTACTCTATCCCGATTGCTAAAGCCAATGGGTGGAAACTATTTTGTATAGCTGAAACCGATCATAAAGATGCGTTTAGTCGGTTTCGACGGGCCGAGGCTATCTATGAGGTTGACATATCCGCAGACACCTACGAACTAAGTAAACATCTACTGAAAAATCCGGATGAGGTGATTGTAACAAATAGTCTTGAACAGATGTTAAATATGCCGTGGACTGGAGGAATACGTATCTCACATGGGGCAGCTTTGAAAACTCAAGTGGAGAACGTAGTGGCAGAAACACAGCATGGACACACGTTTTCCTATGTGTGTCCCTATACCACTGCTGACCACACCTACCTGTTAGCACATGGATTTAGAGAAGAGCAGTTGATCGACATCCAGTCTCCAAAATATTCCCTGGCTGAGAGACCCGTGACAGCAACTACCGGATATGTTCTGTACTGCCCGTCATGGAATGGTGGTTCGTTCTCTTGGTATGCCCCGCTTCTTATCTCTGCCTGTCGGGCTGCCGGGATAACGCTGTACATATACCAACACTGGTTGACTAAGCATCTATACCCTGAGACGGTATCACAAATTAGATGGATGACTACCCCATATGAACGAAACGATCTATTCAGTGTCGATTTAATCCGAAATTGTGGTGTGTTAGTCTCGGATCTGTCGTCGGTTATTCTGGATGGACTGTTCTACGAAAAACCCGTCATATGTTTAGAGGGATGTACCGCCGGAATCCGGTCGTCCTACGTAGCCCCATTTGTGCACATACTATCCACTGCTGACTCGAACGTAGTACAGAAAACGATCAGTAGCGTTATGGGTCGGAGCGTTTGGCCGAAACCACGAGCACAAGCACTGTTCCATAATCAAGATGCTGCTACGGCGTTGTTAAACCATTTTGCATGAGGGAAGCTCGATGGCGGATATAGAATTACAGTCCTTCGGTTTTAAGTACGGCTTACCGAGAGCGAACAACATCATTGATGTTTCGTTCCTAAAAAATCCGGCCCGCACATTCGGGTTGGGGTCGAAAACTGGCCAACAGCATGTAGATTTCGTTCTGCAACAAGAATCTACTGCGGGTCTACTCCGTATCGCCACTGAGTTGGCGGTGTTTCTGATAAAACAGCATGATACGCCAATACTTGCGTTTGGATGCTCAGCCGGGCGGCATCGCAGTGTGTGTATTGCAGACGAAGTAGCTAAGAGACTCCGTGAAATCGGTTACACGGTGCGTGTCGTACACACTACACTGGAGAGATTCGCATGAGGGCCATTATTCTTTGCGCGGGGTGTGGACACCGGTTAAAACAAGTCTTTCCTATACATAAAATTTTACTACATGTGGGTACGGACCGCATATTAGATCAGATTCTATCCGGTATGCGGATGGCCGGACTCACTGAATCAGACCTGGTCTTCGTGGTAGGCTGGGAAGCTGACGAACTTGTTAGGCAGCTTCCTGTGCGGTCCTCCATACTTCTTAACAATCGCTGGATGGAGACCAACACTTGCGGGAGTCTACGGTTGGCGACTTCACGATTCCCTAACGAGGATCTGATAGTGGTTAATGGGGATGTGGTAGCTCACCAGCAGTGCTTCACTTCAGTTGTTGCATCCACCTATTCATGCGCGCTGGTATCGCAAGATATGGCGAATCTGGGAGATGAGGAGGTGAAGTATACTCTCACGACTGACGGACTACTGGATACGGTGGGTAAGAAGACTTGTTGTGATATGGCCTCTGGGGAAGTTTTGGGAATTAACAAAATTGTTTCAGCAGATCGGGGTAGATTTGACGCGACACTGCAACGTATGTCTGAATCAACATTTTACGACGAAGCATTCTCAGGTGGATATGTGCGGCCTTTGACGCTTCGCGAGTCACTGTGTGTGGAGATCGACACACCGAGTGACCTACAAGTCGCTCGTGAACTATTCTCACGGAAACCACCAAACTGAGAGGTGAATCATGCTGGCTGGACTACTGCTAGCAGCGGCTATGGCGGTCACTCCAATTCAGGAGGATGCCTGTCAAGACACTACAAAAGCGGTCGAGTTAGCACTTCCGCTGATTAAACAACACGAGGGTCTTGCGAAGTGTGTCGATAAAGCATGCACACGCGTTAGAGCATATCCCGATCCAGGAGTGGGTAGTAAACTTCCGACCATTGGATGGGGAACGACGAGTCTGGCACCCGGTCTACCGCGCGGACTCAGACTGACGATGAGCGCCGTGATTCCTATCGAAGAGGCTGATGAGTTGCTGCGGGGAACGGTATCTTCGGTGGCCAATCAAGTCTGTCGTGCGGTCTATCCGGCTAAACCGACACGCCACGAGTTAGCTGCGCTGATCGACTTCGCCTATAACCTGGGGGTCGGTACGCTGATTAAAAGTCGTCTACTGGTAAAACTACGCAATGGCGACATTGAGGGGGCTGCACATTGCTTTATGAACTACGTCTACGCGGGCCATCCAAAGCACGTTTTTATCGGACTGGTCCGTCGGCGCGAGGCAGAAATGCACGTGTTTTTAACGGAGGATTAGATGACTACGACATCAAAGATCATCGTGGTACTGGCCGTGTCGCTCCTGGTCGCGCTGGGGTATATCGCATACCTGGAGATCGCAATACACGGTAGCATTTCACAACCCGAGCACGATGCGGCGATGAAGACTCTCACCGAGGCGGGGTCGCAACGACTGGCTGACCTGGACGCTACGCATAAAGCGGAGCTAGCTGCACGTGTGGCAGAACTGACGGCAAACGTTTCGTCGGTGACTGCACAGCGGGATGCCCTTCAAGCAAAACTTGACTCCGAACGTACGGTCAAGGTGGCGGTTATTAAGTCGTCGCCGAAGGCCCTCCAGAAAGCATTGGCAGAGGAGGCGGACGTTCACGACTACGAGGTGCATGTGGATGCCGACACTTTGTTCATGCCCCGTCGAGCGGGGGAAAATATTCTCGCGAAGGAACTCAAACTGAAGACCGATCTCGCCATGTGTGAAGCCAACTGCACTATTCGTCTGGAAAAACTGAGACTGGACATTGAGCCCCCACTGATCGCCGCGCGTCAAGCCGCAGACCGGCGCGCATTGTCGTTTCAAAACGACTTGGCTATCGCTATGGCAGAGAAAACGTACGCGGAACGGCAGCTACGAGCTGCCAAAGCAGACACGTTGAAGTGGGCACTCATTTCGGCCGCCATTGCGATCCCACTGTCTGCCGGGGCAACTGTCGGGGGACTCGCCTGGAGTGGGCATTTGCGGAGGTAGCCCCTAGCTACACCGCCTCGACGAAAAATTACATCTTTTTGTTGACAGCCGGCGGGAGTTGTTGTATGCTCCCGTTTGTTTGTTGGTGCTTTTTCACACTTAACACCGTCGTAACCTACTTGAATCCTGGAGGAATTACATGACCTATCTCGTCCAAATCACCGAACAAAGCGGTTCGAGTCTCGTCGAATTCGCTTCCAACGCTCGCAAAGAACTTAACTCCGCGGTCACCGCCGCGACGGCGGCCGGTAGCAAAGTCCGCGTTTGGCGTGCGAGCGAACTGGCCGTCTCGACCGAAAAGGTCGTCAAGACCCACGTTAAAATCGGCCGCCCGATTGCCGACGCTCCAGAGTCCCCCGAAACCACCGAACAGACCACACTCTAAGCGCCATGTCCCTGAGCACCAACAAACAAAGCCTCTTGAGCATGGCCGAGCGGGAAGATCAATATTGTCACGTGTTCTACCCGCTCGTGCTGTGCTACTCGTCTCGACTATCACATCCCGCTCTGCGCCTGTACGGAATAATTCGAACGTATTTTATACAGTTCGGAGAGAATCCGATGCCTCTGTCTACGTTAGGTAACCTTTGTCAGTCTCTTCAGCTATCTCCAGAAGAAGGGGTAGAGGCAGTTCGAGCTCTGTGCGAAACCGGCCTCATCGGCTGGACCCCAAAGCATGAAGACAAGTTCATGGGAACCGGTGTACTGGCTGTTAATCGCATTCCAGACACGTTCTACGACGAATTCGACAGCCTGGTTGAAAGCGTGGTTCCGCATGTCAACTGATATGTCAAATCCGGACGGCCAATTAGAGTTCGACGGAGTTGGCGTCCACTCGTACGAGAAGTTCGTCAAGTTGTCGATTAAGCTCCTTCGAGATGCCAGAATAAGTGACGGTGCTTTTCGCCTATACTTGGATCTGATGAGCTACGCCTGGGGTGAGAAGACCACCTGCTTCCCATCACAAAAGCTGCTCTGCTCGGATCTTGGCATTTCTCGCCCGGTCGTCCATCGGAGGCTTGTTGAGTTACGTAACGCGGGATTACTGACGTGGAAAATCCGTGGACTTTGTGCGTCTAACGTGTACACACTTCACCCCACTAGATGTGACGAAAACGTTACTCAAGATGTTTCGAAAACGACACATCCGGATGTTTCGGATCTGATACATCCGGATGTGTCGAAAACGATACCCGAATTAGACGAAGTAGAAACATACGAAGATAATTTAGCATTAAACACTTCGTGTTTAACGCGAAATACGCGTGCGCGCGCGTTCATATATGCTGCAACTGAAGAGCCTGCGAAGGCGGCGGAAGCTCCACCAGCGGTCATCGAAAAAGTTGCGACGTCGAAACTTTCCAGTCCGATGCGACCGCCAAAGCGGGAGCCGCTGTTCAAAGCTGACGGCTCACTTCCCTCGTTTGGCAAGCCGGTTATGAGTGCCGTGTCTTCCGACGGGACGCGCACCATGCTGGCCGGTCTGAGCCTGGGGGATGGAGCGCGGCTTGCTAAACTGTACAAAAAATGGGCTTCCGCCAGCGAAGAGACCCGAACTTGGCCGACCATCGAGATTGACTACCTCCTAGCTTGGGAGAAGCGCTACCCGAAAGTGACTGGAATTCGCTGGCCATCGTACCGGGCGACCTCTGGTCCGGATACCCCTGGGAGGGCCGGATTTAAGGCTGGAGCCGCGTTTTACGGTATCATGGCTGATCTCCACCGTGACTACGGCTACGAACGCCTCAGAGACTATTTCGTGTTTTGCGTCGAGCAGTGGAACCGACTTCTCGCACACGTTAGCACAACCGAAGACGTCCCAAACCCGATGTTGATTGCCAAGCATGCCAAGACCTGGATGCTTTGGTTTGATGCGAAGTTCGTTCCATCAATTCGTCCGACGGACTTTAGGGGTCCTCTGGACGACATTACCCAAAAACCTTCCGAGGAGTCTTCCCATGCGCCAAGCAGTCCCGCAACCCCTGACGATAAAGCCGCAGAAATCGCTGAAATTAGACGAAAATTCGCTGAACAGCGAGCCGCAGCCGATCAGCGAGAGCGGGAGCGCGCCGAGCGACTCCGACTTGCCCGACGTACACCCGCAGAGCAGCGAGCTGCCCTTGACGCCGAATTTGAACGACGCCGGGCAGAACGACTCAAAGGCTCCGGAAGTAACCACTGAACCGGAATTGGCTAAACCAAAGAAGATCGTTCACACGGAGAATCGACATATGGCTGTTAAATTCTCCGATCGGCGCCGTATCCTGATTACGGTGTTTCCAGATAAAACCTCGCCCGAGCGCGACCGGGTAACTCTGGAGGTTTTTGAGAAGTCCCACGTCAGTAAACCTGAGCGTCGCCTTGCAATTCAACGTGGAACAAAGCGCGATACGGAACGGCTCAGCAATTACCTTCAACATGCCTATTCCGTCGATAAGCGATGTGTATCTACCGTCGTATCATCGGACGCTGTTAAATAATTGCATCTTCGGAGAACCAGATGCTATCTGAGCCGCGCAGCTTACGTTGCCGCGATATGCGGGATGCTCACATCGGAGAATCCTACTGGGACGCCGTTGTTGACGAGATAACTGTCCCGTTATTTCGAGATACAGCGCTGCGTTATACAGGTGATTTGGAGGATACCCGAAAACATGGGTCTGGATTATATCTGTTCGGCGCTAATGGGTGTGGCAAGACCCATACAATGTCTGTGATACTAAAAGTGGCCATGGAGCACCGATATTCTGCCTTACTGGTCACTCCCGCGGAGATAAAGGCGATCAAAGCAGGAGACGTGGTTTCGATGCAGCAAATTGGCGCCCCTAATATGCTTACGGAGGTTGCCTTTCTTGGGATAGACGATTTCTGTAAAGAGCAGTATAAGTCCGCTGCCGATAGACCCTTGTTTTATGAGCAAGCCATCGAGGAGATCCTTCGTCAGCGTGCACAAAACCGGTTACCAACCTTATTTACGTCGAATACGAAACTTTCTACGGTTCCCAAGTACTACGGAGAGTCCGTCTATAGCTTATTACTCGGGACAACTATCAACATCGAACTGAATGACGGACCTGATATGCGGGAAGTGATTCAACACGCAGAAATTGATAGCTGGTGGAAAGGAACCAGTAATGGACAAACCTGATAAGATGACTACGTTGCTGTGCGGACGCCCCCTGTTTATAGACATACTATCGGTAGTACAACCGGTTCCTGACGTGTCTGTTAAAGGCGTTCTCTCTAAAATTAGCGGCGGGCGCATACCACCTAGCATGCAGATTAACGCGAAATTTTTCACTTGGTGGGAACGTAAGAAGACATCACGGGAACCCGGGATTTCATTTGAGCTTGTACTGTTTGGGGTGAATGTCAAGGAGTCCTGGAGGAAGGCCCTGCAAGAAGTATTTACAGACGAACAGCATTCATTTATATCGCGTATTGACTGGTATGACACTCCATCAGATTTACACAACGCGATGCGTTTACGGTTTTGTCGGATGGCCTACGTACATGACCATACGTTGATTTCATCATCTCGCCGTATTTGTATAGCCCCTTGGCTGGATGACACATCCGGAATCTCTCTGGCCTCTGTCATTGTATCCCAATTCAGAAACTCATCGGGGGAATGATGGACTACGAAGGAAGTCTAGTAACGTACGTTGTACGAAATAACTTGGCCAGAGAGGCCGTTGAACGGAAGCTTACTCCCGATTTGTTCTCGACTAAGAATGTTCACAAACCAATATGGGAGTTTATCCTATCGTTCTATCGTAAATACAACACAACTCCTACTGAGGACGTCATTCGTTCGGAGTATCCTGGATGGACACCTGTCGTTGTTGACGCGGACTTTGACTGGCTTTGTGATAAACTGCGCGAGCGTCTTGTTTACAATCGCGTTAATTCCGCTATGAAGAATGTTCAAATCGCACAATCGGACATGCGCCCGTACGACTCACTTCGTTTCCTTACAGAACTTGTAATGCAGCTCAACGAGTCAGCTCGGCAATCCAAAGACACATCATGGACGGCTTCTACTAACCAGCGTAAGGAACGTTATCTAGCGGTTCGTGATCGAGGCGGACTCATAGGTATCCCATGTTTCTGGGAGTCGCTGACCGCGGTGACAGGCGGAATGGGTCCCGGTCAGTTCTGGGTTATCGTTGCTCGTATGGGTGTGGGCAAAACCTGGATCGAGATGCTGTTTGCGTACGCGGCCCACAAACTGGGGTATCGCGTCCTTATCTTCTCTAAGGAGATGGACTATTCGGAGATTTTCGAGCGGTTGGACGCCGTGTTTGCGGGTGTCCCCTTCCAGGACCTCCGTCGTGGTCAGCTGACGTCCACACTGGAAGCAAAATATTTTGATCGGTTAGACGAACTAGCCACGTCGCCGACGGACTTGTGGGTTATTAGCGATGACGCCGGACAGGGTGTTACTGGGATGGCCGCTAAAATCGAACGCTACCACCCCGATCTGGTTATTCTTGATGGTATGTACCTCCTGTCGGACGACAAACGTGGTCAGAATCCTGTCGAACGTCTTGCGAATATTAGCGGCGATCTCAAGCTACTTGCGGGACGGTACAAAATCCCACTGCTGGCGTCGTCACAACTTAATCGCGATGCGGATGGTGAGAAGAATAAGGGTGACAATCTGGCCCATGTGGCCTGGGGCGACCGAATTGCCGCGGACGCCGACGTGATGCTCGAAGCCTATCAAGATAAAGCCATGCGTGAGTCCGTACCGCAAAAATTATTTCTGGCCTCGATTAAGTTTCGCCAAGGCGGGGGTTTGCAGTACCGACGAACGGTCACGTGGGATATGGAGAACATGCTCTTTACGGAAATGCCGGAAGATGAGGATGAAGACCTGAAGACTGTTCGCGTTGCCACACCTACATCTACCCCGAGGAGGAATCAAGCACAACCTCAAGGCGGGCTGTTCTAATGCACAACCCACAGTATTACTACTACACAAATGGTCGTCATATCCGTAAGGATCTCTTGGTTGGTCTGGTCGCGTTAGCCGTTCCCGTCACTATGCAGACCATGCTCGCTAACTGTCTTGACTTTCGTGACTGGCCGACATTGTTCCATTATGATCTTGGAAAGGATGGTCATCTTCGTAATATGGACCGCGATCCCGAGATAAAATTTTTCAGATCACTACTTCTCGGAGATCGGGTGTACTGCCTCAGCTGGCGCTCTGCTGTGTATATCTGGAGACACAAATGAACGCGGCTGGAATTTTACAGGTCGCTGATGCCCTTGGTTTATCTGCGGAGCGAGGGGACATCCGCATAACGCGTAAAGATGTAAATATACGGTGCCCTCTCGCGCCTTGGCGCCACAAGTCTAAAACTGATGCACATCCTTCTATGGGTATTAAGATATGTGATGACAGCTCATCAGTCGTTCACTGTTTCGGATGCCACTTCAAAGGTTCTATACCCTATTTATTGGATACCCTGTCGTACTACTCAGGTGTTAACTACACGGAGTTGGCGGATCGCATTGAGCGCGATGAGATATTCGCTTATGATTGGGACCGAGACTATGACAGTCGCCGCGTATCCGAGAAGCCACCGGCGGGTCCGGCTCCCGAGTGGGAGGAGGCGATGTCCTCTTGGCGCCGTCCCTCCGTTCCGTACTTGGTAAGTCGGGGGTTTGATCCCATTACTCACATCACGTGGGAATTTGGATTTGACCCGTATCGTCGGGCGACGACGCTTCCGGTCCGAACTCCGGACAGACGCTTAGCCGGAGCGGTAGGTCGTCTCGTTGATGACTCGGCGACATCCTGGGGAAAATACTATAACTACTGGAATTTTAGTCGCCGACACTGGGTGCTTGGACTTCAGCATATTATTCCATCAACGACTGTCATCGTTGTGGAGGGTGCACTGGATGCCCCGAAGTTGTGGCAGTGGCTATTTTACAACAATCTGCTGAGTGACTACGGAGTATTGAGCACACTTGGTAGTGAAGTCAACATGACACAAGCCTCGAAGATTGTGTCTGTGGCAGATCGCGTTCTGCTAATGATGGACTGCGATGACGCAGGTCGCGCCGGTACGGAACTGCTGACAAACTATCTACGTGACCAGGTCTGTCTCCTGGGTGTTGACTACCCTCCCGAGTGCGAAGGACTCGATCCGGACAAGCTGGTAGACAACCATCCGGGGGCAATTCGGAGATTGCTTGACGACGCAAAACTCATTTTGTAAAACTATTTCTTGACACAGGTGTGTTCTGGTGATAGTATCCTAACTTGACCAACATGTCGTTGGTTAAACGCTGACTTCTAGGAGAAACCAATGCCGACTACGATGACTGATGACTGGAACGACGAGGAAATTAAACGTGGTGCGAAAGAGGCCGATGACCGAAAGAATGGAAGACAACCACGCGATACCCTGTATCGGTTTCGTCTTCCATACGGAGATACCGCGAGTGTGACTATTGTATCTCCACGCCCGGTGTTTGTTTGGGAACACCAATTCACCTTTAACAACAACCGGTACACGTTCGAGCCGTCACTTCGTGGAACCCTTCGGGAGGGCGAAGTCGATATTCTTACGAAACACTTCGGCGATGCCTACCGCGTGTGGTTCTTTCTGGTTATTGACCACTCTACCTACCAGGGAAAGAAAGCCGTCTATAAAGATCGCGTGAAACTTCTCCCGGTGAAGTCGTCTGACATCGAGTGGTTTAAGGAACAAGCGAACGACCCCGAGCGGGGTAACGGAGATATGACCGGCATGGTCTATCGCGCGACGCGTAGCAACGCGGAGAAATCTTCTGCTATCGGCGAGAAGTGGGATTTCCGCAAGCGCGTCTCTCGCGAGCAACTCGTGGCGGCGCTTCCAGATGCCATGGAGATGGTGGACGAATTGCTGGCCGACGGTCCTATCAACGGTCGCACTGAATGGGCGGCCAAACTGAAGATGATGATCCAGGTTCCGAAGTCTATTGCTCAACTGAAAACGAAGTACTTCTCCGGTGGAAGTGGTGATACTGGGGTTTCTGGCGGCCATTACAACACTGAACCTGCCGGCGCGCCCAGCAACGTCCCTTCGTTTGCTGACGAGGATACCTATGGACCTCCCCCCGTTTCCGATGAGGAACGGCCGGAGAGGGACTCCTCTGGTACGAAGGATGACATCCCGTTCTGATCCATTATCCCGGATCGGGTGCTTCCCGAACCGAGGTTAATTTATGGCTATGACAGTTGACGGTCAGCATCTCACGGATGCTGCTAAGTCCGAAGCCCTTAAACTGGCCGACAACGTACGTGCGAACTTTCAGAAGGCAATGGGCCGTAGACAGCTGCGGTCCATTGCTTCTGAGGTCGGTCTTGACGTGCAACTATTGCACGCGTCGCTGCGTGCTCCGAATTACACGCTGCATACTCTGTGTCGGCTGGCGGCAATTGCCCACCTTGACCCGGTAGATATGCTAAAACCGCCGTAGTTGGAATATGCGAGGTTCTTATGGTCCCTGCGAATCGAAAGTCACTGTTTTTTGTCGAGACGCCGGCCGACCTTGAGATCATTCGCCAGGACATCTTATCGGCCCATAGAGTAGCCTATGATGCGGAAACAGATGGAGATCCGAATTATTCAACTGTTCGGGTCTCTGGATTTTCTCTAGTTACTGACTCCATCAAAACCTATTTTCCGATTGAACACCCCGGATCACGTTGCATAGACCCGGAGGTTGCCTGGTCATTTCTTGACGAAGTCGTACACACGGTTCCTGAAGTGTGGATGCACAACGCTGTGTTCGACATGAAACTTGCGCTCCGTGTAGGCGTCGAGTTTCCTGACCAGTGCATTCGAGATACGATCCTTGCGGCGTACTTACTCAATGAGCCACAGTTGGCATTGAAGACCTTGGTAGCAAAACACCTTGGTATTAACTCGCCCACCTACACTGACGTGACACAAGGCTGGCCTACAACAAAGTTACCGGCGGCGCTGGTAGGTCCATACTGTATGGCCGACAGCTATATTACATTGCAGTTAGGAGACTACCTAGTTCCGTTACTACAAGCGGATGGGTCCTACTCAGCATGGCTTGATACGGAATGCCCATTTTCGGCGGTTATAGCACACATGGAGTCAGTTGGATTTAGGTTGGATACAGCCTTTTTAACTCCATATCGAGATGCCCTTCGGGAGTCTCTACGAAAAGTTGAGTCGAGTATATACGAGTACACCGGAAGAATGAACCTTAACTCGAACGACCAATTCGAGATCGTGTTCGCAAAGGGGATCTGGGATTCGCGACATAAACAGTACACGAAATCTGAAAAGAAAAAACAGTTGTCGGTCACTTCCGAGTGGCTGAAGTGGATGGTCGAAAATACTGACGGCGCAAGTGCCGAATTGGCGTCTCTGCTGTTGGAGTACCGTAAACTGGAGAAACTCTCAACCACGTATACGGATTCTCTCTTACAAGCTGCTGAAATGCACCCGGATGGGCGTATCCGTTGTAATTTCAATCAGACTCGTACGCACACTGGACGATTGAGTTCGTCTAAGCCGAATTTGCAGAACATACCATCGCGATCGGATGAAGGGCAGCAAATCAGGAAAGCCTTCATCCCGTCTGACGGGTTTGTTATTTCTGATACGGACTTGTCGCAAGTTGAACTACGTGTGATGGCTCACTTTGCCCAAGATCGGACGATGCTGTCTGTATATCATCAAGGATGTGACCTTAACGGAAAGCCGATGAAGGATCTGCATTATCTGATGGCGGACACCGTCGTTGAACGCTATCATGTGGAGTGTTCTCGTAAAGAGGCAAAAGCTATCAATTTTGGGTATGGCTATGGAATGGGCGCCGAGAAGTTTGCCCGCACACGTCTAGGCGGAGTGACCCCTGAAAAACTTCACCTCGCAAAAATGTCTCGTGCCGCGTTTTTTGAGATGTACGCTGATCTGAAACCGCTGCATAAGCGACTTCTCGACTTTTATGCCCGCTATGGGTATATTCGACTCCTTAACGGGCAAAAGATTCATTTTGATCGCACGCAGGAGCACTATGCCGATGTGTTAAACGCTCCTATCCAAGGTAGTGCGGCGCTCGCCATGAAACACGCACTGATAAATATTATGCGTGTGTTCAAGGCCACGGGTTGGTGGAATACTAAAGCCCGCATTGTCTCGACAGTACACGACGAGGCCATAGTGGAGATTCATACGTCAGTTGCCGAACTGGCTAATCAGTACATCCGCGGTTGTTTCGAGCAGACAACTGTCCAGCTCGGTAGCACCGTTCCCTTGCTGGCAACTCCGGTTCTAGGACCCAACTGGCTAGACGCACATGGCGATTGATCCGTGTCACAACATTATTCTGGCGGGCGGTGCGACTATGCGTCTCTCTGACGTGCCGGCGCAGTCGTTAACGTCTCTGAAGAAGCTACTTACGTGGCAGCTTCCTACTACTGCGTATGGTCCGGGAGAGTATGTATATGGGTATGTGGAAGATATTGGAGCCCAGACTATTACAGTCCCGAGATCAGCGGCTACGTGGCAGGAGCTGGCGTCTCTCCCGGTAGTAGACTGCCGGTCTGATGGTCGCGACCTGGGAACAGTCGCGTCAGCGGCTACCCCAATTACCATGCGTAATGACAAACAACTTCGGTTTATGGAGCCGATGTGGAATGCGTTTCAAGCTGGCGACAGCATTTACGGCGTAGCCGGACCTGGCACTGGTAAGACAGTTATGGCTATTGAACTTTTGAGGCGATATGGGCGTTCTGCGGCGGTTGTAGTGCATAAAGACTTTTTGATGGAGCAGTGGACGGAACGTATCCACTCGTTCTGGCCCGAGGCCCGCGTAGGGGTATGCCAGCAAGACCGATGTGATACTGGAAACACGCATGACATCGTCCTATGTATGGTACAGTCGCTTTCCAAGCGAGACTATACTACAGAATTCTGGAATAGTTTTGGGGTGGTGGTCTGGGACGAGTTCCACCGAATGGGTTCCGAGATGTGGAATCCGGTTTTGTATAAGTTTGAAGCACGCGTCTACATGATGCTGTCCGCGACACCCGAGCGTCACGACGGGATGCACAACTTGCAGTTTTTGCAAGGTGCCTATCCTACGGTAGTTATTGGCGAGTCGGATCTAACAGCCCGTGTTGAGACCCGCTGGACAGGAGTTGAAATAGCGAAGGAGCAGTATACTACACGTTGGAATGGCCAGACCAACTGGTCGAAAATGATCTCTATTTTGGCTGCTCATAAAGATCGCAATCTCTTAATTGCGAAGGATATTGCCTCAGCTGCGAAAGCTGGCAGAAAATGCTTAGTGATTAGCGAGCGGCTAGAACAACTACGTCTGCTGGAAGAGTGGCTCCGCCTGGGACTATACACGAAGTTCGTAACCGGGGGCCAGTATGTAGGGGGACGTTCACGGGAACAACGTGCGCTGATAGCGAACTGCCAGGTTATCTATACGACCTATCAGCTGGCCAACGAGGGGTTAGATATACCGGAACTCAGTGCTTTGTTTGTCGCCTCTCCTCGTTGGGATATGGTACAAGCCGTCGGTCGAATCCTACGGTACACTCCTGAAAAAGGAGTCCTCGATATTCCAGCAATTGTTGTTGACTACCAGGACAATGTTCCAGAGTTACTCGGACTTGGAACCAAACGTCGTAGGACATACACTCAGATGGGGTGCGACGTGCGCCCATTTAGGAGGTAGAATGCTGCCGGTATACACGAAGGCGGGCTCCGTGTTTGGTGCTACCGACTTGGAACTTATGATAGCCACGGAGAAGGCCACGGGAGATAAAATGGAAGGCCCCTATGTTCTCTTACGAGGTGAACGCGTGGCCCTCCTGGGAGAAGTCCACGAGCCTCGCAAAGGGACATTTATGATCCCCTGGGAGTCCATTGACCACGGAGAGGTGTCCGATAATGAACTCCCCATGATTATCCCTGGCTTTTCACTCGTACCAAAGACCCCAGCGGCGCCCAAAGTTGATCTCAAGTCGTGGGATGCCGCTCGCCGGGCTTTACATTTACACAACGAACCTCAAACGGAGATACCTAATGACCCCCACGACTAATCCTGACGGACTGCCTGTTTTAAGGCAGAATGGTGTTGCGATAAATACCACCCGCCTGATGGAAGAGCCCATTGATAACTGGTCCGATGCCGATCTTATGGAGGCCCACGGCATCCTTAACTTCTTCAGTAAGCAGACCGCTGCTCGTCTGAAATTGATTAAAGCTAGAATCGGCGAACGTACCCAGCTGGATGGCGTTCCTAACGAGAATGGTAGCAAAAAGCTAAAACTAGCTGGGGGAAGCGCTCGTTATGATCTTCGTAAGTCTCCGTCTCCTATGGAGTCCGCTATCGCGCCTTGGTGTAGAGCCAATGGATACTACGACATGGTGTTTCCGAAGATTCCGTCTTTTCAGGAGGCCCAATTACAAGCTCTATACGACTCGGGAGTGATCCCGGAGGACGTCTGGAAGACTTTCTGGGATGTGAAAATCACGCCAGCTGTTACCGTGTCGGACTCCCCGGAGTTGACGGCTTATCTTAAAGCGCTGTTGGCGTCTTCACCACAACAGGTAACTAACAATGAGCACATCGAAGGTTAGTCACGATCGTTACGTTCGCAATCGCGAGGAGATATTGGAGGCGAAGCGGGAACGCTATGCGTCTGATCCGGCGTATCGAGAACGGACATTGCGAAACGCTCGAATGCGGAGAGAGCGCCTGCTTGCCGCCACTCGCGGTCGGGACAACATCCACCGAAGGGTGACCTTATGGCAAGTTCCTCGACTGATGAAGTTGACTATACAGGGGTCTGACTATCTGGTGTTCATGTACACTGTTCGTCTATTAGCAGAGCGACTTAACCGCACTAAGCAGGCGGTTGTTAAAATGGAGAGGAACGAAATTCTACCGCGTCCCATATGGATAGATGATAAAGGTACACGACTGTACACTGAGGATCAAGTTGCAGTTATTGAGCGGGCTCATAACTACTGTCTTGTCCACGAGAAGAACGTCTGGCGGTGGCGAGACTCGCAGTTCACTTCATTCGTCCTGTCTGGCTATAGCGTCCTTATCCAAGGCGTTGATATGGAACGCTACTTAGCTATGCAGCCTCACGACGACGGTCAAGTTGACTCCGCACAACTGGATGGGGTAGTGCTCGATGACGAAATCTCCCGCATCGCTAAGTTGCGCGTTTACACCAAGGAGACTTAGATGTCCGAGAGTTTACGGAATGAATCTGGGTATGTGACCATGAGAGCGGAGTACTCGTTCAATGAACGGCAACCGGACGGGAGTTATATCGAGCGCCCCTTGGCGGAGCTTCCCGACGAACGCCGGATTATCATGGCTCGCCAATTTCCAGATGGCGTTGAAGCGGCGCGCGTGGCAGTCTCGAACGGGGTCAAAGTCGAGATCACTCCGTTCAACCATCTGGAGGTCTGGTGTAGTGTGTCCTACCCCTGCCTTCCCGAGGAGACTGTGGGTGCCTTTCGTCAAGCATGGTTGGATGTGCAGCGTGAACTGTCTGCGAAGATTACGGAGTTAAAACTGGACGTGAACAAGGCTACTCAACTGGACCGCGTGGCGGCGGCGCGGGCCGCAACAATGTCCGACCCTCTGAAGAAACAACGGTGGTAACATGGCTAGAAAACGAACTGCTCCGACTAACACAGTAAAAACTACCGACGACGTAGTTAGTGTACTTGCCGATTTGAAGGAGGCTAAATCTCAGTCTGCTAAATCTCTCCCATTATCGTTAGAAGGTGCGATGGAGATGATTCGTACGCAGTACGGAAACCACGCACTTTGCGGTATGGGGACGTTTAGACCACCGACACGACCTATCCCAACGGACTTTTATCAGTTGGATACGGCGGTAGGCGGCGGAGTATCTCGCGGTCGCCACGTGACAATCTGGGGACCTCCGGGAGTCGGCAAATCTACGCTAGCACTCGCTATGACAGCGGCCTATCAGCGCTGCTGTCGTGTTTGCGGTTCTCGATACAGGAACGTCACCTGGACGAAACTCCCCGACATTCTTGACCCGTTGACTGGCGAGTACTACCCGGACTACGAGTTTCATCGGTCGGGTTGCCGATGCGCGGATGGAGTTGGTGTCCCGATGCGTCCGGTGTGGATTGACATGGAGAGGGCACTCGACATCCCGTGGGCAGTCCAATGGGGTGTTTCACCCAAAGACTTACTCATCTTCGAACCCGAGTATGGGGAGCAAGCAGTTGATATGGGAGCCATGGCTCTGGCCTCCGGGGACTGCGATTTTCTGGTTCTCGACTCGCTAGCTGCGATGGTCCCCAAAGCGGCTATGTTGGGGTCGGCCGAAGATCAATTTATCGGCGCGCAAGCCCGTCTACTATCTCGTATGATGCAGACTTGGGGGATGTACCAACATTCCTTGGGTCCGTCAAGCCGCCCACAACCTACGGTAGTGGCCCTTAGTCAAGTGCGTGTGAACATTAAAGCCACTAACCCTAATGCGGGTTACATTATGACTGGCGGCAAAGCCGTCGAGCACAAGCAGGATTTAGTCATCCGGTTGAGTCGCCCGGAAAAGAACGCGTACGTTAAACTGCCCAATGACATGGTAGTCGGTCAGACGGTGGATTTCAAAGTTGAGAAGAACCGGCTGGCTCCGCCGAAACGCATGGGTCAGTACACGCTCTATTTCGTGGACGACCCGCGGGAAGACCCTCAGTTTCGCGCGGGCACAACCGATGTCGTAGCCCAGGTTCTTACCGCGGCTACCTGGTGGGGATTGGCGACGGTTGAGGGCGGGAATTTCAAACTTCCAGGATTTGATAAGCCGAAACAAATCAAATCCCTGAAACGATACTTTTCTGAGAACCCGTCTGAGTTCGAGGCGCTGAAAGCGGCCATCGCCGATAAAGAACGACAGTTAGCCAGTGGCTCTTTGCTGGTTCCACCTGACATGCTCTTCGAGGACGACCCGGTAGAAGTTGACGAGGCGGCCGAGGCCGCAGCCCTTGTCATACCGATGGAGTAGCCCGTCATGCCGACTCTAGGATCACATAAACATCCTCCCCGTGAACTGGCCCCGAGTTTTGGGAAACGTCCCAAAACTCAACGCGGGGAGGCGGATGCGGCATCCAATGCCGTAGCTCATAAGTTGCATATGAGACCAACTCCAGCATCCGGTGCTGTCGAGTATGCGAGTAAGAAGACCGATGCTCTTGGGGATTACTCGGCGATGGAGCACAAGCACACGCGTCGCCAGTCATTCTCTGTATCTGTTGCACTGCTCCAAAAATTATGCCGACAGGCGAACACAGCGACTTCCCGTACTCCGGTTTTTGCGGTGACGTTTGAAACGGCTGCCGACGTACCCAAACAGTGGGTACTTCTTCCAGTCGATGCCTTAGCGATGCTTTATGAACGTGCGGGAGGAACTGCGAATGCCGAACATTAAACCGGAACTAAACATACACGTTCCCGTCCCGGTTTTAGATGCTCTACGGGACGCGGACGTGCAGCGACTACGCACCGTGGTGACGTCGATACGACGCCACATTGTCGCACCCTTTACGGTAGCCACTTACGGCGGCCCTGTTCATTTGCTTGACGATGCTCTCCGGGCTATCCTAAACGTGGTCAAAGATATGTATCAACGCAACGGCTGGCTGGAGGACGGCTTTGCCGATGAACTTCCCGTTCGTCATGGAACTTTGCATTTACTCCGCTGCTGGAGATCGGATATTGCGTCATCCTACGCATCGGAGCACCCGAATATGTGTTCCAGGTCTATGGCCGTCGATCCCGCTCTTGAGGTGCTTATCGACCGCCTGGGCGACACCTGTAGACTACTGGATGAGTATGCCAATCCGACGCTGCCTATAGCTCAGAAGCGGTCGTTGCGTTTACAGCTGACGGCTCGGCGCGTGATGTGAAAATAATAAAATTATTTGTTGACAGCCGCCTTTGTTTTTGATATGCTGTTTTTGTGATCGGCTCTTTGACAAAATAATTCCTGGTAGGACGGTGAAGCAGCGGGTTACTCCACTACAAATGGACGGACGTGGGTTCGATTCCCTCCTGGTGAGATCGCATCTCAACTGTAGCTTAGTGGCCAAGTACGTAAAATACCCGGTGCGCATATTTCTCCTGCCATAGTGTTTGTTGGATGGTGAAGATGCTGGATACTTCAATCTATTTGTCGCTGGTTCGACTCCAGTTGGTAACGGTAACTCCGATACCATAGCTCAGGTGGCAGAGCGCTAGACCCAAAAAGACCAGTGTCGATCGTCTCTCCGACTTTCGCGGTGTTGCCCACACCGTAGATTCGTGCTAAGTTTGCGTCTTGTCTGATGCAGACGGTTACCGATCTGAGGTGAACTTGGTTGCAAACTGGTTCACCATGGGTAGCGACGATAATGTGCGGATGGTGAAGACCTGAGTTACTTCGCCTGTTAAGCGGAGGATGCCGGTTCGAATCCGGTACTCACCTCGGTGAGTTAGCTCAATCGGTAGAGCATCTACGTGCTTGGGACGACGGTTGCTCCGCACTTACTTTGTAGTGGTTGGATGGTGATGGCTAGGGTTACTTCTATTGGATGAAACACACCTTAGCTGACGGTTGCTCCAGCCATTCTTCGACTGTATCGGATGGTGAAGGTAGACGGTACTTCGTTAAAGGAAATGGCTTCGGCCGATTCTGAGTTGGTGCAAACCCAACAAACCGCTAACCATGCAAGTTAGTGGTGTCCCGTCTCCCGGCTGTTTCTCCGATACTTTGCATATGGGATTGCTCGACAGTGACTGACCGTCAAGACGGTCCTTCGCGTGCGGCAATTAAGAGTGCCGTTCAGGTGTTGGTCAACACCTCCTTGAGCGGCACTCGCTGTTTGTACGGCCGTATCCAAGGAGGTTACTATGCGCACGGTATTTCTAACTCTGGTTTTGAGTTGGCTACTTCTGAGTTGCTCTGGTGCTGCTGTTAGGTCGCTAGCGGATCTGGACGGGGATCTGGGTATGGAGACGTCGGAGTTGTCTGAGGGAGATTCCGATCTGGTTGAGATCGGCGATGGGGCAGACGGCGATTCCGACGCCACCCCGCCGGACGGTGACCTGGAGTCCGAGGTTGACTCTGACCTAACTGACGGTGACACGACCGACGCGGAGACCGGCACTGAGGCGGAAACTGAGCCGCCCGTGGACGGCGACACCGAAGCGGAGACTCCCGACGCGGATTCGGAGCAGCCGGGGACGTTGGGCGGGGCGTGCATCGGCGGGCAGTGCCTGACCGGCCTGGAGTGCGTGGGCAACGTGTGCGTGACGGTAGACGGGGACGTGGACACGGAAGCGGATACTGCCGACACCGACGCTGACACCGAGTCTGGCCTTTACGGCGTGGTGTGGGTGAGCATTCCGGCGGGGTCGTTCCTCATGGGCGCGCCGGAAGCGGACGCGGACGGCCTTACAGAAATTCTCCCACAGCACTTTGTCACGGTCCGAGCCTTTCAAATGATGGCCACGACGGCAACTGTCACCCAAATTCTGGACGCGCTCGGGAGTGACACCGAAATTGTCAACTACCATACCTGCCAAGGCGGGGGAACCGAGGCGACCTGCCCGGCGTCCATCACCTATGCGCAAGCACAGATGTTCTGCTACAAGGTCGGTGGGCGCCTGCCTAGCGAGGCGGAGTATGAGTACGCGGCGCGG
>Ga0153915_10001121_pt1 | contig 24655 bp, 22 predicted proteins | sample Opewatmetagenome_2_FD_107003 | JGI IMG/M metagenome (GOLD analysis project Ga0153915, IMG submission 107003) | Freshwater wetland microbial communities from Ohio, USA - Open water 3 Core 3 Depth 3 metaG | ecosystem: Environmental > Aquatic > Freshwater > Wetlands | place: USA: Ohio, Lake Erie...
TCATGCCGGCCTCCCTCAAAGGGCGTCTCCAGCCAAACCCGCACGATCTCGACGGCCTCCTCGGAAGAAAGAGTCCGCCCCCCCAAGGTGAGACAGTTGGAATCGTTGTGGCTGCGGCTTACCATGGCGGTGAAGGGGTTCCAACAGGGAGTCGCTCGGATACCTTTATACTTGTTGGCAACGATGGCCATCCCGATCCCGGTGCCGCAGAAAAGGATGGCTCGGTCGCACTCCCCCGAGGCGATGCTGTCCATGGCCATAACGCCATAGTCCACATAGTCAACGGTCTGGCCGGGCCCGGACCCGAAATCCCGGTAGGCGATTCCATTCTGCTCGAGGAAGGCGGCGATTTTGCTCTTGAGGTCGAAACCGGCATGGTCGGACGCGACGGCGATTTTCATTCCTCTACCCTCCGCTCCAGGCTCATGGGAAAAGCCAAGAAGAAGTTGCTCTTCTCAACGAGAGTCGGTGTTAGCGATGAATTTCGACGCCTCGGGCATAATCTCCAGGGCCTTGAGCACGACGGCGTCGGTCTTCCGGTAGGCCCTCACGCCCTCTTCGATGCCCCAGAGCGAGGAGACGATCTCCCGCTCCAACTCCCTTTTGATCTCCGGCGCAGCCTCCTCAAACGGCTTCTCATCAAAGGTGATCTTAGCGGCCCGGAGATAGACCTTGAAGTCCTCGAGGACAGGAGTCCCGACGACAAAATCGTGGCTCGCCGAGACTTTACCCGAGACGTCGGAATTCCCTTTATAGTTGGGAAAAACGAGGTTTCTGGAGAGGGCCGTCTCGTGAGCGGTGAACTTACGGGCATAGTCGAAGAATGCTCCCTTGGTCATAAGCTCGAGAGTGAAGATCTTGAGACTCGAGGCCACTTCATAATCAGGCGTGATCCCCCCTTGGCCCAGTACCTTCCGGCCTTTGGCGGTGTAGCGGACTTCCCGCTGATCCTCGGGCGCCTGCTTGTAGAGCATGTAGTCCTCGATGTGCTCATAATCCCTCTGGATGGACCGGCCGCTGGGAGTGAAATACTTGGCGGTGGTCAGGGCCACGGCCAGGTTCTCCCCGACTGGGAAGACGGTCTGGACCAACCCCTTCCCCCATGAGTCTTCGCCGACGATGTAGCCCCGGTCGTTATCCATAACCGCGCCGCTGACGATCTCCGAGGCGCTGGCGGTTCCCCGGTTGATGAGGATGACGAGCGGGACGTTTTCAAATTGGCCGTCCCTGTCGGCCCGGAATTCTTGGTTGTATCTCCTGTTGCGGCCCTTGATGGAGACGATGACATCGCCCTTGGGCAGGAACTCGTCGGAGAGCGCGATCGACTGGAAAAACGGGCCACCCGTGTTGCCCCGCAAGTCCAGGATCAGCTGCTTCATCCCTTGCCCGGCCAGTTCGGTCATCTTTTGCTCGAATTCTTCGGTTGTCGTCTCGGCAAAGTTGCGGATAAAGATGTACCCCGTCGTATCGGTAATCATGAAGGCGTAGGCGACACTGTGGAGAGGGATCTCCTCCCGCTCGATGGTCAGCTCGAGAGGTTTGTCCAGCCCTTCCCGGACGATCGTGATAGTGACCTTCGTTCCCTTGGGACCACGCAGCTTCTGCATGGCCTCGAAGCTCGACAAGGGCTTGGTGCTCTCCCCGTCTATCGTCGAGATGATGTCGCCCGGCTGGATACCCAGACGGCTGGCCGGCGTCCCCTCGATCGGGGCGATGACGACCAGGCTGTCCTCGTGTTTCTGGATCTGGATGCCCAGGCCGTAGTATTTTCCGGTGTACTCCTCGCGCATTCTGGAGAGGTTGTCAGGGTCGAGGAAATAGGAGTGCGGGTCGAGGGTTTCCAGCATCCCCCGGATGGAGGAATAGACAAGCTTCTCGGCCTCGACATCCTTGTAGTAGTTCTGTTCGATCAAGGAAAGGATGGTCGAACACTTCTCGACGGAACGTTCCCAGATGTCCTCACTCCGGACCGGCAGGCTGCCCAGGATGAGGAGGGGAAGAAAACCGACCAGGACCCTTTTTTTCATGCGCTTCGAGATTCACTATCTTAGCAAACCACACCCCCCGTTGTAAAGCCGTCCGATCCTTGACTTAGGCCTGCCCAGGGGCTATATTTGATAACGCTCAAGGCAGGACAACATGTTCGGCAACATCGGCTTCCCGGAACTGCTCATCATCCTGGCCATCGCCCTGCTTATCTTCGGCCCCAAAAAACTGCCCGAAGTCAGCAAGTCCATCGGAAGGGCTGTCCGGGAGTTCCGCCGGGCTTCGGACGAGATCAAGGGCAAGATCGAACAGGAGATCCAGGCGAGCGAATTCAAGGAAATCAAAGACGACCTGAAAAAGGACCTCAGCCAGGACATCTACAAAGAGGTCACCGAGGAAAAAGAAGGAAATAAGGATGGGGAAGGCCAAAAAATCTCCTGACGAGATGACCTTCCTCGAACATCTCGAAGACCTGCGCAAGAGGCTTTGGTACTCCTTCGTCGCCATCTTTATCGTCGTCATCCCCGCCTGGGTCTTCAGCCAGGATGTCTTCAAGGCCCTGTCCCGGCCGGTGACCCAGTACCTGCCCGAAGGGATGAAGATGGCCTTCACCAGCCTGACCGCCCCCTTCATGCTCTACATCAAGGTCGCCTTCCTCACCGCCGTGTTCGTTACCTCTCCCTTCATCTTCCTCCAGCTCTGGTACTTCGTCGCTCCCGGGCTCTACCAGAAAGAGAAGAAATATGTCGTCCCCTTCGTGGCCTTCACCACCGTCTTCTTCCTGGCCGGAGCGGCCTTCGGCTATTTCGTCATGTTCCCCTGGGCCTGCCGGTTCTTCCTGAAACTCGGCTCGGACTTCACCCCGGTGCTGACCGTCGATACCTACTTCAGCTTTTCCCTCAAGCTCCTCCTCGGGATCGCCCTGGTCTTCGAGCTGCCGACGCTCGTTTACTTCCTCTCCAAGATCGGCCTTGTCACCTCCCGCTGGATGATCCGCAACTTCAAGTATGCCGTGCTGGCCATCTTCATCATCGCCGCCGTCATCACCCCGACGCCGGATATGGTCACCCAGAGTATTCTCGCCGTCCCAATGCTGGCTCTCTACGGCCTCGGCATCCTCATCGCTTTCCTGTTCGGCAAGGAGCGGAGGGTACGACGGGAGAAGAAGGCGGAAGAAGAAATCGCCGGGTGAGCCAGATGTCTGCAGACCGCAAGAAAACTAGGACACGTGCCCAATTTCGTCATCGTCTCGTCGGACTCACCGGGACCAACGGGGCCGGGAAGGGAGAGGTGGCCGCCTACCTGATGAAAAAAGGGTACGCCTACGTCTCGCTCTCCGACGAGATCCGGGACGAGCTGCGCCGGAAGGGAAAAGAGATTACGCGGGACAGTCTAATCGCTACGGGAAACGCCCTCCGCTGCCGGTACGGAGCCGACATCCTGGCCCGGCGGGTGATGAAGAAGGTCACGGGCCGGACGGTCGTCGACAGTATCCGCAACAGCCGCGAGGTGGCCTTCCTGCGCCGGCAAAAGGGTTTCGTCCTGGTCGGGGTGGACGCGCCCGCGGAGTTGAGATATGAGAGGACCCGCAGAAGGGGCCGGGCGGAGTCGGCAGGGACCTTCGAGGAATTCGTGGAGAAGGAAAAGCAGGAGATGGCGGGCGGGACGAGCGGGCAGCAGATCCGCCGCTGCCTGGACCTGGCCGACGTGACCATTGTCAACGACGGATCGCTCCGGGCCCTCCATCGCCAGATCAAGGAGCGCCTATGACAGCCAAACGCATCTCCAAGGACGATTATTATCTCGGAATCGCCAAGGAAGTGGCTCGCCGCTCTACCTGCTTCCGCCGGTCCATCGGCGCCATCATCGTTCGGGATGACCAGATTATCTCGACCGGGTATGTGGGTGCGCCGCGCAAGACAAAGAGCAGTTATGAACACGGTTTCTGCCTGCGCGACCGGCTCGGCATTCCCCACGGGGAACGCTACGAACTCTGCCGCAGCGTCCACGCCGAACAGAATGCCATCATCAACGCCGCCCGGGCGGGGGTGAGCCTCCTCGGCGGAAACATGTACATCTACGGGACCGTCTACAGTGAAGAAAAGTCGATCAGCGCCTTCCCCTGTTTTATCTGCAAGAAAATGATCATCAACGCCGGCCTCGACCGGATCGTCTGCTCAACAGCCGGGGGCGGAAAAAAGGCCTTCCGGGTCAGCCGGTGGGCACAGGACTGGACCAAGGCCGACATCCTCGATGATACGCATCAATACGGATAAAAAAGGGCTTTCCTATCTACCTCTCATTCCCATTATTTTTATGTCTTTTATCGGAATCGGATCTCCTCTTTCCGCGCTTCCCCAGGAGCCCCCTCCCCAGACGGTGCGGGTCGGACTCCTCAAGCTGCTCGGCCTGGAGGCCTCACCGGAATCCATCGACTACGTCCAGAGAAAGACGCAATTCCAGCTCCACACCCTGCTCACTGAGCAACGGCATCCCAAGACTTGGAACTTCAGCGAGCGCCTGCGAAAGGACGTGGCCGACGGCCTGAAGGCGCTTCTCTCAGTGGACGAAGATATCGTCGTCCGCCTGGAAGCCCTGGGCACGGACAGGCAAGCTCTGGAGCCATTGGTCGGGGCGCTCGAACAGGCCGTCCTCGACCAGAGGCGGATCTACATTTACGGCTGCGGGGCGACCGGCCGCCTGGCCAAGCAGATGGAAAGCTCTTTCTGGCGGCCCTTCTGGAGGACGGTCAGGGCCGACCCGAGGATCTGGCCTAAGCTCGAATCCGGGCTTTCTCGGTCGGTGGAAGACGACCTTATCGGAGAGATGACCGGCGCAGACCGCGCCCTGATCAGCTCGCTCGAGGGGTTCGAGGACCTGCCGCTCATCGGCCGCCTGCAGCTCGCCGACCGGGGAATCCGCCGCGGCGACGTCGTTATCTGTGTGACCGAGGGCGGCGAAACGTCCTCGGTCATCGGGACCATCCTGGCGGCGCTCGACGAGTGGAAGGAAGGCGGCGTCTACGACCCGGCCGAGACCAGGAAGAAGCTCTTCTTCATCTACAACAATCCCGATGAGCGGCTGCTGCCCTTTGCCCGCAGCCGCCGGGTGATCGAGGAGCCGGGCATTACCAGGATTAACCTTACAACCGGACCCCAGGCGATTACCGGCTCAACCCGCATGCAGGCGACGACGATCGAGACTTATGTCATCGGTTGCGCGCTCGAAGAGGCTCTGGCGCGGGTTTTGCGTCGCTCCCTCTCCCCAAAGGAGATGGCGCGGGTGGGGTTCACCGACGACTTGCCAATCGGGCGAAGGCTCGAGGGTTTCCGCTCCATTCTCGAGGAGGTGAGGCGCAACATCCCTTCCATCGCCGCACTGACGACACTCGAATCCGACACCTACGGCGCCGGCCGATTCTCGACTTACCTGGCCGACCGCGCCCTCATCACCGTCTTCATCGACAGCACCGAACGCAGCCCCACTTTCCGCCTCTTCCCCCTCGACACGAGGACCGAGCCTAAACGGAAATGCTGGATCCAGGTCTGGACTCCGGCCGCCGACCTCAAGGATGCCTGGAAGTCCTTCCTCGGTCGGCCCTTCCGGGGGCTCAACCCAGGGTTCTATCGCCAGCCCTTCGAGGAAGAGATCGACGACCCGTACCTCAAATCGGCCGCCCTGGAAAGCCTGAAGAAGGCGGGCGACGACCAGCAATTCCTGTACGATTTCTCCTTTTCGGAGGAAAACGTCCGGAAGAGGGGTCCGCAGAAAAATGACCTGGGCGTTATGATTACGGTCGGTCGTGAGGCCGAGAGCCTGAAAAAGGCCGATGCGGCCTTCCGGCAGTTCTCCGACCTCTGCCAGAAGGGCGGCTCCCGTCTGGGCTTGATCGCCGTCGGGGCGGGCCCGGGCCTGAAGTCGGCCGAACTTCTTCCCGGCTCCTCGGGCCCCTTCATCTCCCTCGATATCTCTGCCGACAATGATCCCTTCGGCCTCCGCCGTCAGGTCGGCCTCAAGATTCTGCTCAACGCCCATTCCACGGCTGTGATGACTCGACTGGGCCGGGTTATCGGCAACACCATGACTAACGTCAGCCCGAGCAACCTCAAGCTCGTCGGCCGGGCTACCTACCTCATCCAATCCCACGTCAACGATGTCCTGTCCCGGCCGGACTGGGTAAGGATCAACGGCCGGCGCGAACTCATCACCTATGGCGAGGCCAATGCCGTCCTCTTCGACGCCATCGCTTTCATGAAGGACAGGAAGGAGGCCGTTGGCCAGACGGCAGAGGTCGCCCTGTCGATCATCCGCATCTTGGAATCTCGGCGGCAGGGCCGGGGCCTGACGAACGATGAGGCGCTGGCGATTGTCCAGAAGGTCGGCCTGAATCAGTATCTGGCGCCCAGCGATTAGGGAATCAAGACTGGGGCGGCGCGGCGCAGGGAATATTGCGCTGCCGTCTTTCCTTCTTCGGCCGGACCTGAGGGTAGATGAAGAGCTCGCCGGCATAATTCCGCAGCACCACTTGCTCGTCGCTCACGGAATGCAAGTAGTTGGGCAAGATCGGGATCTTGCCGCCGCCGCCGGGCGCGTCGATGACGTAATAAGGGACGGCCATCCCTGAAGTCCAGCCGCGGAGGGCCTGCATGATCTCGATGCCCTTCTCGACCGTCGTCCGGAAATGGGCCGTTCCCTTGACGTAGTCCGCCTGATAGATGTAGTAGGGGCGCACCCGCACAGTCAGCAGTTTCTGCATCAGCTTCTTCATGGTCGCCGGGTCATCGTTGACACCCTTTAAGAGAACGGTTTGGTTCCCCAGAGGAATCCCGGCATCGGCCAGAAGGTTCAAGGCCCTGGCCGACTCTTCTGTGATCTCGTCGGGATGATTGAAATGGACGTTGACATAGAGGGGATGGTATTTCTTGAGCATGGCCGCGAGTTCGGGGGTGATGCGCTGCGGCAAATAACAGGGCATCCGGGTTCCGAGACGCAGGATCTCGACGTGGGGGATCTCGCGCAGGAGCTTGAGGATGTGTTCGAGTTTGTGGTCGCCGAGCATGAGCGGGTCGCCTCCCGAGATGACGACGTCCCGGACCTCGGGGTGGGCGCGGATGTAGTCGATTCCGTCCTCGACGTAACGAGGATGGATTTTGTTCAGGTCGCCGACCTTGCGTTTCCGCGTGCAGAAGCGGCAGTAGGACGCACACAGGTGCGATACCAGGAACAGCACGCGGTCGGGATAGCGGTGGACAACGCTCGGCACCGGCGAGTCTTCGTCCTCGCTCAGCGGGTCGGCCGCCCCGTCGTGCTCCTCGAGCTCGGCCGGGTCGGGCACCACCTGGCGGTAGAGGGCGTCGCCCTTAGACTTGATCAATCCGGCGTAGTACGGTGTTATCTGGACCCGGAAATGCCGGGCGATTTTTCTGACCTTTTCGGGGTCGAGGTCGAAGAAATGGGCAATCTCTTCCGGAGTCTTGAGACTCCGGTTGAGAATTCGTTGCCAAGAGTCTTCCTCCATAGTCGCATGAACTCCTTTAGACAAGATACTTGACATAGGTGATGCGGTCATCCCCCTTCCGGTAAAAATCGGGGATGCGCGAAACCTCTTTATAATCTAGGCCGGAGTAGAACCGGCGCGTCTTCTCGTACTTGGGTTGGGAGGAAGTCTCGATGAGGATCATCCGGCCGGCCTCCTTCCTGACGGCCTTCTCGAGCCAGTCCACCAGCTCCCGGCCGTAGCCGCGGCCCTGCTGTCCGCTTGCCACCGCCATCCAATAGAGGTCGTACGTCCCCTCGGTGAGCGGGGTCGGACCGTAGGACAGGTAGCCGACGACACGCCCGCCCTTGTCTTCGGCCACGACAAGCCAATAATCCCGCTGCTGCGGCTGGTCGAGGTAGGTGTCGATGAGCTCGCGAGCCACGACCACTTCGTCGGGGGTGAACATTTTGGTGGCCTGGATGATGTCGAGGACGGTCTGGCGGTCCTCCCGCCTCATTGACCGGACCATCTCCTCCCCTTTTTGCGCATCGCGCTCTCCAGCACTTGGTGCCAGAAGAAGGGGTATTCGATCCGCACATCATCGGAGCTGTACCACGGCTCTTCTTTGCGACGGAGGGCATTCTCGATCATCCGGCTCCAAAACTCGGCGTAGTCGATTCCGGCCGCCTTGAGGGCCCGGACATAGCCGGCATCCAGGCTCGTGTCAGGGTTGGGGTTGACCTCGAGGATGGCGATCCGGCCGTCCAAACCCATCCGAAAATCGACCCGGGCATAGTCCCGGCAGCCCATCGCCTGGAACGCGGCCAGCGCATACTGGTGCAGTTTATCGCGCAGCGTCTCGTCGATTGGAGCCGGGCAGATGGCCGGTGTCGTCGCGTAGAGCACATGGTCTTCGAACCACTTGGCTTCATAACTGCAAATGTGGGGAGCCGATGTGGGCATCGAAGAAAAGTCGATCTCAGAAACGGGCAGAGCCCGGAGCTTGTCGCTCACCATAACGGCGACGTTAAACTCCCGACCCTGGATGAACTCCTCGACCAGCGCCGGCTGCCTGTAGGCCTCGATAATCTTGTTCACTCTCTCCTGGAGCGCCTGCGGATCATGGACGACCGAGTCCTGGTAGATGCCGAGGCTGGCGTCTTCCTGGTTGGGTTTGACGATGGCCGGGAAGGGGATGTTATCTATCTTCTGGTCGGTCGAGCTCACCAGGCGCCCCTTGGCCGTCGGCAGGCCGAAGGCGTTGAGGATCGCCTTCGCCTTGAACTTGTCCTGGCAGATGGCCAGCGCCTTGGACGGGTTGCCGGTAAAAGGGATGCCGATGGCCTCGAACATGGCGGCCACATTGGCTTCGAGCTGGGGACGGCCGAGGAACCCTTCGCAGAAATTAACCAGGACGTCGACCTTGAGCTCCCTGATGCGGCGGATGAAGCTCATCAGGCTTTCGTGGAGGGGAATGATGGCCGCCGTGTAACCGATCTCTGTGATGGCGGTGAAGACGGACTCGGCGACGTCTGCGACGGAGGCTTCAGATAAGCGCTCGTTCGGCCGGTTGATGACGGGATCGTAGGAGTTGTAGGCGATCCCCACGGTGATGTTTTCTCTTTCCATTGTTCAAACCATACCTAGCCGCAGCCTCGTCGACGACACGATGAAGCAGCGCCGAATAGGAATAGCCCGCCGTGCGGGCGGCCTTGGGAAGGCAGGAATTGTCCTCCGGTTTGGGCAGGACCCCAGGCAGAGGGTTGATCTCCAGGATGTTCGGTTCGCCCCGTTCATCCAGGCGGATGTCGATCCGGGACCAGTCCCGGATCCGCAAGACCTCGACGGTCTTCCGGATGATGTCCTCGATCCTGCTTTTAAGGTCGGGGCTGATCTCGGCCGGACAGCGGAAGATTTCCAGCGGCTTTTCCGGCTGGTCCCAAATCCATTTGGCTTCGTAGGAATAGACCGGGTTCGCGCCCGGAGGAAGCTGGGAATGGTCGATCTCGACGATGGGCAGAATCTCCAGGTTCGGCGGGTTGCCCAGTACGCCGACAGTGAACTCGCGGCCGGTCAAGAACTGTTCGATGATGACCGGCTCCTTGTAGATCGACTGGATCTCGCGCACGCGCGCCTTGAGCTCCGCCCGGCTCCTCACAACCGAATTGTCCTTGATTCCCTTGCTCGAGCCTTCATGGAGGGGCTTGACGATCGCCGGAAGCTTAACTCTGAGGCTGATCCCGGAGCCGTTCTCCACGACCCAGAACGGCGGCGTGGGGATCTTGTGATAGGCGAGGATTTCCTTGGCCCTCGACTTGTCGAGGCAAATGCCCAAGGTCAAGGGGTCGGAGCCGGTGTAGGGGATGCCCAACATCTCGCAGATCGAGGGGATGTGGGATTCCCGGTTCGGACCGACCAAACCCTCGGCGATGTTGAAGACGAGGTCGGGCCGGAGCTCTTTAATATGCAGGTAGGCATCTTCATCGGCTTCGATCGGGACGATTTCGTGTCTCTCGCCGAGCGCCCTGCCGATCGCCTCGATGGTCTCGTCTGAGTCGCACTCGGCGAGAAAATCGGGTGGAGGGTCGTCTTCCTCGTGGGTTTCTTCGTATCGCGTGGACTGGAGCGATGAAGCCGTGCCGTTCTTGGAGCTGTAGAGAAATGCGATGCGCATAGCTACAACGCCCGGCTTCGACTCAAATTGATGAAAGTTCCCAACAACGTGATCATTTTATATCTGCTGCCCGTGCTCTTTTTTTCTTCGACTCAAAATTTTTTTCAGTTTCATAATTTAATATAGATCAATTTTTTCAAATGTCAATACCTTTTTATACTTTTTTTTGCGTGTCACCGAAAAGTGACTCAACAAATTGTGGCGGAGGTCTTCGGAATGCGTCCAGCAATTTTCGTGCCACGACCAGGCCCGAGGCGATTTGACAATGGTCTTTTAAAAGCTATCTAATATTTCTCATCGCAAGGAGCAAATCATGAGAAGAGACCGCACCACAGCCGTCGTCTTCATCCTCTGGCTTTTTCTGATGATGACATTCGGCGGCCGCTCGTCTGCCCAAAACCTAGAAGACCGGATTCATCTCAAGACGCTGGCCAACGGCCTGACCGTTATCCTGGTGGAGCGTCACGGTGCGCCCGTGTTCAGTATGCCCTATGGTTTCAAGGTCGGCAGTGTCGACGAGATCCCCGGCATCACCGGCACGTCGCATCTTTTCGAGCACATGGCCTTCAAGGGAACGCCCAAGATCGGCACCTCAGATTTCGAAAAAGAAAAGCCGATCATGGATGAGGTCAATCGAGTCGGCCGGGAACTGAGCCTGGAGCTGGTCAAAGGAGCCCGGGCCGATGCGGAAAAAGTCAAGGCGTTCCAGGATGAACTCGCCAAGCTGGAACAGGAACAGAAAAAATTCATCGTCAAGGACGAGATCGATCAGATCTACAGCAACGCCGGCGGAGTCGGGCTCAACGCCGGAACCGGCACCGACCAGACGACTTACATTATCAGCCTGCCGTCCAACCGGCTGGAGCTCTTCTGCTTGATGGAATCGGAGCGAATCAAGAACGCCGTCCTCCGTGAATTCTACACGGAGAGGAGCGTCATCCAGCAGGAGCGCAAGCAGACGACTGAGGCCGTGCCGATGCGGATGCTCTATGAACTCTACATGGGCGCCGCCTTCATCGCCCATCCTTACAAGAACCCGGTGGTCGGCTGGGCCTCGGACATTAACTCAGTGACTCTGGAAGAGGCCCTGGCCTATAAGAAAAAATATTACACGCCGAACAACTGCGTCCTGGCCATCGTCGGCGACGTCTATCCAGAGCAGGCCTTTCCACTGATCGAGAGATATTTCGGCGAGATCCCGCGCGGCGAAGACCCTCCCGCACTCAGGACTCAGGAGCCGGACCAGATTGGCGAGCGACGCGTCCGGCTCGAGTTCGCCGCCGAGCCTTTGATGCTCATGGGCTTCCACAAGCCGACCTTTCCAAGCCATGATGATGCGGCGGCCGCCGTCACGGCCTACATCCTGACAACGGGACGGACGAGCCGACTCTACAAGGACCTCGTCCGGGACAAGCAGATCGCCGTCAGCATCAACGCGAGTCCTGGTCCCGGAGTGCGCTATGACAATCTCTTGACGATCAACGCCGTGCCCCGCTATCCGCACACTAACGAAGAGCTGGAAAAGGCCATCTGGGAACACCTGGAAAGGCTAAAGACCGAGCCGGTCGACGCCAGAGAGTTGCAGAAGGTCCGGAACAACCTGGAAGCCCAGTACATCCGGGGCCTGAGCTCAAACATGGGATTGGCCATAACCCTGCTGCGTTATCAGCTCTTGTTCGGCGACTGGAAGCTTTACCTCAAGGCGAAAGATCTATACGCTGCGGTCACGCCTGAGGACATAATGCGCTTCGCTAAAACCTATTTCACGGCCGAGAACCGGACCGTGGCCTACCTTGTCAAGAAGGGCAAGTAAGGCGAGTCGAGGAGGGATTCCATGAAAACACTTCGTTATCTGAAAAGCGTAACGGCCTGGGCAGCCGTGTTCGCCGTCTGGCTCCCGGCGGCCGCGCAGCGGCATCCCCGGGAACTCCCCGAGCCGGCTCCCCTCAAGTTCAGTCCCCCCAAACCGGCTGAGTTTACGCTCAACAACGGCCTCCGTATCTTCTATCTTGAGGACCGCGAGCTCCCTCTCGTCTATATAAATGGAGTCTTGAAGCTCGGAAGCATCTACGAACCGGCCGAGAAGACCGGCCTGGCCGCTTTGACCGGGACCGTGCTGCGCACGGGCGGTACCACGAAGCTCAGTGGTGACGATATCAACGAGGAGCTCGAATTCCTGGCCGCCACGATCGAAGCCTCGATCGGCGGGGAATTCGGGTCCGTCTCGGCCAACTGCCAGAGGAAAGACCTCCAGAGGGTCCTCGAGCTCTATGCCGACATCCTCATGCACCCCGAATTCCGTCAGGACAAGATCGACCTGGCCAAGAACCAGCAGCTGGAATCCATCCGCCGGCGCTGGGACATGCCCATGCAGGCCGGGTTCCTCCTCTTCGGCGAGAAAATCTTCGGCGCCGATCATCCATCAGGCCGCCGCGTCAGCCCCAAGACGCTGGCCGCGGTCAATCGGCAAGACTTGGTTGATTATCACGCCCGCTACTTTGCGCCCAACAACATGATTATCGGCCTCTGCGGCGACCTCACCCAGGCCGAGGCCAAGGCGATGCTCACCGCCGCCTTCAAAGGCTGGAAGAAAAAAGAGGTGAAATTCCCCCCGGTCCCGGCGCTCGTCGAGAAGGCCGATGGGGCGGTTTATTTTGCCCAGAAAGATACTCCCCAGGCCAACGTCTTCCTCGGCCACCTCGGTGTCCGGCGTTTGAACCCCGATGAGTACAAGATCGAGCTCATGAACTACATCCTCGGAGGCGGAGGTTTTACCGCCCGACTGATGAAAGAGCTCCGCTCCAACCGAGGACTCACCTACGGCGTCTACGGCGGGGTCATGGAGGACAGGGACCGAGGGATGTTCATCATCTCCTCCCCCCTCAAAGCGGAAAAATGTGTTGAGGCTCTCGGCTTGATTAAGAAGATCGTCAGGGACATGCAGGTCAACCCTGTTTCCGACGACGAAATTTCCGAGGCCAAGAATGCGACGATCAACAGTTTCGTCTTCAGGTTTCAGCAGAGAAACCAGATTCTTGCCCAATACCTGAACCTCAAGCTGCTGGGCTACCCGGCCAACTACCTCGACAGGTATATTGACAATGTCCGCAAGATAACCAAGGCCGACATCCAGGAGGCCGCCAAGAAATACATGGACCCGGACAAGATGATCGTGCTCGTGGTGGGAGACGAGAAGCGATTTGACAAGCCGCTTTCTGCCGTCGGCAAGGTCGTGCGGATCGACCTCGACAAGATCATCGCCGCCGAGCGGGCCGAGTCCAAATAGATGACTGTGCGGTCCGGAAGGCCGGACCGGACCTCAGCGCGGGCTTGACGGCACGGGGCTTGGAGCCAGTTTAACCAGCAGAAGATGGGTTTTGCCGGCGTGCAGCACTTTGTTGGAAACGCTGCCGAAGACCCACTCCCGCAGGCCGGATTTCCCATGGGATGACATCGCAACCAAACGCGCCCCGGCCGCCTTGGCGTAGTTGATAATTTCCTCGGCGGCATGGCCAGACCGCACTTCGCCGCGCGCCTCGATTCCACGGTCGCGGAATCTCTTGACTGCGCTGTCGAGATAACCGGAAAGCTCCTGTTTCATTTTCTGGACCTGCTGCTCGGGGAACCGGATGAAGTCGAGCCCTCCGATCGTATGAACACGCTGACCGGATTCGACGACCGAGAGAAGCGTCACCTGCGATTTCAGCCGGGCGGCGATCTCCAGGATGTAAGGCAGCGCGCTTTCTCCAGCCTCCGACCCGTCCAGGGGAAGGAGCACCTTGGAGAAGGTGCCCTTTTGAGGACCCTTTTTCTTGACCGCCGCCGCCCGCAAAAGGAGGACGGGGGCGGGCGCTCCATGGACGATCTTGTTGGCCGTGCTGCCCATCGTCCAGGGCATGATACCGGTGTGCCCGTGGGAGACGACTATTATCAGGTCCACCCGCTCCTGCAGGGCGTACTCGTTGATCCGGCTCGCCGGCTCGCCGTCAAGGACGATTGCCTTAACGTGCAAAGGTGTCTCGGAAACATTACGCCCCACGTCGTCAGCCTTTTTATCCAGGTAAGCCTGCATCAGCCGGCGGTGTTTATCGTCGCCCCGGTCGCAGACACCGAGAAGATGCAGCTCGGAATCAAACGCCCAGGCCAGTTCCTCGCCGTGGCCGAGCGCGGCCTCACCCAGTTTCGACCCGTCTAGCGGGACTAGTATCTTTTCCAGCATGCTTCCCCCGATCAGGTAAACTTGACCACCAGCAAGATCCAACAAATGCCGACTACAAAAATCATGGCCGGCAGCGCGTATTTACAGTACCGCCCCCACGAGACCGGATAACCCTCCTTCTCGGCGATGGCTGTCCCCACCACGTTGGCCGAGGCGCCGATGGGAGTCCCGTTACCACCGATGTCAGTCCCCAAGGCCAGAGCCCAGGCGAGTGGCGGAAGCGGCATTCCCGCCGCGCCCAGGCTCCGGATGACCGGGATCATGGTAGCGGCGAAGGGGATGTTGTCGACGATAGCTGAGGAAAAGGCAGACACCCAGAGGATGATGCTCATGACGATGACAAAGCTTCCCCCGGACACGCGGCCGATGAAATCCGCCAGGGCCTTGAGAGCTCCTGTATGCTCCAGCCCGCCAACGCAGACGAATAGCCCAAAAAAGAAGAGGAGCGTCTTCCAGTCCACCCTCGCCAAGGTGTGAGCGGCGTTCTTGTAGCCAAACGTCAGGGTTAGGGCCGCGGCGATGCAGCCGATCGTTGCCACCGAAATCCCGGTTTGGGCGTGAGTGATGAGGAGGAGGATCGTCAGGACAAAGACCCCGATGTATACCTTAAACAGACGCGGGTCGTCGATGGCCTCCTTGGGCCGCGGGTAGAGGCTCGGGTCGATCGGTATCCCCTTCTGAGACGCGTGCAGCCCTTTCCGAAAAACAAAATAGAAGATGACCAGGCTCGCGATCATTCCCACCCAAGCGATGAGGCCGGTATTCTTTAAGAAATCGAGGAACGAATAACCCAGCGCCGTGCCGATGATGATGTTCGGAGGGTCGCCGCTCATCGTGGCGCTGCCGCCCACATTGGAGGCGAAGATCTCGGCGATGATGACCGGGACGGGGTCGAACTTCAGCATCCGGGCCAGTTCTATCGTGACCGTCGCCATGAAAAGCAGGACCGTGATGCTGTCGATGAACATGGCCAGGAATCCGGACAGCAGGATGAAGGCCACCAGGATGGAGACCGCCTTGTACTTGACGATCCTGGCAACCAAGAGACAGAGCCAGCGGAAGAATCCCACCTTGCCCAGCCCCTCCACCATCACCATCATCCCGGCGATGAAGATGATCGTCTGCCAGTTGACGCCGGACGACTCGAGAGGCTCATGGCCGGGAATCCAGAACGCCGGCCGGACGATCTGGCCGACGTTCAAGACGCCGATGACCGCGGCCGGGCTCCTCATGATTAAGAGGAAGACCACCACTATGGTCAATCCGCCTCCGACCAGAGCAGGAATATAACGTGGGACCTTGTTCAGGATGATGACAATGAACATCGAGAAGAAGATGAGGACGGCAAAAACTTGGCTCAAGGTGTGCATTTCACGGGATCCTGGACCATAATTTTAATGTCCCCCGCCGGGCGGGTCGGTCAATTATAGCACATTCGTTTCTTCCCGTTCGTCGCGACGGTTGTGGGGAGGAAGTCAGGGTAAAGGTAATAAGCGATTCGGTCCAGTGTCCGCTTCCCAGCGCGGCGTTCCAGGGCTCGGAAGGACGACCGACGATCGGCGGGAGGGGTTTTGAAGAGAACAAAGGCTCCGGCCTCGAGAAGGTCGCGCACGGTCTCAACCGCCAGCCCCTTTTCCACGTGGATGACGAGGCCGGATCCGGAGGCCGCGGCCTCTGCGGCGATTTCCGCAAGAAACGTTCCTTCGCCTCCGGCCGGGAGGTTCAGGTCAGAGAGGTGGATCCAGCCGCCGGAACGGGCCAGGTCACGGAGGCCGGCGTCGAGCGGTCCATTATGGTAATAGACCAGACGGCTTCCAGCTTTCCTGCAGACGTGGGCGATCTCAGCGAGAGAGGCGAGATCACGCGGCCTTTCCCGGCTCGAGAGATGGACGTCGACTCCATCACGGCCGGCCTCCGCGAGAAAGCCCGGCGAAGCCGGATCTGCGCTCGAATCTCCCGATAAAACTCCATGATGAAAATAGGCGATGACGGCATTTCCCCTGGCGCAGGCCTTGGCCAGAAGGCCCAGCTCTGCCTTATTCGGCCGAGCCTCATCCGAAGTGTAGAGGTCGGCGCCGGCCTCAGCCAGCCATTCGAGCTCGAAGGCACTGAACTTCCCGGTGTCAATCAGGCGCAGGCGGCCGCCGCTCTTCTGAGCCTCTCTCGCCGCGTCCAGCAATACGGTGAAGTCGTTCTGGTCATCTCGAATCGTGATCACCAGGCCTTGCCCGGCCCGCGACAGCAGGTCGTAGGTTTTTTCGACGTCGGCTGGACGTTTTTCTCCATTCATCAGGCTGTTCCCGGAACGTTCTCCAAGGCGCCACCCGAAAAAAGTGTCCCGCAGGAGATGCTTCCCCGGAGAATGCAATAGTATGGCAAAAACAGGAGGCCAAGTAAAGCGTCCGGCTAGATGTTGATCCGGATCGGCAGGATGATGGTCATAATGCCCTTCCAGCGAAGCTCCTGCTGGATAGCGAAGGCCGTTTCATTGTGGAGGAGCCGGTGGAAAACGCCCGGCTGCCGGTCGTTCAAGATGGCCGGGCCATCTGCGACTAGCGGTATCCGACCAGCCGCACGGGGCCGAGCAATCCCGATTCGGCAGTCATGCCATACCTATTATTGGTCAGGTTCGCGATGCGCAGCCGGATTCCATTCGCCCCGGGCCCGAGAGTTTCCTCCAGGCGGTTGTCGATCCTGGAGCCCGAGGGCAAGCTCGATTCCGGGACTCGCCGTAACTGGAGCTGTGTGATTGAATATCATAAAAAGAACCTTCCGCCCGAACCCGACCCAAAAACCTCAGCCCTCGATCTCTAACCCTTCTTTTTTGTCTTTCTCGTCCAGCCTATTCTCCAGCAGGTTGATGCCCTGCAAAATAATGAAGGTCTCGTCGTTCGTGTTGATCTCGAGGACAATGTCGGATTTCTTCAGGAGCCCCTTCATCCTGTCCGACAGATAGGCGATGGTGTTGGAGATGTAAAACGGGAAGTACCAAAAATAGCCGAACGCCAGGATCATACATAAGACTCCAATCCCGGCCATGAGCTTAATGATCCTGGCCGAATCACGCTTCGTCATTTGGCTTTTCCGCTCGACGGCCTGCATGTTGATATCGTTGATGTCGTTAATGGCGTGCCGAAGCGTTTCAAAGGACGGCTGGTATTCGTTGAAATACAGGGCGCGGCCGTCCTCCCCCTTGACGATCCGACGGCAGAGGTCCGCGTACAAAACATAACCCTGGCTAACCTTAGCCACGTATTCCTTTTCATTGATCTCGGTGATGTTGCTGTTTTCGGATTTGAGGTTGTTTTCGAATTCGGACCTGCCAGCTTCAAATAGCTTCAAGTAGTAATCGGAGGTCTTTATATCATCGGTCGGGTTGAAGACGATGCTGCTGATGGCCGTCCGCATATCTTCGAGGGCCGAGGTCATGTTCTTGGAAAAGATGAGGGATTTGTAGTTATCTTTCAGGATATTCTCGGCGTCTTGCGAGAGCTTGCCGAGATAATAGGAATAGAAAATCACTAAGACAAAGATGATGAGGAACAGGAACCCCAAGCCCAGGGTGAGTTTCTTCTTGAGTGTCATGATGCCTCCAGAGGGAAACCCGTTTCTTTCAAGAGAGTATCTTCATTGTAGACCGATTCGCAGCAAATGTGAATTTTCGGGCCAAACGGCCGGAGGCGGTTTGGCGACCGTCGAAAAAGTCTGGACCTATTCGCCTCAGTCACAATCCATTGCTCGGATTCTCCCAAAGCCACCTCAATCTAACTTTTATGTAGTGGCCAAAAGGGGAACCCAAGAAAAGCGTCCGTCTATATGTTGATCCGGATAGGCAGGATGATGGTCATAATGCCCTTCCAGCGGAGCTCCTGCTGGATAGCGAAGGCCGTTTCATTGTGGAGGAGCCGGTGGAAAACGCCCGGCTGCCGGAAGACGGCCTGTCCGGCAAAGACGGCTGATTTGGGGAACTCTTTGGCCACGTTCTCGCAGAGCAGGCTCGCGGTTTGGACGATATCCGTCCCCATTTCAAGGCGATAATCCGCGGCAAACCCCAGCTTGCGGGCCAGGTCGGCGTAGCACTTGAGCATTCTCGCCGTGGAGGCGGAGAGTCTTTCGATCGCCTCGGAACTTTTAAACGAACCCACATCGACCTCGGCGATGGAGACGAAGATGAAATTTTTATACAGCCCTGGAAAGCTGCGGACGATCGACAAGAACGTATGGATGCCGAACCCGTTATACCCATTGACCAACTGGATGGCGGTCATCTCCTTCCGGTTGACCGGTTCTGTGTTTGGCGGACCGCTGACAGGAAAGCTGGTCAGCAGGTCATCGAGTTCGCGGACGCCTTTTTTCACCTTGTTGTAGTGTTTCCGTGTCAGAAAGCAGAGTCCGATGACCCCGGAAGTGATAAGCAGGGTCAGCCAACCTCCGCGGGTGAATTTCTCCATCGTGGTAATGATCAAAATCGTGAGGCAGAGCGTCAACCCGGTCAGGTGGACGGGTAGGTGCTTCTTCCAAAGCGGGTCTGTCTTGCGGTGCTTGATGAAGAACCGGGACATCCCGAACTCGGAAAGGGAGAACGTCAGAAAGACGTTAATAGAGTACATGACGACGAGAGTCGTGATGCGGCCCTTGGAGTAGAATAGCAAGAAGATTGCCGAACCTCCCATAAGCAGGACGCCGTTCTGGATTGTAAACCGGTCGGAGAGCGAGGCGAACCGGTGGGGGAACCAGTAATCCACGGCCATGTTGGCCATGACCCGAGGACCGTCGACAAAACCAGTCTGCGCCCCGACGAGCAGCAACGCGCCCTCGGAAAAGATCGTGATCAGGGCGAGCGCGCCGCCGATTTTCCAGCCGCCGAAGACACCATCGGCCAGGACAGCATTGAGTGTTCGCCCCGCCACGGGGTGGGCACCGATCAACAGATAGCAGATCAGAATGCCGCCTGCTGTGAAGGCCAGAGAGGTAGACAAATAAACCATCGTCCGCTTTCCCGTCTGGACGCGGGGCTCGCGGAGAATCTGGAGTCCGTTGGAGACCGCCTCGATGCCGGTGTAGGTTCCTCCACCCATAGAGAACGCTCTCAGGAACAGGAGGAGCATCCCGCTCCCGCCGAGGGTGACGAGACCGGCCCTGAAGTCGCCCCGGATCTGCTGCGATACGGCCCCGATCTGGGGCACATGGGAGAGGATGCCGTAGCCGATGAGCACGGCGTGGGTGACGATGAAGACGACAAAGATCGGCGCCAGAAAGGTCACGGATTCCTTGACCCCGCGGAGGTTGAGCGCAACGAGGAGAAGGATGGCCGCCAGGTCAAAGGGGATCTTGAACTGTTGAAAAGAGACTGGGAAAAAGCTGAAGATGGCATCGCCGCAGGAGACGATGGACACGGTGATCGTCAGCATATAATCGACGAGGAGCGCGGAGCCGGAGACCACACCGAACTTCTCTCCCAGGGTATGCGAGGCAACGATATACCCCCCGCCGCCCGAGGGGAAGTATTCGATGATCCGCGAATAGGCGTAGGAGATGATAAAAACCGTCAGGGCTGTCGCCAGGGCAAGAAAGAGGGCTAAATAGGTGTGCTGGCCCAGGGTTTTGAAGGCCTCTTCCGGTCCGTACGAAGCCGAGGACAGCCCGTCCGCTCCGAGCCCGATCCAGGCCAGCAGAGGGATCAGGGCCAACTTGTGATAGAGGGAGGGATCCTTAATGCTCCGAGGAGGACCGAAGAGAGTATGGCGGATCTTCTGCTGGAGTGGCTCTTCTTTCTTATCCATGCCCGATGTCAGCGCCCTTTAAAAAAGTTTCCGAATTCGCCTGAAAATTATCGGCCATTAAGTTGAACAGGGCCTACGTTGCTTCCTCTTTTTTGGCCTTGGAGTCATGGCCAAGGGCCAAACCCACGTCCCATTTTCGATGGATCAACCGGTCGAGGTTTTTCCTGGCCGGTTCATAGGTAGGATCAAGTGCCAGAGCCGCCCGGTATTGCTCTTGCGCTTCGGGCTGGTGATGACGGACTTCCATCAAGACACCGAGCAGGTTGAACGCCTCCGGACGGGTCGGGTCCAAAGACACGGCCTTGCGGACGTGTTCCACAGCGGCCTCGAAAAGCCGCTGTCCGATGCTGCGTTTGGCCAGTTCAATATACGTGGCGTAGTCGGCGGCTTTCTTTTCGTCCAGCAGATCCCGGTCCATGACCTTAGCCACCAATTCCCTGATTTCGGTCGCAGCAAACGGCTTCTGGATGAAGTCCACGGCTCCGAGCTTCATGGCCTCGACGGCGGAGTCGACCGTCCCGTAGGCGCTGATCATGATGACACGGATATCGGGGCGTGTTTCCCGGACCTGCCGGAGCACTTCAATCCCGTCCATCCCGCCCGGAAGCTTGAGGTCCAGGATGATGACACCGTAGTCTTTTTCCTTGATCCGGGACAGGGCTTCCTCGCCGCTTCCCGCTTCGCCGATATCGACGCCGAAAACCTCCATCGCCTTGGCAACGGTCAGACGGATGTTCTCCTCGTCATCGACAATGAGAATGGGCTTTGTTCTGGCCATCGGATTCCTCCTCAGACATCATGACGCCACCGGAATGGTAAAGGTGAAGGTGCTTCCTTCCTGGGGCGTCGAATCCACCCAAATCGTGCCGCCATGGGCCCGGATGATCTCCCGGCATATCGCCAGGCCGAGCCCGCTCGTGGCGCCCCCCTTCCGGTCTCCAACCTGGACGAACTTATCGAAGATCCGGGATTGATACTCGATGGGGATTCCGGCGCCGTTATCCTTGACGGAGACATAGACAAGGCCCCCGATCCGCTCGGCCGAAAGGCGGATATATCCGCCGGCCGCCGTGAAGTTGAGGGCGTTGGCCACGAGGTTGGTCAGCACCCAGGCGATCTTATGGGCATCGGCCTTGACCAGGGGGAGAGATTCGGGGGACTGCCAGCTCAGCTCGACGGACTTGCGCTCGGCTTGGATTCGCATGTCCGCGACAACCTTGTCAAACAGAGACGGAAGGGATGTCCGCTCGAACTCCATCTCGATCTTGCCCGACTCGATCTTGGAGAGAGTGAGCAGGTCGTTGACCAGCGATTTCAGCCTCTGGACCTCTTCGTGGGCCGCGCCGAGGAGTCTTTGCTCCTCTGAGCTGAGCTTTCCGGCCGTACTCTCGCGGAGAAGTTCGATGCCCATCCCGATGCTCGTCAAGGGTGTCCGGAGCTCGTGGGAGGCCGTCATGACAAACTCGCTTTTAAGCCTGTCCAGCTCCTTGAGCCGGGTGATATCGCGGAGATGCAGAACAATCCCAAGCATGGCGTTTGTTTCGGAGTAGATTGGAGAGATCCGGTACTCAAAATGGCTCGACGTCTCTCCCTGGGTGATCGTGATGATATCTTCTCCCTCCACGACGCCGGGGGGCTTGCCGGATTCCGCGGACTTCTTGATCAATTGAAACAGCCGTTCGTCCTTGACGACCTCCAGGAAGTGCTTGCCTCTGGCAGCCTCGATGCCCAACCCAAGGGCCCGGGCTCCGGCCGGGTTGACATCGAGAACCCGGAAATCGGCGTCCACGACCAGGATTCCGTCATCAATGCTGTGGATAATCGCCTCGCTCTTCTTTTTTTCCGCCAGGAGCTTCCCGATGTTCAGGTCGTGATAGCCCTTGAGCTTCCTGGCCATGTCGTTGAACTCGCCGGCCAGCCGTCCTAACTCATCGGACGATTCGTCGACTATCTCGACGTCATAGTTGCCGCCGGCGATGTCCTGCGCTCCCTTGACCAGGTGGCGAAGGGGCCGGGTGAGGAAGTTGGACAGCATGAAGCTGAATGCTAACCCGAGCCCCAGGGCAGTCAGCCCGACGACCAACATCGAGACGACCGCCCTATGGGCCACCGATTTGGCCTTGTTGCTCGTCCTGAACATCGCCGTCTCGTTGACTTGCTTCAGACTGAGGCATGCGTTCCTGACCGCCTCGCCGGCCGGCAGTACGGTTTCGTGGTAGAAGCCCGCCGCCCTGTCTTTCTCGTTCCCGCTGAGGAGCCTGAGTTCTAAGAATTTCTCAAGGTAAGCGGCATAGCTGCGGTCGATCGCCTCGACAACCTCCCGCTCGCCCTTCTCGGTGATATTATCTTTGGCCCGTCCAAACCACTGCAGGAATTGGGCCTCCATCTGGCGGAATTGTGTCCAGCCCTCGGATTGATACCCGAGCAGCAAAAGGAGAGAGCCGTGGTCCTGCTGTTCAAGGGAGGCGATCATGTTCTCCGCCGCCAGGATGCTGTTGTAGTTCTTTTTCAAGATCGCTTCGCTGGCCCGGCCCAGGTGCATGATGTTGTAGAAAGCCCAACCCAGGACGATGAGGATGAGCAGGATGGCGACGCTGTAGCCAAGAATGATTTTTTTTCTTAAAGTCCAGCGCATGGGGTGCTCTTTGATGACGAGATCTCTCTTGAAGCTGGGCCAAATTTTAGGCTCTTTGGACGCCAATGTCAAATCGCCGGACCGCCTTGAAAAAACCCGGTTTCTTCTTTAAAATCAAGCCTGTAATGCCTCTGAGCAGGAAAGCGCTTGTCCTCTTCTCCGGCGGGGTCGATTCTACGACCGCGCTCTACTGGGCGCAGAAACGGTACGCTAAGGTCTCGGCGCTGAGCTTTGATTACGGCCAGCGCCACAGGCTTGAGCTGGCCCTGGCCCGACGCTTGGCCCGACGCCTTCAACTGCCGCACACGGTGCTTAAAGTCGACCTCCGTCAGATCGGCGGCTCCGCGTTAACCGACCACTCTGTCTCTATCCCCAGGATAATGCGCCATGAGGATATCGGACCCGGCGTCCCGGTAACCTATGTCCCCTTTCGGAACGGGCTTTTTCTGGCGCTGGCCGCCGCCTGGGCTGAGGTCAGGGGCGACGACGACATCGTCTGCGGGTTCAACACCGTCGACTCACCCGATTATCCGGACACCCGCGCCTCCTTCGTTCGGGCCATGCAGAGGGCTATCGACCTCGGGACAGGGGCCTCTTCAAAAGGCCGCCGGATCCGAATCGTCGCCCCTTTTATCCGGATGAAGAAGTCGGAGATCATCCGCTTGGGGCTCTCCCTGGGGGCGGATTATTCCTTCTCCATCTCCTGCTATGCCGGGGGGGAGGCCCCATGCCGACGCTGTTCTTCTTGCCTGCTCAGGAAGCGGGCCTGGGAAGAGGCCGGGGCAGAAGACCACCTACTGAACAGGCTGAGAAAGGAAGGGAAAATATGAGCTGGCGATTGCGGGTCAGGGATAAGTTTCAGGCGGCCCATTTCCTCAAGGAATACCAAGGAAAATGCGAGAGAGTCCACGGCCATACCTTCCAAGTGGAGGCCGTGGTCGAAGTGGCCGATCTTGACCGGACTGGGATAGGCATCGACTTCACGCGGATCAAGGCCAAGCTGGCCGAGGTCCTGCCCGACCATACGCTGCTCAATGATGTCTATCCTTTTAATCCCTCCGCCGAAAACCTCGCCCGCGAGTTCTTCAGCCGGCTGAAGAAACACTTCCCCGTCATCGAAGTGACGGTCTGGGAATCCGAGGATGCCTGCGCCACCTACTCTGAAGATCGTTGAGATTTTCCCCTCCATCCAGGGCGAAGGGATGCGCCAAGGCGAGCCGACGATTTTTGTGCGCCTCGCCGGCTGCGACCGGAGGTGTTCATTCTGTGACACGAAATACGCTTGGGAGGGTGGCCGGGACTGGACCGTTGAGCAGATCCTGGAAAGAGTTCAAAAGATCCGGCGGGATTTCCCCGCCCGCTGGGTCTGCCTGACAGGAGGGGAGCCATTCATGCAGGATGTGCGTCTCCTCGTCCGTCTCCTCAGAGGAGACAATTGTCTGGTGCAGGTGGAAACAAACGGTACCAGGTATTATGCGACGAGAGTCCACTGGATCACGGTCTCGCCAAAACCGGAAGACTATCTTGTCCGGCCGGAGTTCCGGCGGCTGGCCAAGGAGGTGAAGATCGTCGTGACCAGAGAATTGGACCTGGCCATAATTCGCCGGATTCGGGCGGCTTTCCCGGGCCGGATTCCCGTTCTCCTCCAACCCGAGTCCAACCGCCGCTGGAGCCAGAAACGAGCCCTCCGTCTGCTTAAAGAGGCATCGCTAGCCAACCTGGACAATATCCGTCTCTCCGTCCAGCTCCACAAGGTGATCGGCCTCCGCTAAGGTTCCTACTTCTTAAACCATCTATAACCGAAGCGGGTGAGGTAGAACCCCAGGATGATGACAATGGCTCCGATGACCTTGGTGACGCCGATGCGCTCCCCGAGAAA
>Ga0153915_10001122_pt1 | contig 24651 bp, 21 predicted proteins | sample Opewatmetagenome_2_FD_107003 | JGI IMG/M metagenome (GOLD analysis project Ga0153915, IMG submission 107003) | Freshwater wetland microbial communities from Ohio, USA - Open water 3 Core 3 Depth 3 metaG | ecosystem: Environmental > Aquatic > Freshwater > Wetlands | place: USA: Ohio, Lake Erie...
GGTGAGAAGGACCTCCAGCGCATCACCGACGAGCACATCAAGCAGATCGATCAGCTGATCGCCGCCAAAGAGGCGGAGATCATGGAAGTGTGAGCGGATGAAGGACGAGTTGCTCCAGCAGATCAAGCTGAACGGCGCCTTGCCCGCCCATGTCGCCATCATCATGGACGGGAACGGCCGCTGGGCGCGGGGACGCGCGCTGCCGCGGCCGTTTGGCCACAAGGCGGGGATGAAGGCGGTGCGTGAAGTCGTGGAGGGCGCCCTCGCCGCCGGAGTGGAGGTCCTCACCCTGTTCGCCTTCAGTCAGGAGAACTGGCAGCGGCCGGCCGACGAAATCGGCGCCCTCATGGACCTGCTCCAGGAATACATCGCGCGGGAGATGGCCGAGCTCGCCGCCCAGGACGTATCCGTGCGCTTTCTGGGAGACCTGGAGCGACTTTCCCCCGCCGCCCGCGAGGCGGTGAACCGGCTGATGCAGCATACCGCCCGCGGCAGTCGCCTGGCGCTCAACATCTGCATCTCCTACGGCTCCCGCGCCGAACTTGCCCGTGCCGCGCGGCTCCTGGCCGAGGAGGTTCGGGCCGGGCGGCTTGATCCTGCGGACATCGACGAAGAGGCCATCGCGCGCAGGCTGTTCACCGCCGAATGGCCCGATCCGGACCTGCTGATCCGCACCTCCGGAGAGCTCCGGCTGTCCAACTTCCTGCTGTGGCAGCTGGCCTACGCCGAGCTGTACGTCACCCCGGTACTCTGGCCCGATTTCACCCGGCAGGATCTGTGGGAAGCGGTGCTCGAGTATCAGCGGCGGGACCGGAGATTCGGCAAGGTGTCGGTGTGACGAGCCGTACCCCGTTAGCCGTCAGCCATCAGCCGTCAGCCATCAGCAGATGCAGGCGCGCGTCGCGGGCGGATCGCTACGAGCTGACGGCCGAAGGCTGACGGCTGAAGGCTCAGCGCGCTCATGGCCTCCAATCTCACCAAGCGAGTCGCTTTCGCCGCGATCGCCATCCCCGTCGCCCTTGGGGTGGTGTATTGGGGCGGGTGGGTGCTGGTGGTGGTGGTGGCGGCCGCGGCGGCCCTCGGGACGCGCGAGGTGCTGGGCTTCGGAACCCGGCTGGGCGTGAACCCACTCGGTCGGACCGCGATTCTCTCCGCGCTGCTCCTGCCGGTACTCGTGTACCTCGCCCTCACCAGCTTTCCCGCGCTGGTCGGAAGCGGCTGGATCCTGGCGGGCCTCTGGCTGGTCCTCCTGCTGGCGGTCGCCCTCGCACGGCGGGCACCCGCCCAGCACCCGCTCGCCGCGACCGCGGTGACTGCCTTCGCGGTGTTGTACCCGGCGGGCCTCGCCTCGTTTCTGCTGTCCCTCCGGCACCTGAGCTATCCTCAGTGGTCCTGGGCCGGAGCCTGGCTGGTGTTCTTTCCGCTGGTGATCACCTGGGTGTGCGACACCGCCGCGATGTTCGCCGGCAAGGCGATCGGCGGCCCGAGGCTCTGGCCCGCCATCAGTCCGGGAAAGACCTGGGCTGGCAGCATCGCGGGGGTGATCGGCGCGGTCGCCTGCGTGCCGCTCCTCAATCTGATCGTCCTCGAGCGGGTCGGGGTCGCCCTCCCCCTCTGGCAGGGGCTGGTGTTCGGGCTGGTGCTGGGCGTCGTCGGCCAGGTGGGGGATCTGGCCGAATCGCTCTACAAGCGCGAGGTCGGGGTCAAGGACTCCTCGAACCTGATCCCGGGACACGGCGGCGTGCTGGACCGGTTCGACTCCCTGTACTTCGTTCTGCCGGTCTCGGCGGCGCTCTACCGCCTGTTCGGGGTGCAGTGATGAAGGGGGTGGCGATTCTCGGCTCCACCGGGTCGATCGGCAAGAGTGCCCTGACGGTGCTCGCCCGCCAGCGTGACCGGTTCCGGGTTGTTGCGCTGACCGCCCTCAACAACCGTGATGCGCTGGCCCGCCAGACCGCCGCGTGGAATCCGGTGCTGGCCGCGCTCGTGTCGGAACGGGGGGCGGAAGCGCTGGTGGAGGCCGCCACCCGTCCCGACGTGGACATCGTGCTCAACGCCGTGGTCGGGGCGGCCGGCCTGGATGCGACCCTGGCGGCGCTCCGCGCGGGCAAGCGCGTGGCACTGGCCAACAAGGAAACGCTGGTGATGGCGGGCGACCTGGTGCGCGCGGCGAGCGCGGCGGGTGGCGGCGAGCTGATCCCGGTGGACTCGGAGCACAGCGCGGTGCTGCAGTGCATCAGCGGGCGCGAGTCGGGCATCGCTCGTCTGATCCTGACCGCCTCGGGCGGCCCCTTCCGCTGCTGGGAGCCGGATCGGATCGCAGCCGCCACGGTGGCGGAGGCGCTCAACCACCCCACCTGGCGCATGGGGAACAAGGTCACCGTCGACAGCGCCACCCTGGCTAACAAGGCGCTGGAGCTGATCGAGGCCCACCACCTCTTCGGCCTGGGGTACGACGCACTCGAGGTCGTGGTGCATCCCCAGAGTATCGTGCATGCCTTTGCGGAGTTCTGCGACGGGAGTGTCATCAGCCAACTCGGATTCCCCTCGATGGAGCTGCCGATCCTCTACGCCCTTACCCACCCGGAGCGCCTGCCGGATATGGGAGTGCGACGGTTCGATCCGGTTGCCGTGGGCGCGCTGACCTTCGAACCGATCCGGGAGGACGTCTTCCGGGCGTTCCGGGCCGGGGTGAATGCGGGACGTGCCGGCGGGACCACGCCGGCCGCCTTCAACGCCGCCAACGAGGTGGCAGTCGCCGCCTTCCTCGCGGGCCACATCCCGTTCGGACGGATCGCGGACACCATCGAGCGGGTGCTGGAAGCGCACCGGAGCGAGCCGGTGCGAGATCTCGACACAGTCCGTGCGGCGGACCGCTGGGCCCGCGCACGCGCACATGAGGTGCTGGTGTGAACATCCTCTTCACGATCGCCGTGCTGATCATTGTCCTGGGCGTGCTCATCTTCGTGCACGAGCTGGGGCATTTCCTGGCGGCGAAATGGGCCGGTATCCGGGTTCATCGGTTTGCGCTCGGCATGGGAAACCCGATTCCCGGGCTCTCGTTCCGGCGGGGCAACACGGAGTACGCCATCTGCTGGCTCCCGCTGGGCGGGTACGTGAAGATGGCCACCCGCGAGGAGGAGGTTTCCAGCAGCGCCCTCGAGGGCGGGCGGATCGAGGAGCCGGTGCCGGAAGCGGAGATGTTCGAGGCCAAGCGGGTCTGGAAGCGGATGGTCGTGATCCTCGCTGGGGTCACGATGAACGTCGTGTTCGCCTATCTGGTGTTCACCTGGCTCGCCGCCAAGAACGGTGAGCAACTCGAGCCGACGACTACCGTGGGTCTCGTGGTGACCGACTCGCTCCCCCAGGGCGCGGAGGCGCTGAGGGAGCTGCATCCCGGCGACCGCATCGTGATGGTCGGGGGCGACTCGGTGCACTCCTGGAATGACATCGAGGCAGGGATCGCCTCTGTCTCGGGCGATTCAGTGGCGCTGGTCCTGGCGGATGGTCGGGTGATCGCGCTCCGGATCCACCAGGCCGCCCTGGGCGATCGGTTGCGCGCCTCCTACGCGCTCCAGCCGTGGCGCCCTGCCATCCTGGGCCAGATCGTGGCCGGCCGCCCGGCGGACCATGCAGGACTCAAGGTCATGGACACCGTACTTGCCATCAACGGGGAGCCGATGCCGCAGTGGTACGACCTCGTGACCCGGGTCCGTGCCTCCGCCGGCCAGCCGCTCACCTTCCAGGTCGCCCGCGGCGGGCAGCGGGTTGAGGTCACCCTTACACCCGAAGCGGAGAACGAGACGATCCGCCGCGGGGTCACGGAGAGGGTGGGGAAGATCGGCGCCGGGCCGTTCATCCAGGTCACCACCCGGCCCTTTACGCTGGGCGCGGCGTTCGGAGCCGGTGCCCGGGCCACCCTGGCGGCGTCCACCCAGATTGTGCGCACGGTGCAGGGGCTGGTGAGCGCCAGGATCTCGAGCCGGGAAGTGGGCGGCCCGATCCTGATCGGGCAAATGGCGGCGCAGAGCGCCCGGCTCGGTCTCGACAGCTTCCTCTCGTTCATGGCGCTGGTGTCGGTGAACCTGGCGGTGCTCAATCTCCTGCCGATCCCGGTGCTGGACGGGGGCCAGTTCCTCTTCCTCGCGGCCGAAGGCGTGCTCCGCCGGCCGCTCTCCCTGCGGCTCCGGGAGCGGCTGACCCTGGTGGGACTGTTCCTCATCGTCTGCCTGATGGTGCTAGCGTTCTCCAATGACATCCGCCGGTTGCTGGGCGTCTGATCTCCGGCCGGCTCCCCCGGCGCACCTCCGCGTCAAGCTGGCACGGCGACTGCAAGAGGGCGCGGCCAAAGCCTGGGGAGACGGGGCTTCCCCCTCGACGGCCGCTCCCCGGGACAGGACTGGACTGACATCTTGTCCCTTGTGACATTGTGTCCCCGCGGGGATGTCCCGCCGGCCCAGCCGGAAGAACCCGGCCTCCCGCAGGACCCAGGCTAGCCACCTTATGACACTTCTCGCACTTGATTCAGTAACCAAGCGCTACGGCGACGTGACAGCCGTGGACCGGGTGACATTCTCGATCGACCGCGGGCAGGTGGTTGGATTCCTTGGCCCCAACGGGGCGGGGAAGTCCACCACGATGCGGATGATCACCCAGTACCACGAGCCCGACCATGGCACCATTCTCTTCGACGGCGTCCCGCTTGCCGACGCCGGGAGGGAAGCCAAGCGGCGCGTGGGCTACCTCCCTGAGAACAACCCGCTGTACACCGACATGCTCGTGGCGGAGTACCTGCAGTTCGTTGGGCGGCTGCGGGAAATGAGCGGCACCGAACTCGCCCGCGGGACGGATGAGGCCGTCGTGGCCACGGGGATCGAGACAGTATTCCACCGGCCGATCGGCGAGCTCTCCAAGGGGTACCGTCAGCGGGTCGGCCTCGCGGCGGCGATCCTGCACCGGCCCGATCTCCTGGTGCTCGACGAACCTACGGAGGGCTTGGATCCCAATCAGCGGGTGGAGATCCGGAAGCTGATCGGGGATCTGGGAAAAGACCGCACCGTGCTGCTCTCGACTCATATCCTCCCCGAAGTCCAGCACACCTGCTCCCGTCTGCTCATCATCAACCGCGGGCGCATCGCGGCCGACGGCCCGGTCGAGGAGCTGCTGAGCCGGGCGGGGGGGCAGGTGCACATCTCGGTTGAGGTCGAGGGGGACGGGGCTGCCGAGCGGCTGGCCACGCTTCCCGGCGTGATCTCGGCCCAGCAGGCGGCCCCAGCCGAGGAAGTCGCCGGCAGCAACGGCAGGCTCAAGATGAGACTCACAGCGTCCGCCTCGACCGATCTGCGTCCCGAGATCTTCCGGCTCGCCACCCGATCCGGGTGGACCGTGTACGACCTGCACCAGGAGGCAGGCAGCCTGGAGGATCTGTTCCGCCAGCTTACGGCGCCGGAGGAGACTCCATGAGGGCGATTCTCACTGTCGCGCGCCGGGAGCTCAAGGCCCTGTTCGACAACCCGGCGGGTTACGTCCTCGTCATCGTGTTCGTGGTCGTCAACGGATTCCTGTTCTTCCGTCAGGCATACCTGACCAATTCGGCCACTCTCCGGCCGATGCTCGACGTGCTCCCCTGGCTGTACCTGTTCTTCGTGCCCGCCGTCGCCATGCGTACCCTGGCCGAGGACGCCCGCACCGGGCAGCTGGAGGTCATGCTCTCCCAGCCGATCACGGAGCTGCAGCTCCTGCTCGGCAAGTATCTCGGGGCCACGCTGTTCCTGTGGATCGCGCTGCTGGTGACCCTCCCGATCCCACTGGGACTCTCGCTCGGAGCGCAAATGCCCTGGGGTGCGGTCTTTGCCCAGTATGTCGGGGCGATGCTACTGGCCGCCGGGCTGGCGGGTGTCGGCGTGTGGGCGTCGGGCATCGCCCGCAGCCAGATCACCGCCTTCATCGTGGCCGTAGCGGTGATGTTCCTCCTGGTCCTTGTCGGCCTGAATCCCCTGGTGGTCGGGCTCCCGCCGCAGCTGGGTATCATCGCCGCACGGCTGGGGGTGCTGGCCCATTTCGACAGCATCGGGCGGGGCGTGATCGACCTGCGCGATGTGGTGTACTTCCTCTCACTCGCGGCGGTCTTCCTGACTCTCGCATATGCGGCGCTCATGGCCCGGAAGCTGGCGGCCGGCCAGCCGCCGGTGCGCCGCCTTCGCCTGGGGGTGCTGCTGCTGGTGGGCCTGCTGGTGGTGGTCAACCTGCTCGGCAGCTACATCGGCGGCCGGATCGACCTGACGCCGGGGCGGGCCTACACTCTTTCTCCCGCGACCCGGGACCTGGTCGGATCGTTGGGCGACCTGGTGACAATCAAGGTCTACGCCTCGGAGGAGCTGCCCGCCGAAGTCGGCCTGATGAAGCGGGACCTGGACGACCTGCTGAGCGACCTGCGTGCCGCAGGGAAGGGCAAGGTCAAGCTGATCGAGAAGGACCCGGCGAAGAATCCGGAAAGCCTTCGCGAAGCGCAGAACCTCGGCATCCAGGCGGTACAGTTCAACGTGGTCGGACAGTCGTCTCTGCAGGTGAAGGAGGGCTACCTGGGCCTGGCCATCCAGTACGCCGATGGCAACGAGGCGATCCCTTTCGTGCGGCGCACCGATGACCTGGAGTACCGGATCGCCTCGGCGATACGCGGGCTGACTCGCAGCAAGAAGCCCCGCATCGGCCTGGTGGTTGCGATGGACGACTGGGGTCGGGAAGGCCGCACTCTGAGCACGGTGCAGGAGCAGCTGGCCCGAAGCTACGAGGTCACCCCGGTCTCGCTGGGGGACAGCGTGGTGCTGGGAGACACCAGCATCCGCACGCTGATCATCGCGGGTCAGCCCGATAGTCTGCGGCCGGCCGCCCGCCAGGGGCTGCAGCAGTTCTTCGCCCGCGGCGGAAGCGCCCTGATCATGACGACGGGCGCTCCCATCGATGGGCGCACGCCGCGCGCGCAGGCCCGGGAGCCGGTCTGGAACGAACTCCTCAAGCCCTTCGGGGTGAAGATCCGCCCGGACCTGATCTACGATCTTTCCTCCAATCAGCTCGTGCCCGTACCGGGCGGCGAGGGTGTGTTCCAGCCCTATCCCTTTTGGGTCCGCGGCCGAGGGGTGGGGAACAGCATCGTGACCGACGGTGTGGGCGAGGTGTTCCTGCCGTGGGTGAGCTCCATCGATACCGCCGGTGCGGCGCCCGGTACGGTCACGCCGCTCCTCATTTCCAGCCGGGCCGGCGGCGTGGCGGAAGGGGACATCGACCTCAGCCCGACCCGCAGCTTCCCTCCCGTGGATCTCAAGCTCCGGGTGCTTGGCGTATCGGTGCAGCCCGGGCCGAACGGGGCCGGTCCACACGGGCGTGTGGTGCTGGTCGGTAACATGGAGTTCGCGACCGATCGCTATCTCAGCGGGGCGCCGGACAATGCCACCTTCGCCCTCAACGCCATCGACTGGCTGGCTCAGGACGAGGCGCTGATCTCGATCCGCAGCCGCGATCGCCGCCCACCCCGGTTGCTCTATTCCAGCCGGACGTTGCAGGAGGGCGTGAAGTACGCCAACCTGGCGCTTCTGCCGGTGCTGATCGCGGTCTGGGGGGTTCTGCGTCTCGTCGGCCGCCGCCGCCGCGCGCTTGAGCCGTGGCGGCCGCTCTCGGGCCCCGCCGCCGCCGCCCCGGAGGCCGCATGAGCCCGAGAGTTCTGGCGCGCATCGCCCTGGTGCTCGGGGTGGCGCTGGCCGCCTGGGCGCTGCTCGCGGTGCTTCGCCGGTCCGCAGCCGATGCCCCCGTCGCATTCACGCTTCCGCACGTCGCTGCGGACTCGGTCGAAACGATCGAGTACCTGGGGCGACAGGACACGATCCGCCTTGCCCGCCAGGCAGGTCACTGGACCGTCAACGGGCATCCCGCGGCCCCCAAGGTCGTGGAGGCCTTCTTCCACGCGATGGCGGATACCACGTCGCGGAGCGAGTTGGTCGCGCAAAGCCCCGAGTCGCACACCCGGCTTGGTGTGGACAGCGCCGCGGGGAAGCACCTGACCGTGGCGGGCGGCGGGAAGCGGATGCTTGATCTCTGGTTCGGCAATCGCGGGCCGGACTTCGAGGGGTTCTATGTCCGGCGCGCGGGAGACAACCGGGTGTTCCTGCTGCGGGGAACCTTCGCCGACCTGACGGTGCAGCCGCTGGACGACTGGCGGGAGAAGCAGGTCCTTGCGCTCCCGACGGACAGTGTGACCCGCATCGACGTGGTGCGAGGAAAGAAGAGTTACAGTCTCGCCCGCACCGGCACCGCCTGGACCCTCGCGCAGGGGGCCGCCGTCGACTCCAGCCGCGTCGCGCGTTTCCTGGGCCAGTTCAAGGAGCTGCGGGCGACGGGATTCCCGACGGCTGCCGAGGCCGATTCCGCCAGGTTCGCCCCGGCGGAGCGTAAGGTGACCCTGTTCGGCGCGGGCGGAAGCCCACTGGCCGTTGTCGCGCTCGACTCGCTGCCATCGCTCTTCGTGCTGAGGATCGGGGACGGGGGAGAGCTCTACACGCTGGATCGCCGGATGGCGGATCTGGTGGCGCCGACGGACAGCAGCCTCAAGAAGTGAACTCGGGTGGGGTGACGATGCGCGGCACGTCGCCGCCGTCGTCATCCCGGGCACCGCGAGGGATCCGTCTCGGTTCGCACCGACAGGAATCCCTCATCGCTTCACTCCTCCGGATGAGGTGATGGATCAGGCCAGAGGCCTCAGCCCATCACCACACCTTCCACCAGCTCTTCTTCTCTCCCTCCACCGCTTTCGAGCTCCTCTGATAGGCCTCCGGCAGCGGGATATCGTCGGTCGGCCGGGTGCGTGTCGACACGTCTCCCAGGTCCTCCAGCAGTGCCCGGGCGGTAGGGTAGCGGTCGTCGGGGTGTTTCCCGAGCAGTCTGAGGACGATCCGCTCGACCCGCCGGGAGATCTCAGGCCGCCGGCTCCGGAGCGGTTCGGGCCGATCCTCCACATGCATGCGGGCCAGCTCGAACCAGTCCCGGGACTTGAACGGGACCTCGCCGGTCAGGCTGCGGTAGAGCGTGATGCCGAGGGAGTAGAGGTCGGAACGGCCATCGACGGCACGCCCCTGGGCCTGCTCGGGCGAGATGTAGGCGGGTGTGCCGATGGTCATGGTGTAGCCTGTGGCGGCGACGTACCCGCTAACCGCCCGGGCGATGCCGAAATCGGTCAGCACCGGGCGCTGATCGGCGGCGAGCAGAATGTTGTCCGGCTTGATGTCGCGGTGGACCACATTCCGTTCATGCGCGAACGCGAGCGCGGCTGCCACACCCGAGGCCAGGCTCACTGCCTCGCCTTCGGGGAGGGTGGTCTCCCGAGCCAGCCGCTCGGCCAGACTGTCGGGATAGAGATCCATGGCGAAGAAGGGCGGGGCGGCCGGATCCGCCACCTCCTCGATGTGCACGATGTTGGGGTGGAGCAGTCCGGCAGCGAACGCCGCTTCCTGGCGGAACCGTACCTCGAACGCCTTGTCGGTCGCGTACCTTGGCTTCAAGACCTTGATGGCAAATGACTTATCGTCGTCGCGCGTAGCGGCGTACACCCACGCGAACCCTCCCTGGCCGAGCAGCTGGTCCAAGGTGTATCGACCAAGCCGATCCCCAGGTTCGGGCGGGGCGGGGGCGGGTTCGGAAGTGGAGCCCATTCGTGGGGTTGCCGTAGGAGCAGGGGGCGCGTTATTTTGTTGAGCTACTTACGAAAACGAGCCGCGTGGGCACCGCTCACGCAAGTGCCAAGAGGATACGCGCAGCATGGGTTTTGACAAGCAGGCGGTCATCGCCAAGCAGCAGGTGCACGAGTCGGATACCGGCTCCGCCAAGGTCCAGATCTCCCTGCTCACCGAGCGGATCAACTCGCTCACGGACCACTTCCGGACCCACCCGAAGGACCACCACGGTCGCCGCGGGCTCCTCAAGATGGTCGGCACCCGCCGCCGGCTGCTGAATTACCTCAAGCGAAACGACCTGGCCACGTACCGAGTGTTGCTCGATCAGCTCGGACTTCGGCACTAACCAGCGTACTCGAGTCAGGGCGTCCCAGCCACCAGGGCCGGGACGCCCTTCAACCTATTGGGCCCACCGGCACAGGGACAGGTCGTGACCGTACATCGGATCGAAACGCAGTTCGCGGGCAGGCGGTTGATTCTCGAGACCGGACGTCTCGCCAAGCAGGCGGCCGGATCGGCCTACCTGCAGTTCGGAGACACGGTCGTGCTGGCGGCGATCACCGTCTCCCCCAACCAGTCGGCGCTTCCGTTCTTCCCCCTCACCGTCGAATATCGCGAGAAGACCTACGCCGCCGGCAAGATCCCGGGCGGGTTTCTCAAGCGCGAAGGCCGGCCCAGTGACAAGGAGATCCTCGCCTCCCGGGTGATCGACCGGTCGATCCGGCCGCTGTTCCCGGAGGGGTTCAAGAACGAGGTCCAGGTCTTCGTGACCGTGCTCTCCGCGGACCAGGAGAATGACGCGGACGTCATCGGCGTCGTGGCGGCCTCCATCGCCCTGGCGGCGTCGTCGGTGCCGTGGAACGGCCCGATCGCCGCGGTCCGGGTGGGCCGGGTGGAGGGCAACTGGATTCTGAATCCGACCTTCCAGCAGCTGGAGTTTTCCTCGCTCGACATGACCGTGAGCGGCAGCGCCGAGTCCATCCTCATGGTCGAAGGCGGCGCCCTGCAGGTTTCCGAAGCCGAGGTGCTGGAGGCGCTCAAGGTGGCGCAGAAGGGTCTGCGCGAGCTCCTGGGCCATGCGGAGAAGCTCATCGGCAAGGCCAAGGTCGAGAAGCTGGAGTGGGTCAAGGACGAGCCGGACGCGACCCTGCGCAAGCGGGTCACTGAGCTGGGCGAGAAGGAGATCGCAAAGGCGATCAACGCCAAGGACAAGCACGCCCGCGCCGCCAACGCCCGGGCGGTGAAGCAGAAGGTGGTGGAGACCCTGGCCGAGGAGTTCCCCGAGGCGGGCAAGGCCATCGGCGGCCTGCTGGAGGACATCGAGTACCGCGTCATGCGGGCCCAGGTCCTGGATAAGGGCGAGCGGGTAGACGGCCGCGATGGGGACACGATCCGTCCCATCAGCATCGAGACCAGTCTGCTGCCCCGCACCCACGGGTCGGCGCTGTTCCAGCGTGGGGAGACCCAGGCGCTGGTGGCGGTGACGCTGGGGACACAGGACGACGAGCAGCGGATCGACAGCATCGATACCGCGGGCGAGTCCACCAAGTCGTTCATGCTGCACTACAACTTCCCGCCCTATTCGACCGGCGAAGTGAAGCCGATGCGCGGCACCAGCCGGCGAGAGATCGGGCACGGCGCGCTGGCCGAGCGGGCGATCCAGCCGCTGCTCCCCGACTACGAGGGTTTCCCCTACACGCTGCGCGTGGTCTCCGAGGTCCTGGAGTCGAACGGCTCCTCCTCGATGGCGACGGTGTGCGGCTCTTCGCTCGCCCTGATGGATGCGGGTGTGCCGATGAAGGCGGCATGCGCCGGGGTGGCGATGGGCCTGATCAAGGAGGGGAAGAAGGTCGCGGTCCTGACCGACATCCTCGGATCGGAAGACGCCCTGGGTGACATGGACTTCAAGGTGGCCGGGACCACCAGCGGGATCACCTCGATCCAGATGGACATCAAGATCGAGGGGCTCGATCTCAAGATCATGGAGGAAGCGCTGGAGAAGGCCCGCAAGGGACGGCTCCACATCCTGAAGGAGATGGAGAAGGCGCTGCCGCGGCACCGGGCGGAGCTGTCACCCCATGCGCCGCGGATCATCACCCTCATGGTCAAGCCGGACAAGATCGGCGACATCATCGGCCCCAAGGGCAAGACCATCCGGGGCATCCAGGACGCGACCGGCGCCAAGATCAGCATCGAGGACAGCGGTCTGGTGACCATTGCCGCGGTGGGCGGTGAGGCGGGAGAGAAGGCCCGGCAGATGATCCAATCGATGGTGGCCGAGCCCGAGGTCGGGAAGGTCTATGAGGGTCCGGTGAAGAGCACGACCGCCTTCGGCGCCTTCATTGAGATCATGCCCGGGGTCGAGGGCCTGCTCCACATCAGCGAGCTGCAGCACGGCCGCACGGAGAAGACCGAGGACGTGGTCAAGAAGGGCGACGTGGTGAAGGTGAAGCTGCTCGAGGTGGACGAGAAGGGCCGGATGAAGCTGTCCCGGAAGGCGCTGATCCCGAAGGAGTGAGACGGCGACTCCCGTGGAGACGATCCGGCTCGACCAGGGGCTCCACCAGACCGTCCTGCCTAACGGCCTGACCGTCCTGACCGAGCTGCTCCCCGGTGTGCGGTCCATCGCCGCCGGGGTGTGGGTCCGGACCGCGAGTGCCCACGAGGCCCGCAGCAAGATGGGGGTGTCCCATCTCCTCGAGCACATGGTGTTCAAGGGCACGGAGCGGCGCACGGCGCGGCAGCTGGCCCTGGAACTCGAGGTGCGGGGCGGTCAGCTCGACGCGTACACCAGCCGCGATCACACCAACTACCAGGCCCATGTCCTCGACGAGGACCTCTCCCGGGCGCTGGACGTCCTCACCGACCTGACCCGCCGCCCGCTCCTGCGTGAGGACGATCTCACCCTCGAGCGCAACGTCGTGCTGGAGGAGATCGCCACGGTCGAGGACACTCCCGACGACCTGGTGTACGAGCTGTTCCACGACCGCCTCTGGCCCGACCACCCCTACGGCTACTCGATCCTCGGCACGCCGGAGACCGTGCGCCAGCTTTCTGCCCGGGATCTCCAGACCGTGCACGACGCGGGGTACTATCCCGGCAACTCGGTGATCGCGGTGGCGGGCCGGTTGGATCATGACCAGGTGCTGGCCCTGCTGGAGCGGGAGGGGTGGTTTGCCGGCGATACGCCCGAGCCACCCCGTCCTGCGGTGGCGCCCAAGGCGGCGGAGCGGGGCCGGGAGCACCGGGTGGAGCGGGACACGGCCCAGGTTCACCTGGTTTTCGGGTCGGACACCTTCCCCTACCGCGACAAGCGGCGCTTTGCGCTGTCGATCATCACCAACGTCTTCGGCGGCGGCATGTCCAGCCGCCTGTTCCAGCGGGTGCGCGAGGAGCTGGGGCTGGCCTACGGCATCTACGCCTACCAGCAGTTCATGCAGTCCGCCGGGGTGGCCGGGGTATACGTCGGGACCCAGCCCGCGACCGCCGACCAGGCGGCCGAGGCGATTCGGGCGGAGTACACCCAGTTGGCCCGCGAGGGGCTGTCGGAGGACGAGCTGGTGGCGGGCCGGCAGCAGTACCGCGGCCAGGTGATGCTCTCGCTGGAGAGCCCGGTCAGCCGGATGAATCGGCTCGCGGCGTTCGCGCTCTACGGCCAGCCGTACCGCCCTCTGGATACCATCCTCGCGGAGATCGACGCGGTGAAGCGGGAGGATGTCGCGGAGATCGCCGCCGAGTTCTTTTCGCCGGAGCGGCAGACCGTCGTCAGGCTGGGGCCTGAGACGTGAGAGGTGAGAAGTAAGCGGTTGGAAGCGAGACGTGAGCCGTATCGAGCCTGCGTTCTCGCTTCTCACACATCAACGTACCAGCTCTTCTCGACAAGGTTGCGGCCATGATCATCGGCGTGCCGAAGGAAATCAAGACCAACGAGAATCGTGTTGCCCTGGTGCCGGCGGGCGCGGAGGCGTTCGTGACTCGCGGCCACGAGGTGTACCTCGAGCAGGGCGCGGGTCTCGGAAGCGGCTTCCCGGACCAGGCCTATGTCGCCGCCGGGGCCCGGATCCTCCCGGCCGCCGAGGCGGTCTGGGCCAAGGCAGAGATGATCATGAAGGTGAAGGAGCCGATAGCGGTGGAGTGGCCGCGGATGCGGGCCGGTCAGGTCATCTATACGTACTTCCACTTCGCCGCGGCGGAGGAGCTTACCCGGGCGGTTATCGCTTCCCGGGCCATCGCAGTCGCCTACGAGACGGTCCAGCTGCCGCAGGGCGAGCTGCCCCTCCTCACCCCGATGTCGGAGGTCGCGGGCAGGATGGCGGTGCAGGAGGGAGCCAAGTACCTGGAGAAGGTGTTCGGCGGCAGCGGAATCCTGCTGGGCGGCGTTCCGGGCGTGACCCCAGGCGAGGTGGTGATCATCGGCGGGGGAGTCGTGGGCATCAACGCAGCCAAGATGGCGGCAGGCCTCGGCGCGCGGGTGACCATCCTCGACATTTCCCTGGAGCGCCTGCGCTACCTGGACGACGTCCTCCCTGCGAACGTCACCACCCTGTACTCCAACCGGCACAACATCCTCGACGCGATCAGGCGGGCCGACCTGGTAGTCGGCGCCGTGCTGCTACCGGGCGCCAAGGCGCCCCACCTGGTCAAGCGGGAGGATCTCAAGGTGATGAAGCCCGGCTCGGTCATCGTGGACGTCGCGGTGGATCAGGGCGGCTGCGTCGAGACCATCAAGCCGACCACGCACGAGAATCCGACCTACTTCGTCGATGGGATCCTGCACTACGCCGTGGCCAACATGCCCGGCGGCGTGCCCCGGACCTCCACCCTGGCGCTCACCAACGCCACGCTGCCCTACGGCCTCCGCCTGGCCCGGGACGGCTGGAAGAAGGCCGCCAGCGACGACGCCGCCCTCAAGCTGGGTCTGAATGTGGTGGAGGGGAAAGTGGTATACCCCGGCGTGGCGGAGGCATTCAGCCTGCCGCTGGTGCCGGTGGAGAGCGTGCTCTGAGAGCGGAGGGCCGCTGGGAAGGAGGGGCGAGAGCCTGCCTGTCGCCCCTCCCGCCCTCCTGCCTTTCCGTCCTTCCGCCTATTCACGATGCTTGATCTCCAGTTCACCCGCCTGCCGCACGGCGCCGGATTGCCCGTGCCGTCCCTGGCCACACCCGGGTCGGCCGGCTACGACGTGGCCAGCGCCGAGGAAGGGGTGCTGGCTCCCCTTGAGCGGCGTTTGTTTCGGACCGGGTTTGCCATCGCGGTGCCGGCGGGGTTCGAGTGCCAGATCCGGCCCCGGTCGGGCCTCGCCCTCAAGCATGGCATCACCCTGCCCAACACGCCGGCCACGATCGACTCAGACTACCGCGGAGAGCTGATGATCGCCCTCGTCAACCTGGGCAGAGAGGCCTTCACGGTGACCCGGGGGATGCGGATCGGCCAGCTGGTCTTCGCCCGGGTGGAGCAGGCGTACTGGCGGGAAGTGCCCGAGCTCCCCGCCACCGGGCGAGGTGAAGGCGGGTTCGGGAGTACCGGGCGATAGCCCGGGCGGAGTAGCGGGACGGCGGGAAGCCGGGAACCGAGGGGCAGGCTCCCCCGGCCCCCGCCAGGCTGGTGACCCAAGTCACGGAAGTCCCGCCTTCCCGCCATCCCGCCTTCCCGTCTAAGTTGGCGTCTTGTCCCATCTTACCGCCCCCCTTAGCTTTTGCCCCAATTCGATCTCCCTGGCCCCGTAATGAAGTTCCCGTCGCTAAAACTCGGGTCGTTTCTCCCCGCGAATGAGATCGCGGTGGATCTCGGCACAGCCAACACCCTCATTTACGTGAAAGGTGAGGGGATTGTGCTGAACGAGCCATCCGTTGTGGCGATCGAGAAAGCATCGGGCAAGATCAAGGGTATCGGGCTCGAGGCAAAGCGAATGCTGGGCCGCACGCCCGACGGCATTCTCGCGGTGCGACCGCTCAAGGACGGCGTCATCGCCGACTTCGATGTCACCGAGAAGATGCTCCGCTATTTCCTCAAGACCATCATCGACAAGCACGTGTTCCGGGTGCGTCCCAAGGTGATCGTCTGCGTTCCGTCAGGCATCACCGAAGTGGAGCGCCGCGCAGTGCGGGACTCGGCGGAGACCGCCGGCGCGAAGCAGGTGGACATGGTGGCGGAACCGATGGCCGCCGCGATCGGCGTCGGGCTGCCGGTGGAGACCCCGACCGGCAACATGGTGATTGACATCGGGGGCGGGACCACGGAGATCGCGGTCATCGCCCTCTCGGGCATCGTATCCGACACGTCGATCCGGGTGGGAGGTGATGAGCTGGACCAGGCCATCGTCCAGTTCATGCGCAAGAACTACAACCTGCTGGTGGGAGAGCCGACGGCGGAAGCGATCAAGATCAAGATCGGCTCCGCCGCTCCAACGGGCGACGAGCGGGAGATGGAGGTCAAGGGGCGCGATCTGGTTTCCGGCATTCCCAAGACCGTGCGAGTGCACTCGAGCGAGATCCGCGAGGCGGTGCAGGAGCCGATTCAGCAGATCGTCGATGCCGTGCGCCGCGCGCTGGAGATCACTCCACCGGAGCTGGCCAGCGACATCGTCGACCGCGGGATCGTCATGACCGGCGGCGGGGCGCTCATCCGGGGCCTCGACATCCTGCTGGCCCAGGAGACCGGGCTGCCGATCCACGTGGACGAGGACCCGCTGACGTGCGTGGTACGCGGAGCAGGGCGGATTCTCGACGATTACGACAAGTACCAGAGCGTGTTGTACAAGTAAATGGCCCCCGGGTCGGACCGTTCGCTCTCCCGGAGGGACAACGCCCTCTTCCTGGTGTGCGTGGCCCTCTCGGTGGTGATGCTGGTCCGGCCGGACTGGGGTAACAGGGTCACCAGCATGGTCCGGGTGTCGGTGCTTCGTCCCTTCCTCTGGATGCAGCAGCGGGCCGAGGAATCCCGCACCAGCCGGGCCGCCTTCGACCGGCTCCGTGCCGAGCGAGACTCGGCGGCCTACGCCGCGCAGTTCCTCCCCTCCCTTAGAGCCGAAAACCAGCGACTCCGGAGCCTGCTCGGCCTCGGCAAACGGCTTACCATTCCGTATGTGCCTGCGGAGGTGCTGCACCAGTCGGTTCCGACTGACGGAAGAACCCTGATTCTCTCCGCGGGTCAGAACCAGGGTGTGCAACCGTTCGATGCCGTGGTCTCGTCTGCGGGGCTCCTGGGTGTGGTGCGCTGGGTGGAGCCCGACCGCAGCGTGGCCCTCACTTGGGCCCATCCGGAGTTCCGCGCCAGCGCTTTCACCCAGCCCGGCCAGGTCTTCGGGGTGATCGGACCGGCGCTGCAGGTAACCGGCAGTGAGCAGCTGCTGCAGCTCAAGGGCGTCGCCATCCGGGACTCCGTACCGATCGGCACCCTGGTGACCACCTCCGGTCTCGGTGGCGTGTACCCGAACGGCATCCCGGTGGGTACGGTCTTCGGCCAGGCGACCGAGGAGACCGGCTGGGAACGGATCTACCTGGTCCGGCCCGCTGCCAATCCTGAGGAGGCGACCCAGGTGCTGATTCTCCGGAATCCCAAGGGCACGCCGGTGGGACAGGCCTTCGTAGCGGACAGCGCACCATGATCCAGATCAGGGCGGATCGCAGTCGCCTGTGGATCGTGCTGGGGCTGCTGGCGGTCCTGCACTTCGCAGTGCGGCCGCGCCTTGGCATGTCCTCCGTTGCGCCCGACTTCCTGATGCTCGCCCTGCTGCTGTACGCCATCCGGAGCCGGCCGGGAGCGGCCGCCGTGGCCGGGTTCCTGGTGGGGCTGGCCGGCGACGCCCTCGCTCCGTCGAGGATCGGCGCCGGCGCGCTGGCCCACACGGTGGTCGGCTATGTCGCGGCGTGGGGGCGGGCGGTGTTCTTCCCGGACAACCTGTTCGTGAACGGGCTGGTGATCGCGCTCGGCGTCTGGATCAGGAACGCCATCGTGCTGATCGCGAGCGGCCCCGCCGCCGGCGGGCTCACCATGGCCCTGCTGGTGTGGTCCCCGCTGCAGGCGATCACGACGGCGTTCACCGCTGCCCTGGTGCTGGTGCTGTTCCAGCGGTGGCTCGACATCCGGCTCGAAGCATGAAGGAATTCCACCCGACCCGGCTGCAGGAGCGCTCGGGCAATGCCCGGTGGATCCTGGTGATCGCCTTCCTGGTGCTCGCCGCGGCGTTCTTCCGCACCCAGATCCTGCAGTTCGACCGGTATCGCCTGCGGGCGGAGAACAACCGGCTCCGCCCCGTTCCGCTGCAGCCGGCCCGGGGCACGGTCTACGATCGCAACGGCAAGGTGATTGCCGAGACGGTGCCGGGCTTCTCGGTTGCGCTCCTGGCCCAGTCGATCGACTCCCTGCGCCAGGTGCTGGAACGTTTCCAGCGGGTGGTGCCGCTCGACTCCTCTCAGGTGGAGCAGGCGGTCAACCGCTACCTCCAGGCACGGTATCAGCCGGCCCAGGTCCTGGGCAATGCAACCCGGGAGCAGGTGGCCAAGCTGGAGGAGCACCGGTACATCCTGCCCGGACTGGTGGTCCAGTCCGAGCCGCGCCGCCTCTATCCCCGCGGCACGGCGGTGGCCCATCTGATGGGGTACGTCGGCGAGGTGAACCAGAGCGACCTCGACGCCGAGCGGTTCCCAGGTGCGCGGCTCGGCTCGGTGGTGGGGCGGTCTGGGCTGGAGCAGGAATACGACGACTCACTGCGCGGCACCAGCGGCATGAGATACATCGAAGTCGATGCCCGCGGGCGCCTGGTCCGGGAGCAGGGTGCCGCGCCTCCGCTGCCCTCGGTGGCCGGCCGCAATCTGCGCACCACGATCGACCTCGAGCTGCAGTTCTACGTCGACAGCATCTGGCCCAAGGGGCAGTCCGGGGCGCTGGTCGCCATGACGCCGAAAGGGGAGATCCGGGCGCTCTACTCCACGCCGGCCTACGACCCCAACGATTTCATCGGCGGGATATCCTCGACCGAGTGGCGCCGCCTCAACAGCGACCCGACCCTGCCGCTGCTCAACCGCGCCTTGCAGGTGAAATACCCGCCGGGATCTCCCTTCAAGCTCGCCACCGCCGCGATGGCACTGCGCCGCGGGCTGGTGGATCTGCACAGCCACATGCCGGTGCCGTGCACAGGGGGCCTGCAGTTCGGCAACCGTTACTTCAAGTGTTGGGACAAGCGGGGTCACGGGTCACTGGACCTGTTCGGGGCCGTGGCCCAGAGCTGCGACGTGTACTTCTACCAGCTTGGCCTGCGGGTGCAGCTGGCCAATATGCTGGCCGACGGGGTGACGATGGGCTTCAAGGACCGCACCCACGTGGACCTTGTCAACGAGGCGAGCCCGACCTGGCCCCCGAACACCGCTTACTACGACGAGCGGTACGGTTCGCGGGGATGGAGCAACGCCGTATCGCTCAACCTCGCCATCGGCCAGGGCGAGAACACCCAGACCCTGATCAACATGGTCCGGTTCTACGCCGCGCTGGCCTCGGAGACCGGCAAGGCGCCGATTCCCTACCTGGTCCGGCCGGACACGGTGCCGGGCTTCGACCTGGCGCTCAGCCGTGACCAGCTCAATGGCCTCAGGTCCGCCCTGGTCGCGGTGGTGGAGAAAGGCACGGCGGCACGCAGCAAGGTCCAGGAATTCAAGGTCGCGGGCAAGACCGGCACCGCCCAGAACCCCCACGGGAAGGACCACGGCTGGTTCATCGCCTTCGCACCGGCCGAAAAGCCGGAGCTCATAGTCGGGGCGATCTTCGAGTTCGGAGGACATGGGACCGGGGTGGCTCCCTACGTGGTGCGGGCCCTCCGGCGGTATATCCTCGGGCCTGACAGCACCGAGGGGAAGCGGGCGCTCCAGCGGCTCATTCTCCCGGGTGACGTGACTCCCGCCCCCACCCCCGAACCGGAGCCGACGGACACCACCGTCCCGCGCGTGGAGACCCGCTGATGCACCGCAGTCTCGGCCCCGACCGGCCGCTCCTGATCGTCGTCGGGCTGCTGCTCCTGTTCGGGCTGGCGGTGCTGTATTCGGCGGGGCAGACCGACGTTCCGAGCTTTGCGGCGGCGGGCGCCTGGCGGCGCCAGATCGTGTGGATCATGGGTGGCGCGGTTGTCGCCTACGGCGCGTTCCGGGTTTCCCCGCGGCTCCTGGAGTGGGCGGCACTTCCAGTGTACGTCATCGGACTTCTCCTCCTGGGCCTGACCCTGGTCATCGGCGGTGGCGCCGGAACCGCCGCCAGCAGCAAGAGCTGGCTCTACATCGGCGGCCACGCCATCGGCCAGCCGGCCGAGTTCGCCAAGCTGGCGACCCTGCTCATGCTGGCCCGGCACCTCTCCAGCCGCCGCGAATCACCCGAGACCCTGAGGGATCTGGTGCCGGCCTGCCTCATCGCCGGGGTGCCGGCCCTCCTGGTGCTGGCCCAGCCCGATCTGGGGAGTGCCCTGGTGTTCGTGGGCATCCTGTTCGCGATGCTGTTCTGGGCGGGGGTGTCGCCTGTTCTGATCGTGATCCTGGCCTCCCCGGTGGCAAGCCTGCTGCTGGCATTCAACGTCTGGACCTGGGCCGGCTGGATGGCCGTGATCTCCATCCTGTGGTGGGCCGGGCGACTGTACTTCTGGGAAGGGGTGGCGGTCTTCATGGCCAACTTCGCCATGGGGGCTATCGCGCTCCCGGTCTGGCGGCGATTGGCTCCCTACCAGCAGAACCGGCTCCTGACCTTCCTGAACCCCGAAGTCGATCCGCAAAAGGCCGGGTATCACGCGATCCAGTCCAAAGTGGCGATCGGCTCCGGGGGGTGGTTCGGGAACGGGTATCTGGAGGGGCCCCAGAAGCGCCTCGCCTTCCTCCCGGAACAGCACACCGACTTCATCTTCGCGGTGGTGGGCGAGGAACTGGGCTTCGTGGGGGTGGTGTCTGCCCTGATTCTGTTCCTGGCCCTGATGTTGGTGCTGGTCCGCATCGCCCGGCGGGCCACGGATCCATTCACCAGCCTGGTGGTGTTCGGGGTCCTGGGCCTCCTGTTCACCCACGTCTTCGAAAACGTCGGGATGACGGTCAACGTCATGCCGATCACGGGCATCCCGCTGCCGTTCTTCTCCTATGGCGGGTCCTTCCTGCTGGCAACGGCAATCGGGGTTGGCATCTGCCTCCGTACCGCTTGGGACTCGCGGCTCGGCGGCTATGTTGATGTCTGATAAAGACTTAGGCCGGTGGGTCTAGCGTCAGACCGCCCATTGGCCCAAATTGTCTGGATCGGGCAACCCTGGAATCCGCCTCAACAATTCTCTCCCTGAACCCCCTATGGCCGTCATGGCATGGTTCAAAAAAGAGAGGAAACCCCGCCAGTCGGTGCGGGAGCGCCTCGAGATTCCGCCGGACGCGTGGGAGAAGTGCGACGCGTGCGGGCACGTCGATATCCGGGACAAGTTCGAGCGAGCCCTGAACGTGTGCCCGGAGTGCGGGCACCATCGCCGGTTCTCTGCGGAAGAGTACATCGAGCTGCTGACGGATGAGGGGAGTTGGCGGGAGCTGTATTCCGGGCTCAGGTCGGCCGACCCGCTCGGCTTCGAGCACTATCCGGAGCGGCTGGCCGCCGCGCAGAAGAAGGTCGGGACCTCGGACGCGCTGTTTGCGGGCACCGGCCGGCTGGAGGGGAGCCCGCTCCACCTGGGCGTCATGAATTTCGCCTTTATGGGCGGCTCGATGGGGTCGGTCGTTGGCGAGAAGATCGCCCGACTTGCCCGCCGATCGGCTGAAAAGCGCGCCCCGCTCGTGATCGTCTGCACGTCCGGTGGTGCCCGAATGCAGGAGGGGGTCTTCTCCCTCATGCAGATGGCCAAGACCTCCGCAGCGATCGCCCAACTGCACCAGCTCTCCGTCCCCTACATCTCGATTCTCACCAACCCCACCACCGGCGGCGTCTCCGCCTCCTTCGCCATGCAGGGCGACGTGATCCTGGCCGAGCCGGGGGCGGTGATCGGATTCGCGGGGCAGCGGGTCATCAAGCAGACGATCGGACAGGACCTGCCCGAGGGGTTCCAGACGGCGGAATTCCTGCTTGAGAAAGGGCAGCTGGACGAGGTGGTTCCGCGCGGGTCCCTGCGTGAGACCACAGCGAGGCTGCTCCGCCACATGCGCGGCCAGCGGCTGGCCGACGAGAGTTCGGAGTAAGTCTCCCGCCTTCCCTGTGACACCGCGCCCCACCGGATTAACGGTGGGGCGGTTTGTTGTCCCCTTCCCGACAGAGGCATCCGTGCATTCCTGCCGGTGGGCCAGGTCCCCGGGTCCCGGAATCTTCCTCGGCCTGCTCGCCGCATTCGCCGCCGGCTCTTCCGATGGGCAGTGGGCCGTGGCCCTTGCCGGCCAGTTCACACCTCGACTTCCTACGCCATCGTCGATCTGCGTTAGGTCCCACAAGGGGGGGTGAGCGGCAGCAGGTAGTGTATCGGGTGCTCATAGAATACCGGCTCAAACACCGCGCCACCTGCATCCTCCATGAAGGCCCGCCGCAGCTCGTCGGGCATGCGGTGATCGATTTCGGCCGCGAGACGGCGGGCGTCCTCCACCCGGCCGCGGAGCTTGCCCCGGGCGACCTCGGCGCAGGCCTCGAAGAGGACCCACCAGTGGGAGCCGTCCTCCTCGTGTTCGACGATATCGATGGGGAAGAGGTGGCAGATGAGGGGCCGGGAGTGGTAGTGCTCGCATCCCCGCCCGGCTCCGCCATAGAACGGGCAGCGGCAGCCCTGGCGGTTCATCCGGGTGGCGGCCCCCTTACCGTAGAGCCTGAGCCCTTCTCCCCGGGCGACACGCTGCTCGTGCGGGGTCAGGTACACCACACTCCGCTCGCAACGCTCGCATTCGGGGCAGAGGGTATAGCCGGTGGTGAACTCGACGAAGCCCGGAATGGCCTCGAGCTCCTTCACAAAGGGGTCAGGCAGGTTGGTGTAGCGGCCCATGGTGGGAGGCGATAGGTTCGGGGTCGTCAGGCTTTCAGGCGGACCGGCGTCGGGGCGAACACGATCCCTCGCTCATCGCTCATAGCCAATAGCTCATAGCTCATAGCTCATAGCCTATGGCTCATTGCCCATAGCCAGCACCAACCGCCCAAACCTACATCCCTCCTTGTCTCTCTCCTACCACGCCGCGCTCGACTTCCTGTTTCCGCGCACGACCACCATCAAGTTTGGCCTGGAGACGACCCGTAGTCTGCTCGAGGAGCTCGGGAATCCTCAGACGGTGTTCCCGAGCATTCACGTCGGCGGAACCAACGGGAAGGGGAGTGTCTCCACGCTGGTGGCGGCGGCGCTTCAGGCGGCGGGATTCCGGGTCGGTCTGTATACCTCCCCGCACCTGGTGTCGTTCCGGGAGCGCATGCAGGTCGACGGAACGCCCATCTCCGAGTCTGCGGTGGCCGCGTGGACCTCCCGGCTCCTTCCCCTGATCGAAGAACTCCACGCCACGTTCTTCGAGATCACCACGGCAATCGCCTTTGCGGACTTTGCCGCGCGCGGGGTAGACCTGGCGGTGGTGGAGGTGGGGCTGGGGGGGCGGCTCGACAGCACCAACGTGCTGAAGCCGCTGGTAAGCGCGGTAACCAAGATCGAGAAGGACCACATGAAGTACCTGGGGGATACCCTGGAGAAGATCGCGGCGGAAAAGGCCGGGATCGCCAAAGCCGGAGTGCCGTTCGTGATCGGGGAAACCCGACCGCGGCTGGTCGAGGTACTGCGCAGAGAGGCCGCGCGGGCGGTGCTGGGCGGTGACGGGACGACGGGACAACGGGAAGGCGGAAGGGCGGAAGGCACCTCGGTTCCGGTGTCCCGCGCCGGCGCGGCCCCGACTTCCCGTCAGGTCGACATTCGGGTGCTGCCTCCGGACTATCTCTGGCCGGGTCGCCTGTCCCTCCAGGGCCCGCACCAGCGCCGCAACGCGGCAATCGCGCACGGAGTCCTCATGGCGCTGCCACCCAGGTACCGGCCCGAGCGCACGGCGATCGAGAGCGGGTTCGGATCGGCCCGGGTGCCGGGGCGGTTCGACCGGAGAGGGAAGTGGCTGTTCGACGTGGCCCACAATCCTGACGGAATCCGAGCGCTCGCTGCCGCCATCGATGCCGCGGATCTGCCCCGGCCAATCCACGCGCTGGTTTCGATTCTCGGCGACAAGGCCTGGCCCGAGATGCTGGTGCGGCTGGACTCGGTCATTGACCGGGGCATCTGCACCATCGCTCCCACCGCCGCCGGGCGGCGATGGGACATCGAATGGCTGCGTCGCTGGCTCCGGGACCCGAACCGTCCCCCGCCGCAGGCGGCGTGGAGTCTGATCCCGGAGTTCCACCGGGCGCTGGCCGAGGTGCAGTACGGCGCCGGCACCGTGCTGGTGACCGGGTCCTTCCACACCGTCGGCGACGTCATGGTGGCGATAGGGATGGAGCCGTGAACCCAGGTAGGGGCTGCACAGCTGTGCGGCCCCACACTCGGAACTCGGAACTTTGTTCCGGGGCGTTGGGCCGCTATTTTCCGCCCCATGTCAACCCAGCCCCTGCCGGGCTTTCGGGACTTCTATCCTGCCGATTTCGCCTTCCGGGCCCACATCTTCGAGACTTGGCGCGAGGTGGCGCGGCGATACGGCTTCGAGGAGTACGACGGACCGCCGCTGGAGCCGCTGGAGCTGTACACCGCCAAGAGCGGTGAAGAGATCGTCGGCCAGCTCTACAACTTCACCGACAAGGGGGGAAGGGAAGTTTCCCTCCGGCCGGAGATGACCCCAACGGTGGCGCGGATGGTGGCAGCGCGGGCCGGAGGGATGAAGAAGCCGATCCGCTGGTTCTCGATCGCGCAGTTCTTCCGCTACGAGCGGCAGCAGCGCGGCAGGCTCCGCGAGTTCTACCAGCTGAACTGCGACCTGATCGGTGAGCCGGGGCCGCTGGCGGA